>ODAK010008459.1_pt1 | contig 10286 bp, 7 predicted proteins | sample 1539591 | NCBI WGS metagenome assembly ODAK01 (sample SAMEA3539303, study PRJEB22396) | soil metagenome | biome: tundra; feature: field; material: soil | place: USA | collected 2010-05 | depth 0.15 m | reverse complement strand
CGCACCGACACTAACAAACACGACAAACCATGTCAATACACTTAACCTAGTATTAATAATGCAGTATCGGATGATATGTTTCATGGTCTTCATAGTTTAGAATAGTATGCTTTGTCGAATGCCGCCTAACGTAGAAAGCTGAGCCACCGCCGACTCGGGGCGTGAACCGCGACAGCGGAACGGCCAGCGCCAACGGCGGTTGGCTCCGGCGACTTAGGCCGACCAAATCTCATGGTGTGTTTGTCTTTGATGAAATGCTTGGTTTTGGGAAATACTTTTCCGGGTGCTCATACATAGCTCTCATTCTGCTGTTGTATAGACTCACCATCTGTTCCGTGATAAAACGATGAGGATAACCAATTGACGGATAATACTGCGCGACCCAAATCTGGAATGGCCCATCATTAGTGCCTAAATATCTCTCATGCTCATTCTCGCCATCAATCACAAACAACCTAAGCTTGCCCGCCTGATAATCGGCCGTCCCCTTGTAAAGAACCACTTGTCCAACCAGTCCAACAACCTCTTCTTTCCACATAAACTCCCGCCAGAGTTGGCGACCCAAGAACCCAAGAGACGTGAACAATGCGGTAATGAGAATCGCAACTGCAACCTTAAGCACTTTGAGATCATTCATAACGTGTGTCGGCCTAACAAAGATTAGACGGCTTGGTTTGCAGCCTACTTTCGGCCAAGAACAGCCTTTCTTGTTTCATAAAACGACCATAAGCGTTGCGGAAATTGTTGTCTAGCACAAATTTGAACCGTTTATGGCCGGTCAACCAGCTTTAGCAAAGGCTGCGCACGCCGCCGAGGCAGTCCGGCGAAGTCAATGTTGCTCGCTGCGCTTGATATGGCCGCGAACCAAACTAAAATTGCGCTCCCGCGCATGACTTTTATTTGTTAACCCCCATGCATCCCAAAATTCATTGTGAATCCGTTGCGGCCCATGTCATGCTGGGTCACATGAAACACCTGTTGTTGGTAATCCTGGTCATGCTGGGATGCGCTGCCTGCGAGACCTTGCAGGGAGCGCAAACCGGGGAGATTCTTTGGAGCAATAAGTTGGCCAACTCTGCCGATCTCGCCAACAGTGATGGTTCGGGCGGCATCGCGAGCGAGTCTGGAAGTGGTGGCGCATTGTTTTTCAACGTGATCAACGCAACAGCATCCTCCACCCGGACTTTCGCGCTTCCGGTGGAGCGGCTTCGCGGTCGCTTTGTTTTCCTTGGTGCGGATGTCAAAGCCGAATCGGTCAGTGCCAAACCCAGTCCCTGGAACGGAATCAAAGTCATGGTTCGGATTGATACGCCCGCCGGAGCGCAATGGCCACAGCCTGAGATTCCGGCAGGCTCGTTTGATTGGGCGCGGTATTCCCGCCGCATTCTTATTCCCGCGAGCGCATCGGCTGTAACTCTGGTGCTGGGCATGGAGCAGGTGTCCGGCAAAGCCTGGTTCAAGGACGTTCGCGTCGTTTTGGCAAAAGAAGCCGGCGACATGCCTAAAGCTTCCGAGAACGCACCGATTTTTCGAGGGCATTCGTTGCCGCGATTGCGCGGGGCGATGATTGCGCCCGATTCGCTCACGGAACAGGATCTGGGCGTCCTGGCGGGCGACTGGGGCGGAAACCTCGTGCGGTGGCAGTTGATCCGATACGGTTTGCCACCCAAGGAAACTGGATTTGATAATTACGATCGCTGGCTTGAGAAGCAATTGACCCAATTGGATCAAGGGTTGACCTGGGCCGCCAAGCTCGGAGTCAAGGTTGTCATTGATTTGCATTCCCCGCCCGGAGGCAGTGCAATATCGGGCGGATACCAGGCGGCGCTTGGTTCGCTTTGGACCGACACGAATGCCCAAAATAAATTTATCGAGGTGTGGCGGAAAATAGCGACCCGCTACCACGGCGACCAGCGGATATGGGGTTATGATTTGCTCAACGAGCCGGTTGACAGCGACGTTGCCGAAGGCTGCGATGATTGGCAGAGTCTTGCCTTGCGAGCGAGCCGGGTTGTCCGGAGCATTGATCCGGCCTGCACCCTGATTATCGAGCCGCCGGATTGGGGGTCCGCGTCTGGGTTCGTTGGGTTTCAACCCCTTGGTCTCTCCAACGTCGTTTACAGTTTCCACATTTACGATCCACACGAGTTCACTCACCAGGGTGTGAATGGTCCGTCCCCGCCGATAGCTTATCCGGGAAAGATCGGCGGCACCATGTGGGACAAAGCAGCCATCGAGCACGCGATTGCTCCCGCGACGACATTTGCCGAGCGCTACCGGGTCCATTTATATGTCGGCGAGTTCAGCGTCATTCGGTGGGCACCCGGTGGCGAGAAGTATTTGTCCGACCTGATTGAGGTGATGGAAAGCCACGGTTGGGACTGGAGCTATCATGCCTTTCGTGAGTGGGATGGCTGGAGCGTCGAGCATGGTTCGGACAAGGATGACCATGCTCGAACCGCCCAACCCACCGCCAGAAATCAGGTGCTGCTGAAATGGATGAGGCAAAACAAAACGGAGACTGGCCGGTAGAATACCCACCCTCGGGAACCAGGCTCCGCCGCGACCACCAGATTCTCACGACATCTTCTGATAAAGGGTGAACGGCTTTGACAGAATTGGTGGATCAATTTGCAACGTTGAAATACCTTTGTCGTAAGCTGCGGAAAACAAGCGGGAAATCAAAGCGATTATTTGACCGTGCGAAATCACTTATTGTGCGGGTTGTCCTGGAAAAAATCCCCGTCAGATCAAGTGAGAGGCGGTCGGGTTTTGGGGAAAGTCCCCGGAAAATTTTGGATTTTCTGCGGTCCTGAAAAGAACTGGAGATGAGAAGGACCAGGAACGACTTTTGCTCTCGGTCGTCGCTTTGGACCGATGAATTCTCGGCGGACGTTTTATGCTGATGGTTTATCTGCAAAATTGTTTTTCATCATGCACGCCAGACCTTGGAAAAAATCCTGTCGCTGGAAAAATGAGAACACGACCACGAACAAGCGCATAACTTGATCAGCACCATTTCAAACTACAAGTCAAATATTCTAACACTCCCTTGATCAAACCGAATCATTCAACCTTTTACTATTTTTAACCTAAATTCCGCAGTTGGAATCAGGCGAAGCATTCATAAACCACGGATGGACACGGATGCACACGGATTTCAGAAGCTCAATTCCCTTCACCTTCCAAGCGCGTCGCGGTTTGTTTACAAAGGCTTGTTATCCGTGTCCATCCGTGTCCATCCGTGGTTGAACTGCGTTTTCCAGGTTTAATACGGCCTTGCTTGGAAATGCGCAAATTAATAGCGCGGAGCCGGTGCGTAGCCATATCGTGATGGGTTTGAATCGCCCGCTCCGCCAGTTTGATTTTCGACGACCGAAAGCGACCAAGAACGTCGCCTGACAAATTATGAGGGCAGGTGCAACGAGGCGCAGGCGGATTCCCGCGCTCAACAAACTCAATCCCGGCCCGCTCATGGAGGTTCATCCTGAAGATGCCAAGGCATAGCGCGGCGGAGCCGCAACCCAAGGAGCGCGGACCGCGAAGTGAGCGGCCGAAAACTCTTTTGGCAAGCGAATGGAGGGCAGGCGAATGAAAGCGGTGAAAAAATCAGGTGCCGGCCATTCGTTTGCCCTCCATTCGTTTGCCGCAAATAGGAGTTCCCGGTTTCCCTGGCGGAAAAATCTTCGCAGGTCGAGACGAAGTTGGGAGATAGCACTGCTGGGCGTTCACGCGGGCACACTGGTGAAAGTGAGTTCGCGGCGTGGTTTTGCGGTTTATCCGGCGGTAATTTCGATGCGCGTCCAGCCCGGCAACTGCTTCGCGCCGTTTCACTGGAACGATGAGTTTGGGGAAAATCTGGCCGTGAATGCCGTGACGAGCGAGGCGGTGGACCCGGTTTCGTTCCAACCGGAATTCAACTTTAGTGTCGTGTCACTGACCAAGGCGTCCGGGAAGTCGCTCGAAAAATTCACACCGCGGCAGCAGGATTGTCCGCAGGTCTTTCTGGCTGAATTCCGCGCCCGGAATACGCGACGGTCCCCAATTCCGGCAACGGCACCTTTCACGCCCAGCCAACAAGCTTGCCTCAATGAGTTGCTGGCACAAATTGACACTGGCGGCAGGTAACTCGTCTTCGTGCAGGTTCAGCGCAGTTTTCAGTTGCGGTCAATTTTGGCGCAGTCGAAAGAAGCGAGTTTTCCCTTGAGTGCCAACGATGACGGAATATTGTTGTCCTGAAATGCCCACGCTATTAGTGACGGTCTGCCAGCTTGCGGCAACCAAGTCCGGAGCGGCTTGCAGGACGTAACCGGTGTAATTCGTGCTCCAAGTAAGCTGAACCTGCCCGCCACCAACCGCCGCGATGTTCAGACGCGGTGTCAGCGCGGGCTGAGAGTTGGTGCTGAAAGGCAATACGCAACGAAACCCGATGCCATTGACGGCCAGGGACTGGAAGTAAAAGTTGTTGCGTTTGGCACAACGAGCGAGGTCGGCATAGTCGCCCCAATCACCACCGCGCAAAACGCGGACGCTCCCGGTGGCCGGTCCGTGTGGATCACTGCCGCCGGCATACGGTGTCCCATACCAATCCCAACACCACTCCATGACATTCCCGGCCATGTCGCAAAGCCCATATCCGTTCCCGGCAAAATAGCCCGCCGGACTGGTATAGGGCTGCCCTCCGTTGAAGAATGCCGCGTTGTAATAAAACGGTCCCTGATCGTAACTGAAACCGCCGGGGCTGCTGGCCGGGTTGCCGAAGTAATTGGCATTGGTTGCAGATATGGTGTTCCCCCATGGAAACCGCTGCCCGCTCAATCCGCCCCGCGCCGCCTTCTCCCATTCTGCTTCCGTGGGTAAACGATAGCCGGTGGCCGTCCAATTCACATAAACCGCATCCACTTCGCCGTTGGTATAAACCTGGGTCAAGCCGGCGTCCGTAAAATACGCCGGTGCCAAACCCGACTGCTGCGACCGCGCATTGCACCATTTCACCGTGTCATACCAGTCCACCGTCTGCACCGGATGATTCGCCGCCTTGCCTGCGCCGCCATTCACAAAACCATAACCAGCGCTCGTGGCCCAATTATAGACTGACTGCCATTGGGTGAAGCTCACCAAGTTCGTGTCCAGGTAAAAAGCCGACACCGTCACATTGGTGGGGCTGGCGTCCGTGATGTCGCTGTCACCGATGGAGTTCCCCATCGTGAACGCGCCGGCGGGAATGAGCGCCATGCCCGCCGGCAGGAGGCTGGTGTTGGGGTTATACAAACGGAAGAATCTGGCCAGCGAGGTGTTGGTGACCGTGACGGTGATATTATTGCCGACCGTCACCGGCACGACGTTGCTGACCGCCACCCAGTTTGGCGAGGCCAGGCTGGTGGTGCTCTGTAGAACGTAATCCGACGCCGTCGCCGGCCAGAAGAGAATGGATTTATTGCCCGCAAGCGTAATTCCCATCGGCACCAGAACTGACTGGACGGGAGGAACGCCGGCGAACAACACCAGCACGATGAACAAATGGCGGAAATGGAGTTTCATGAAAGTAAAACGTTTAGAGCCTGTTTGGCATGATTGGAATGATGATCAGTTCTTGAGGAGCCTTAATTACGCCTCGTTCAATGGAATTGCAAACTGAAAGTGGACCCAGGACGAACCGTCGGACTTTGCCGGAAACATCTTTGCGTTCGTGGCGGTGACATTTTGGCAGCAACGGAGCGAGATCATGGCTCCTCGGGCCCGGCGAACGGCGCTGGTGCAAAGAGGTTTGGCTGGGCCATCTTTGGCTGTTGGCGGCCAGGCGAACAAATTCTTCTGATAATCATAATCGTTAAGGTTGAGACACCATCGTATTCCGTTTCTTAAATTCATTTTATCTCCGAATCCTCACTTTTCATGGAAAATCAGCTCATTTTCTAAAAGCCAATTGCCCCGCACAGCGGCATCACCGAAAAAATGTAATTGTCTATTGACAATACTGATTGCGCGTAGTAAAGTTACTACGTGTTGACCCCATTTGTAACTATTGAAACGAGTAATCTATTGATTACACGGGGCGACGTGAAAGCCTAAACTCCGAGCCGAAAGTCAGTCAACCAGAAAACCCAAACATTTATGAACACATGCACATCCACTCAATCAACCGGCGATAAGTCTAGGAAGACTCCCGTTTATCGAAACATGTTTCGAAACCTGCTGCTTTTTGCCGCCGCCCTGTTCAGCGCGGGAATCATGGCGCACGCCACCAACATTTTGGTGAATCCGGGTTTTGAAACGACCCCGATCTTCGGCGCCTGGACGGCGCAGACCACTGAAGGTTGGAGTATGAATGGTGCCGCCGGCGGCGCGGGAAACTTGATTCGCACAGGGGCGAATGCATTGTGGATGCAGGGTTTGTATCTCAACGGTGGTGCTCCGCCTTACTATCACATGGGGGCGGTCCAGACATTTGCCTGTTCTGCGGGATCAACCTTTACTGCGGATGCCTGGTTTTCCCAATATACGGCTGGCCCTTCAGGTATTGGTGGTTCCAGCGGCACGTCCACTCTGTTTGTGAGCGATGGCAGCGGAGTGGAAGACGGTTGGGTTGAGGTGCAATTCCTGGATGCAGGCAACAACATTTTGGCGGATTACAAGTCCGCCATCCTCAGCCCCATCAGCGCCACGCAGCCGGGCTCTGCCGGTGTGCAGACAATTAATGTCAACAATTTGCCAACGACGACAAGCGGTGGCTATACGTATCTAACTTGGTTGGATTGTCCGGTGATCTATCAATATGACGTCAGCACCGTTGGGCCGAACACGGATCCGGCCACCGAGTCGGTTACCAATGTGGTGTCCGGCGGGATTCTGACCGCGCCGGCTGGGTCCGCGCATGTGAAATATTTCGTGGGCATCGCTCAAGCCCAGTATGAAGCCGGTGCCAGCTATTGGGATGATTGCACCCTGAATCAACTTTCAGGACCGTCTCCATCGGTGATCAATAGCCTAAAACCGAACGGGTTGACCTTTTTTTATACCAACGCCAGTTTGACCTTCACGGTTAATTCGGCGTCAACGGGAGGCGCGCCCCTGCCCACCAACCCGACCAGTGGAGTAAGAGTAGTGGTGAATGGTCAGGATCTGTCGGCCAACCTGCAATTTGGCGGCACGCCCACGGCTTTGACTATGACCTTGCCAAACCTAGCTTCAAACTCCCTTTATCAGGTCATCATCACAGTCGTCAATAGTGCAAACTTGACTACCACCGTCAATGATAATTTTGATACGTTGCAACCCTCCATCATCGTTCCGTTTGAAACTTATGACTACAATGGCGGCAGTTTCATCCAGAATCCGATCCCGACTACCAATGCTTCCCCCAACAGCTATTGGGGTCTGGCTGGCACCTTGGGAGTTGATATGAATTCTGCCTTGAATGGAGGTCCCTCGCTTCTCCCCAATTATCCGAACCGGGATGGTCTCGAGGCTTTGGAAATTGTCCCCGACGCCCAATTGCCACTCTATCTCGCTGTAGAAGCCACTAACTCCGGCGTTTACAATGTTGATCATGGTTACTACAATGGCGGCAATTGGTTCAATTATACCAGAAATCCTTATCCGTCTGGCAATCAAGAAGTGTGGCTGCGCTGCTCCTCCGGCAACGGGACGGGACAACAAGACCTTAACATTTTGACCAGCGGCTATGGCACGGCCACTCAAACGACCAATCGGCTTGGGCAGTTCAGCATCCCGAACGTCAATCTGTATAACGGACCGCAGGGCACGGATTGGGAAAAGTATTATTGGGTGCCGCTGACAGACGCATTCGGCAATATCATCCCGGTGAATGTGCCATCAGGCCGGCAAACGCTGCAATTGCTCAGTGATCCGGTGATCGCCGGTGAGAACATCTATGTTATGGTATTCGTTCCCTTTCCTTCCAGCGGACTGCCTCCAGCCATCAATAATATTATCCCGGCGAACGGCGCCGCATTGCAGCCTGCGGCGGCCGGCTTCAGTTTCACGGCCGCAGCCGGTAGCGGAACAATTAACAGCAGCGGCATTGCGCTGATTTTGAACGGGGCCAATGTGACCTCCGGCCTCACCTTCTCCGGCTCCGGGCCGATCAACGCCAGTTATTTGCATTTGGCGTCGAACACCCTCTACACCGCAATCATTAACGCGACCAATTCGGCTGGATCGGTCACCACCCGGACGATCAGCTTCGACACCCTGAGCGAGCCGGGCAACTTCTATGTTAAAATGATAGATTTCGACTTCGACGGTGGGCTGTATGATACTGTAGGCAACGGCTTGGTTCCGAATGCCTATATCGGAGACGGGTTGCCGGGAGACACCCTTGGTGCCGTGACCAATGTTGACTACTCTCACTCTTCCACGTCAGGCACCTTCCCTTACCGTGGCCCCACCGGCCTGGCCCAAGAAGCGACGGCTGATGCCCAGTTGCCGGGATACTCGGCGGGTAGCGATTGGGACGTTGGCAACTTCAACGGCGGGGATTGGGCCAACTACACCCGGAGTTATCCGACCGGCAAATACTATGTTTACGGACGCCTCGCCGGCTACGGCGGGAGTGTGACGCTGTCACAGGTTACTGCCGGTCACGGCACGACCAGCCAGACCTTGAAAAGGCTCGGCACCTGCAATACCAGTGCCGCTCATCAAGGCTGGCAGAACTGGAATTGGTGCCCGCTGCTGAACAACGGCACGCCGGCGGTGGTTACGCTGGGTGGGGTCGAAACGCTGCGCGCCACTTCGGGCGGCAACGTGAATGCGAACTACTTCATGCTGGTGCCCATCCAGGGCATCAGCCTCAAGGCGGTGCATTCCGGCGGCAATGTCGGGCTTTCCTTCGCCACGACGCTCGGCTCGAGCTACAGCATCTGGGAACAAACCACCTTGAATGGGGTTTGGACACTGCTGCAAACCGTTGCCGGTGATGGCACCGTGAAAACGGTGAACATTCCGGCGAGCGGAAGCCAGGGATTCTTCAAAGTCACGTCTCCGTAACAACATCCGGTGCAGGTCCAAAGGCGGCGAGTGCCGCCTTTGGACCGGCCGGTATAAAGAACGCAAAACATCTCCTGATAAAAATTAAGCCCGCGAATAGCTCGCACCTTGGAGAACTAAATTCCACCGGCGAATTGACAAACAACCATATTGAGTGAGATTGAAACATGAAGCCCCTTATCTTAACCGCCGGTCGCCGGCAGCCTTGGTTGATGGCATGAACAAAACTATGAATATTGCAAACTTCCCGGCAAAAAAAACTCCCGGTTCCGCGTGTCAGCTCGGATTCACTTTGATTGAATTGCTGGTGGTCATTGCCATTATTGCGATTCTGGCGGCGATGCTTCTGCCCGCTTTGTCCAAGGCCAAGCAAAAGGCACAAGGCATCCAGTGCATCAGTAATCTCAAACAATTGGGCATGGCCTGGATCATGTATGCGCAAGACAACAACGGCAGACTGGCTCCGAACGGGGATGAAAATGCACAACCGACTTCGCTCACCGATACTACGAGCCAATATGCGCCCAACATCAATCCACAGTGGTGTCCGGGCCGGCAAGACGTCGCCGCGCAAGCGGTGGATCCCGCTTGGGTTAAGTTGGGATGCATCTATCCGTATATGAAACAGGTTGGGGTTTACCGTTGTCCCGCCGATGTCAGCACCGCTCTTTTATATGGCCAGCAACAGCCACGAACCCGCAGCATGTCCATGAATTGTTGGCTCGGTCCTTACCATAAATGGAATGATTCGGCTAATGGGCATAATTTCTACAAGGAGTCGGACCTTGGCATCATGGGGGCCGTCAACGTCTGGCTGTTCATGGACGAAAATCCATATAGCATCAATGATAGTTACATGGCCGAATATCCGCCGCAAGGCCCATCAACCGCCGCCAATCTTACTTGGGTGGATTACCCGGCTACCTACCATAACGGAGCGGGCGGAATTGCATTTTGTGACGGACACGCACAAATCAGAAAATGGACGGATCCGGTCGTTCTCGGCATGAGGATGGCGATTCCGCAAAATTTGCCGGCCACGGCGGGTAATCCCGACTTGCCTTGGCTTCAAAACCTGACCACTCGCGGGAACTGATGGCCGGAACGGTTTAGCCCCATGCGGCCGGTTCGTTTCAGAACATATTGCAACCAGCGCCGGTCGGCGCTGGTTGTTTTTTAGCGATGCTCCGTGAGAAAAATTATGTGGGAATCGCAATAACTTCGGCACGCATAGCGTTGGTAGGGCGCGTCGCTCCGCGCGCGCCGTCATTGCC
>ODAK010008458.1_pt1 | contig 10288 bp, 10 predicted proteins | sample 1539591 | NCBI WGS metagenome assembly ODAK01 (sample SAMEA3539303, study PRJEB22396) | soil metagenome | biome: tundra; feature: field; material: soil | place: USA | collected 2010-05 | depth 0.15 m | reverse complement strand
CGTTCGTAGGTCAGCAGGTGGGTCATCTCGGTCGCAATACCCACCGTTGACGACTCCAGCGATCCTCCCACAACCTGGCCACGGGCTCCCGTGCCGGGCAGGCCGATCGTAGGAGTGGCGGTGGCAGCCGTAATGCCCAGCGTATTGTTTCCCAGGTCCTGCATGGAGTCCGGGTTGAGCACTGAGGCAAGCGCCACTTGCGCCACCGTCACTGAGTTGCCATTGGAATAAGTTGCCTGAATCGCCCCGTTTATCCCGATGCTCATGCTCGTAACCTGCGACGCGACCACGCCGTCCTGCGTGCTCGAAAGGTTGGAGGAAGCCTGGCTAAAGGAGGTAATTGAAGCAACTCCGTTCGCATTGTAAAAATTCCAGTTCAGATTCATATCCGAGGCTCCGTCGCCGAGCCCGGTGATTGCGATCTTGATGGGATTTGCTGCCACGGCAGGTGTCGTCAGATGGCCCGTACCATCGAAGACCAGAGTTCCGGAAGTAAGTGTGGTGGGAGTTGCCGATGCTGATCCGGAAGCTCCGGCCGCGAGGTCAGTGGAAGGAATCGTGACTGTGTAGCCCCAGTTGTTCGCCGACGTTTCGCTGTAGGTAATAGTCAGCACGTGCTGGGTTCCCTGGGCATCCACAACCTGGATCGGCGAACTGAAAGTAGCGTTGCTCGCTCCCAGCGTGGCGCTGGCATTCAGATTGGCACCAACGGAGAAGTTGGTCGTTGCCTGCGGTGACTGCAGGCCATTGACAGGCAACGTTATGTTTGTAACTCCCCCCGACGTACTGAGCGCGCCGTTGACCGCATTCCATCCCTGAACGTACTGCCCCCCCGGGGCTACCAGGTTTCCGGAAGAATCCACCGAAAAGTTTCCTGCGCGAGAATACACCTGCTGGCCCGCGCCAGTTTGGAGTACAAAAAAGCCGCTTCCCTGAATAGCCGCGTCGTACGGTTGGCTCGTCGTTTGAATAGATCCCTGATTAAACTGGGTGGTTGACCGCATCACCGTGTTCCCGCCTACCTGCGCGGCACCGGATGTGTCGCCCAGACTTGCGCTGATGAGATCTTCAAATGAAACCGTCTGGCCTTTATATCCGGTCGTGTTGATGTTAGACAAGTTCGCACTGACTACGTTGATCGCCTGAGCGTTGGCGCTAAGTCCCGCGAGAGCGTTGGAGAAAGCTGTTGACATAGTGATTGGTTCCCTTTTCTAGTTGCCTGTAACCGGGTTCGTCTGGTTGCCGGACGCAGTCTGAGCTGTAGACTGCGATGTTGCCGTTGAAGAAGCCGGGGTCGTGTTTTGGTTGATCGCCATTAGTTGTTCCAGTTGGCTGTACGCCGTCAACTGCGAGACAAATTGATTACTGTCGACCGGATTCAGAGGATCCTGATTCTGCATCTGCGAAACCAGCAGCGTGAGGAAGGTGGACTCGTTGGCCAGCGGGTTGGACGCAGATGCCTGCGCCGCCGCCGACGTGCTCTGCGAGGCCCCTGTTGAAGACGAAGTCGGCGCCGGTGCAATAGAGTTGATAGATGGACTCATAATTTCTCCTGTGTTGTTTGATCGATCAGCCCGCTGAATTCTTCTGTGCCGGATTTGTTCGTCCGGCCGTTCCGCCCCTGCTGCGGACGCTCCTGCGGGCTTTCCTGGTTCCGGCCATGCCTGGAGGTCCACGCGTCGGCATCATATCCGGCGCTGGTCAGTGAACCGACCAGCTCATGAACACCCTCGCGCAATCGGCCATTCAGGGAATCGTCAGCCGAATGAAGGGAAATGTGGACGTCGCCCGCCCGCTGTGTTACGCGAATGCGAACGTCCTGTGCTCCGTCCGGTGTGAATTCAAGTGCCAGAGACCGCAGCGTTTGCGGTGGCGTTCTGGAAGTTTGTGCTGGTATTTCGGCCGCCGCTTCTGCGGTCGCCCTCGGGCGAACTTCGGGCTCCAGTTTCGCATGATCAGGTGTCGGCTCAGCAAGTACTTCCGCAACTGCGTGAGGCATCTCGTGCGATGCGTCTAACTGGGCACCGATGGCCCGGACGTCGTTCTTTTCTGGACTTTTGAAATCGGGTCCCACAACCTCCATAGGAACTGAGGTCGGCATGGGAGGCAGTTCAGCCGAACGGCCTGGTGGCGCGGGTTGCGGCAGCGGCTGCATTTGTAGTGGCGATGATTGGGCGTCGTCGTACCGGCTGGTATTTACAACAGTGGACGCTTCGTTGTTCGGTTCCTTAAGGTGGAGCCGGATCTCCAGCACCGCTTCGGGCCCAAGTAACTCCGGTGCTTCACCCGTTTGCTGGTTTGATACGGCAGAAACCCCCGGAGAACTGCTGCCCCGATCTTCTGTCTGCGCTGGAGCCAGGAGCCTCAATCTGGCCGGCGTTGCGGCTATGGTGAATGCGACGACGTCATTTCGCGACTCGTCGGAGTTCTTTTCAATGGTTGTTCGGTCCGGTTTGCCGAGTCGCAGTCCGGTTCCAACCAGCCGGCCGATTCCCGACGGCGTTTCCGTTCCAGGCGGCGCAGGTACGGGCGCAGTTTCAGTGTCGGCACCATCCGGAACTGGAAGCGAGTATCCTCTCGCAGGGTCCGATCGTTGGTTTGCCGCCGCGGGTCCACCTTCCGGTTCCGCTGCCGAACTGCCGGTCGACGTTGCTGCCTGAGCTAGCCCCTTGTTAGTTTCAGATAATTGGGGAACGGATGCCGTCGAAATACCTTCAGTTGTTACTTCGTCAAGAAGAGTTGCAAACTGCGCCGGTAGAGCGGCGGGCTCTTGCGGTTGCCCTTCCTGCTGGGTTCTTGCCGGTGCGGTAGTCGCGCCCATCCCGGGAGGAAGGCCGGCTCTGCCAAACTTCCCGGCTGTTGCGATTGCCGCAGTTACGATCGGCACGGTGACTTGCAGTGAAACCACGCTCGGATATAGGCAGGCGAGTCACCAAATGCCGGACCGAGGTTTTACAAGGCCTTAGCCCGGCGGTGCGGCAGGATTCTGGCACTAAAATCCCGATACGACAAAATTTTGTCGCGTTTCGGGACGTACTCCTGTTGCTCATATCGGCCGCTTGGAGTTGATTTAGAGGAATTTATCATCATCAGCCATTTCGGCCCTATGGCTGCAATGAGTTTGGCGGCACAGCAATGGACACAATCTCAATTTTGGCTGCCGGCGGTATGCAGGCACGAATGCAATCGCTCGACATGTTGGCGAATAACCTCGCTAACGTGGAGACAGGAGGTTATAAAGCAGATAGAGAAAGGTTCAGCTTATTTATAAGCCCTGATGCGTCAGCCGATCCCGTCACCGGAGCTGACACGACGCTCCCACTGATTGAGAGCACCTGGACAGACACTTCCCAGGGAGTGTTGCGGGATACTTTCAACCCGCTCGATGTGGCGATCGATGGGAGCGGCATGTTTGCGATCCAGACACCACAAGGTGTCCGCTACACGCGAAACGGCAATTTCCGCGTGAATGCCAAAGGAGCACTTGCCGCCAACGATGGCAATCCCGTGCTGGCCCGGAACGGCAAAACAATCGCACTTCAACCCGGTCTGCCAGTAGATGTCGATCAAAACGGGTCCATTCAACAGGGCGGGCAGCAAATAGCTCAGATCGAGACGGTTCAATTCGACCCGGGCAACCTCGCAAAAACGGGCCTTAACTACTTCATCCCTCTCAACGGAGCTACATCGAAACCCGCCTCGGGAAAAATTGTCCAGGGAAAACTGGAGCAATCCAATGTCGGATCGGCCGAATCCGCCGTTCGTCTGATCGCCATAATGCGGCAGTTCGAGATGCTGCAAAAGGCCATGACTATAGCCGGCGAACTCAATCAAAAAGCGATTCAGGAGGTTGCCAGAGTCGCAACCTAACAGCGGATGCAGACAGACAGCAATATTCACCGCCGCAAACTCGCATAGCCAAATAAAAGGGGTAATAAATGATTCGTGCACTTTATAGCGCTGCCAGCGGGATGACCGCCCAGCAACTCAACGTCGATAACATTGCTAACAACCTAGCCAACGCCAGCACCGTTGGCTATAAATCACGCCGGGCCCAGTTCCAGGACCTGATGTATCAGACTCTGGTGCAACCCGGCTCGCAGGCAGGCCAGTCCACAGTGATTCCAGCCGGACTTCAGCTTGGTCTTGGTACGCGCACCTCGTCCAACGAGATCATTTTCCAACAGGGAGAGTTCTCGAATACCGGCAACCCGCTCGATCTTGTCATTCAGGGGCGAGGCTTTTTTCAGGTGAAGCAAGCTAATGGCGAGACTGGCTACACCCGTGCCGGTAATTTTCAGCTGGATGCCACTGGAAGCATCGTGGATTCCAGCGGCAATCAACTTCAGCCTCAGATCACAATACCGGCGGCAGCCCAGTCGGTTAACATTGCTACCGACGGAACAGTCAGCTATGTATTGCCTGGGCAAACCGCCGCGCAAACGGCCGGGCAGATTACTCTAGCCAACTTCCAGAACCCCGCGGGTCTGAACGCGATCGGGCAGAGCGTTTATTTACCCACCGACGCATCGGGGGCGCCGATTGTCGCTCCTCCTGGTGGCACCGATGGTCTTGGCACGCTGCTTCAGGGCTATGTGGAACAATCCAACGTCAGTGTTGTCGACGAGTTCGTCAATCTGATTACCAGCCAGCGTGCCTATGAAGCGAATTCGAAGGTCATTAAGGCGGCCGACGATATGTACCAACAGGTCAACAACCTCTCAAAGTGACGCCGTGAACACGTTCCTGATTCTCCTTGTTGCGTTCGCGCCGGCGTTCGCCGGCTGTCTGCCGGTGACGGGCACTAAAATCACGGCTCGGGATCTCGCTCTCGCCGATCCGCGCTATGCCTCGTTGCCCCCCGATCTGACCATCGGGTATCCGCCAACACCGGGAACGCAGCGTGTGTTCGCCGCGGCAGAACTGAGCCGCATTGCCAGCGCTAATGATCTTCGCCTTACCGCTCCCACCGCCGAGGTCTGTTTTGAAATCGCGCTCCGGCAGGTAAGCCGGGATGAGGCGATATCGGCAATGCGGCGCTCGCTGCCGGCCAATGCGGATGTCAACATAATGGAACTCGCCGCGCTGGGCATTCCATCCGGCGATCTCGAATTCCCCGTAACCGGGCTCGATCCAGCCCCGCCCGGCAGTGAGGGGGTTCAGCTTTGGCACGGCTTTGTGCGATACGCCGGTACGCGCCGGGCGCCATTCTGGGCGCGTGTGCTAGTGACCATCACTTATAACGCTGTCTTCGCGGTGCGCGACATTCAGCCAGGTGTCCCGATTGATGCAGGCGACCTCCGCATTGGAACCGTGCGCGGCCCATTCCGGAATGAAGCTCCAGTGTTGCAAATCGAGGACATCAAAGGGCGCATGGTGCGGTCCCCGGTGAAGGCGGACTCGCTAATGGCTCTCACCCTTCTTTCTGATCCTCCCGCGGTGCGCCGTGGCGATTCAGTTCGGGTGGAGGTTCGCAGCGGTCTTGCCCGGCTCCACTTTGATGCGGTTGCCGAGAGTGCGGCCCGGGCGGGGGACATCGTTGAGCTGCGGAATCCACTCAGTGGAAAAGTCTTTCGCGCGCGACTGGAATCGGGATCGAAAGCGACTCTCATCCTCGGCGCCGGACAAAAACTATGATTCGAATTTCCGTATCTTTGTGCATGCTTCTGTTCCTGTCCCTCCTGAGTGCCGAAATCCTGCCTGGCGGGAAGAAGAAAGACACCAAGAAGTCTGAACCATCCACGCTGGACAAATATATATCGAGCGCTAAGGCAGCCAGCGGCGAAGAGGCGGCAGCAGCGGCTCCTGGGGCGCTCTGGACCCCTTCGGCTCGCCTGACCGATCTTGCCAGGGACGCCCGGGCGAATCAGGTCAACGATGTAGTGACCGTTGTCGTCACGGAAACCATCAACGCGACCGCTACGGGCGCCAGCACCAGCGAGCGCGCCACGAGCGTGAATTCATCCATCGCATCGCTGGCCGGACCGCGCGCAACAGCTTTGTCCAATCTGGCCAATATCTCGGGAGATCAGAAGATTAACGGCACCGGCACGACTACACGCGGAGCTACCCTGACTACAGTATTGTCCGCTCGCGTTGTCTCGGTATTGCCCGGCGGGTTGCTGCTTGTTGAGGGTTCCAAAGACCTTCAGGTGAATTCCGAACAGCAGCTCATTACTGTACGGGGCATCATCCGCATCACGGACATAACAACCAACAATACGGTTGCGTCGACCCAGATTGCCGACATGGAGATCAGGCTGAACGGCAAGGGCATCGTCGGCGACGCCATCCGACGCCCGAATGCGCTTTACCGCTTCCTGCTCGGGCTGCTGCCATTTTGAATATGCGCACCTTACTGCTTGCCATTCCATGTCTTTGCCTAACGGGCCATATGAGTGCGGCTTCGCGCTTGAAGGATCTGGTGTCGTTAGAGGGAGTTCGCGACAACCAACTGGTGGGCTACGGGATTGTCGTCGGCCTGAACCGCACCGGAGACAAACAGCAAACCATATTCGGTACTCAAAGTCTGGCCAATATGCTCGACAAAATGGGTGTTTCCGTGGTCGCCAGCGCCATCAAGGTTGCCAATACTGCGGCGGTCATGGTCACCGCCATTCTTCCTCCGTTCGCGCAGCCGGGCACAAAACTGGACGTGACGGTCGCGGCGATTGGGGATGCGAGTAACCTGCAGGGCGGAATCCTGCTGATGACCTCTCTCCGGGGAGCCAACAGCCTGGTATATGCGGTTGCCCAGGGTCCCGTTGTGACCGGCGGATTTGTGGCTGGTCGGGGCGGTGTGAGCCAGACAGTGAACCACCCCACCGTCGGCAGGGCTCCGAACGGAGCCACGGTCGAGCGGCCGGCACCCTCAGTAGAGCCCGGTGCGCGCGTCCATCTGCAGTTGCGTAACGCTGATTTTGCTACCGCCTCCCGGATCGCGCAGGCTGTGAATAAACGGTTTTCCGGGGAGACTCCCGTTGCTCAGGCCGAGAACCCTGCACTGATTGGCGTGGATACACCGGCGGAATGGAAGTCCCGAATGACCGAGTTCATCGCCGCACTTGAGGATCTTACCGTCGAGGTCGACTCGTTCGCCCGCATCGTCGTCAACGAGCGGACCGGAACGATCGTTATGGGCAAAGATGTTCGGATCGCGCCTGTCGCTATCCTGCATGGCAATCTTTCGGTAGAGATCCAAACGACGTTTGCCGTTTCGCAGCCGCTGCCGAACTCCAAAGGAACAACTGAGGTCGTCCCTCAGGAAACCGTTACCTCGAAGGATGAGGCCGCGAAAAATATAGTGCTCAAGCAAGGCTCAACCGTCGAAGAACTGGTTCGTGCGCTGACAGCGATCGGGTCGTCCGCTCGGGACATCATCGCGATCCTGCAGAATCTCCGGGCCGCCGGGGCGCTGGACGCAGAACTGGAGGTGATATGACGTCGGTCGGTTTCAATCCGTCGTTTCAGCCGGTTCCGACGAAAGACCCTGCGAAGGCAGCTGGTGCCGCGAAAGACTTCGAGGCTTTGTTGATCGGACAAATGTTGCAATCCATCCGTGAGCAAGGTTCGGGATGGCTCGGCGGCGGAGACGACGATGCCAGCGCAACTGCATTCGGACTGGGGGAGCAGTACCTCGCTCGCGCCATTTCCGCCGGCGGCGGCCTTGGTCTGGGTCGAGTTATCGAACGGGGTCTCTCACAAACCCGAGCGGAGCCGGGCAATACTTCTCCCAACTCCACTCAGGCTCAGACTGCCACGGCGCCGGGGACGGATCCCCCGAACCTCGCTGATCAGCGCTGAATCAGGCGCTGACGCCGATTTGCCCCGGTTCGCCGGACCGAGACTGTGAATACCACGTTCCGTCTTTAACTTCTCGCTGCGGGGCCTTGATATACCTTACGGCAGCGATATCATCCCATGCCTCCAACAGCGTACTTAGTAAGCCCAGCACCTCCGCCAGTGGCGCGTCAGACTGTTGAAAGTTAGCATCGAGTAGTCTCTGTTGCAGGTAGCAATAAATGTTACTCAGACGGCTCGCTACCTCGGGCGCTGCCTCCACTCGCAGCGAGGAGAGCAACTCACTCAGTGCTTCATATGCCTTGGCGATGGCTTGGCTGCGTTCTGCAATACGCCTGGCCTTTACATGCTCCCGGGCCTCCCGGACGCAGCCTATCACGCAGTTATACAGCAAGCGCACGAGTTCGATCGGTTCGGAACTGAGAATCTGCTGTTCGAAGTATGGATTCATCCTTAGAATCTCTTTCCTTTTTGCGGCTCTCGCTTATATCGCTGCCAGCGACCGGGATTGTGGCGCCATCGCGAGTCGTTTTAGTCTTTCTGACCTGATGCAAATCATCACTTTCGCCTGAGGTTCATTTCGGCATATTTCTGCAACTTTAGAGACAATTCAGCGCTGTGTTAGGGACTGACTACGTGCAGCCGCTCTAAAGTCAGCTGCTTGTTTTACCGATATCTCCTATAAGAGAACATAAATGCCTGTCACTACGCCCCTTGATGTTTTGATCGTCGACGACTCGGCCGCGATCCGCAAAATTTTGCAGCGAGTGCTGCGCCAGACGGACCTGAACCTCGGTGATATCGCGGAGGCTGGCGATGGTGCCGAAGCAGTAGAGATCCTGCAAAAGCGTTCCTTTGGCCTGATCCTCTCGGACATTAATATGCCCCAGATGGACGGATTGCAGTTGCTCGCACGGATCAAAGAGATGGATCACCTGAAAGATGTGCCGGTCATTATGATTACAACCGAGGGGGGCCAAGGGAAGGTCATGGAAGCGGTCCAACTCGGAGCAACAGGCTACGTCCGGAAGCCCTTTACTGCTGAACAGATTAAAGAGAAACTGGCCGGCCTGCTCTAGCCGATCGAGGAAACGACCAGAAGATCCACCGCTGACAGCGACCTTACGTCATCTCCTGTTTCCTGTTTCTGTCTGGCGATGTGCGGGTGTAACGCGAACGATGATGGCGCGGTCGGCGGTAAAAAAATCGGGACCACAATCAAGAACCCAGCGGAAGGAATTGCGCCTGTGAGAAGAAGTTTGCCATCATACGCTTTATCCATATGCTGGTTGTCGACATTGCTTCCCTTGATAACGGCTATCGTAATGGCAGCCTCGTTCCTGTAGACATCGTGCGGCAGATCTATTCCCGGATTCGCCGGCGTGGTGAACGGCCGGTCTGGATACACCTGATCCCCGAGGAGGAGACTCTCGCTTTGGCTGAGAGCCTCGGACCGTACCGCGACGAGCTGCCGCTTTATGGCCTGCCGTTTGCTATCAAGGATAATATCGATCTCGCCGGTGTGCCGACCACTGCCGGTTGTCCCGCCTATTCGTTCACCCCCACTCGTTCGGCGACCGTGGTGGCGCGTCTGATAGAAGCTGGCGCCTTGCCGCTGGGGAAGACCAATCTTGATCAGTTTGCTACCGGCCTTGTGGGCACACGCTCTCCTTATGGCGCCTGTTCCAGCATCTTCGATGAGCGATACATTTCAGGCGGATCAAGTTCGGGATCAGCCGTCGCTGTCGCGGCCGGGCTGGCGGCGTTCTCTCTGGGAACAGACACGGCAGGCTCGGGGCGAATCCCGGCCGCGTTCAACGGACTCGTAGGGCTCAAACCCACCAAAGGACTGCTGAGTACTTTCGGCGTCACCCCTGCCTGTCGCACGCTGGATTGTGTTTCTATCTTTGCTGCAAATTGCGCCGACGCCGCGCGCGTTCTGCGGATTGCGCGGGGACTCGATCCGCAGGACCCTTGGTCGCGCGCAATAGGCCAGCCAAAGGCGTGGGACCCGCGGCGATTCCGCTTCGGCGTCCCGTCACGGGAGTTTCTTCGCTTTTTTGGGGACGAATCCGCTCCCGCACTCTTTGACGATGCCGTCCGCCGTCTGGAAGGCCTCGGCGGAATTCGTGTCGAGTTCGACTATAGGGTTTTTGACGACACCGCAAACCTTCTCTATTCCGGTCCCTGGGTTGCGGAGCGCCTCGCGGCTATCAAGGACTTTGCTGAAAAACAGCCTCATACGCTCCACCCCGTTACTGCGCGGATCATCCTGCCAGCCGCTGGATTGACGGCAGTAGCCGCGTTTGAAGCGCGTTATCGTCTCGCTGAGTTGGCGCGCGCTGCCGAACAGGAATGGAGGGCGATGGATTTTGCACTGTTGCCCACGGCCGGGAACTGTTACACCCACGAGCAGATTGCCGCTGACCCGGTCGGACGGAATACCGATCTTGGCTACTACACGAACTTCGTCAACCTGCTCGATCTG
>ODAK010008457.1_pt1 | contig 10288 bp, 6 predicted proteins | sample 1539591 | NCBI WGS metagenome assembly ODAK01 (sample SAMEA3539303, study PRJEB22396) | soil metagenome | biome: tundra; feature: field; material: soil | place: USA | collected 2010-05 | depth 0.15 m | reverse complement strand
AGGATCTGGGCACCCTCGGACCGAAAGACCTCGTCGAAGTTCGCCACGTACTTCGTGTCACGGTCGCGGACCAGGAACTTGATGTCGATCTCCGTGTCGGCGATGTCACCAGCCACGTTCCTGGCCTGCTGGGTGACCCAGCGCGCATTGGGGTGGGCGGTCACGCCGGTAATCCAGACTCGTCGGCGCCCGATGTCGATAAAGAACAAGACGTAGAGACGCTTCAGCAGCACCGTGTCCACACTAAAGAAGTCGGTGGCCACGATGTGAGACGCCTGGGCACGGATGAACTCCCGCCACGTGGTGGTACGGCGAGGTGCCGGTCCAAAGCCGCGGTCCTTCATGATTCGGGCAATGGTGCTGGCCGCCAGCCGGACACCGAGCTTGAGAAGCTCACCTTGGATGCGCCGATAGCCCCACCGGGGGTTCTCCTTGGCCAGGAGGTTTACGAGGGTGGTGATCTCCTCGTCCACCTTGGGACGGCCCGGTCGGTGTGGATAGGTCCAGCGTCGGGCCACTAACCGTCGATGCCATGCGAGGAGCGTCGCCGGGGTCACGCCGAAGGAGCCCCAGTGGGAGCGTGGAAGAAGCCGACTGAAGACCGCGAGTAGCGCGCGGTCGGCCGGCTCGAAGGTCTGACGCTTCACTTGGCGCCGCAGCATCGCCACCTCGTGGCGAAGTGCGAGCAGCTCGATCTCCTTGGCGTCATCCGATCGCACCAGGAGGACGACCAACTCGAGCAAACGACGGACCGAGAGGTAGACGAAGGCCCACAGCTGACTTCGAGCCCGTGCACCGCGCATCGCGGGGAAGGTAGCCGAGAAGGATCCGGACCAGAAAGTCCCTGCTCAACGGCGCGATCCAATATTCGGACGTTACGGGGTGTCGAACGCTCGATCAGGAGTACCGGGCTTCGGTGCCACGCGATTCACCGTGGTGCGCGACGGCGAAGTGCAGGTCGGCCAGGAGCTCGTCGACAACGTCCGCATGCGCGGGTGACAGCATGACGTGGAGGCCGGGCGGTGAGGTGTTGCGATTGAGGTTCCAGCCGCGGTCGTCCATGACATCGGCCACGGCGAAGAGATCGACCCGATCGGACCGCAACGCCAGCACCGGACCGATGGGGTCGCCCACAACCTCGAGCCCGGGGAGCTCCTCGATCCCGCTCCTCACCTTGGCAACGGTCTCCATGAGACCGCGCATCATCTCGGTGTACCCCTCGACACCGAGGTAGTTGATCGCCGCCCACGCGGCGGCGATCGGCGCCGCTGGCCGCGCCCCCGCCATGGCTGGCGAGCCGTAGAGGCCAGAGGGCCAGTCGTCATAGAGAAAGACCTGATGGCTGAACCAGTCGGGATCGCGGTGCAAGATCACCGACGCACCCTTCGGGCAGTAGCCGTACTTGTGCACGTCGGCCGAGATCTCGGTGACGCCGTCGACGCGAAAATCCCACGGTGGCACGTCGCGGCCGAGCCGCTCGAGGAATGGGAGCACGAACCCCCCGATGCACGCGTCGACGTGGCACCCGATCCCGTGCTCGGCGGCCAGGGTAGCGAGGGAGGAGACCGGGTCCATCGTCCCGTACGGGTAGTTGAACGCCGAGGCAACCACGACGGCTGTGGCAGGGGTGACGAGCGGCGCAGCAGCCAGCACGTCGGCGCGGAAGCCGCTGTCGAGCGGGAAGCGAACCAGATCCATGCCGAAGTAATGCGCCGCCTTGGCGTAGGCGGGGTGGGCGGAAACCGGCGCCAGGATCTGCGGGCGATCGATGCCCCGTGCCCGGGCGCGCTCGCGGTTCACGAGCATCGACATGAGGATCGACTCGGTGCCACCCGACGTCATCGTCCCACCGCCATCCTGGGGGACGTTCACCAGGGCGCCCACGGCCGCGATCACCTGGCGTTCGAGTGCGGCAAGCTCGGTGAACTTGAACGGGTTGAGGGCGTTGCCGAAAAGGTACCGGCGCGTGACCTCGGCGATGAGCTCTTCGAGGTCTGGGCGGCTGCTCGGGTACACGAGGCCGAACAACCGGCCATCGTGCACCGACGGCTCACGCCGCTGTCCCTGCTCCAACTCGGTCAGGATGTCCTCGGCCGATCGCCCCTCCTTTCTCACAGCACCTCCTCGCGTTCTTTGTGGTGTTGTTGGGATGAATCACCCAGACCCATGTGAGCGCCGCGCCTACGCACAGGTTCCGGTGCGTTGGTCGTATCGCCTGCCCAACGGCGGGGCCGAGGCGGCCAGGACCCATGGCGCGGCGGGGCTGCCTGTCGTGAACCAGATGAGAGCTGCCGAGGCGGCGCGCACTGACACCACGCCCACGGCCAGCGGCGGTGCCCGAGAGGCGACGGAGGTCGTAAGGTCCGAATATTCGATTGACCTCTCATGCGGCAAGCTCGTACTCATGGATCAGCCCTCCGAGTCGGTCGCGTCGACGGATGTGACGCGGTTGCGACTGCCCGGCTGTCACTGACATGAGAGGAGAGTGCGATGTCGGCACTGGGATCTCTTGGGATATCCCCTGGTGCGGGCGATGTTGGTTGTAGTGCCGGGCATAGCTGCGCAGGACACGCTCTAGATGCCGTGCATTCACGATGAGGAGGCGATCCAGGCACTCGGAGCGCACGGTCCGAACAAAACGCTCGGCATACGCGTTGGCGTTCAGGGTCCGCAATGGGGTTCTCAGGATCTCTACACATTCAGACCGAAAAACCTCGTCGAAACCGGCCACGTACTTGGTGTCGCGATCGCGGACGAGGAACTTGGTCGTGATTCCCTCATCGGCAATGTCACCGGTCACGTTCCTGGCCTGCTGGGTGGCCCACGGCGCGTTGGGGTAGCCAGTGATCCAGATCCTTCTTCGGCCTACCTCGATGAAGAACAGAACGCAGAGGCGTTTCAGCAGCACCGTATCCACGCTGAAGAAGTCGGTGGCCACAATGTGAGCCGCCTGGGCGTGGATGAACTCCCGCCATGTCGTGCCCCGGCGCGGTGCTGGTCCCAGGCCGTCGCGCTTCATGATCTGGGCGATCGTGCTCGGCGCCAGGCGGACGCCGAGCTTGATCAGCTCGCAGTGGATGCGCCGGTAGCCCCACCGGGGATTTTCCCGGGCCAGTCGGATGACGAGGGCGGTGGTCTCCATGTCGACCTGTGGACGACCGGGTCCCCGATGGGGATAGGTCCAGCGCCGAGCAACGAGCCGGCGATGCCAGGACAGCAAGGTCTCGGGTGTCACGGTGAAGCAGGACCACGACGATCGAGGCAGCAGCCGGCTCAGGGCTGTCAGGAACGCACGGTCCGCGGGCTGGTAGGCCGGGCGTCCGAGCTGACGTCGCAGAACGGCGACCTCGTGGCGAAGCGCCAGCAGCTCGACCTCGTTGGTGTTCTTCGATCGCAGGAGGAGGACGACAAGCTCGAACAGGCGTCGGAGCGCGAGATAGACCAGAGCCCAAAGCCCGCCGCGCATCCGACGCCGCCGCATCAGGCGGACGGTAGTGGCTGCGCATCGGGTCCGGGAAGTCCCTGGTCGGAGGACCAATCGGGTTTTCGGACAGTACGCGATTCGGGACGCGCGAGCTCTCCGAGATCACGCCATGCGGCGCGAATCAGTCACTGAGTGAGCTTGGCCGGTGACCCAGTCCGGCGCGATGGTGAGAGCGATGATGTCCTCGAGCGCACGACACGCCCGGGGGCAGGGCAGATCCTTCGGTTCGTCACCACCCCCGCGCCCCCGCCACGGCCAGCCCCGCCATGGATACCGCCTCCAAGGGGAAACGAGTTCCACAGGCGGCCGACGAGGTGCTCATCTGGGCACCTCGCAGCACAGCTCGAGCCACTCGCGCTCGGGTCCGCGCCACGCCCGCCGCCCAGGCCGAATCGCCAATCGACGATCGGCGGCCGCGAAGTCCATCGTACTGGCGATGACGGTGGTGGCCGTAACGCTGTCGATCGACTCCTCGGTGGGACAGGACAACGTCCGGGCTCAATTAGATCCCCGGGTCTCGGATCCGGCCCGGATGTCGTCGACGTCACTCACGACCACTTCGACCATATCGGCTGCGCCGGCCTCAACCTCTCCGAGCCCCCGGACGACCTCGAACGCTGCTCCCCCAACTGCGACGGCCGCGAAGCTGAGCCCCAAAGTGACGCCGTCACACAGCCGGGTAGCCCCCGCTCCGGTGCCACCGGCGCCACCTCACATCATGGTGATCATGATGGAGAACGAGTCGTACAGCGATGTCATCGGGAACGCCTCGCTCCCGTTTCTCAACGGCACCTTGGCGGCTCACTACCTTCTGCTCGAGCAGGCCTACGCCGTCGGCCATCCTAGCCTGCCGAATTATCTCGAGTTGTTGTCAGGTTCGACGTGGGGAACGAGCAGCGACTGTGCACCGGGCCCGGGCTGTGAAGGCAATACGAGCCTGCCAGGCCAGCTCGATCGGGCGGGGATCGGCTGGGCGGGGTATATGGAGAGCATGCCGATGGCCGGATACAGCGGAGGGGATACCGGGGGTCCCGATGGCTATGGCAACGACTTCTACGTTCAACATCACAACCCCTTCGTGTACTTTCCGAGCCTGGCGAGTGAATTGACGGCACACGTCAAGCCGCTGACGAGCATGCTCCCCGATCTCGACAGTGCGAACCCTCCGGCGTTTGTATGGATTTCGCCCAACATGCTCGATGACATGCACGATGGGCCGTCCTCAGTCGGCGACGCGTGGTTGTCACAGCAGATCCCCGCGATCCAGAGCACCCCGTGGTATCGCAAGGGCGGCACAATCGTTCTTGCCTGGGACGAGGGTAAGGACTCCGACACCTCAGGCATCGCCGGGGGAAGCGGCGGACAGGTGGCGGTCGTCGTGATCAGTCAGGCCCTGTATGGGAGCGCCCCCGACACGACGCCGGTCGACACAGCGGGGATTCTCCGCTCGATCGAGCGCGCCTTTGGCCCAGCCTTGCTGAACGACGCCGCCGATCCGAGTCACGGCAGCATCAGCGGCTTGTAGGAGATCTCCTAACTCCTAACTCGTAGTGTCCGAAAACGGGGTTTTTCGGCACCCACAGGCTCCCACGTTCGATTCGGAGGGGCGCGAGGGTGGCTGTCAATGAGGCCGCGACCCACACGTGGACGGCCGTCATCGCAAATGAGCTTGGTGGATCGGTAGCCCTCCGAGAGGGAGTCGCACAGAGTCGCTACGGGTCCGGCGCGCCACAAGCGGGCATCAGGCTTCTCAGAGTTGCGCGCAGACCGCCTTGACTTCGGTGTAAGCCTCGAGCGCCTCGTGGCCCATCTCTCGGCCCCATCCGGACTGCTTGTACCCTCCGAATGGCAGGGCCGCGTCGAAGATGTTGTAGCAGTTGATCCACACGGTTCCCGCCCTGATCTTCTTGGCCAGAGCGTGCGCTTTGGAAATGTCCTTGGTCCAGATACCCGCGCCGAGCCCGTAAGGGGTGTCGTTGGCTGCTCGAGCGATGTCATCGAGGTCCTGGAATGGGGAGGCGACCACTACCGGGCCGAAGATCTCCTCTCGCACCACACGCATGTCCGGGCGGGTCCCGGTCAACACGGTTGGTTCTACGAAGTAGCCGCGATCGCCACGCCTGCCCCCACCGGTAAGCGACGTGACCCCCTCGCTTCTGCCCGACTCAAGGTACCCAGTGACCCGCTGGAGCTGCTCGTCGGAGACGAGCGGACCCATCTGGGTGTCGGGGTCCATCCCGTTGCCCAACTTGATCGACTTGGCGACCTCCGCGACACCACTGACCACCTCATCGAAACGTTCTTCTTGGACGAATAGTCGCGATCCGGCCACACAGCATTGCCCGTGGTTGAAGAAAATGGCGTTGGCGGCGCCGGCGATCGCCACCTCGGGCTCGACGTCGGCGAACACAATGTTTGGGCTCTTGCCGCCGAGCTCCAAGGTGAGCTTCTTCATGTTCCCCGCGGCCGCATGCACGATCAGCTTGCCCACCTCGGTTGAACCAGTGAACGCGACCTTGTCGACGTCGTCATGCGCGGCGAGCGCTGCGCCGGCACTCTCACCGAAGCCTGTGACGACATTGACTACACCGTCAGGCATCCCGGCCTCGGCGATCAGTTCCGCCAAGCGCAACGCCGACAGCGGCGTCTGCTCCGCCGGCTTGAGCACCACGCAGTTCCCGGTTGCCAGGGCAGGGCCGAGTTTCCACGCCGCCATCAGGAGGGGGAAATTCCAGGGAATGATCTGGCCCACCACCCCGATCGGCTCCCGCAGGGTGTACGCGTGAAAATTGGCGCCGGGAGCGTACGGCACCGAGAGGTTGATGGAGTTGCCCTCGATCTTGGTGGCCCAACCAGCCATGTAATGGAACAAGTCAGCGGCCAATGGCACATCGGCCGCCCGAGCCACGCTGAGCGGCTTGCCGTTGTCCAGTGTCTCGAGCTGCGCCAGCTCTTCGACATGCTCGAGGATCAAGTCACCGATCCGCCAGATGACCCGACCCCGATCAGATGGGGTCATGCGACTCCACGGACCGTCCTCGAAAGCCCTCCGAGCCGCCTGCACAGCCCGGTCGATATCCTCCGCGTCCCCTTCAGCCACCGTGGCCAACGTCTCGCCGGTCGCCGGATTCGGCGTTTCGAACGTCCGACCCGAGGCCGAATCTACCCACTGACCACCGATAAACAGCTGGCGCTTGGTAGCAATAAAGTCATCGACCCGTTTGTCCAAAGTGACACTCATGAGTTCCTCCTCCCCGCCCCCGATAGCCGGAGACGTGGATGTTCTCGGTGGCCCGACCAGAACAGATGCGGTCCTCGACCGGTGCGCTCTAGTCCACTAGTCACAACCCAACTACTAAGGAGCCTCGGGCGCAAGGGGCGTTCCTTTGCTTGGGGGCCAGCGACAAAACTATCTTGATCTGGACCAACGACGACCAGGCTGGAGCCATTTCCCACGCTATTGCTCCCGATTTCCCACTTAGTTGTTGGCACAATGAAATGAGGACCTTCGATTCTCGTCTCGGCCTGTAGACAGGAGAGGTCCTGGTCGATCGTCTAACTGATCTCGTTCGACGCGCGACCTTCTGTTCGGGGACTTTCGCCACTAGCCCGCAGCCAATGGATGAGGGACGATCTCTGGGGATACTTGAGGGGGTCCGATGCGGCGACTCAATGGCATGGACGCCAGCTTCGTCTACGGCGAGACGCCGAGTTGGCACATGCACGGGGGGACGTTGTTCGTGCTCGACCCCTCGACCGCCCCCGGCGGCTTCGACGTGCATCGACTGCGCGCTCTCGTTGCGGCCCGGGCGGGGCTGCTCGGCCCGTTCCTTGCGCGCCTGGTCGAGGTTCCCTTCGGCCTGGACCGACCCGCTTGGGTCAACGACCCGCATCTGGACCTTGAGCGCCACATCCACAGCATCGGTGTCCCGCAACCCGGTGGCCCCCGCGAGCTCAGTGCACTGGTTGGCGACCTGTTCGCCTTCAAGCTCGAGCGGGGCCGTCCGCTGTGGGAGATCTGGTTCATCGAGGGTCTCGAAGACGGCCGCGTGGGCCTGCTCCTAAAGGTCCACCACTCCCTGGTGGACGGGGTCCGGGCCACCCGCCTCTACGAGGTGCTCTTCGATCTCGATCCCGACGCCCCCCTCGCTCGGCCCGGCACGCCCGAAATTGCGGACGAGCGAATCCCCTCCGAATGGGAGATGGCCCTGCGGTCGCTGCCCCGGCTCGCGGCCACCCCGCTGCGGGCGGCCCGCACGGCCGGGCACCTCGGTCGCTCCGCCTGGCGGATGGTGCGCTTTCTCGGCTCCCGGGAATGGCCGGCGGCCACCTTCCCCTTCCAGGCGCCCCGCACGTCGCTCAACCAGGCCATCACTGCCCATCGCGGCTTCGCTTTCTGCTCGCTGCCGCTCTCGGACGTGAAGACCATCAAGAACGCCTTCTCCGTGACGGTCAACGACGTGGTGCTCGGGATCTGCACCGGCGCTCTCCGTCACTACCTAGCCGACCGCGGCGAGCTTCCGGGCAAGCCGCTCATCGCCCAGATCCCGATCGCGGTGCACGTCGATGCCGGAGGCGACCCCACCGGCGGGGCGTGGGGGAACGCGGTTGCCGTGATGGGAGCCACCCTTCCCACGCAGCTCGACGATCCGGCCGAACGGCTCCGTGTCATCCACGCCTCGACCCGAAGCGCCAAGGCGATGCATCAGGCGCTCGGCGACGACTTCATCCTCGACTTGGCTGATGTCGTCGCGCCAGGAATCCTGGCCGCCGGGGTCCGGGCCTACAGTCGGCTTGGCCTCACCGAGCATCACCCGCCGATCTTCAACCTGATCCTCTCCAACGTGCAGGGTCCACCGTTTCCGCTGTACTTGGCCGGGGCAAAGCTCTTGGCCAACTACGTCATGGGGCCCTTGCTTGACGGCGGCGGGCTGAACATCACGGTCATCAGCTATCGCGACCACGTGGACTTCGGTTTCGTCGTGTGCCCGGAGATCGTGAAGGACCCGTGGCTGTTGGCGAACGCGACGTTGTCGGCGTTCGACGAGCTCCGAAATGCGGTGACCAGGATCCCCTCGTCCACAAGGGGGGCGAGCAGGACGACGGCGTGAGGCGAGCGCCTGATGGCGCTGGCGTCAGTCACCGGACTCTGAGCGATACCAATGCTTGGGACGTGGCCAGCCCTCGGCCAGCGTCAACTGGGACGAGACACCTATGACCATCGCCGCCGATACGACCTCGGGCAAGATTGCCGGCCACGAGAAGGAAGGCGTCCCGCTCTCGAGGTCCCCAGCGTCGCCGACCCCGTGTCCCAATGCCGCACGACCGCGAAGATCGGACCGGCCGGTGGTCTTATCCGCGAATACAGACTGGCTGCATGAAGCCATCGGATGAGGTTCTCGACATCCACAGGGTCGAAACACGCCACCAATCGCCAGAGGGGCAAGTGCCGCAGCCGATCTCGACCTGACTTTCAGCTTTCAGCTCGTGGAGAAGTCCAGGTCAAAGGTGCGGGTGGGATTTTCGGCTCCACAAGTCGACGAGCGGTCTTGCCTCCGAGAGCCCGGAGCACGACGAGCCCTACCGGGCGTGGCGGGATTGCCTGCCCGGGCGAAGCCCGATGCTGTGGACAGTCCGGCCGCCCCCCTCCGCGTCGAAAAGAACTCGAATTCAGCCCAGGTAGGCGCCCTGTTCCACGAGGCTGGCCCTGACCCCCTCGGCGTCGTCCCGGTCGCAGCACGCCATGAGGACGGCCGCGGTGCCAGCGGCCTGGCCGAGGGCCATCGACGGTCCCATCACCCGCAGAGAAGCAAGCGCGTGGTGGTCGGCGGAAACGCAGCGCCCGGCCACCCACACGTTGCGCAACCGCAGCGGTCGGAGCGAACGCAGTGGCACCTGGTAATAGCCGCCAGGCGGCAGGAAGTGGTACTCGGTGGAGCGTCCCCGGACGTGGTACTCCTGGGGCCAGGCCCCCGCCGCGATGGCGTCGTCAAAGCGCGCCTGCTCGGCTACATCGGACCCGGTGAGGACGTACTCGCCCACCGCCCGGCGCGTCTCGCGGACCCCGAGCACCGGCGCAGTGTCGGCGAGGAAGGCCTCTGCAAACCCCGGCATGTGCTCGACCAGGAAGGTGGCCGCCTCTTCGGCCAGCCGCCGCCCTTCCAGTTCGCCGTAGGTGACCTGTGCCAGATCGGTAGTATCGAGGGCCTCACCGTCGGGTCCGCGGACTCGGGTCATGGCTCCGATGACCTCGCCGGGCCGAAAGGTCGGCAGAACCGCTCCGGAGTCGCGCGAGAGGTGGCTCCCGTGCTCGGCGATAACCGACGCCAGGGTCTCGAGCCCTCCGGCGTCCATCACACCGGCCACGTCGACGTGTTCCATGACGAACTGCATGGATGCGATCTGCCGTTCGCCGGGCCCGCCAATGGTCGTCGGTGCGTCCGCGAAGGCGAGGAGGTCGGCGTCCCCGGTGGCGTCCACGAAGGCTCGCGCCCGGACCGCCTGGGGTCCCCGCTTGGTGGCGACCACCACTGCCTCCAGCGTGCTGTCGCCTTCCGAGTCCACCGCCACTACCACGTCGGACACCAGCGCATGGAGGAAGAGGGTCAGCCGTTCCTGTTCGCTCACCAAATGGTCGAAGAGCCGTTTGGCCGCCCAGGGGACGTAGAGGAGGACGGCGGTCTCCTTGAAGGGGATGGGCCCGAAGGCAGAACCGGCGGATTGCAGCGCGTCGGCCACCTCTTGGGCGATACCCCGGGTTACGTAGTCGAACGTCCCGCCCTCGTTGACGTAGAGCCCGCACAC
>ODAK010008456.1_pt1 | contig 10288 bp, 8 predicted proteins | sample 1539591 | NCBI WGS metagenome assembly ODAK01 (sample SAMEA3539303, study PRJEB22396) | soil metagenome | biome: tundra; feature: field; material: soil | place: USA | collected 2010-05 | depth 0.15 m | reverse complement strand
GCCCAACCTGATTCTGTGTTCCAGAGCGGTTTGTCGCCAGCACCATTGTTTAGCAAGATCTGTCGCACTTGTCGGATCAGCGGCACCATTGCTTCGGGGGACTCCGGAAAGACGTAAAAGTGGTAACCGATGACGTCCACAAACTGACCACCGCCTTTGCTCAGGAACTCGGAGAGCCAGGGAGTTCCATCAGTGCCGGCCGCAGAAGGCGAAACAATGATGGCCATCGGATCGATACTCTTGATAATATTGTGGGCCTCGCGCGTAAGAGCAAGTAATCGGTCCGTAGTCCCGGACCAGAACTTTTTTACATTTGGCTCATTCCAGATTTCGTACGCGTGAATGCGTCCTTTGTAGCGCGTGGCGACCGTTCTTACAAACGTTCGCCAATCTTCCAGGTCTTTGGGTTCCGCAGCGACTCCAGGCTGAGTAGCCGGCTCCTCTGGACGTGCGGAAGCCCAGCGAGGCGTAAGCCCGAGCGTCATTAGCACCTCGGTATTGTGTGTTTCCGCCAGTTTCAGAGATTTGTCCAGATTGTCGAATCGCCACTGGCCTTTGGTTGGCTCCAGATCCGGCCACGTCACTCGAGCGTCCCACAAGCGCCACTCCGGCACGATTATGTTAGGCCACGGGGTCAGCGGATCGGTTCCGTTCGGGCTGACCATGTGGTGGATATGCATGCCGAAAAAGCTCGGGGCTATGGGTGTCGAGGGCGGGACTAGTTGGCTCTTGTCAGTTGTGAAAGCCAGCGGTATCGTGATCAGCGCGAACAGCAGTGCGATCTTGGCAAGAAGGTGATCCATGGTCTTAACACCCTAGTCATTGTCGGACAAGCCCAAGCGGGCGGGTAGGAGGCTGGTCAGTCAGCCGCGGCTACAGTGGAGGGGAGAGCCGGTCGCGGCACTCCAAACACCGCGACCTGAGCAGGGACTTCATCGGCGCCGAGGGCGCCCACGAAGTCAATACAGGTTTGATCGGCCCGCAGCCCCTTGAAGGCACGCCTTTCTTCCTCGGCTGGCTTTTTTAGCAGCACCAGCACATTGCTCTTTTGCACCATAGTTTCCAGATCCACGGTGAGCAGCTTCCAAATGTGCGGAATGCTACGCTCGATAAACTGCAGGTTCGTTCCATGAATGGAGCCGTGGGAGATCGCCGGCTCATAAATGGAGAGTTCCAAGCCTTTGCCGATCAAGGTTTCGGCGAGTTCCACCGCCGGACTCTCTCGCAAATCGTCGGTCCCTTCCTTAAAAGTAAGTCCGAAAAGGCCGATTTTCTTGCGGGTTGTATCCAGTACCGCATCGATGCAGGTCTCCAGGTGGCTCTTGTTGCTGGCCAAGATTGACTGGATAACCGGCAACGTCAACGCTCGGCGGCGTGAGTCTGCAACCACGCCGCGCAGGTCTTTCGGCAGGCAAGAGCCGCCGAAAGCGAAGCCCGGAGCAAGGTAAGCGGGTGAGATGTTCAGTTTCGTGTCTTGGCAGACAATTTCCATGAGGCGGCGGCCGTCCACGTTCATAGCCTGGCTGAGATGACCGACTTCATTGGCGAAAGCCACTTTCAAGGCATGAAAGACATTGCAGACGTACTTAACCAGGCAGGCCGTGGCAATGTCGGTACGGACAACCTGGGCCTCAACTTTCTGGTACAGTTGCGCCACCAGTGTGGCTGCCCACTCCTCGCGGTGGCCGATCACGATCAGTGGTGGCTGATAAAAATCACGAATCGCGCTCCCTTCCCGCAGGAACTCCGGGTTGTAACAGAATTGAAAATCGTCCGAGAGTTCTTTGCCTGCCGCGGCAGTCAGCAAGGGCAGCAACTGTTCTTCCACGATTTGGGGCAGCACGGTGCTCCGCAGCACAACTACAAAAGGATCTTTGCGATTGTGCAGTGCCTTGCCAATGGAAGTGAGCGCGCTTCGCATGTACTCCAGTTGGATGTTGCCATTGCGATCTGAGGGCGTGCCCACGCATACCAGGGCCAAGCTGCTGCCGGCGATGGCCTGGAGTTCATCGGTAGTGGCAGTCAGTGTCCCGCACTCTTTTGCCTGCTGCAGCAGTTCTCCCAGCCCTGGCTCAAGGAACGGCGCATTCCCTGCGGCTACGGCCTCAACCTTGCGCGGGTCCACATCCACTCCAATGACTCTGTGGCCGTCATGAGCGAGGCAAGCTGCAGTCACGCAGCCAACGTATCCTAAGCCGAACACACTAACGTTCACGGTATCCTCCCAAGTCGCCAGAGTTGAGTGATTGATGAAACTGAGAGGCCGAACCACGGTAGGCAAGGCAGTTTATGATGCCAGCCCTGAAATTCTCGACCATCGCCTCCATCGTGTATCTGGACCCTGCGGCGATTGCTCCCTGGCGCAACCTCGACATCAGGGCGGGCCTGGTCAGCACTTCGACGATGGCCTGCGCATATGCACCCGGATCATGCGGCGTCATTCTTCCGTTTTTCCCATCGCACAAGTAATCGACTTCCGGGGGATGCGTGGGCAACTCCGTCGCGATCAACGGCAGGCCCGCACCAAAACTATCGACAACTGCGAGTCCGGCTGTGCCAGCGAGCAGGAACACATCCGCCATCTTGTAGAAAAGAGCACTCTCACGGCCGTACTTCGATCCCACGTAGTGGATCCAGGGTTGACCAGCGATTGCCTGCTCCAGCCAGGCGCGTTCCGGCCCGCTTCCCATGATTACGAGGTGAAAATCAGGGCACTGCTGCCTCACCCTGTGGGCGGACTCCAGGAGAAACGGCAGAGCTTTGTTTCGCACGAGCATTCCGCAGTAGAAACCTATACGGCTGGCGGCGTCTCCCGTAAGTGTCCGCTTGGCTTCAGCGGCTTCTTCATCGGTAATGTCATGCAGCAGCCGCCGCAACTCAGCGGTATCGGTTGCGTTCTGCACGATGGTGATTCGCTCGGCAGTCACCCCATGCTGCTGCAGATAGGGAACGATGCCTTGCGTGTATGCGAAATACCAGTCAGCCGCCTGCAGTGACTTTTCGCGCAGCCAGCCTGACAGCCTGGACTGGCCTTCTTCCTTCCACTCTCCCAGCCCCCAGAGCGCCACCCGTTTCAGCCGCAGAGCCGAAAGCAGAAACAACCACAAGTTCATCAGATACTTATTTTCGTGGCCCGTGATCACCAAGTCGGCGCGGGCAATCTCCCGCCACAGCGGCTGGTAGATCATCCTTCCCGCCAGCCAGTGTGCCTTCACCTTGTACAAACAGTCGGGCGGGAGTTCCGCATTTTCCGTGAGTGTCGCATACACGCCGTGGGGTGGGCTGTAGGCCACCTTCAGCTCGATGTCATCTCGCTTCAAGGCACCATGCAGCTGAGTGAAGAATGGAAAGCGGTAGCCCATCGTCTGTGCCTGAATGATCAGCACTCTCGTCATGCGGAAATCCCTTCATACAATGTGCCCACTTGTTTGTTTGGACCTAAGCACCGCTTGCGGTGAGTCACTCTTGCGTAGATTTTGCTCCAGTGCGGTGGTTTGGCTTTCGGGGCTCGGCCACCCTTTGTCGCCGATCCGCCGGTCACCAGAACCCTGCTACGTGCCCAAAATGTCAATGATCTACCTTCCATCCGCCGCTCCTTGTCGATTTCCGAAAACTTGGGAAACAGCACCATCCCAGCGATGCCATTCCGCGCCCACGCTTCCATAAGCATCCCATCCAGGGGGAAGTGCTCGTCCGAAGTCAGTCCCTGCGCCCCAGCCTGCACGACCACCTCCGCCAGAAATTGCTTGGCCACATCCGCCTCCAGCAACCCGTCCCGGTTCTTAGTGAAACTGGTTGGGTCCCACACCTCTTCGTCCGTGTTCAAGCCCACAAACTAGCGGAACAGCACGCTGTAGTCGATCTCCTCCATCAGCAGTCGCTCGCTGCGGATCGAGTACAGCATCTGTAGCAGTTGCGCTCGCAGCAGCTTCTCCGGCGGAATCGACGGCCGACCACCGCTGGGATACATGGCGTCGAACCACGGAGACAAGCGGGTGAGAACTTCCCCCCATCCTCCGCATCGCACGCAAAGAATGATCCTTTCGCACCCGCGTCACCGGCGACAAATAGCTGAACATCTGGCTCTGTTGATCGTCCATGCCTCGCATGCACTGACTCCTGACACACCTACTCGTGGATTAAAAGTCCTTTTACAGCAACCTACCAATGCTAGATGTACTTACTGTGAATATGTCCCAGCTCAAAGTAAATGTCTTCCAGCAGGGCACTCTGTTTTAGAACATCAAAATCTTGCTCGACTCGCAAGCGACCAGCCCGGCTAAACAACCCCCAAAGCTCCGGATTCGACAAGAGCGTCATTGTTCGCTCCGCCATCCTTTTGGAGTCGCGCTCTATAACAAGAAAGCCGTTCTGGCCGTCTGTGATGGCCTCGGGAATACCTGCACTTATAGTACCGATGACGGGTAGTCCCATCGCCATTGCCTCCGGAATAACTGTGGGGAGACCTTCGGCGTCGCCTGAGTGTGCTGTCACACTGGGAACTGCCAAAAGGGACGCCATATTCATATACCTGCGGACCGATTCGGGTGACTGCACGCCGACAAACCTATACCGCTGCAGAGTGTGGGCGGCGAGTGACTCTAGTTCGCCGCGAGCTGGCCCATCCCCTACAACAATGAGCTCGACTTGCGCTAAGGCTGCTTGCACGTCAGACATCGCGCGGATCAAATAGTCACACCCTTTTTTTTCCACTAGACGCCCAACAAATAAAACAATCGGCAAGCGTTGGGGTGCCTTTCGCGGTTTGAATAATTGAAGATCAACACCGATATAGTGCACGACAATTTTGTCCCTCGGGAAACCCTGATCAATGAGCTTACTCTTAATGAACTGCGACACTGCGATAAAGAGAGTAGCCTCGCGCTGCAGCACTTGCTTATGAGCCGCGAACTGTCTGTGTCCGTAATACGAATTCTTGGCGTGCGCGTTGGTCACAGTGGCATCGCCACCGTGGAAGGTCACCACTAAGGGCCGATTGATGGCACGTGCAAGCGGCAAAACCCGGAGACCGTTGGGTCCGTAATGTGCATGCAATACCAGCGGGTTTAAGTGCCGAAGTCTACGCTTCAACAGCGGCGATACTCCCCAAAGTTTAAAGATTGCCTCTTGGACCGTACCAGATAGTCCGCCTGTATTGATGACTATAGTTCTTTCCTTTGGCAACGCGATACCCGGCACGATACGCGATCCAACATAAAAAGGAGTGACACGTCGCATTGCTTCCCCTTGTGTTCGAATGAACGTCTCCGAGGGTTCCAAGAGATGATCAGAGAAAATTGCAACCGATTCGTGGCAACCGCTCATGTGTCTAACCCGAGATCATATAACAGACTGCGAAGTAAGTCCACGGGACTATAAAGTGTCTGAATGGATAACATCTGCGTACGTGGCCATGACAACCGGATTCCCCGCACTGCGTGGATAAGGAATTGGCCGGTCGGCAAAATTAGGGATATGCTTTACAGATCTGCACGGTCCCGAGCGTTGTGTGTGGTAAGGCGTTCCAGAGCAAAGTCTTCAATGACGTTTAAACTTTAACAACGGATCTGTAGACAAACCGGTTGCAGTTCGTCAGCCGTCGCCCAGAGGAAGCGTTGGAAGAAAGATGAAATTATTTATATAGAGGTCTCCGTGTCGACCTGTTAACCGCCTCTGCTGGGCAGCTTCAACACTCTGGTGGATGGTGGGATCGAAGCGCCGTATTGACACGAGTACCCCTCCCTCTATCATGTAGCCTTCATATCCCAGGAGTTCGAGAAATTCCCTTACGGTCGCGACCGCTCGCGCGCGATGTCGTTCTTCGGCCTCTAAGAGAATCGATGGTCGGTTCTTCTTCAGCGTTTCTAATGCACCTTCCAACACTGACAGTTCGTGACCCTCAACATCGATTTTGATGAAGGATACGTTCTCCAGCTTTAGATCGTCGATTCTGAACGCCTTAACACGGATAGTCTTGAATGCACCTGACAAAAACAAATTTTCTTCCTCAATGGTTGCAGATCCGGAGCTAACATCAGGAATACGAAGAACGACATCCATGTTTCTGTTTGAAGCAGCTCCGGTGATGACACGTACATCTTTCCCGAAAACTCGCTCTAGTACGCGCGAGTTTTCGGGATTCGGTTCAATGCAAATGACATTACGAGTCCGTGTGAGCATTATTTTCGTGTAGATTCCTCGGTTTGCACCTACATCTATAGCAACTGCATTGGGACGAACAAGAAGGGGAACGAGGGCTTCCTCTGCCTCTCTGTTTCGTCGTACTTTTCGTCGTGCTTCCTTGGCAAGCAACCAGAGTTGTGGCTGGAATAAAAGAACCTCCGAGATCATGGTCTTCAAGTCAAGTCGTCGCACTGATCAGGCTCCCAACGTTGAGTACAACCTAATCCCGCACAATTGCAATTGTTGAAAACTCTCGACAGGTGTTACGTTGTACAATTATTCTGCAGTATGTTGCCCTGTGAGACTTCCTCTCGTTGGAGCCGGCTATGCAGCCTTCGGGCCAGCCACCTTTAGCTTTGGGCGACAAGTGTCTTTGGCTACGCAGCACAGGAACTCTCCCATCGCTCGCGGTTCAAAGATCTCGCGCAGGATGTTAGGGACGTCAACTAACACGCTTGATCTCATCGTGAGGTCACAGGACTTCGGTTCGATCGCAGAAGCCGTCCAGAGAAATGGAAACCGCGACAAACACAATCCACAAAAAGTTGTTGCGCTCGAGAATGCCGGGTAGCGTAATACTGTAGATAGCGAAAAAACTCAAGAACAGAAGCGGCCAGTAGGCACCAGTTATTTGCTGCTTTGTGAGTCGGAGAGCCTGGCGAAAAACACGTATGTACCCCAGCACAAACATCACGAGGCCAACAAAACCAAGGTTTAGGGTTAGTTGCAAGTAGCCGTTATGGGCATGTGGGGCGACCCAGCCTGCAACCGCTTTAGCGTCTTCGCCATAGATTTGCCAAAATCCTTCGTATCCGTAACCAAACACCGGCCTTTTCATTACGGCTGAGAAGGCGAACTGCCAGAGTCCCGTTCGCCCGGTGAGCGTGGCATTTCGTCCGAGTACCGCTGCAGCCTCGTCGAAGTTAACCAGAGCCCACCCTACGGACGCCAGTAATGCCGAAAACCACGCGGCGAGAATCACGAATGCCTGTCGTCTAGGCAGTCTTAATGCCCAGCATGCCGGAGCCGCTGCGACAAAAACAGCAACAATCACCACTGCAGTGGCGGAGTGCGAAAGTATAACCAAAATCCCTGCGAGTCCCGCCAGCACCGCATACAGGAGCCGGCGTTTGCCCGCCAGGTAGAGCTGGAAAAAGACTGCAAGTGCTAACGCCATCAAGGTGCCGGCTGTATTCTTGTGGTTGAACACTCCACGGAAGGCGCCATCGTAGTCGGGCATTAGCGCAAAGTCAGGAATAACTACTACGGCCATGATGGAAAATGCGATTGAGAGAGCGAACATCCATCCGATCAATTTAAGCTGTTCTATTAGCGAATAGCGGACGCCGAAATACACCCCTAAAGCGGTAGTTCCCATTAATGCTGCTGCTCGGCGAAGACTGTAGTCGGGAATTGCAGACCACGCCACCGACGTGACGGCGAGTGCAACCAGATAAAGCTGCCATCTCGCACCGCTGAGCCGATGAATAATTGTGCGAAACATGCTCATACACAGAAACAACACCACTATGTAGATAGCAGTCCAAAGCAGCTGGCCCCGCACATCACCTTCCGTCGTATCCAGACTGCTGACATTCGTTTCAAGGAGCCAAACCGAGGAAATAGCGCCTGTAGATAACAAAAGCGCTATGACCGTAAACGGCTTTTCAAATGCCCGTCCCATACTCATCGCAGCGCTTGTGTTAGTTCCTGCATCTCATTCCGTTCGCGACGCCGCAGGTCGATCGCCATGACCCAAAGACTAGCTGCGAGCAATCCGTCTGAGGCCAAGGTCGACCACGTCGCTCCGCGCCACATCTAATGGCGTTAGACATTTGCAGGGGCGTCCGCTAACACCGGTTTTGGCCGGCGAGAGAGCAGAAACGCTGCCGTACCAATTCCGCAGACAAGCAAAGCATCTGAGGCGATGCTTGACCAGGCTGCCCCGCGCCAAGAGTAGGCGGGAATGAGCCAGAGATTAATGAGAAAGTTAAAGACGGCTACCCCTGCCTGAATACCGGCGCGAACTCCCTGAAAACCTGCACCAGTGAGCGCGTCGGCCAGAAAATAGTGAATCGACTTGAGTACCGGTAACAATGCAAGCCAGCGCAAGGCTTCCACGGTACGGAAGTATTCGGGACCCAGAATATAGGGCACGACGCCAGCCGACAGCAGCAAAATGCCGCTAACCGGAATTGAATAGGCAAGAACGCGAACCAATAAGCGCTTCGCGTAGCGGAGGGTGGCTGAAACACCCTCCGAACCGGTCCTGAAGAACGTGGGCCAGGTAGCATTAAGTACAGATGACACCGGCACGAAACTGACTTCAATCAACCGGTAAGCCGCACCATAAATCCCGGTGGCATCAAGGGTGCTCAGCCGGCTGAGCATGGTCTTGTCAATGTCGTTATAGACAGTTTGTGCGCTTAGTGAGGCAGAAAAATAGAAACCTTCTCGCATTTCGGCAGCAGACTTCCGCAGGCTGAAGTCCGGGCCCCCCAGCTTTACCAGGACTAGTAGCTGCGCAGCGATGGCGGCAATTGTAGTGCTGCAAAAATACAAATATCCCCACTGCAAAGCGGAAGGATGCTTGTCGATTGCGATCAACACGACGGCTCCGGCAAGCCGGCAGGCGCTCATAAGTACGTTAATGGTGGCTGTCCAGTTGAGACTTTCAAAAGCCTGAAACGCTTGGCCGCAAGCGGTAATCATGCTCGTTCCAAAAAGGTCGGCCCCTGCCACGAGACAGACCAGTCGCCGCGGGATTGCCGCCGGTAGAACCAAATTGGCCAGCAAAATGACCATCACAAAAAGCACAGAGCCGGCCACCCCCGTCGTCGTGAGCACGCCTCCCCAATATCGCGCAAAGAGCGTTTTGTCGCGCGCGACATTCTTGACCAGCAACGCGCCGCTCCCTAGTGTCGAGAAAGGAAAGACTATTCCCACGAGGGCGGCGACACCAACAAACGCGCCGTAATTGCCGGCACCCAGAGACCGTGCAATCAGCGTAAAGTACAACGCCTGAATGACCAGTCTCAATCCTTGGCCGACGAGCATCCAGACGGTATTACGGACTACTGTACTCTTACCGAGAAATTGCGCCATGATCGATTTGGGGTGCTTGGTATCGGATTCGATTTAGCGGCACTCCCAGATTTGAAAGGATGTTGTCGAATACGCGTTGATGTAACGGCGGAGCTTGCGAGCCAGATCGGTACGGCCGTGAAAATGCCGCGAGCGATGACTTCGCGTTCGATCTTGGCAAACCAGAACTCGACCTAGTTGAGCCAAGAGGAGTAAGTAGGTGTGAAGTGGAACTGGACTCTGGAGGAAGTCGCGCACCGCCTGGGTCTTGTGCGCTGAGAGGTTGTCGAGGATGAGACAAAGAACTCCGACCAAAGAAATAGTTGGCTGCTTGTGTGATTTTTGTGATTTCCTATTCGACACGCAGGGGAAGCAGAATTGAGCTAGCGAGAGCTGTCCACTACAGCCTGCGATACAGAAATTCTGGGATAGGGAATGTCCGCTTATTCAGGACTGCACCCAGAACCTCGATCTTGGCGCCACGTAAGGTTTCAATCGCTTTGAGTGCCGACTCCTTGCGCGTGGAATTTGCCTCCAGAACCAGCACTAAGCCATCCGCGATCTGTCCCAATGCTGTTGCGTCTGCATATTGATTTAGTGGAGGCACATCAACAAGAATGTAGTCGAATTCCTTGCGCAACTCGGCGAAGCGCTTTTTCAGCTGCTCCGAACTCAGGAGGTTCGGGGACTGCGCTGCGGAAGATCCGCAAGAAAGCAACCACAGATTGTCGCGATACACCTGCTTTGCAAAGCCCCGGATCGGGCCCTCCTTGAGCAGCGCATCCGTCAGCCCCCAGTGATTCGTGACACCGAAGAATTGTGCCTGGGAGGGTGCATACAGGTTTGCATCGACAAGGCAAACAGATCCAGGAACGCTTTCTGCCAAAACGCGAGCCGTGTCGCCGCAGACCCCGGTGCATCCATTTCCGGGGTCAATTCCAGCAAAGACCACGGCATACGCGCGCTTAGCGTCCTGCCCCAGAAAAATGCGCTGAACGAGCTTCAGTGATTCTTCCCGAGT
>ODAK010008455.1_pt1 | contig 10288 bp, 10 predicted proteins | sample 1539591 | NCBI WGS metagenome assembly ODAK01 (sample SAMEA3539303, study PRJEB22396) | soil metagenome | biome: tundra; feature: field; material: soil | place: USA | collected 2010-05 | depth 0.15 m | reverse complement strand
GTAGCGGTTGGTGAGACGGGAAGAGAACGCAACCGCCGGACCGAAAGTTCGTGGGGTGGCGTGGAAGGTACGTGGCCTGCGGCAAGAACAAGCCGAGAGACGACGAACGGCAAAAAAAGCGGGACCGATTGTGATTAGGTATAATCACCTGAAAGGCGCGGAAATCTTGCATCGACCTAAGGGGTTTCAGAAATACAGCTTGCGCTCAACCGTGCCATTCATAACTGATACCATGTCCGAGGCAGCGAAACTGCTGGAGGCAGTTCTCCGGTGCGAGCGCCTGGCCGCCGCGGAGTTACTGCCGCTCAACTACGACGAACTCCGCAAGATCGCCGCCGCAAAGATTGCCCACGAAAGACCAGGCCAGACCTTGAGGCCACCGCGCTGGTTACCGCTAACTCAGAATTGGATCGGCAAGAGCTTCGTTCACGCCATATGCGGCCCATATCTGCAAAGACGCGGCAACAAGTTGTGAGTCCTCGTTTGCGTCGATATCGAACACCTTGCCCCAACGCATGCGAATGATGTGAACGCCGTGGTTGTTATAGGGTGAGCCATCCGGGAGATCCTGGACTGCGGACCACCGCATGATGACGGTCGTATTCCAGGGGAAACCCTTCACCCATACATCGTGAACTGTGAGTTGCAACGTAGGAGCCAGCCGGCCCAGTCGTTCAAACCATCGCCCCAGCGCTTCACGATCGTGCCGCTCGCCACCCAGTGCATGATGCCCGCCAAACCGGTGATGAACATCCGGGGAACAGCTCTTCAAGATCGGAGCGTAGTCCTTCCGATTCACTCGTAGAAAGTTTTGTAGGGCAATCCGTTTGACAATCGTGTGATACAGGTACAACAACGTCCAAATCTCGCAAGAGCGATACTGCTACCGCGGAGCGCAGCCCCGAAGCCGACGTGCGGGAAGACGTCCCCGTCGGTGCCTACGGTCGCCAGGATGACGTGCATACAGCCGTTTCCGGAGGGGACGGGTCGGACCCCCCATTTTATCCTACGCCCATCCGCCGCCAAATCAACCAACCGATCCTCCGGGTCGGGGCGACAAGACGGCTATTGAACTTTTCCGGCAGGGCGTCAGGACGCTCGTGTCGCAGCTATCCATTGTGGGACAGGCACTTGTGGCAATCCTCGATTCGCAGTGCATTGAGCACCCCTCGTCGAAATGACCGGGGGTCGATTCGGTTCCACGTGCCGATCGATGCGAAGTCGCTTTCAGCACCGCTTGGTACGCTGGTGAGCCGTTGTCACTCACGGCCTCGAGCGCTTCGCAGGTGGTGGCGGACAGCTTCCGTGCCATGTCCCTGTGTCATCGCCGACGAACCTTGCCCATGGGTACCGCGTCATCGATTCCACAGGGGCCGATGGGTAGAATGAAGCCCTCTGGTGCAAGGCTGGTGGCAAGCATCACCATATTGATATCATGGTGGTCGATCCAGGTTTTGCTTAATTGATGCGTCGGATCGGACCAGAAAGCCTCAATGTGTTCAGCAAGTGATTGGTACTGTTGCAAACGCTCGCTGACGGTCACCAGCACTTGGTTTCGCTCCACCAACCTGCTGATCCGAGGCAGCCCGTGAATGCCGATCGCAAGGCCAAGCTCGCGAAATGCCAGGCGCTGCTCGGCGGGACGGCGGAGTAAAATTGTCCAGTCCAGCCATTGGAGGCTACGCTCGGCCTCGACCAAGAGTTGATGCAACAGTTCGTGACGGACGATTCCTCGCTCGAATATCAACTCGGCCAGACGTGTCGCGGCCTCCAAAAGTCCACCGATCCCGAGCGGGTCGTCGGTGGCCCAGCGGGCTTGCGCACACATCTGAGTCAAGTCGGCAATGGCGGGGGTCAAGTCCGTCCCGTTGGCCTGGTCAAAACCTGGGGCTGTTTGCAACTCCAAACACGTAATCAGTCCATCCAGCGGATCGTGTTGGCCCATGGAGGAAACCAGAGGTCGGCTTAGGTCGATGCTCATCTTCCACACGAGTCGCTTTGGACCTCCGGAAGCGATTCTGTAGGAAAAGGCCTTGAAAGCGCTTGCCGCCAACTCAACAGCCCATTGCTGAAAGTGAGGCTCGTCGGTCTCCTGGCCCATGCGGAAGAGGGCGTGCATCCATTTCGTCAGGTAATGGAAGTACTGACCATCCTGATGCCATTCCAGTTGCGAATCCGCCGGCTGATCCGGTCCGCGCTCATTCAGCGGTTTGCCGATACGAAGGCCACCACGCGTGGGATGCCGCTCGCCCTCTTCCTCGGGCAACCCGCTGATCCAACCCTGCCGTGGGTCGTCATCTCGATGGCGACCCAGGACATGATGCACCTGATCGACGAGTTCTCGTGCGAACCGCAAATAACGATTCTCGCCAGTTTGCCGAGCGAGGCCGAGGAAGTTACAGACCGCGAACGCGTCGGTCCAGAGGTAGCGGCGGGGCTTCGCTTTTCCGGAGACACCGGTGGCGTCCGCGAATTCCTCCATCAGGACCTGGGCGAGATCGGCTCTCATGCTGCTTCTCCAGACGTATGAACCGCACTAATCAAGGAGAAACGTGCGGATACGTTCGGCGTGGCCGATGGTCGGCAACCTCTCCGAAAATCGTCATTCGTCAATAATGGCAAAGGGGTGTGGAGGTTCGTGCGCGGCAGATTGTTGAGTCGTGAGCGCGCGGACCGCCGAGGTCTCGTCAAACCAGATCCACTCGTCGAACTGGTTGGGAAGTGAGGCATCGAAATAATGGCTTAACCGCTCCGTTTCCGGGCGATAGATCACGCCGATCGCTCGTTCCAACCGTCTCTGCGCCAGTGCCGAGGTCAACTGTTGATTCCGCGATTTTGCCAGAGGCAAGAAAAACGCATCCATCTCGGACAGGTGCATCAACCTCTCGTAGCTGTCTGGGAGAGCGGGACGCACCTCTTTGATCTCCATCGCGCCTTCCCAAGCCGATGCGGCCGCCACGGTTCCGTGGTCGGTCCCCTGTCCAATAGCGTAAACATCCTTGCCGAAGGCTTGCCGGCAAAGCTGGCCGACGTTGAGCTGGCCGTGTTTGCCAAACTGCGTGGCTGCCGCATTCCCTAGGTGAGAGTTGTGTTCCCAGACCACCGCTTTGGAGCTACCCCCGTAGCGGCCGAGCAACAACCGCAGTGTTTCGAACATGTGGGTGTCGCGGTGATTCCAAGACTCGTCCGACCCATAATACATGATCCGATAATACTGCTCGGCATCGGCTACCAGTCGGGCGTTCAATTGGGCGTCAAACAGGTCTTCGCCGTCTTGAACGGCGGCAGCCACTCGACGCTGAGACAGCTCCTGAAGCATCCGCACCGCTTCACCTTCACAACTGCGATATCGGCCGGACAATATCGCCCGTCCGTAGGTGGCGGGATCGCCTTCCCAGGGCGACAGGCATCCATACCGGACTCGCGCCACCGCCGCGGCCTCGGGATCGACACGGTCGAGATACTTCAGCACGCAATCCACCGAGGTGAATAGGCTGTAAAGATCCAGACCGTAGAAACCGACGCGTCGCCCCGGCTGTCGCTTGTGCAGGTTGAAATCGCGGAGCCAGTGAATGAAGTCGAGCACTTCGTGGTTGCGCCACATCCACGTCGGGAATCGAGAGAACGCTTCCCAATCATGAGGCTCGTCACGCTCTTTGTGGGTGACAAAATCGTGAATCCGGTAAGCATCGGGCCAATCCGCCTCGACCGCGACAAAATCAAAGTTCTTCTTTTCGATCAATGCCTTGGTGATCTCGGCTCGGATGCGATAGAACTCCGACGTTCCGTGGCTCGCCTCGCCGATCAGCACCAGCCGCGCATCACCGATTCGATCCAGCAGAGGCTTCAAGTCCGCGTTTTCAATCGAAGAAAACGGCTCCGCGGCGTCCCGTATGAGTTCGGGTAGCCCCGGTCGAGCTTTGGTAGTCCATCTGCTAATATTCGGCTTTTTGCTCTGCTCTTCCTCCGGCCAACCGGCTTCGCCGATCAGGGGGACAAACCGAACCGCGCCCAACTCATCATATTCGAAGTCATCGTCTCCTCGTCGAATCGCGCGAATCAGTTGTTGGGAGTCGAGGTCCTCACCGAGCGGAATGACGAGGCGTCCGCCGATACGCAGTTGTTCCAACAGAGCCGGCGGTATCGCCGGACCGCCCGCGGCCACAACGATTGCGTCAAACGGAGCCGCTTCAGGCCAGCCGCGCGTACCATCTCCGCAGCGCACCTGAACGTTCTCATAGCCCAACCGTTTGAGTCTTTCCCTCGCGGTTTCGGCTAATTCTCGATGCCGTTCGATCGTGAACACTTCTTTTGCGATCCGCGACAAGATCGCCACCGCGTATCCCGAACCGGCGCCGATTTCGAGAACCCGTTCATGAGGCGACAGTTCCAGCGCCTCGGCCATGTGCGCCACGATCAAGGGCTGTGAAATCGTCTGCCCGGAACCGATCGGCAGCGGCGCATTGCGGTACGCAAACTCCCGCATTTCCTCGGACACAAACGCCTCACGCGGGACGATCCTCATCGCGCGCAGGACAGCTTCGTCGCGAATTCCGAGAATCCGCAACTCATTCTCAACAAGTTGTTCTCGTTGTAGCTCAAAACTCATTTGAGTAGCCCTATTACGTTTCGGGGGCCAGATCGACTTGCCAGCATCATTTAGTATATCGCGTTCCGTTGCTGGCCGCTAGATCCTCCGACGGCTTGACCAGCTGCACCTTGTTGGACCTGGTACTGCCGCCGCTGCTCCGCGGGGCCATTTCCAATGGGCCGAACTACAACTCGTCCACGCGGACGACCCGTCAGCCGAAGCGAGTCCACGCGAATTGAGAACCTCGTTCTGAAATAAGTGACAACAGTTGTCATTGTTCGGTCGCTCCCTTCCTTTGCAGAGGGGGTTGCCGCGATCTTCGCGACGCTCGCCCCAGCTTCTCCTCGACCGTCAAAGCAGACCGCCGCCGCCGTCAATGGCCACTACCGTCCCGGTGACGAACCCATTGCTCATCAGAAATAGAACGGCCTCGGCCACCTCCTCCGGACGGCCGATTCGCCCAACCGGCAGCGAAGGCCCTCAGGCGAGGATCGCCTCCCGCTGCGGGCCAAAGGCGTTCCACAGCGGCGTGTCGATCAAGCCGGGGGCGACGGCGTTGACGAGGGTCGGAGTCGGTCCTCGAATCGTCCGGCGATGGTGACGGACATTCCCTCGGCCAGTGCCAGCCGGGCCGTCTCCAGCCCAATCCCCGAACTCCCACCTCCCACCGATGATGACCAACCGTTTGCCGTCGAGTTGCATAACGAAACCATCCGCCGTTTATTAGCGAATCACGATTTGGGCGAGAAATGCGACCGCATGGAGGCGACATCATCCTGATCCGCCATCTCTTGCCTCACCCTGATGAAGCCCCGGCTGTCATCCCCGACCAGGTAACGAAGCCGATCCGTGCCGTCCGTCGCGTGGTCCTGTTCGTCTTCGGATCTCTGGTCTGAGATGACATCGGTCCGCTCTCTCACACTACGGCGCTCCGATCGCGTGCCAGCACTTCCGCAATCGTGTGAAGCGGCCGGCCCAGCAGACTCCCGAGCAATGGATCGACCTTCCCGAACTCGCCCCGGTCCATTCCCAGATAGGTGGTTCCCCATTGGCGGGCAAAGTCAGCGGACTTCCCAGCGGACGTCAGGCGGCTGGCGTACTCTTCCAACGGAACGATTTTCAGGAAGATTGGTCGGCCCCGAACGCGGCCTAGGATTTCCGCCACGGCCTTGATGTCGAGCGCAGCCGGTCCGGTCAGGTTCAGCATCTTGCCCTCGTGTCCCCCTTCGTAAAGAAGCCTGGCCGTCCCGTCCGCCAGGTCCGCGCGTGACACCCAGGAAACTGGCCCGTCGGCCGGGATTACCACCTCGTCGCCAGTCACGTCTCCGAGGTACATCTGCCACGCATCGGCATACACGCCGTTCTTCAGGATCGTGAACGGCAGACCCGAGGCCATCAGATACGCCTCGGTATCGAGGTGGGCTTTCATAACGTAAGCGACCGAATCCTGGCCAGGCAAGAGACTCGTGTAGTAGACGTGGCCCACCCCTGCACGCACCGCCGCGTTAATCGCATTCCGGTGCCTCACTGCCCGGCTCTCGTGGTCGATCCCGCTGGCCGATACGATGAGCAGCCGGTCGGCCCCAACGAACGACCGGACCAGAGATTCAGGCTCGTCAAAGTCACCGCGGCGGACGGCCACGCCGCGAGCCGCGAATGCCTGGGCATCTTCCGGCTTGCGGACGCTCACGGCCACCCGCGCGGCCGGGACGTAACGCAGCAGGTTCTCGACCACTGCCCGGCCCAGTTCGCCGGTCGCGCCGGTAACGACGATCATGGCTTGCCCTCCGCCTGCCTCGCCTCTCTCACCCTGGAGGACGGGGCTTTGAGATTGAAACGGGCAGGAATCTCCTCCTGCCATCAACCGGCCCATCACTTATCAATAGCCTTCATCGCCTGTGCGACATACCGGTCGCCGGAAGACCGACGACGAAAAACGAATTGGGCTCCGCGTCCGACTGGCGCGGCTTGTGCGCCGCCACATGGTGGCATAAGGAAAAGTCGGCTGTCCGTCGTCGGGCGTCCGCGGCCGCCTACGAATCAACGGCCAAGACCCGCACTGGCTTCCCGTCCAAAAAGGCGAGCGCGTTCTCCACGCTCTGCTGATAAAACTCTGTCCAGGTCTCCTGCACACCATAGCCGAGATGCGGAGTCAGCACCGTATTGGGCGCGTTGCGCAGTGGATGGTTCGCTGGCAGGGGTTCGCGGTCATAGACATCGAGAGCAGCAATGATGCGGCGCGACTGCACCGCCTCGAGCAGCGCCGCCTCGTCCACGATCGGACCGCGAGACGTATTGATCAAGATCGCACCCGGCTTCATCCGGGCGATGTCGGAGGCGCCGATCAGCCCGCGCGAGCGCGGTGACAGCACGAGATGGATGCTGACCGCATCGGAGCGTGACAAGAGGGTCTCTTTGGAAACCAAAGTAGCGCCTGCCGCTTGCGCCTGCTCTGCGGATAGGTTCTGACTCCACGCCAGGACGGTCATGTTCAGCGCCCGGCAGTAGTTGGCCATACACGACCCGAGACGGCCGAGTCCGATGATCCCGATGGTTTTTCCCGCCAGGCTGACGCCGACCGGCAAGCCTTCCTGGAATCGGCCCGCGCGGATATTCGCGTCGGCAGAGGGAATCCCTCGCGCCGCTGCCAGCAGCAGGCCAAGTGCCAACTCCGCGGTGGCGGCCCGGCTAGTTACTTCGCCCACAGTGTTGCACATCAGCACGCCTCGCGCCGCGCAAGCGGCTGTGTCGAGCGAGGCGTTACGCACGCCGGTTATGCCTAGCATGCGAAGCTTGGGCAGGCGGTTAATTAACGAGGCCGGCAGCGGCGTGCGCTCGCGCATTGACAAGACGATCTCAAAATCCGTCAACTTTGCAGCGGCATCGTCTTCGTCAGTGAACGCCTGTGCAAAGAAGACTACTTCGGCACGCGCCAATAGCGGCGACCAGTTCGCGCTGCTTCGTGCTACTTCCTGCCAATCGTCGAGAACTGCTACCTTGGCCATTGGGTCTCCTTCGCTGCAATAACAACCTCTCGCACAGTGTACTCACCCGCGATTTACCAGACGAACTCTGAAATCAATGCGGTCGATCTTGAGACGCTTCGGGTTCGGGGTCTCCACGTCTTGAACCCGCCATTCACCGTTTTGAAAGGGGACCACTGCGGAATGGCATTAAGTTAAGGGCAAATTCCATCACGAAAACACGAATGGACGAAAACACGAAAAGGCAAGAAGGCAAATAGGCCGGATTTTCTCGCTGATTCTGTTTCGTGTTTTCGTCAGTTCGTGATTTCATGATTCGTTTTCTTCTTAACTTAATGCCATTCGGGACCACTGCGGCTTTTTCCTGGTTGGCACCATTCTTTCTATGTTCTCTGGCAATTCAAGGCACGAAAACCCTTCGGAATCCTTCCGCCAGGCCTCCCGTGGCATGCGCATCTTCATGCTTGTCCTATCATGGGCTACTCTACCCGGGGCTCATTCGCCCGGTGGGCACTTGCGGGTTCACCCCGGTGACCACGAGCCCGTTGGTAATGGAGTAAGTGCATTCGGGACGCCTCATCGCCCTTCCGGTCCCGGATCCGTACACCACCGTTACGTTTCGCTCGGCCATGGTCGAGTGACCTTCGCGCCGTCCGCGGACGAGAGACGAAATTCGGTACGCCCCGTTTCCACGAGTTGTTCCAGGACGATTTTGGGGGCGGCACGCTAATTGCTTGAGAATTAGGAGACATCCAGAGTACCCCGGTATGTTCGTTGCCCCTATTCCGGGATGGCAGAGTGCGACTTGCGCCGAGAGCGCGCGTTGATCTACTCCACCCGGTCGCTGGAGTGGTCGCCGTCACCGAGCCGGCTGGGCCGCGGTCCGCGAAGGCTCTGCGGTGCGATCTGTTCCGGACCGAGACGGCGCGGCGGGGTCGGACATTCTCTGTTCGCCGCATCGATTTTCGCCTCGTAACTACGAAGGAGAACCCCGTGACCAAACGCGATACGCAGATGAGTGTGATGGACGCCATCAACGGACGGCGGTCGGTGCGATCCTACACGCCCGGAAAGCTCGACGCGGGGACCGTCCGCGCCCTGCTGGCCGCCGCAGTCCGCGCCCCGACGGCCATCCACCAGGAGCCGTGGTCGTTCCTCGTTCTTCAAGATCCGGCCGCGCTGAAACGGCTCTCGGACCGGGCGAAGGTGCTGTTTCGCGAGGAAGCGCAGCGTGCCCACCTTGATCGCGGGGGCCACACGCTCGACGCCTTTGCGGACCCCGACTTCGACGTCTTTTATGGGGCCGGAACGCTGGTGGTCATCTGCGGCCCGGCGGGGCCGTTCGTTCCCGCGGACTGCTGGTTGGCGGCCGAGAACTTGATGCTCGCGGCCCACGCCCTGGGTCTCGGCACCTGCGTCATCGGGTGTTCGCTCGCGGCCCTGAACGCCCCGGAGGTGAAAGGCGAACTGGGCATTCCTTCGGAACTCTCGGCCGTCGCGCCCGTGATCGTCGGCGTGCCCGCGGGCGAAACGCCGCCCACGACCCGGAAGGAGGCCCGGATTCTGGCCTGGAATTGAGGAACCTGCTACCGCATCTTCGACTTCAACCGGATGATCTCACCGTCCACCGCGAACGTGCCGTAGCCGCGGTGGTGGATGGTCTTCGGATCCTTCTGCTTCGGGTCGGTCCACGCCTTGAGCACTTCGAGGACGAACAGGCAGTATTTGTTCACGAGCCGCGTATCGACCACCGCGCATTCGAGGTTAGCGAAGCACTCGGCGATCAGCGGAGGCTTCACCCGCTCGGCCGGGACCGGCGTCAGGTTGAACGCCTCGAACTTGTCGATGTCCCGGCCCGAACTATTACCGACCTGCACCACCTTCTCGGCCAACTCCACCGCCGGGACGGCGATCACGCACTCCCTGGTCGCCCGCAGAGCCTCGAAGCTGTAGTCGGCACTGCTGACGACGCAGGCGACCAGCGGCGGTTCGAACTCGACCATCGTGTGCCAGGACATCGCCATGACGTTGGCCCGGCCCTTTCGGGCGGTGGTCAGCAGGACGACCGGGCCGGGCTCAAGGATCTGGTAAACCTTCGACAACGGTAGCTCGTTCATCACCGCGCCTCCTATGTACTCAGCCCTTCACGTCTGCAGGAACGATGTCACCGGGACGCACGCGGACGATGTCGCCCGGGACCAGTTCGCGGGCGGGAACGACCTGCCAACTCGCATCGCGCAGCACGCATGCACTGACCTGGAGCCGTCGCCGCAACGTTTCCATCACGCCTGCGGCGCGCCGCTCTTGCCAAAAGGCCAGCGCCGCATTGACGACCAGCAGTGCGCCTACAATGGCGAAATCGGCGTAATTCCGTAGCACGAGGGACAGAATCATGATCAGCTCAAGCATCCACGCGGACAGGCCCCAGAATTTTCCGAGGAACTTGAGGATCGGGTGTTCTTTCAGCTCGGCCACCTCGTTGTAGCCATGCTCCTTTTGCCGAGTATCTACCTCTCCATGTGTGAGTCCTGTCTCAGGGTTCACGTGGAGCGCCGCGAGCGTGTCGGCCGGCGACGCGGACGCAATGCCGGGTTCCTTACCTGCTTCGAGTTTATTTGTGGCTGTTTGCATAGCGTCCATCCTCCGCGGCGGCGACCCCCAGGGATGATCGCCCGAGTTTTTCCGAAAGGATGTCAGCATGAAGACGGACGTG
>ODAK010008454.1_pt1 | contig 10290 bp, 6 predicted proteins | sample 1539591 | NCBI WGS metagenome assembly ODAK01 (sample SAMEA3539303, study PRJEB22396) | soil metagenome | biome: tundra; feature: field; material: soil | place: USA | collected 2010-05 | depth 0.15 m | reverse complement strand
ACCACCGAGATCTACACTCTTTCCCTACACGACGCTCTTCCGATCTGCTGGCCGCCTACGAGACCGATCTCGGCGGCGTCCCGTTGAACAAGCGGCCGCGGCTGGTGGCGCTGAACAAGGCCGATGTGCCCGATGCCCGAGATCTCGCCGAGATGGTTCGCAGTGAGATCGAGGCGCGCGGCATCAAAGTCATCATCGTTTCGGCGGCGACCCGCGAAGGTCTTCGCGAACTATCGTTCGCGATGGCCGGGCTCGTCGAGCAGGCCAGGGCCGCACGGCCGGTCGACGAGGCGACTCGCATCGTGCTTCGGCCGCGCGCTGTCGACGACAGCGGGTTCACGGTGACGCGTGTCGGCGCGGCTTTCGTGGTCAAGGGCGATCGCCCGGAGCGCTGGATCAAGCAGACCGACTTCACCAACGACGAAGCCGTCGGGTATCTGGCTGACCGGCTGAACCGGCTGGGCGTCGAGGCGGAGCTTGCGAAGGCAGGCGCCGAAGCGGGTGCTGAGGTCATCATCGGCGACGTCGCGTTCGACTGGGAGCCAGGGATGCTGTCCGGGTCTGAGCACCGGATCGGACCGCGCGGAACCGACTCGCGCCTCGACGGCCGGTGACGTCCGTGACCTCCGGAACCGACGATGGCATCGTGCGGCCGCTGGTCGCGGCCGCCCGCAAGATCGTCGTCAAGATCGGGTCGTCGTCGCTGACACGACCTGAGGGCGGTCTCGACCAGGCAAACATCGACGCACTTGCGTCCGCGATCGTTGGGCGGCTCGGCCAGGGGACGTCGTGTGTGCTGGTGTCGTCGGGCGCGATCGCGGCCGGTCTGCGGCCGCTCGGACTGAAGGCTCGGCCGCGCGATCTCGCCACCCAGCAGGCGGCAGCGAGTGTCGGGCAAGGCCTGCTCGTAGAGTCGTACGCGCGCGCCTTCGGGCGCCACGATGTCCGCGTGGGTCAGGTGTTGCTGACCTCCGACGACATGATCCGCCGCGTGCACTACCTCAACGCGGAGCGGACACTGACCCGCCTGCTCGAACTCCGCGTGGTCCCCGTGGTGAACGAGAACGACACGGTCGTGACCGATGAGATCCGGGTCGGCGATAACGACAGGCTCGCCGCTCTCGTCGCCCACCTCATCCGCGCCGACTTGCTGGTGCTGCTCTCCGACGTGGACGCGCTGTACACCGCTCCGCCTGGGCGGCCGGGCTCCCTGCGCCTCGACGACGTGCACGGTGAAGCGGATCTCGCCGGCGTCGACCTTGGTGGAGTCGGTCGAGTTGGCATCGGATCAGGCGGCATGATCACGAAGGTGGACGCCGCCCGGCTGGCGACGTCAGCCGGCATTCCCGTGGTGGTTGCCTCAGCCACCGCGGTCGTCGATGCCCTCGCTGGAAAGCACGCAGGCACCCTCTTTCATCCGACAGGCGTGCGGGTTGCGAGTCGGCTGCTGTGGCTGGCGCACGCGACGACGCCGCGCGGTCGGTTGGTGCTCGACCCTGGGGCCGTCACGGCCGTAGTCGACCGGCGGTTGTCGTTGTTGCCAGCCGGCATCACAAAGGTCGAGGGCGAGTTCGCGGCCGGTGACCCCGTCGACCTTGTCGATGAAGCGGGCCGTGCAGTTGCGCGCGGCCTCGTCAACTACGACGCGACCGAGTTGCCCGGCCTCCTCGGTCGTTCAACGCGCGACCTGGCTGCCGAACTCGGCACCGCGTACGAACGCGAGGTCGTGCATCGCGACGACCTCGTGTTGCTCACCACTCGCTGAAAAGACCCACGGTAGATGACGCTGTGGTTCCAGCCGTGCTCCCCGCGGGGTGGGCGCCTCGTTGGATCCGAGACACGGTGTTTGGCAACCTCAGCCTGCGTGGCGGATGAGGAGGGACAGGTCCCATACGGCCAGGATTGCGGCCGTTGAGGTCAGCATCGTCACCACGGAGTTGGAGACGCGTTGGACCCGTTCCTGGGCGGTCGGTCGGGTCGCGGCCACCAGTTGCAGGGTGAGCAGGGCTAGTTCACCCGGTGTGCCGGTCGGCACACCGAATGCGGGGTCTGTCCGTGGGGCGGTCAGGGTCTGCGCGGACACGGAAGCTCGCGAGGTGGACCGGGCCTGGTGGCGACCCGAGGGCACTCGACGCGACGACGGCTCAGGAGGTCGATGGGCTGCCGCAGTCTTGCGCTGATAGAGGTCGAGTAGTTGGCGGGCCAGTACGACGACCGCCAGGCACATCGCGATGCCCCACTCGACCCGGTCGAGTCGGGCCTTACGAGAGATCTCGACGGGGATAGCGACGAGTGCGATCAGGATCGGCACGTATGGCGCGAGGACCGACCTCATTGGCGGGGGCACCGTGTTGGAGCCGGCGAGGTCGACCCGGGGCTGGGATACGAGGGCAGCGGCGGCGATCGCGAGGTAGGCGGCGAACCACCCGGCGTCGATCAGGTCGCCAGAGGAGTACCGGTGGATCTGCGTGAGGTAGGTGTACACGGTGTCGCTGACGGCCATGCAGACTAGGCCGCCGAGCAGTAGCGAGGTCCCCGCCCGGTTGCCGGGTTGCAGATTCTGCAGGGCCAGGACGACGAGTACGAGGATGACAACGTCGCTGAAGGGATAGGCGACGGCGATGAGGGCGCCCACCGATAGGCCACCGGAGTGGGACCACAGCGGGCCAAGGACGAGCGTCCAGCTGACGAACAGCAGTGCGCTCGCAACGGCGACGCCGTCCAGAATCGGGAGGACACCCCATCTGTCGCGGTTACGGGTGGCGGGGTGGCAGGCGAACGCGGCCACGCACAACACTGGGGCTACCAGGTAGCCGACGTCGGCCCAGGACGGGGTCGGCACCTGCACGCGCAAGACCACCTCGTACCAGGTCCAGGCCGACTCCCCGGCTGCCCACGCACCCATGGCGGCCGTGAGCACCCACCAGAACACGCGCATCGCGTTCGCGCATCGGCCTGCGGCCAGTGCGCAGGCGACGCAGGCGGCGGCTGCCGCCGCCGCGGTGGTGACATCGCTGATGCGCACCACTAAGCCGGCGCCACCTGGCTTGGTGGCCAGCATGACCAGGTAGCCAACGGTGATCAGAACAAGAGCAGCAACTACGGGCGGCACCGAACGCCCCGCGGGTCCGGGCACCACCGTGGACGAGGACGCTTGCACCGGCACCGTGGGAAGCCGTAAATCGGCTAGCTGAGTATGTAATGGTGTTTTCGCCATGCTTTCGTCATCGCCGCCTAGCGGCTTGCGATGTTGCACCGTTCACCCAAAAGCGGCGCGCAACTGCCACCAAGGCGCCGCAACCGGCCCAAAGCGACGCAGGCCGAGCCTTCTCTGGGTCGTGCCCCTTCACGGTGACGTAAGTCCCGACTTCGTGTGCCGTAAGTCCTGCCCCTGCTGGTGGTTCGGCCGCTGGTGCCGGGTCGGCCCGGTCGTGCGGTTTCGAGCGGTCGTTGACCCGTCGTACCAGCAGTAGCATCGCGTCATGGCAACGACTCGAACTGCGACGACCCGATGGCACGGTCAGTACAGAGGGGGGCTTGGCGACGTCGTTTTCGACTCCTCGGGCCTCGGAGCTTTCCCCGTCGTCGCAGCGGTGCAGCAAGAAGGGCCGCCGAGTGTCACCACTCCGATGGAGTTGCTTGCGGCGGCGTATTCGTCGTGTGTTTGCATCACCGCGGCCTACGAACTGGGCAAGCTCGGATATCTCACGCAGGAACTCGAGACGTCCACCGAAGTGACGCTCGACCACCGTGAGGGGATTACCGGCATCCACGTCACTGTTCACGGCGACGTCCTCGACATGTCCCAGGCGGAGTTCGCCGCGATCGTCGCTGCCGCCGAGGTCAGTTGCCCTGTGGGAAGGGCATTGTCGAGCGTCAAGGTCGTTCTCGACGCGGAACTCTGCAGTGTCGGAGGTTCTGCGAGGTAGACCCGCCCGGTGTCCTGGATCTTATGAGCCGGGTCGAAGGGATCACCGTTGGCGCATTGACGCACAAACGGGCAAGGCGCAACGAGCGACGCACTCTTCGCGCTGCGTTGACGGTCGCCTTAGTGAGCTGTCGCCTGAGTGAACCAATGTTGGACGCGCTCCGTGTCAGCTCGTAACGGCAGTCGGGGTCAACGCTGATCCCGCCCGAGGAGTGGAGGCCACATGCGAATCACAACGCGGAGAGCAGGGGCGTTGTTGGGTTCGGGTGTCGTTTCGGCGGCGCTGGTATTAGCGTCGTCGGCGACCGCGAACGCCAGCACGGGGCACGACCACCACGGCGACGGCAGCAGCGTGGCAGTTACCCAGACCAATCTGGTCTCAGATCAGGTTGGCAATGCCCCGCTCATCGATCCGAACTTGATCAATCCATGGGGGATGTCGTTCGGAACAGGGGCGACACCGACGCCGGTCTGGGTGTCCGACAACGGTGCCGACGTGTCGACCCTCTACAAGGGTGCAACAACGCCACCGTCGTTCGCCAAGGTCCCGCTGACCGTCTCGATTCCTGGCGGTGCACCGACCGGACAGGTGGTCAACGGTTCGGCCACCGATTTCGTCGTCCATTCAGGTTCGGCGAGCGGCGCAGCGAAGTTCATCTTCGACTCCGAGGCCGGCTGGATCGTCGGTTGGAACTCGAACGTTCCTGCCGCAAACTCAACCCAAGCTACCCCCGCAGTGCAAGTACCGAAGGCCGTTTTCAAGGGCCTCGCACTCGCGAACATGGGCGGGGCGAACTACCTGTACGCGACCGACTTCCACCATGGCACAGTCGATGTCTTTAACAGCACGTTCACCCTTCAGCACTGGAGTGGCGCGTTCCGCGACAGTCACATACCTGACGGCTATGCACCCTTCAACATCGCCTTGTTGAACGGAAACCTGTACGTGACCTACGCGAAGCAAGACGCTGCCAAGCACGACGACGTTGCGGGAGCCGGCCACGGCTTCGTCGACATCTTCAGCACGAGCGGGCACTTGCTGAACCGGCTCGTAGCGCGCGGGGGACTGAACTCGCCCTGGGGTCTGGCGATCGCCCCCTCGTCTTGGGGAAGCCTCGCCGGCTCGTTGTTGGTGGGTAACTTCGGCGATGGCCGTATCCACGCGTACGACCCGACCTCAGGCCGTGCCTTAGGCGCGCTCCGCGATGCCAGCGGCAAGAAGGTCACTATCGACGGGTTGTGGGGGTTGTTGCCGGGCAACGGCGTGGCCGCCGACCCGCAATCGGTCATCTTCTCCGCAGGCCCCGACGGCGAGACCCACGGACTCGTCGGTGTGTTGCAGGCTGCCGTCGTGTCGGGCAAGGACGGTGACGGCGACGGCGATCACGGTATGCACTGAGCTTTCGAGGCGGAGTGCTGCGGGCCGCGCGGATCAGAGCGGCCCGCAGCACTCTCCGACGTCACGCGCGTGCTGCTTGGTCCACTCGCTCAACGAGATGTGGAGCAGCACCAACACATCCGAACCGCTGACGCACGATCCGCACATAGCCGCGATGACGCGTTCGGGGAGATGGACGGCGCAGTTGCGGTGCTGGCCGAGAGACAATCGAGCCGTGTCGATCTTTCTCACTCGGGCGGCCGTCCCGGCTGACCTTCCGGTGTTGCGGGAGATCTATCGCCGCGCCTCACTGTCCAACGATGGTGACGCGGCTGCGCTACTGGCCCACCCCGGCGCATTGGTTCTGACCGACGCGGGAGTCGTCGAGGGGCGTACTCGCGTCGCCACTCTGACGACCGATCTCGTCGTTGGCTTCGCGACGACTACTTCGGTCGACCGCGGGCTTGACCTGGAGGACTTGTTCGTCGACCCGGACTGGATGAGGCAGGGTGTGGGACGTCTGCTCGTACACGACATCGTGACCCACGTTGATCGCGCGGTGGTTGAGCGTCTCGAAGTCATCGCGAACCCCCACGCGCTCAAGTTCTACGAGAACGTTGGATTCGTTCACGACGGCCATGTCGAGACCGCGTTCGGACTAGGCGGACGGATGCACATCAATATTGGTCCGCGAACAACGCCATAGCTCCTACTCCCCGCTGGGCTCGGTCACGGCATCACGCGCTGACAGCGGCCCTGGTCTCGGGCGGCGTGGCTCACGGACGCCAGCCGAGCCCGGGCCGCGCCGGACCCAGAGCGTTATCGACGAACCGCGCGGAACCATGGACTCCGCATCGGGCTGCTGTGCGGTCACGACGCCGCCCGCACCTGCCGGCCCGTCGGCGTGGGACGCGATGAGTTGAACCTCGCGGAGAACGACAACCGCTTCATCCCATTGCAGGCCGACCACGTCGGGCACCGCGACGTGGGGTCTGTTGATGGAACCCTGTCGTCGCAGCAGCGTAGGGCCGACAAAGGCGACGGCAGTAGGCGCCGGTTTGGGTCTCGGATCTCGGTCAGTGGGCAACGGAGGCGGCCAGGAGCGACCCCGCAAAGCGCGCCGCATCGCAGCGGTCTGCCACCACATCGTCGCGCGCGTCGACCAAGGATTGATCGCGCTACGCAGTCCGCGCCGAGCCGAACCCACGACGCCATCATTGCCGCACGAGTCGCCCACCGTCGATAGCCCGCTCCCGCGTGCGCGCTGCCGGCTCGACGGCGCTCGGTGAGCTTGGCCGGGCGGTCTCTTACTCATCAGCTCGGCTTGCTGCCGTGCTCGCCACTCGCTGAGTCCGCCCGCTGCTGTCGACGCCGTGGCGTGAAGTACCTATCCTCGCCTTACACGGCGGACGTGTGCGAGGAGGCAGTGGGGCATGACGACCTGCCAGCACTGCGGCGCCGAGATGCCAGGTGACCTGAAGTTCTGCCGCGAATGTGGCGCCTCGATGGCGTCAGTCCGCTCGTGCCCATCGTGCGGCGCCCCCGACGAGGGCGGACGGTTCTGCGGCAACTGTGGTGCGACGCTCAAGCCGGGAACGCCAAGCGCCTTGCGCAGCCCGAGCAACCAGGTCGCCGAACGCCGTGTCACGTCGGTCCTCTTCGGCGACCTGGCCGGCTTCACCCCGCTGTCAGAGTCTCGGGACGCCGAAGATGTTCGCGAGTTGCTGTCTCGCTACTTCGGTGAGTGCCGCACGATCATCGGTCGTTACGGCGGCATCGTCGAGAAGTTCATCGGCGACGCGGTGATGGCCGTCTGGGGTGTACCGCTTTCTCATGAGGACGACGCCGAACGAGCCGTGCGCGCTGGGCTTGAGCTGGTCGAATCGACGAAGGCGCTGGGTGAGCGCGTCGGTGTACCTGGACTCGCGATGCGGGTCGGGGTCGTCACCGGCGAGGTCGCTGTCACTGTGGGCGCAACGGCGGAAGGCATGGTCGCCGGTGACGCCGTGAACACCGCGTCGCGGGTGCAGTCGGTGGCGGACCCCGGATCCGTGTGGGTTGACGACACGACGCGGGCACTTACCGCGGCCGCCGTCTCGTACATAGACGTCGGTGAGCACTGGTTGAAGGGCAAGTCCGAGCCGGCCCGCCTGTGGCAGGCCCGTGCGGTGGTCGCGGACCTGGGCGGTGGCCAGCGGGTTGATGGATTGGAAGCGCCGCTGGTCGGACGCGAACGCGAGGTCCGGCTGATCAAGGAGCTGTTCCACGCCACGCACGAATCCCAGCGACCCCGCCTGGTGGTGCTCGACGGCGAACCCGGAGTCGGCAAGTCGCGGCTTGCCTGGGAGTTCGAGAAGTACGTCGACGGCCTCAAGGCAATTACGCGCTGGCACCGCGGTCGGTGTCTGTCGTACGGCGACGGTGTCGCATTCTGGGCGCTCGCCGAGGCGCTTCGGCCACGGCTTGGCCTCACTGAGTCCGACGCCGGCGACGCGGTCGCGGCGGTGCTGGATGCGAGCCTTGCCGAGTTCGTTCCGCGGTTGGAAGAACGCGACTGGCTGCGGCCACGGCTGGCCGCGCTGGTTAGCGGGGGGCAGGCCGGTGGGTTCGCGCGCGAAGACCTTTTCACTGCCTGGACGGCGTTTCTCGAGCGGATCAGCGAGGACGGCAACACCGTTGTCCTCGTGATCGAGGACGCCCATTACGCGGACGACGGGTTGCTCGCGTTCCTTGATTCGATGCTCGCCAACGCCAGTGCGCCTATCTTCGTGCTGGCGCTGGCACGTCCCGAATTGTTGACGCGCCGGCCCGATCTCGGCGGCCGGCGGACAAGCGTCGTGCGACTCGATCCCCTCGATGACGCCACGATGTCGACGCTGGTCGACGGGCTCGTTGACGGGTTGCCAGTGGTTGCCAGGACAGCACTCGTCGAGCGCGCCGAGGGCATCCCACTCTTTGCCATCGAGACAGTGCGAGCGCTTATCGACCAGGACGCGGTGGTGCCACGGGATGGGCGCTACGTGCCGGCCGACGGCGTCACGATCGACCTCGCGTCGATCGGTGCCCCGGCGTCACTACAGGCTCTTGTCGCGGCTCGGCTGGATGCGCTGTCGCCGACCGAGCGTGCCGTGGTTGCTGATGCGAGCGTCCTGGGCTCTTCCTTTACGCGCGAAGGCCTGTTGGCGCTCGGCTCTGACGGCGATGAGCTCGATGACGCGCTGGCTACCCTGCAGCGCAAGGAGATCATCGCCTTGCAGCAGGACCGGTTCTCGGCCGACCGCGGCCAGTACCGCTTCGTGCAGTCGGTCGTTCGCCAGGTCGCCTACGGGACGTTGTCGCGACGCGACCGCAAAGCGCGGCACCTGGCGGCCGCCGACTTCCTGTCCGCCCAACTCGACGCGAACGACGACCTCGCCGTTGTCGTTGCGCAGCACCTTCTCGATGCTGTCGACGCAGGCAGTGCGACAGATGACGACACGCCGGAGTTGTTGCCGAGAGCCTGTGCCCTTCTGGAGCGGGCGGGCACTCGGGCGAGAGCGCTGGGCTCGCCGGCGGAGGCCCGCCGCCGGTTCGACGCCGCGCTGGCCCGTGCCACAGATCCGCTGACTCGCGCCAGCTTGTATCTCGCTGCCGCCGAGGCAGCGTACGACTCCGGCGACTATGAAGGTGCCGTCGCTGAGGCTGCGGCGGCGACCGACCTCTTCGACGCGCTGGGCCGGCCAATCGACGCGGCGCTGGCCGTGGCGACCGGCAGCATGGGTCTTCAGATACTTGGCGATTTTGCCGGAGTCGTCCGCATCGCCGAACCACGATGGCAGGCGCTGGACGGCGTCGCGGGAGCCGAGCGCGCGTTGCTCCAGCTGGCGAGGCCGCTTGCGAACGCCACCGGGCAGCTCGAGGAGGAGGCCGCGAGCGGACGGTATACGCAGCGGCGGGTGCTGCTCGCGGAGGCGGTAGGGGACGCCGGCGCGCTCGCCGAGGCGATGATTCAGCTCGGCACCCACTATCACGGCATCGGCGGGCCGGCCACGGCTCGAGCACTCTATGAGGCTGCCGCCGATATCTCTCGGGCCAACGATGTGCCAGGAACGCTGGCGCGTTCGTTGATCAACATCGGTACGGTTCTGATGAGCCGTGATCTTCCAGCGGCCATCGAGGCGCTCCGGGAAGCGCGCGACGTTGCCCGCCGTTCGGGCGTCGTCGCGATGATCGAGTTCGCGGAGGGCAACTATGCGTCGACCCTCTGGCTCGCCGGACGGCTGAACGATTCGCGCACTGTTGCCGCGGAGGCCGCCGCAACTGCGGCGACCCCCTCAATGCAGAGCCTTCTCGCGTGTATCCAGGCCAACATTGCTGACGCGACAGGCGAGCCGGTGCCAGTTCCGCCGCATGCGGCGGGTACTGGTGGCGCGTGGGATCGCGCTGGGTTCGGATACCTCGAGATGCGACGGCTGCTCGCCAGCGGTGACGCGGTCGCCGCAGCGGCGACGACGGAGTCGACACTCGTCCACGTGCTGGCCGCTGGACGACTCGACGACGATTTCTGCTGGCTATGGCCGCCGCTCGTACAGGCGGCCGTGATGGCGGGCGACGCACCGCTGGCGACGCGTCTCCTCGAACCGGTCACGACCGCGTCCGAAGGCATCATCTCCGCGGCAGTCGCCGCCCAGTTTCGTTACTTGCTCGGGTCGGTCGGGGCGTTGCGTGGCGATGACCCCGGCCAGGTCGAGGCGGATCTGCGCGCCGGCACAGTCGCACTCGCCGACTTCGGCGCCGTCGGTGCCAGCGCTCGCGCCGAGGAGGAGCTGGCCCGCTGGCTGATCGGGCAAGGCCGCACGCAGGAGGCGCAGCCACACATCGAGCACGCCCGCGCGGTCTATCAAGACATGGGTGCGGTCGGGTGGCTTCACGCGCTTGACTCGCAAGTGTCGGTGACCCTAGATCGGAAGAGCGTCGTGTAGGGAAAGAGTGTAGATCTCGGTGG
>ODAK010008452.1_pt1 | contig 10290 bp, 10 predicted proteins | sample 1539591 | NCBI WGS metagenome assembly ODAK01 (sample SAMEA3539303, study PRJEB22396) | soil metagenome | biome: tundra; feature: field; material: soil | place: USA | collected 2010-05 | depth 0.15 m | reverse complement strand
CGCACTCCGCACTCCGCACTCCGCACTTCACTTGGCCCGCATCGAGGTTGGCCCCGCTGAAATGCGGAAGTTCCTGGAGAACGGAGCTTCGGCGAAAGTAGCCGAGGCCCTTAAACAAATCGGCTACGCGCACGTCACTCTCGACCTCCAAGGTTACCGCCGCGGCAGCACCAACGAGGTTTTCCAGTCGCCAGGTTCGCAAGGGACCGCAGGAGAGCGGTCGCTCAAACCCGGACCGCGGAACACCACGACTTGATAACTTCATAACTGGCTCACCCCGACCTTCCTGGGCTCCTGCCCTCTCCGGTTCCTTTCTCCTGGCGGTTCGCTTCGCCAAATTGCCTCTTGGAATACCGCAACTTTTGGCTAAACTGCTTGTTGAAGAAAGAAGCAGTTCCGCTTTATGCCGCAATTCTCTTACAAAGCGCGCCGACGGACGGGTGAAGTCGTCGAAGGCATGCTCGAAGTCGCCGATCGCTCGGCGGCTCTGATCCAAATTGAGCGCCTGGGGCTATTCCCCGTGGCGGTCGATGCGGCCAAAGGCGCCGCGATCGCGGCGGCTGCGGAACGGGCCAGCGGCCGGAAAGCAGACTGGCGCGCCATGTTGCCGCCCACGTTACGGGTGGCGATGTCCCAGAAGCGCAAACCGAAACTCCAGGAGCTGGCCACCTTCACGCAGCAGTTGGCCAACCTGCTCAGTTCCGGCATGCCGCTGACCGTCGCCCTCAACAGCATGACCCACCTGGAGTCCAAGGGCATATCCGCCGACGTCAGCAAGGAGTTGAAGCAGGATGTGATGGAGGGCAGGAGCTTGTCCGACTCGATGGCCAAGCAGCCGCGAATCTTCTCCGATTTGTATGTCAACATGGTGCGGGCAGGCGAATCGAGCGGCGCGCTGGTCGAAGTGTTGCGGCGCATGGCCGACCATTTCGAGCGGTTCGCGCAGGTGCAGTCGAAGTTCTCCTCCGCGCTCGTCTATCCGGCTTTCGTCTGCGTGGTGGGCATTGCCATCATGTTCTTTTTCATGAGCTACATGCTGCCGAAGTTCATGACGATCTTTGAAGGCCTGAACGTCCCCCTGCCGATGATGACCCAAATCCTGGTGAAGATCAGCCATATATTCGCGGCTTACTGGTGGCTGATGATCGCCACGGTGATCGCCGCCATCATCGTGTTCAAACGGTTTCAAGGGACCGCGCAAGGCCGGCGCAAGATCGACCATTGGCGGATGAACGCGCCAGTCTTCGGCAAGGTGATCAAGCTGAATATCTTCGGCCAGTTCGCGCGCACGCTCTCCACCCTCCTCGAAAACGGCGTGCCGGTCCTCACGGCACTCAAGATCACGGAACAGATTATCCCCAACTCCATCGTCAAGGAGGCCATCGCCAAGACCCGCGAGGAGGTCACCGACGGCAAGACCATCGCGCAGCCGCTGGCGCGCAGCAAAATCTTCCCCCAGCTCATGGTGGACCTGGTGAAGATCGGCGAGGACACTGGCGACGTGCCGGGCGCGCTGAAGAACGTGGCCGACACCTACGAAAACGAGCTGAGCATTGCCTTGCGCGTCATGACCAACATGATCGAACCGACGCTGATCATCGTTATGGCGCTCGGCGTCGGGTTCCTCCTGATGAGCGTGCTTTCCGCTATGTTCGCGATTACCTCTAATATCGCGCGGTGAGGTGATGAGTCTAAAGTCTAAAGTCCAAAGTCCAAAGTCAGCGGCGGGTGTTGCGTGTTGCGTGTTGCGTGTTCCGTTGGCAAAACACGCAACACGCAACACGCAACACACCTCCCCCGCCCTTCCCCGACCGCCCACCACCGGGCACCAGGCGCGCGCTTTCACCCTCATCGAGATCATGATCGTCGTGTCCATTATGGCCGTAGTCATGACCATGAGCGTGCCGATTATTTATAAACTCCATCATCAGGCGCCACTCACCAAAGCGACAAAAGACCTCTTTGAAGTGTTGAGCAACGCCCGAGCGAGAGCCATTTTACAGGGCAAGGAAGTCGCTGTTCTCTTTCACCCGCGGGAAGGGCGGTTTGAAATCGAAGGCGGTGGCAGCTCGCAAGCCGCGGGCTCCGGTCCGGTGCAGGTTGGCTTTATTTCAGGCGTTGGCAGCGGAACCTCAGCCAAGTTGCCGGACACAGTCACCATCCAGATGCTCGATATCAACCAAGTGAGGGATCATGACTTCCGGGATGACGAGACGGCACGGGTGCGCTTCTTCCCCAATGGCATCGCCGATGAAATGACGCTGATTCTCATCTCCGGCGATGGCGAGCAGCGTGGGGTCGCTCTGGAAATCACGACGGGCCTCGCCGCGGTTCTCAACCAAGCGGACCTCCAAAAGCTGCGCAACTGAGCACCATGAGGTCTAATCGCCAGGTTTCCCGCTCCGCGCGTGCCGCTTTCTCTTTGCTGGAGGTTATGATTGCCGCCGGCATATTCTTCGTGTGCATGTTCGCGATTCTGGCGATGATGTCCGGCGTGTTGCGCAACGCGCGCATCTTGCGCCGGGCCGAACTGGATGCCGGCATGGTGGCGGCGCAAATCTCGAACACGAACAAGCTCTACGAAGGCTCTGAGTCTGGTGACTTTGGCAAGCTGTACCAGGATTACTCCTGGGACTCCGACCGCTACGAGGTAGGCACCAACGGCCTCTGGCAGGTCGATATTATCGTGCGCCGCCGTGGAATGCAGAAACCGGTGGATGTGATGAGCATCTGGTTATTCCGGCCCGACTCGCAATCCGGCTTTGGCCGCCCAACTATCCGGTAATGCAAACCTCGCCCCCATCCCGCCCTCCGCTCTCCTTGCGGCCAGACTCGCCCGCTGCTCCGGGACTTTGGACTTTAGACTTTAGACTTTGGACTTCCTTCCCGCTTCGCCGTCGCGCCCGCCGCGCCGCCTTCACCCTGGTGGAAATCATGATCGCCATTGGGATTTTCTCCCTGGTCCTGGCGGCCATCTATTCGAGTTGGACGGCGATCTTGCGCGCGTCCAAGACGGGCCTGGAGGTCGCGGCCTCGACGCAGCGGGCCCGCGTTACTATTCGAGTGTTGGAAGATTCGCTTGGCTCGGCGCAGTCCTTCGGCGGCCAGAACCTGCCCTACTACGCTTTTGTCGCCGAAAACGGGAGTGAGGCAGCGTTAAGTTTCGTCGCCCGCCTGTCCAAGTCATTCCCCCGCAGCGGCAAGTTTGGCGACTTGGATGTGCGACGCCTCACTTTTTCCATCCAGCCGGCGCCGGATGGCGGCCACCAACTTATCCTGCAGCAGAATCCGATCGTAATGGAGATGGATGAAGATGAGAAGAACCATCCCATTGTGCTGGCGAAGAACATCAAGGGCATGGAAATGCAATTCTGGGCCACGGATAAGAACCCGCCCGATTGGGTGGACGAGTGGAAGGAGCAGAAGACCAATCAACTGCCCCGGCTGGTGATGATCACGCTGAAGCTGGCGGACAATCCCCATTCCTCGCAGGTCACGGAAGAAATCACCCGGATCATCAACCTGCCGGCGATGACCGTTCAGCCGACGATGTGGCAGACACCTCGCGGCCTGGGCGGCCCCGGCGGCCCCGGCGGCCCCGGCGGCCCGGGAGGCCCCGGGTTCCCAGGCGGTCCCGGAACTCCAGGCATACCAGGAAACCCGGGCGGAATGAGCGTTCGACCGCAATGAAGCTTTCTCGGCGCCCATCCCATCACCCCGCTGCGTCAATCACGCATGACGCATCACGCATCAGGCGTTACGCACCAAGCCTCACTAAAGCCACCCCAAAGCCATATAGTAGGCATATACTCGGCATATACTCCGGAGTACAAAGCCACGCTAAAGCCACCTCAAAGCCACACCAAAGCCACCCTAAAGCCACCCCAAAGCCACCCCAAAGCTTCCCCAAAGCTTCCCCAAAGCCTCCCCAAAGCCACCTAACCAGGCCATTTCAAGACTTTGGAGGCGCGGCTTCCTCGTTTAACTCATTTAACCGTTCCGAACGGGGCATCGCCCTGATCATCGTAATGATCTCGATCATGGTGTTGACGATCTTGGCTGCTGGGTTCGCGTATTCCATGAAGGTTGAGACCAAGCTGGCCCGCAATGCGAATAGCGAAGCGGAGCTGGAATGGCTGGGGCGCTCGGGAGTCGAGTACGCCCGCTGGGTCCTCGCCAATTCGCGGGCGAATCCTATGCAACCCTACGATTCGCTCGACCAACCCTGGGCGACCGGCTCAGGCTGGCTTGGCCCCACCAACGCCCCCATCGCCGAGGTGCAGAATCCCGTCACCCTCGGAGGGGGCAGCTTTAACTGGAAGATTGTTGACCTTGAAAGCAAGTTCAACATCAACTCCCCGGAACCCGTGCTACAACAGGTGCTGCCCCAGGCCCTCACGTTGATGGGCGTGGATGCGGGCGAGGCAACCCCCATCGTCAACTCCATCCTCGACTGGCTCGACCTGGACGACCAGCCCCACGTCGAGGGAGCGGAAACCGAGTACTATCGTACCCTTAAGCCGCCCTACGCGGCCAAGAATGGGCCCATCGACGACATCTCCGAGCTGCTTCTGATAAAGGGAGTAACCCCGGAAATCTACTCAGGCATCTCCGCGGCGGATTATCAGCCGAATTACTTCAGCCAGCAACGCGGCCGGTTCGGCCAGGCCGCAGCCAACATGCCGCTCATCAACATCGGCTTGACCAACCTGTTCACTCCCCTTTCCACCGGCAAGATCAACATCAACACCGCGTCACCGGAGGTCCTGCAACTCATCCCGGGCATCGACGCATTGACAGCCGGGGGGATCGTATCCGGCCGTTCGGGCGAAGATGATGGAACCGGCGCTTTCGGGCCTTACCGGGATGTTAGACAGGTGCTGCAAAGAGTGACCACACTGCCGCAGGTCGGGCCAGTTGTGAACACCCTCCAGCAGTTCTGCGTGGTGCGCAGCGACACCTTCCAGGTGCAGGTGGACGCGGATGTCGGCGGCTACAAGCGCACCTTCTTCGCCGTCCTGGGCCGTAACCCCGGCAACCCGCGCGACGTGCAAATCCTTACCTTCTATTGGAAGTAGCCTGCCGGGAGAGGGGCCCCATCGAATTCGCTAATGCCGCGTGGGTGCTTTGCCGAACTCCGCGATATACTTCCGCATCCCCCAGGCGAACCATGAGATGCCGTAGTGCTCGGCTTCCTGTAATGCCGACGCGCTCGACCACCGGTCGTGCCGGATACGATAGCAGGCGATGATCGTGCCCGCCCGGTCACACCCATGCTTGCAGTGGACGAAGACCGGGGACGGCAGGCTGTCAATGATCGCCAGCGCCTTGGCGATCTGTTCGTGCGTTGGCCGCGTAATGCCATCCATGGGCACGTTGGTATAGACCATGCCGTTGGCGGCGGCCTCGGCCTCCTCCCCTTTCCATGCCTCATCGCCCATGCGCAGGTTGAGGATGGTCTTGACGCCCAGCTTCTTGAGGTTCTTGATCCCAAGGGCGTCGGGCTGGGCCCCGCGATAGAGGCTGTCATTCACCTTGCCGAAGTTAACAATGCCTTCGCTGGGCGGCACCCCGCGCTGCCACGCGCCGGCCGGGTTTCCGGCGGCGAGGAGCAGAACTACTACGAACAGTTCCAACCAATGTGTCTTTGGGCGCCCGTGCACTATCTTATCCTATGTCTAAAGGTTGGACTTGGAAAGCAGAAAATCAGACAGGAGCATGGATTCCTGGGTTCCGGTGTGCCAGATACGGAGCGATTTGGCCAGAATAAGCAGCCTGCTTGCACGTTTGGATGTGGAGCAGTGCAGGAAATGCACTGCGCAGATGGTTACCGGGAGCGGGCGGGAATCCCGAGCTTTAGGCGGCTCGCTCTAACTCTCTGTGATTCAAGGAGTTGCTGGATAGGCACGGTCACTGGCATTGGCGCTGCTGATGCTATACGAAAAACTGTGAAGAAATTGAATCCGTTTAGTGGGCCGGGATCGTTGCAGGCGGATCAGCAGCAAAGGCGCCGGGAACAATTCAAGACCATGGTGTGGGCCATCGTGATGGCGAACGTGGTCTTGTTTATGGGACTGCTGATCCAGGGCTGCCAGCAGGAACCGCCGGCTTCCGAAACCTCCGGCGGCACCCCGGTTGAAGCCGCGTCGTCTGATACCAACGGAGCGGCTGCGGCTTCAGCGAAGTCAGATACACACGCTCCCGTGGCAACGGCTCCTGAGGCGGCGCCGATGAACACCCTGCCCGAGGCAACCCCCAAGGTCGCACCAACGGCGCCCACCAGCGCGACCGCCAGCCAGCTCACCACGCCCGCGAGCACAGTGCCCAGCCGGTATGTCCTCAAGTCCGGGGACACCCTGAGCCGGATTGCCCGGGCGCATAAGACAACGGTCCAAGCCCTAAAGGCGGCGAACGGCTTGACCAGCGATCGCGTGGTTGCCGGCCAGACCCTCAAGATGCCCGAGAGCAGAGCGGCGGGAGCCGCCGGGGCGCAGGGTTAAGCCGAGCGCCGCGGGACTTCGCCCGGCAAGCCACCCCCAAGCGTGGGTGTGGGGAGGGACCACGGAGGGGGTATGGGGGTGCTCCCATGTGGGTCGTACAACTATCTGGTATTGTTTAACTTACAAAGGATAAAATGTACCCCTCAAGTGTGTCTCGTTGACAACCCGTTTACCCCACTTTTCCGCACAAGTGAGAAAACCGCCTCGCGGAAGCCCAGTTCGACGCTAGCGCCGGCAGGGCGTTGACTTGCCGGTACGGGCTGCCCTACACTGCGAGCATGGCAGATGCGGATAAGCTATGCGCCCGCCAGCGTTTCCTGGATTTCCTGGCGCACAAGCATCTGCGTCTGACCGGACCACGCCGGGCCATCATTGAGACGGTGTTCAACACGGAGAAGCATTTCACAGCGGAGGAATTGCTCAAGTGGGCGCGCCGACGGGACAAGTCGGTCTCAAGGGCGACGGTTTACCGCACCTTGCCCCTGCTGACAGAGAGCGGCCTGGTCCGGGAGATGGATTTCGGCAAGGACCACAAGTATTACGACCCGAATTACGCGGAGCATCCCCACCACAACCATATCATCTGTCAGGACTGCGGGAAGATCGTCGAGTTTGAGAGCGAGAAGATCGAGCAGCTTGAGAACGAGATCAGCCGCCGGCTTGGCTTTTCGGTGCGAGCGCACCGCTTGCAAATCACGGCGACGTGCGAGGAGTTCAAGCGAATGGGGGCCTGCTCGAAGAAGGGCGCTTGAAGCCGGCGATCAGGTCTTGGGCTTGGGTGCTTTAGCGTGTGGCGGCTTGGGAGGAGTCCACTTCTTGATTTCCGCATCGAAGGTGCCCGCCACGAAACTCTTGGCCGGATCGGGCAGGCACAGGTAGATCTTGCCGGGCATGTGCTGATTGGTGGCCTGGCCGAACATGACCTTCAAGGCGTAGCCGTTAGTGAAGCTAAGGCTAGCCGGCTTCCTCTGTTCCTTCCGCCATCGCAGGACAACTCGCGGCGCGCTCGGTCGCTCCGGGCCAATCTCGACGGTCTTGCCGCTCAACTCCTCGCCCTGCCGCGCGTGAAGTCCAACGGAGATTCCCAAATCCCACGCGTTGGCGGTGCCCTGGTTCAATGACAAAAGCCCTCCCCGCAAAATGGCTTCCTCGCAAGAAAACCCGTTGCCGTGGACCCTCCCCGCGGCGGGTGTCTCCGGCAGCACCGCGTTCGTCAGATCCAGCGTCCAGGTGAAGTTCGTCGGGACAGCATAGATGGTATTGAGCACGACTGGTGGAGGCGCGTTGGTGGGGACCGGAGGCGGCTTGCGAACGTATTTGGAAATCCGGTCGCGGAAGACGAACAACGCGGCGCCCGCAGCCCCCAGCAGGAGCACCAACACAACGGCAGTCAGGATCGAAGAGCGCGGGGACGACGCTCGCAGGGGTCCCAATTGCGAGGCCCCCTCGGCTGAGGCGGGGCGGGGCTTGCCTACCTGGGAAGCTGACAGAATGAACTTCGTATCCTGTGAAGCGGGCGCCTGGGGCACCACGATCTTCTGGAAGCAAGTTGGACACTCGATTTGCCCGCCGCTCGTGCTGGAGTCGGCCGTGATGTGCTGGCCGCACACCGGACAGGCAAATTTGAACTCGCTCATGGCTTCCCCGCCAACCATTCCACACTGAGCGGCGGACGACAAACCTTTTTTAGCAGTGACTTTCGGCGCCGAACGCCGCACAGTCGGCGTGAGCGAAGCGCATGAAAAGAACCTCACCTGTCTCCCGGAGCGGACGGTTTGCCGGCGGCCCGGCGGCTGCCGTCGCGCAATTCACCGAATCCATCTCCTTCGACCGGCGGCTCTGGCGGCAGGACATCGCGGGATCGATGGCCCATGCGACGATGCTCCGGGAAGCCGGCTTCCTGACGCGCGGGGAGTTGCGGGCAATCATTAATGGACTGGACGCCATCGCGAAACAGATCAAGGCGGGCAAGTTCCAGTGGCAGGCCGAGCTGGAGGATGTCCACATGAACATCGAGGCGGCTTTGACCCTGCGGGTGCCGGCGGGCGCCAAGCTGCATACAGGCCGGTCGCGCAATGACCAGGTGGCGTTGGACATGCGGCTTTGGCTGCGGGAACAGATCGTGGGGTTGCAAGAGGAGCTTCGCCGGCTGCAAGGAGCGCTCGTCGCGGTGGGCGAACGGGAGAGCGAAGTCGTTATCCCCGGCTACACGCATTTGCAACGGGCGCAGCCGGTCTATCTGGCGCATCACCTGTTGGCCTATGTGGAGATGCTGGAGCGCGACGGCCAGCGCTTCCAGGAAGGCCTGGCGCGGGTCAACGTTTGCCCGCTTGGCAGCGGCGCGCTGGCCGGCTCGACCCTGCCGCTGGACCGCGAGCTAGTGGCCGACCTGCTCGGTTTCGTGGACGCGCGGGGCCGTCCGCAAGTGACGCAGAACTCGATGGACGCCGTGAGCGACCGCGATTTCGCGGTGGAATTCTGCGCCAGCGCGGCGCTGCTCGCGGTGCACCTGTCGCGCCTGGCCGAGGACCTCATTCTGTGGTCGAGCAGCGAGTTCAACTTCATCCGGATCGACGATGCCTACACCACCGGCTCATCGCTGATGCCGCAGAAGAAGAATCCCGACGTGGCGGAGCTGATCCGGGGCAAGAGCGGCCGGGTGATCGGCAACCTGGTCGCGCTATTGACGCTGCTGAAGGGCCTGCCGATGACTTACAACCGCGACCTGCAAGAGGACAAGGAACGGCTGTTCGACACCGCGGATACCGTGCGCGCGGCGGTGCGGCTCGGCGCGGCCATGCTCCAACACACCAAGATTAATCGGGCGGCGTGCCGGGCGGCGGCCAGCGACCCGGCACTACTGGCGACCGACCTGGCGGATTACCTCGTCCGCAAGGGCCTGCCGTTCCGTCATGCGCATCATGTCGTGGGCGCCCTGGTGGCGCTGAGCGAACGGCTCGGCAAACCGCTCAACCAGCTCACCCTCGCCGAACTGCGGTCGGTCGAGAAGAAGTTCGGGGCGGATGCGCTGAAGGTGTTCGACCTGAAGCAAGCCCTAGCCCGGCGTCAGGCGACGGGCGCGCCCGGGACGAAGGAAGTCAGGACGCAACTGGCGAGGTGGAAGAAACGCTTAGGCTGAACGAGGCGCCGCCGTAAAGTTTAGCAGCGGCGGAGCGGGGCCTCATTCGCGCAGAACGCATGGCGCAAGCATCCGAAGAGCTACTGGGCGACTTGCTGAAGCAGGTCTCGCGCTCGTTCTATCTCACCCTGCGCGTGCTGCCGGCGAAGATTCGGTCGCCCATTGGCCTTGCGTATTTGCTGGCGCGCACGACGGACACCATCGCCGACACCGACTTGGTGGCGCTGGAGCAGCGGCTGGAGGCATTGCGACAACTGCGCGAGCGGATTCAAGGCCGGAGCGACACACCGCTGGACTTCGGCGCGCTGGCGCGGCGGCAGGACTCGCGCGCCGAAGGTGTCCTGCTGGAGAAATGCGAGGCGAGCTTGGCGCTATTGCACCGCCTCCCACCCACAGACGGCAAGCTTGTGCGCGAGGTGCTCGACACGATCACCAGCGGGCAAGAGCTGGACTTGCGACGGTTCGCCGGGGCGTCCGCCAAGTCGCTCGTGGCGCTGCGCATCGATGCAGAGCTGGATGACTACACCTATCGAGTGGCCGGCTGCGTGGGAGAGTTCTGGACCCGGATGTGCCGCGCGCACCTTTTCCCAGAGGCACCGGTCGATGACGCATTCCTGCTGGCGAACGGGGTGCGGTTCGGCAAAGGGCTGC
>ODAK010008451.1_pt1 | contig 10291 bp, 3 predicted proteins | sample 1539591 | NCBI WGS metagenome assembly ODAK01 (sample SAMEA3539303, study PRJEB22396) | soil metagenome | biome: tundra; feature: field; material: soil | place: USA | collected 2010-05 | depth 0.15 m | reverse complement strand
CGGCGGCGAGTGCGACCAGGACGATTCGGTCGAACCGCGTCACGCGCGGCCTGGCAACCGAGCGTTGAAGGACGGCGAGCTGGTGGCGGAGCAAGGCGATCTCTGTGAGCAACGCCCAGCGCGGGCGAAAGGCGTCCGCCACGGCGCCTGCGAGCACGAGGACGGCTTCAAGCATGGGCGCTCAAAGGTAACGCCGACGCCCTGGATTTCTCGCGGATCCCGGAAGTAGCCAGGACGGGCGTCGCTGCTCGGCGCTGAAGTCGATCCGCGTCTTCCCAGTAGCCGCCGCGAGGGCTTCCGTGAGCACGCGGACCTCCTCCTGCAGGTAGTCGAGCTGCCGCGCCATCCGTTGGTTGATCGCGTACGCGATCATCGCGATGATGAACTGGAGCGGCGCCGGGAGCGTCAAGTCGGGCCCATGCTGGCCCACGCCCCCCGCGGCTTCAAGCCTGCGATTTGCCGGCGAATCGTGTGACAATCAGCGACGATGGCTTTCTGGACACTGCGGGCGGCCGGCGTCTGCGGAAAGGCAACGACGGCTGCGAACGAGCTCCTCGTCGGTCTCTAACTAATTCGCCGACAATGGCACATTAAGCCAATTCACGCCACCTCGGTTGTCGTGGACTACCGCCCATAGTTGCATCCCGCCGATCTCTCGTGGGGCGTAGAGGTCATCTTCAGTCCCCGTGAGGCGCCCGGTCACCGGATCATATAGAACCTCCGTGTCGTTCACAAATTGGGTGCCTGCCACGTAGTAGTCTACCCAAATTTCTTCCTTCAGCGGATTGCCGTTTGCGTCGAGAGTGCCAGGATCCAACTCTTGGCTCGAAGGGGCGACAACGGTGTCCACTGCGGTCGTGGAACAGTCCTGGACGGAAGAAGCCGTACAATGCCGAACCGTCACCCCTGAGTCGACATCGGCGGTGTTACCACCGAACATCAGCTTGTCGATCACGGGGTTCGCGTTTGCCCGATCGGGAAAAGAGTAGATGCGCGCGTACGAGAACACGAAATCGTTCGGCCCGAGCTGGTGCTCTGACGAATCGAAGCACCCAAACGGCACGCCATCCGGTGTTCCTCGTGCAAGCGAGGGCTGATATTCCACGTGTCCTGCGCACGCCATCGCGAAGACGATGCTCAGCCCGTAGAGGTCTCCGCCGGACGTGCCAAGATGGGAAGAGATGATATCCGCGGAGAGTTGCGTCGTGAAGCTCGTGCCCGCCGGGAGATCGCTCGTGAGATCGGCCCCCTCCTTGAACTCTCCGGCGAAGGAAGGAAAGCACTCGTAGTAGTTGTCATGTGGGGGGTTCTCGCAGGCTTGCTTGATCCAGCTGATGGTCATTGGCGCCGGCTTGGAGGGGCGGCCGTCCGCGGCGAGGACGTCCAGGTGCACCGTCGCTCCGGGCGATGCGTAGGGCGCGTCCGCGCGAATCGCGAGAATACGAACGCTCTGCACGCAGTTCGACGGGGTGTACGTCTTAGCGCAGGCACCCACCAGCGCGACCGCGAAGAGCGCGAATGGGGGACATTTTCGGTGAATCATGAGCGTCCCTCTCAGAATTCCGCCCGCAGACCGAGGCTAGGCAGGATCGGCAGCCCTGTCACATAAGAAGACTGCGTGTAATTGTAATTATAATTGACGGCTTCGGCATTTTGCGCGTCGGTGACATTTTGGACATCGACATAGAAGTTTAGCTTCCACGACTTGAACGTCCACACCTTGTCGACCCGCAGGTCGAGCTGCTTGAACAACGATAGCCTAGCGCTATAGGGCGGGTAACTCGAGACGCCGAGCTGGCTCCCTGTCGTCGCGTCGTATGCACCTTCGTTCGTCGGTGAAAACATGTTCCCAGAGACGAGTCGAAGGCGCGCTCCGACCTGCCACCCGCGCCCGAGCTTGTAGCTCGCCACCGCGGCAAGATTGTGGGTCTGGTCGTAAGGAAACAAGTAGGGTTGGACGCCGGGCCCGTCGCGTCGTTCGCTCCGTGACAGCGTGTACGAGATCCATCCGAAGAAGTGCGCATCCGGCTTGTAACGAAGGAGCCACTCCACGCCGTACGCGGCCCCGTCGCCCGCGTTACCGGCCCCGGCGACGACGAGATTCTGGAAGGACTTGTAAAAGCAATCCAGCGAGAGGTCGATCTGTGGCGTCAGTTGCTGTTCGATTCCAACATCGTAATGTACGGAGCGGTTCGACGTGAGCCCCATCTGGCCATAGACCGGGGCGGTCTCCATGGGCTGCGGGGGCTGGTCGAAGACTCCGACGCCGCCTTTGAGGGTGGTGCGTGGGAAGGCCTCGCTGAGATCCTGGCGGAGGCTAACTCGCGGGGCCACGTCCCAAGCTTTGGTCGCGCCGTCGTAGTCGAGCCGCACCCCAGGAACTATGTGCACGCCCCACCAGGGAGAAGCTTCCACCTCCGCGTACACGCCCGGAAGGAACAGGGAGCCCGATTCGCGTGAATGGACAGCGAGCTGGTCAGGCCCGCCCGAGGGCTGGCTCGGGCTCGTCGCGGGAGGAAGGCTCAGGTTCAGATCGTAGGGTTCGTGGATGAGATCTGCCCCGAGGTGCAGGGACATGGTCCGGGCGAGCTTCTGGGAGAGCTCGGCGCGTAGAGAAACAGGGTAGGTCTTGGTCTCGACCTGGCTCGTCCCGAGTCCGAGGTTGATCCCGTCCTCTCCGGCTGCGGCAGTGACCCGGACGTCGGTCTGATCGCTGATCCTGTTCTGGTAGCTCGCCTGGAAGCGCCAGAAGATGGTGTGATTCGAGAGGGTTCCGCCGAACGTCGGGCTCGAGGAGCTCGGCGTCTGATTCAACAACTGAACCTGGTCGTCAGATCCGAAGAAGGTGAGCCGAAACGAGGAGTGAGGGTTGATGTCTTTCTGGAGCATCGCCTGAAAGTCATAATATTGCGGCACCGTCGTGACCCCCGACGCGGTCGCAGCGGTCGCCGCGTCGATGAGAGGGTTCGAACGCCGGCCCGCGACGAGGAAGCTCCACCCGGTGTTGAACACGGGTCCCTCCGCCAGCAGTCTCACGTCGATGGCGTCGACTTGCGCCATCCCGTGGAGGCGGTCCTTTCTGGGATCGCGCAGCCCGATGTCGACGACCCCCCCCATTCCGCGACCGTACTGGGCGCTGAAGTTACCCGGGTAGAAGTCGACTTTCTGGAGGAGCTCTGTCGGCACGACGGAGGACAGCCCGCCGAAGTGATACGCGACTGGGATATTGGTACCGTCGACGTAGATCCCCGTGTCCTGCGGCGCCGAGCCACGCACGATGAGGAGGCCGCTCAAGGGAGGCGGGCGCGCCACTCCGGGTAGATTTTGCAACGATTGCAGCGCGTCGCTATTCGTGCCCGGGCTCCGCTCGATCTCGTCTTTGCTGAGCGTGCGCTTGAGCACTTCGCGCGGAGGTCGTTGCCCGCGGACGGTGATCTCCTCCGCTGTATCTCTGGTAGCGACTTCGGGAGCCAGCCGATAAAGGGCGGTCGTCTCTTCCCCGGGAGCGAGGCTCTCGTCCGTCTCCGCCGAGGCTTTGCCCGACGCAACGATCGAGAGATGTACGGGGCCGGGCGGGAGATCCGCGAGGGCCCAGGAGCCGTCCTCGGCCGTGGTGGTGGAGTGCGTCGCACCTTTGCTATCGACCGCCGTAACGAGCGCTTCCCCGATGGGCCGGTCGCTCGCCAGAGTCGTGACGCGACCGAGGAGCCTGGGCGGGGGGGGAGTGAAGACGTAGTTGAAGGCGATCTTCGACGCAACGGGGCGGCCCCCCCGCTGGGCGGGATCGAAGCGGAGATTCCGAGCCGCAGCGATCGCAGCTTCGTCGAAGCCGTGGCCACGAGACTCTTTCACCGCGACGTCGCTTACGGCTCCCTGCGAGTCGACTTCCAGAAGCAAGACCACCGTCACCGGCGCCGTGACGTGATCACGCAGGGCCGCCTGAGGGTACTCAGCCCGCCTGTCGGTGGTGAGATGCGGGGGGGTGACCTCCGCGGAGGGCAACGGGAGCTCCTGCCCCTGGGCGGGTCCGCTCGCCACGACGATGGCACATGCCACGCCGACGAGAGAGATTTTCGTGGTCGCAGTACCTCGCTCCGAGAGAGAACGCGGTGTCGGAGCGACCGTCACCGCCCGCTGCCTCGAGCGGAACGAGCCGGCGCTCGAGTTCATGTCCATGACAGTGTCCATCCGCACGAAAGGAAGAAGGGGAAAGTGTCAGAAAGCGCCTCCGAAGCTCAGGCCGTGCCGTCCCACGCCAACGCTGAGAGAACGTGTGTCGTTGATTTTTTTCACCAGATCCAATCTGAAGTCACTATGGACGACGGTCGCTCCACGGAGCTGCGCCGGCGTTGAATAGAGGCCCGCGCCGGCAACGAGCCAGAGCGAAGGTTTGATGGGAGCGGAGTACGTAATGCCTCCGCCAATCGCACCATCTATCGGGCAGCCTCCCGCCGAGAAGCCATGAAGGACGAGATTCGGCGTGAGTCGCAGGAGCGCGTAGTGTTGAGCCGGAATTTCGCCCGTCGCGTTTCCGGCCGCGTCGCTCCTTGTTCCGCACCCGTCGAAAAGCGCGCCGATCGGAAACACCTGAATCTGCAGCGACAGCCGCAACGGCGCCGAGGCGAAGTAGCCGACGAGCTTGCCCGGATCCCCCGTGGGCTCACCGGACAGCGCGAGCAAGGGAGAGCCGCCCGATGCGGGGGGCGGCGCAATCGTGCCGAACGGTGGCGACACGTGCGACGACGACGGGATCGGGCCTTGCGCACGCGCCCTCGCTGCAACACCTAGAAAGAGAAGCGCAGCGACCAACGATCTTCTCACCATGAACCTCACTCCCCTCTCGTCCGCCTTCGCCCGAGGAGCGACGCGAGAACCTCCGCGAGGCGGCCGATCCGCGGCTCCTGCATGAGCGACTCGTGATCGCCCGGAATCTCGACAATTGCAAGGTAATCCTTGACGAGCGCCCCCCAACCCAGCGTCGGGTCGGGGGACTTCTCATTCAGCTCGACATGGAGCGTGGCTTCGGCTCGAAGCAACGTCGCGGAGACAGCCGCCTCCGTAGGGTGGTAGCGGTACAAAGCCTCATACAACCCGATTCGCACGCGGGCCTCTCGCCGCAGCACCGCGACCGAGACCTCGGACGGGAGAGCGCCTTCCGCGTGAAGCTGTTCGAACAAGGCCTCCACGTCTCCGCGACGCAGCACCTCGACGAACGCGTCGCGCCTCAACTCGGGGATGAGCCGCTCGCCCACGGCGCAGAGAAGCCACTCCGTCTCGTCGCGACCCGCGCTTCGTGACGCCTCCGCCCGAGCGACGGCATCCACGAAGCCTGCGCCGCTTGCCTTCGCGTCGATCAGGCCCAGGAACTCGACCTCGTCCCCCATCGCCGTGAGCCAAGCGGCCATCGCGTAGGCAATTACACCGCCCGCGGACCAACCCGCAAGGCGATAGGGCCCTGACGCTTGGACCTCACGGATCGCGGCGACGTAGCGGGCGGCGAGGGCCTGGACAGAAGCGAGCGGCACTTCGCCGGGGGCGAAGCCGCTCGCCTGCAGGCCGTAGACGGGGATGCTCGGGTCGAGTCGGTCCGCCAGTCGGCGCACGTAGTCAACCTTCCCGCTTGCCTCGTGGATCACGAAGAGGGGACGGCGCGTGCCGTGCGTCCGCAGAGGAACGACGTTCACGCTCCGCGCCTCGGACTCTCCGCGGACGATCACGGCCGCGAACGCGGAGAGGGTCGGGTGAACCAGCAACGTCTGGAGCGGCAGATCGAGCCCCCAGGTCTGCCTAATCCGCCCCATGAGCCTGACCGCGAGGAGCGAGTGCCCACCGAGGTCGAAGAAGTGATCTTGGCGCCCCACCCGGTCCGCACCGAGCAGATCTGCCCAGATTGACGCGAGATCGTCCTCGATGCCGCCGTGCGGCGCTTCGAAGCCGGCGGGAGCATTGGCGCTCGCGTCCGGCGCAGGGAGCGCCTTGCGGTTCACCTTGCCGTTCGACGTGAGCGGGAGCGACGGGAGCGGCAGGAAGAGGGAGGGGACCATGTACTCCGGGAGCGCCGCGCCGAGGTGGGCGCGGAGCGCTGCGGGCGTGGCAGTGCCGGTGTAATAGGCGACCAGGCGCGGATCGTTCGAGCGTTCGTGCCACAAGACCACGACGGCCTGCTCGACCCCCGCGGCGCTCGTGAGACGCACCTCCACTTCGCCGAGCTCGATCCGGAAGCCGCGTAGCTTCACCTGCTGGTCGTTGCGCCCGAGATATTCCAGCGTCCCGTCGCTCCGCCGCCTTCCGAGGTCTCCGGTGCGGTACATCCGCTCCTCGCCGGAACGGAACGGGTCCTTCACGAACCGCTCTCGCGTCAGCTCGGGTCGATTCCAATAGCCGGCAGCAACGCCGTCTCCGCCGATATGGATCTCTCCGACCACTCCCGTCGGCGCGAGCTGCCCATGCCTGTCGAGAACGTAGACGCGCGTGTTCGCGATCGGCTGCCCGATCGCAATTCGCCCTGCGCTCGCAGAGACGCGAGCGCAGGTAGACCAAACCGTCGTCTCCGTCGGTCCGTAGAGGTTCCAGACGCTCTCCGCCCGTCGCGTGAGCTCCCGCGCGAGGCCCTCCGGCATGGCCTCACCGCCACACAGCGCGGTGAAGCCTTCACCCCCGCGGAAGTCTGACGCGACGAGCATCGACCACGTCGCGGGGGTTGCCTGGAGCACGCTGACGCGGTGCCGCTCGACCATCGAGCGCAGCAACCGGCCGTCCCGAGCCTCCTCGGACGTCGCCAGGATCACGCGCGCTCCGACCGTCCAGGGAAGGTACAGCTCGAGGGCGGCGATGTCGAAGGACAGGGTCGTGACGGCGAGGAGCGTGTCCGTGGACCGAAGTCCCGGCTCCTTCGCCATCGAGGTGAGGAAGTTCACGAGAGAACGGTGGGTGATGCAGACGCCCTTTGGCTTCCCCGTCGAGCCCGATGTGTAGATGACGTACGCGATGTCTCCGGCCACCGGAGGCGCGAGTTCCACCGACTCCCAGCGCGCTCGATGCTGGTCGAGGTCGACGACCTGCGGCCCGTGCGCGGCGCGAGGTAGCACTCCGCGCGTGGCCTCGTCGACGAGGACCGCGACCGGCGCGCTGTCCTCGAGCATGTACGCCAGTCTGTCCTGCGGGTAACGCGGGTCGAGCGGGACGTACGCGCTCCCTGCCTTCCATGTCGCCAGCAGAGCGACTGCCATCGCCGTGCTCCGCTCAAGGCAGATAGCGACGCGCGTGTTCTGACCTGCGCCCACTTCGCGCAGGTGCACGGCCAGGCGGCTCGCTCGAGCGTCGAGCTCGCCGTAGGTCATTCGCTCGGTGCCGTGGACGATGGCGATAGCCGCTGGATTCCGCCGGGCCTGCGCGGCGACGAGGTCGTGGACCCCGAGGTCGCGCGGGTAGTCGGCCGACGTCTCGTTCCACTCCTCAGTGAGCCGAGAGCGTTCCACCGGGCCGAGGATCGGCAGCGTCCAGACCGGCTGCCCGTCGTCCTCCGCCATCGCCCTCAGCGCACGCCGAAAATAGTCGAAGTACCGCTCGACCGTCGAACGATCGAAGAGCGTAGTCGCATAAGTGAGAGTCCCGCGGATCGCACCCGCTGCGTCCTCGAGCTGCAGCGTCAGATCGAACGGGGCCGTCGAAGCCGGAATCTCCACCGGGGCAACCTGGAGTCCGGGGAGATCGAGCACTCCCTGCCCTCCGGTCTGCCAGCCGAAGCTCACCTGGAAGATGGGCGCATTCGCCAGGCTTCGGGGCGGCGCGACGGCCTCGACCACCTGATCGAACGGGAGATCCTGGTGCGCCTGGGCGTCGAGGAGTTGCGCCTTCGTGCGCGCGAGGAGTTCGCCTACGCTCGGCTCACCGTCGAGTCGAATGCGCACGGCAAGCGTGTTGACAAAGAACCCGATAAGTGGCTCGACCTCGAGGCGCGAACGACCGGCCACCGGTGTACCCACCACGATGTCGTCCTGCCCAGCCAGGCGCGCGAGGACTGCGCTCCAGGCCGCGAGCAACGTCATGTACGGCGTCACGCCGTGACGATGCGCGAGCCCCTTCACCGCGCGCGTGAGCTCGGCGTCCAGATCGACGGCGATGCTCGCGCCGGCATAGTCGAGCTCCGAGGGTCGCGCCCGGTCAGCCGGCAACTCGAGGCAGGCTGGCGCCCCGACCAGCGTCGTTCTCCAATAGGCGACCTGTCTTTCGAGCGCGACCCCGGCGAGCGACGCCCGCTGCCAGGCCGCGTAGTCCGCGTACTGCGTGCCGAGGGTGGGTAGCGGATCCGGCTCGCCGCGGCGGAACGCGCCATAGAGCGCCCCCAACTCCGAGAGCAAGAGGCCGATCGACCACCCATCCGACACGATATGATGCATCGTGAGCTGCAGGACGTACTCGTCCTCCGCCAACCGGAAAAGCGACGCGCGGATGAGGGGCCCGCGATCGAGCACCAGCTCGGCGCCCCACTCCTCACGCATGCCGGCATCGAGCTTCGCCGCGATCGCCTCCGCGGAAGCATCGGGAGACCGCAAGTCCCGCTCCCGAAGCGGTAGCCGGGCGGCTCGGTCGACAACCTGCATGGGTTCGTGGTCCACTAGGACGAAGCGTGTCCGGAGCGCCTCGTGACGCTCGACGACGCGGTCGAGCGCGGCCTGAAGAGCACCCCGGTCGAGGTCCCCGCGCAGCCGGAGGCCGCCGCAGAGATGATAGGCGCGGCTCGCCCCCTCGAACCGGGACAGGATCCAGAGGCGCTGCTGCGCGAGCGACAACGCGACGGGCCCCTCCCGAGAGATCGACGGGATCGTGGCGAGGACCGCACGCGGCTGCCGGTCGACGGCCGTTGCCAGATCCTTCAGGACGGGGCGCGCAAAGACGGCGGTGAGCGCCAGCTCTACGCCGAGCGCCGCCCGCACGCGCGAGGTGAGCTGTGTAGCGAGGAGGGAGTGCCCGCCGAGCTCGAAGAAGTGGTCGTTGCGGCCGACTCGCTCCACGCCGAGGAGCGCTGACCAGACCGTCGCCAACCCCCGCTCGATCTCTCCCTCCGGCGGCTCGTAGGCCCGCGTGGCGTGGGCGTCCCCCTCGGGCGCGGGAAGGGCCTTCCGATCCACCTTCCCGTTCGTGGTGAGGGGCAGCGCGTCGAGCCGGACGTACGCCGAGGGGACCATATACTCCGGAAGGCTCGCCTGCGCCCGCACGCGGAGCGCCTCCGGCGCGGGCGCGTCCACGCCGATGTAGTACGCGACAAGTCGCTTGTCGCCGGGTGCGTCCTCACGCGCGACGACGATCACGCGCTCGACGCCGCCTACGGATGCTAGCCGCGCCTCGATCTCGCCGAGCTCGATACGGAAGCCGCGGAGCTTGATCTGGAAGTCGTTCCGTCCGAGGTACTCGATCTCGCCGCGCGCGCCCCAGCGCCCTAGATCGCCGGTCCGGTACATCCTCGCGCCTCGGCCGACGAACGGATCGTCGAGGAACCGCGCGGCCGTTAGCTCGGGACGCCCGAGGTACCCGCGGCAGACGCCTGCCCCCCCGACGTACAGTTCTCCGGTAACCCCCGGAGGGACCGGCTGCCTTTGCGCGTCGAGGATGTAGACACGGAGATCCGGAATCCGGACACCGATCGGGCTGCCCCCGGCGGCAGCCTCAGCCTCGGCGTCCGCGGCCGCGAGGCGGCGGTAGGTCACATGCACAGTCGTCTCCGTGATCCCGTACATGTTGACGAGCACCGTCGCGTGCTCGTCGTTGCGGGCGAACCACGGCGCCAACAGGCGGACCTCGAGAGCCTCTCCGCCGAAGACGACGTAGCGCAGACGGTGAGCGCCTCCGCCCGAAGCCTGGGCGGCCATGAAGGACTGGAAGGCGCTCGGGGTCTGGTTGAGCACGGTCACCCCTCGCGCGCAGACCAGATCGTAGAAGACGCGCGGCGAACGCGCCGTAGCGAGCGGCACGATCTCCAGACGGCCACCGTAGGCAAGCGCTCCCCAGATCTCCCAGACGGAGAAGTCGAACGCGAACGAGTGGAAGAGCGTCCAGACGTCGGCGGCACCGAAACCGAAGGACGACTCGGTCGCCCGGAGGAGGCGACCCACGTTGCGGTGCTCCACCATCGCCCCCTTGGGCGCCCCTGTGGAGCCCGAGGTGTAGATCACGTAGGCGAGATCGGCTGGTGTGACGCCCACCTCGGACGGAGCGAGGTTCTCCGAGGACTCCGACTCCCACGGCAGCTCGGGGGCGTCGAGATTCAACTTGGTCCCCTCGAACGCCCCGC
>ODAK010008449.1_pt1 | contig 10293 bp, 7 predicted proteins | sample 1539591 | NCBI WGS metagenome assembly ODAK01 (sample SAMEA3539303, study PRJEB22396) | soil metagenome | biome: tundra; feature: field; material: soil | place: USA | collected 2010-05 | depth 0.15 m | reverse complement strand
CACGGCTTCGCAGCGGGGTGTTTCCCGCCAAATTGAGCGACGCTCAGAGCAGTGCCAATACCGTCTTTGACCGCTTCGGGGAACCCGAGCAAGTCCCGTTTCGTGGAACCCACCCAATACAAGGGTTGTTCGCCATAAGTCGGCATGCGCATCGGGTCTTTATCCCACTTCTAGGATACCACGAGCCGGCAAGCTGTGGGCCGGTTTGATGCGGATCGTGGCCATCTGAGGTTGAAGCATTCTTACGGTGGCTCCGCCATCCCTCGGGTACTTGTTTCCGTGCACGGCGTTTCACGGGAGTAATCCTGTGATGCATCCAGGATATGCCGGCAAGCTCTGGAAATCCGAGGGGGGGATTCTTCTCTAACGATGGTCACCGACGAGATGGTGGAAAGGGTGTGTTAGGGCGCCTGCGATCGGTTTGGAGATTTCGGACTCGAAACACTTTCACTTGGCCCCAGCATGAGTAGACCGTGGGCATTCTGTCCAGCGGTGGGCATTCTGTCCACATGGCGTAAGTCCTTGAAAATACTAAGTGCGTGAGAACGCCACGTCCCTTTCGGATGGGCAACGGCACCCGTACCGGTATTACCAAGGAGTCGAGTATCTATCTGAATGCAATCGAGTTGTTGTTTGGCCCCGAGCCTGCCATATGACAGTCGATACATTCTGAAGAAACCGAGGAAAGAGCAGCATGAAAAAAGCCGTGTTACACGTCCTGGTGTGGGGATCGATCTCCTGCGGGATCCTGTTCGCAGATTCAAATAAGATCGCCAAGGACCTCAAGGGGCCGAATGTCTCGGGACCGGTCAAAGTGATCGTGCAGCGCAAGAGTGGGCTGCTCGGCGGGGCACTTAAAGTGACCGGCCACACACTGAAGACGCTCTCCGTGGTCGGGGCGACACTAGAGCAAATAGACGCGGCGGGTCTGGCAGCGTTGTCTAACGACCCCGATGTCACCTATATCAGCCCCGACCGCTCCGTGGGGTCCAGTTCCGACCACTACGAATTCGCGGTGAACGCACAGGGCGCCTGGAGCAGGAATCTGAATGGCACCGGCGTGACGGTGGCGGTGATCGACAGCGGGATTGCCGACGGTGCCGATCTCCCGCATCCGGTCTTCACGCTGTCGTTCGTCGGCTTGCACGGCGATCCCTATGGTCACGGAACCCACGTGGCGGGGATCCTGGCGGGCAACGGCAAGAGTTCCAAAGGCGCATTCTCCGGAATGGCTCCCGGGGTCAGGCTGGTCGATCTGCAAGTGCTCGACGCGCAGGGCGGCAGCACCGATTCCACCGTGATCCTGGGAATCCAGACAGCGATTGCCTTGAAGGACGTTTATAACATCAAAGTGATCAACCTGTCGCTGGGCCGGCCGATTCAGGAGACCTATCGCCTCGACCCCCTCTGCCAGGCAGTGGAGCAGGCCTGGAAAGCGGGCATCACGGTAGTCGTGGCCGCAGGCAACATGGGACGGTTCGGTTACGCGACGATTCTATCGCCGGCCAACGACCCCTTTGTGATCACTGTGGGAGCCATGCGGCCGATGGGAACCGATGGTCGCAGCGACGATCTGGTGGCGAGTTACAGTTCCAAGGGGCCGACCGCGGTCGATGGAATCGTCAAACCCGACCTGGTCGCGCCGGGCAATCAGGTAATCTCGGTGCTTGCCAATTCCTCTACCCTGGCGCAGGAATTCCCCGCGAATATCGTCGATCCGTCCTCCTATGGCGCCCACGGCAACCCCAACTACATGACCCTCAGCGGGACCAGTATGGCGGCCCCGGTGGTCAGCGGCGCCGTGGCACTGCTATTGAGTCAGGAGCCGGGCCTTTCGCCGGACACCATCAAAGCGCGCCTGATGAAGACGGCGTACAAGGTGTTTCCCGCGCAATCGACCGTCGTAGACGGCAGCTTTACGTTTACCAGTTATTATGACGCGCTGACGATTGGAGCCGGGTACCTGGACGTAGCCGCCGCGCTGTCCAATCACGATACCGCCGCCAAGCCGGCATTGTCCCCGACCGCCAACTATGTTTTCAGCGAGGACCGCATCTACGTCGTCGCGGATCAGTCCGCTCTGTGGGGCAGCTCGGCGATGTGGGGCACCTCCGCGGTGTGGGGATCTAATGTGATGTCCCCCACCTACGGCGCCTCCGCCATGTGGGGCAGTTCCGCCATGTGGGGCAGCTCTGCGATGTGGGGCAGTTCCGCCATGTGGGGCAGCTCCGCCATGTGGGGCAGTTCCGCCATGTGGGGAAACTCCGCCATGTGGGGCAGCTCCGCCATGTGGGGCAGTTCTGCTATGTGGGGTAGCTCGATTTCCGGAGCCGGCGAGTAATAACGAAAACGCCGTGTGAGACAGACTGTTCCTTTCGTTCGCGGCCCGGTATCGACAGATATCGGGCCGCGGACGTTTGGTCAGGCGCGGGGCGGCCAGCAGGCGATAGCTTCAACCAGCCGGTGCGTATAACGATGTGCCGGCTGTGCGAACACCTGCCGGCATTCTCCCGCCTCCACGATTTGTCCTTCGCAGAGGATGGCGATGCGATCGCACAATGCCGCCACGGAAGGCAGATCGTGCGAAATGTAGAGCAGGGCCGTGCCCCTGTCATGGATTCCGGCGAACAACTTCAGGATCTCGGCCTGCGTAATGGGGTCCAGAGCGCTGGTGGGTTCGTCGGCGATGAGCAGAGCCGGCTGGTGGAGCAGTGCCAGGGCAATCAGGAGGCGCTGCGCCAGTCCCACGCTGAGTTCTCCGGGGCGCTGCTTCAGGAATGCGCCGCCCGCCGGCAACTGGACACTGGCGAGGAGTTCCGGGATGCGCTCCCGGACGCGTTTCCACGATTCCTCCGCATGCACCCTCCAAGCTTCCTTGAAGTGCGCCTCCAACGTCATTGCGGGATTCAGCGCGGCGATGGGGCTCTGCGGCACCATGGCGATCTCCTTGCCGCGGATGCGGCGCATCTCGCGCTCCTTGAGGCCCAGCAGATTCCGGCCCCGCCAGCGCACCTCGCCGGCGGCCCAACCGCCGCTCCATGGAAGCAGGTTCAGCAGCGCCAGGGACACTGTGCTTTTGCCAGCCCCGCTCTCTCCCACCAGGCCGAACGCCTCCCCTTCCGCGATGGAGAACGTCACTCCATCCAGCACCGGTCGCGCGCCGAATCCGGCGGTCACCCGCACTTCCAGCAGTGGACTCACTTGCGCTCCGAGCGTAACCAGATCTGATCTGCATTCCAGAGCAGGTAGGGGAAGAATGGCGACGGAACCACGTTGGCTACGCGGCTGCCGTATGCCGAAAGCGTGTTCTTGACCACGAGAAAGATCACCGGCGCCTGCTCGGCGACGATCTGCTGAACACGGTCAAAATCCTTCTTCCGCACAGCGGCACGCGGCTCGTGGCTCTGATGCAGCATCAGCCGGTCGATTTCGGCCTCCCATTCGGTAGCCGGGCTCTTCTGCTCGGGATACCACGGATGGTTGGGGCCGGAACTCAACCAGACGTTGATCTGCGCGTTGGGATCGAGGTCGTCATTCACCATGCCCAACAGGCAAGATTCGTAATCGAAGCCGCGTGTGATCCGTTCGATCAACGACGGAAAATCGAGCGTGATCAGACGCAGCCGGATACCGACGCGCAGCAGGTCCTGCTGGATCAGAGCCGCCATCCGTCCGCGGCTGTTGCTGCCGGCGTTGGTGATAACGGAGAACTCGACGGGATGGTGGCCGCGGTCCTGGAGCACGCCTTTGTCCAGGTAGAAGCCGGCCGCGGCCAGCAGCTTTTGGGCGGCGGCAGGGTCGAAGGGCGGTGCGTGCACAGCGGTGTTGGCCCAAAAGCGGTTGGAGACCGGCATGATGCCGGCGCCCGGCTGGGCATGGGACTCGTAAACCAGGCGCGCCAGATCTTCGCGGTGAATCGCGGAGGAAATCGCCTGCCGGAACTCCCTGGAACGGAACCAGGCCTTCTTGTATTCCGGTAGCGGGGCAGCCGGATTCTGATTGAACCAGAGCTGTTCGGTATCGAGCGCAGGCCCGGCATCGACCGACGCGACCCCGGGAGCTTTGCTGAGCCGGGAGAAGGCTTTCGGGTCTACCGCGGAAACCAGGTCGAGGTCGCCGGAGAGCAGGCTATTGACTTCGAGAGAGCGGTCTTGCCGGATTTCCAGGCGGATGGCGTCGAGGTACGGCAAGCGCCGGCCTTCGGCCATTTTCCAGTAATAGGGATTGCGGCCCAGCGTGAGGGTGGCGCCGGGCGTGTACGCGGTGACGTGAAAGGGGCCGGCCGCGGGCATGCGGGCCGGGTCGCCAGCCTGTGCCAGTGCCTTGGCGTTGACGATGGCGATGACGCCGATCAGACGCTCCACGCCCGCGATCGGTTGCGGAAGCTTCAGGATGACGGTCCGTTCGCCGGCCGCCTCGACGGTAACCTGCCGGCCGCCCATCAGGAATGCCTCTGCGTCGGGCGAGTTGGTCTTGGGATCGAGCAGCTTGCGGAAGGTAAACACGACGTCCGCCGCGGTAACTCGCGAGCCGTCGGAGAAGCGCGCGTCCTCGCGCAGCTCGAACCGGATCTCGCGCCCGTTGGCCGCCACCCGCCAGGTGCGCGCCAGTTCCGGATCCGTGGTTTGAGTGGCGTGATTCCATCGAATCAGCGTGCCTCCGGTCAGGTAGCGCACCAGTCCGGCGGATTGTTCCGTCACCATGAGCGGATTGAACGTCTTTGGGTCGCCGGAAATGGCCAGCCGCAGCTCGCCGCCCCAGCGTGGGGCGGCGGCCGCGATGGCGGCGCACGTTACCAGCCAGAGAAGTCTTTTCATGTTGTCACTTCCTTGGGCGCGAGATTCTGCAGAGCCAGAACCGTCAGAAACATCAGCACGAGGGGCGCCAGCCGCCATGGCTGCTCGGCCACGGCGGAATAGTCTTCCAGATCGCGCAGCAGGGCGCCCCAGGACGGCAGCGGCTCGGCAACACCCAGTCCGAGGAAACTCAAGGTGGCCTCGCTGAGGATGAAACCCGGCAACAGGATCAGGAACTGCGCCCACAGCATGTCACGCAGGTTGGGAAGCAGGTGGCGGCACAGCAGCGTCCAGGTTCCGGCGCCTTCCGCCCGGGCGCGGAAGGCGAATCCGGAGCCGCGCAGGGAGCGCGCGGACGCCGCCAGGACCCGCGCAGCCGGCGCCCAGCCCAACAGTGCCAGGAGCAGGAAAGTCACCCAGGCGGATTGTTCAGGAGGAATATCGAGCGGCATCACGGCGCGCATCAGCAGCAGGACAAACAGCCAGGGCAATGACATGAGGAGACTGGTAACCATCTCCAGGGCGTGTTCGAGCGGGCCTCCGGCGTACCCGGCGGCGATGCCGGCCAGAGCCGCGATGGCAGTTGCAGCCAGGGCCGCCGCTCCCGCCAGCACCAGGGAGAACCGCATGCCGTAGAGAGTGCGGGCAAGCAAGTCGCGGCCCAGGTCATCGGTGCCGAAGGGAAACCGGAAAGAAGGAGAGGCGGCGGGCGAGTCGCGGAACTGCGCCGCGCAGCCGGCGGGACGCAACCACCCGGCGGCGCCGCTGGACAATACCAGCAGGCCAAGTAGGGCCATTGCCGCCAGCCTGGCAGGCCTCGGGCGCCATCGCTTCGCCGGAACATCGGTACTGACGCGTGCGGCGAGCGCCGGCAGTTCATCCACCGCGGGCATCAAAGCGCGCTCCTCTCCGCCATGCCCGCGCCCGCCCGCGAGGCCGCCCGCGCCACACTGCCGGAAAGTAGCGTGATCGCCAGCAGCGCCATTGTCAGGCCGGTGAGAACGGGAAGATCGCGTTTTTGCGCGGCCAGCCATGCCAGTTGGCCCGCGCCTGGCAAATTGCAGACCGTCTCCACCGGGACAGACACACTGAATGCCAGTGGAAGCGCCGCCACCAGGAGCGCGGCCAACGCCGGCGTGGAGCGTCGAAGCACGTGGCTCAGGAGCAGACGCAGGCTCGAAAGGCCCCTCGCCCGGGCCTGCAGGACATGCGGTTCACGGCTTGCAGCCGCCACGACCGCCGCGGAAGCCAGCAGGACGCGCGCGAAAACCGCCAATCCCACCACTGCCGCCACTCGCCATTCCGGACCCGTCCGCCGCAGCCAGAGACACAGCAGGAGGGCAATCGCCGGCGAGGGAAGGCAGAGGAGAGACGCGGCAGCGCTCCGGCTGACCCCCGCGACCAAAGAGAGACCGCGGCACGACCCGGCCAGAGCCAGCCCGACCGCCACTACCCATCCCAGCAGAAGACCGGATCCGGCGGCGCGCAGGGTCACTGCACCCCGTTTGCGCAACAGCTCCCCCACAGGCAGGCCCCAGGCTCTCGACGTTCCTAAATCGCCGCGCCCCAGCCGCACCAGGTAATGGGCGTATGCCTGCCACACCGGAAGCGTGTCCTGGTTCCGGGAGCGCAGGGCGGCCACGCTGTTCGCGCTGCGCCTTCCGTCGAGTTCGGAAGCGTCGGTGTCGTACCCCGGCGCTACCCGCACCAGCCAAACCGTGAGGAGACCGCCGGCCAGGAGCGTGACCAGTGGTCCGGCAGCGGCACGAACCAGCTTCACAACGGGGCCTCCACAACCAGATCGCGCGGCGTTGCGCCGAGGTCCTCCAACAGGACCTTTACCTGAGCCATGGTCACGGGTTTGCTGAGGTAGTCATCCATGCCGGCGGCCAAGCACTTTTCGCGGTCCTCTGGCAAGGCACTAGCGGTCATGGCAATGATGCGGGTGCGACGGTCATCGCCTTCGTGGCGACGGATTTCGGCGGTGGCCTCAAATCCGTCCATGACAGGCATCTGGCAATCCATGAATACGGCCGAAACCTCGCGCCCAGCCAGAACGTCGACCGCTTCGCGCCCGTTGCGTGCGGTGAGACAGGTGCATCCCAGCTTTTTAAGGTAGGCCTTCATCACCTGGAGGTTCACGAGATTGTCGTCCACCACCAGGATTGCGGCGGGCCCCGACGGGCAGATTTTCCCCGGCGCGCTCTCCGGCGAGATGGGTGCGGCGATGAGAGATTCAATGGTTGCGGGTACGGCTTCAGTCGAATCGGGACACGGTGCTTCAACCGCGCCGCACGCCTCGTAGGGAAGGTGGAACCAGAAAGTCGAGCCTTCGCCGGCGCGGCTGCTCATGCCGATTTTGCCGCCCATCAAGACTACCAGTTGCGAGCTGATGCTCAAGCCGAGACCGCTGCCCCCATACTTGCGCGTGGTGGAGCCGTCGGCCTGGACAAAAGGCCGGAATAAGCGGCTTTGCAGATGCTCCGGGATACCGATCCCTGTATCTTGCACGGTGAAGCGAATCTCCGGCCCGGAATCTTCCTGGAACCGCCCTACACGAAGCGTCACCGCTCCTTGTTCAGTGAACTTCACGGCGTTGCCCACCAGGTTCAGCAGCACCTGGCGCACACGTCCGGCGTCGCATACCAGCTGCTCCGGAGTCCCGTCCTCCAAGTGCCATTCAAGGCGCAGGCCATGATCGGCCGCCTTCGGCTTGAGGAGAGCGACTACTCCGGAGACGATGCGTCGCAGATCGGCCGGCTCGGAATTCAGATCCAGCTTCCCGGCTTCGATTCGGGAGATGTCCAGGATGTCGTTGATCACGACCAAGAGCGAAGATGCCGACCCATGGATGGCTTCCACGTACTCCTGCTGCTCCCGGGTGAGGGGTGTGGTCCGCAACAGTTCCGACATCCCGAGAACGCCGTTCATGGGAGTCCGCATTTCGTGGCTCATGTTGGCCAGAAACTCCGACTTGAGATGGTTCGCTTCCTCCGCCTCGGTTTTCGCTCGCACCAATTCGACGGACTCCCCGATACTTTTGAGGTAGATCTGGTAGGAGCGGTAGAGGAGATACAACGTGGGCAGGATGAGCAGCCAGGAAGACCAGCCGAAAGCGCGGCGCGAGATCGTCATCCCCGCGGCGAGAGCGGTGCCCACCAGATAGTGCAGCAGGACCCATCCGAAGCTGGAGCGCCACACCTGAGAGAACGGCTTGCTTTCGGTCAACGCGATGATTAGCGCGACCACAGCCGTGTTCGTGATGTAAAAGGCGGCCCCGGCAGCGAGCAGACGAATGGGCAGGCTGCCGGCCAGCCAAGGCAGGTGGAAAGCGTCGTAGCCGGCGGCGATAGCGAGGGTCAAATTGGCCAGATTGAAGGCGATCTGCACAGGCGTTGGACGCGCTTTTGCGCGAAACAGCGTCTGCGTCAGGGCCGCGGCGCAACCCACCATCAGCGCCTGGCCAAGCGGCAAATCGGCGATGGAGGTGAGGACAAACACGAAATTGACAGACAGTGTCCCGGTGATACCGGGAAGCCGGACCTTCAAGGTGGAGGAAACCACCGCGCCGGCGAGATAGACCAAGAGCGCCGGTGCAAGTAGGGGTTGCTGCCGCCATGCCGTAAACAGTACGGCCGTGCCAGCCAACCACAAGAATGCCAGGTACAGCCTCGCCTTCACGGGAAGGGCCTTCATATATAGACCTTATCGGGCGGCCCGCGCGCGTTTTTGGCTTATTTTCAACGGAATACTTGCCTCAGGCGACCGATAAGAGCGAGTGAACAGCCATGTCTTGCGCCGACTCTTCGATGGTGATCGCCAGTTCCGCCATGCACAATCTGATGCGGCTTGTCGCTAAAGCGGCGGTGCTGGAGGCAGCTGTGCTGATTACCGGCGAAACCGGTACTGGCAAGGAATTGATCGCCCGCGCCACGCACCGTCTCTCCAGGAGAGCCGGCGGTCCCTGGGTGGACTTCAACTGTGCGGCCTTTCCCGAGCACCTGATCGAAAGTGAATTGTTCGGCTACGAAGCCGGAGCGTTTAGCGGGGCTGGCCGGCCCAAGCCAGGCCTGTTTGAGCTGGCTGCGGGCGGATCCCTCTTCCTGGACGAGATTGGAGAATTGCCGGTCGCGATTCAGGCCAAGTTGCTGCGGGTGCTGGACGGCGCGCCGTATCTGAGGTTGGGGGGAGTGCGGCGCATCGTGCCGGATGCACGCATCATCGCGGCCACCAATCGGGTCCTGGAAGCGGACGCCGCGGCTGGCCGGTTCCGCCACGACCTGTACTACCGGCTGAAACAGGTGCACATCCATATTCCCGCGCTGCGACATCGCCCGACGGACATTGTGCCGCTGGCCACGGCCTTTCTCGCCGAGATCAACTCCGATTTACGCCTCAGCACGGCGGCCGAGAATGCGCTGGCGGCTCACGGCTGGCCGGGCAACGTCCGCGAACTGCGCGGGGCTCTGATCGCAGCATCACTGCTCGTGACGGATGCCACGGTGGGTCCGGAGCACCTCGAAGAGCGCCTCCGGCACCACTCCGCCGCAGCTCCGAAGACCCTCGCGTCCCTGGAGCGCGAAATGATCCTGGAAGCCCTGAAAGCGTCCAATGGGAACCGCAGCTATGCCGCCCAGCGTGTGGGAATTTCACGGCGGACGCTCAGCCGGCGGCTCCGCCAATACGGCGTCGCGGAGGAAGTCGCGCTCCCCCGGGCAGACGACATCTCCCGGAGCTTGGCGGCCTTGGCTCTCGTTACCGCACACACCGACATTAGGCATCCCGCTGCGGCAACGAATCGGTGAGATGTCCGTGTAGTACAACCTACCGGAATACCAGGTCAGGGTTCCTACGTCCGCGCGTGCCAAATCCGCGTCTCTTAATCTTCTCGCCCGCCTGAATGCGGGCAGTTTCCGAGAGTCCGGCGCTGGCGCGGAGTGGTTCCACCGAGCTGTTTCCATCCAAGTCTGATGGCCCTGCATCTTGCATGTCAGCGGATAGATCCTGGTAAGTCGCGCTCACTTCAACGGGCCAGATACACGCCCGTCCCGCTGACGTGCTCCGTCAGGCCCCCCAAGTCTATCTGCTGCCCCTCAAGCTAAACGCCGCGCCGGTCCGCCAGAGCCCAAGCGCCTCTTCGCCCCAGTACCAAAGAAACCGCGGGCCGCCCCTGCTAACCCGCACCGCCCGCGCAAATGCCTCCCGGTGTCACACAAACACTCAAAATCTTTCGCACTCTATTCAAAGCTACTTACAGACTTCCACCTCCGAATCCCCCGAGTCGCTCCGCTATCTTCAAAGTAGGTCAGGCCCCCCGGCCTGTCCGCCTCCAGGAGTCAGAAATGTCCACTCTTCGTCAAATCGAAGCGAATCGTCGTAATGCCCGGAAATCCACCGGCCCCGCCTCTGTAACAGGCAAAGCCGTCTCTTCCATGAACGCCCTCAAAACCGGCATCCACGCCAAGTCCCTCATCCTCCCCACCGAGAAACTCGCCGA
>ODAK010008447.1_pt1 | contig 10293 bp, 11 predicted proteins | sample 1539591 | NCBI WGS metagenome assembly ODAK01 (sample SAMEA3539303, study PRJEB22396) | soil metagenome | biome: tundra; feature: field; material: soil | place: USA | collected 2010-05 | depth 0.15 m | reverse complement strand
GCACGGTCTTGCCGTCGGCATCCTTCAGCGCGAACTCCGGCGCCGGTCTGCGGTCTTTGTCCGGCTTCACGGGGCTGGCCGCCCTCACGGAACGCGGCTCGGAGGAGCAGCCCACGAGAATACACGCGGCGAGCAGCGCGATAGCGAATACGGATGAGGGGCGCAATACGGGCACAGGTAAGTTTCCTGATTCAATTATATCGACAAAGTCCGCTTGCTCAGGACTTCCGCGAACCAGGCGCGCCGTCCGCGGCGCCGGCGAGCGCCCAGCATGAACTCCCGGTGCCGCACCACGCCGGAAAAAAGCCACGCCGCCGTATCGCAAAAACTCTCGCAGCAGTACTCCCGCCAGCGGCGCGTCCGCGCGGCGATGTCTCTGGCGTCCAGGGCAGCCTTCCGCCACTCCGCGCTCCAACCGAGCTCCCCCCTGGCGGCGCCCGCGATTTCCGCGCGCACCACGTCCTCATAGCTTCGCCGCACGGCGTTACCCAGCCGCAGCCAGATGAAGTGCGCCACTTCGTGGACGAGTATCCGCGGCAACTCCGCGCGCGTGCAATCCAGGACGATCCGCCGCTCGCGCAGAAACGACCCGGCATGCACCGGCCCGCGCCGGTCCCGCAATTCGCGCACCACCTCGACGCGCACCGGCAGGCCCTCTAACGGCGGCATCCGCCGCACTACCGCTGCAATCCGAGGATCCCGCGAGAGGAACAGTCCCTTGGACACTATGCACAATGTACCAAGCCGGCGAAGAACGGCGAAACCGCCAGACTCTGGCGGTTCTTGTTTTTTTCGCGCTGATTCTAAAGGAGCAAATTTCAAGAACCGCCAGAGTCCTGGCGGTTTCGCCTCAGGAATGCCGAGGCATCAGTTGATTTCCACTACCGTCTGGAACATCTGGGTGGGCAGGTTAATGCCGCACGTCTTCAAACGATCGTAGAACTTCGGCCGGATGCCGGTGGCGCGGAAACGCCCGCGGACTTTTCCGGCTTCCGTGATGCCCGTTTTTTCGAAAAGGAAAATGTCCTGCAGCGTGATGATGTCCTGCTCCATGCCGACCACTTCGGTGATGTGCGTGACACGGCGCGTTCCATCGCTGAAACGCGAGGTCTGAACGAACAGATCGACGGCCGAGGCAATCTGCTGCCGGATGGAGCGAATGCCCATATTCGCATTGGCCATGCCCACCATCACTTCCAGGCGGCCCAGGCCATCGCGCGGCGTGTTGGCATGCAACGTGGTGAGCGAGCCATCGTGACCCGTGTTCATGGCCTGCAACATGTCGAGCGCTTCCTCGGCGCGGACTTCGCCGACGATTATGCGGTCGGGGCGCATGCGCAACGCGTTGATGACGAGTTGGCGGATGTGAATCGCGCCGGTGCCTTCCACATTCGCCGGCCGCGTTTCCATGCGCGCCACGTGGGTCTGCTGGAGGCGCAATTCGGCGGCATCTTCAATGGTGACGATGCGCTCGTCTTCCGGGATGTAGGAGGAGACCGCGTTGAGCAGGGTGGTCTTGCCGGAGCCGGTGCCGCCGCAGATCAGTATGTTCAGGCGCGCCTTGACGCAGCCTTTCAGAAGTTCCAGCATGCCTTCGGTCAAGGCGAACTTCGCCACCAGGTCCTCGCCTTTGAGCGCGTAGCGGCCGAAACGGCGGATGGAGAGCAGGGGGCCGTCCACTGCCACGGGCGGAATTACGGCGTTGACGCGCGAGCCATCGGGCAGACGCGCGTCCACCATGGGCGACGATTCGTCGACGCGGCGGCCCACGCGGGAGACGATTTTTTCGATGATGCGCAGCAGGTGCGCGTCGTCCTTGAACTCGACCGGCGTGCGGTACAGTTTGCCGCCGCGCTCCACGTAAACATGGTGCGGCGTGGTCACCAGGATGTCACTGATGGTGGGGTCTTGCAGCAGCGGTTCCAAGGGGCCAAGGCCGAACACCTCGTCCAGAATCTCTTCAATCACCCGGTCTTTTTCCACCAGGCTGAGCGGCGTCTTCTCCTCGTCTACCAGTCTGGCGACGGCCGTGCGAACTTCCGCGCGGACGCGTTCGCCGGACATCGAAGAGAGCGCCTCCAGGTTGATCCGGTCCAGCAGCTTGCGGTGGAGGGTGAACTTCAACTCCTGGTATTCCGGAGTCGATGCCTCCTTGCTGAAGAGCCGGCTCACCCAGCCGGTCTCCCGCTGCTCACCCATTTTCGTTGCTGGATCCATCACGGCTGCCATAGTCTTCTTCCTTTATGTTGAGAACTGTCTGGTGGAGAGGGGACGAGTATTCGCCGGACGAATGCCGCTCGCTCAGGTTCGCGGCTCCGATTGGAGCCCCGGCCGTGGGCGAGGGGTTGCGTAAAGCGGGGGATAACGGAATGCGCGGAACGTCAGAAGGGCGAGCGCGGCGCGGAGCAGGACGAAGAGGCGGCGCCGGCCAGTTGGTGCATGACTCACGCTATGCTGGAGTGCCCCCGCGGTACAAGTCCACTTCGGTGAACAGGGGGTGCCGGCGGAAATCCCCTGTCAGTCCGTACCATACCTACTTGTAACCGGGCGCGGACCCTTGTATAGTTAAGTGGCTCTCATGGTCCCCGGTTTGGCCCCGGTCGAGGGCCTGTAGGTTTGTCGGGGCTGGAAACGCGCGCAACTGCGACGTTTCCGAAATCTTGAGAAGACCATCGGAAGATGGAGTAGAGGAAACATGAAAGAAACAGGTACTGTGAAGTGGTTTAACGCCGCAAAAGGCTTCGGATTTATCCAGCGCGAGAATGGCGAGGACGTTTTCGTCCATTTCTCCGCTATCGAAGCCAGCGGTTATCGCTCGCTCGACGAAGGCGCGCGCGTGTCGTTTGTAGTCAAGAAAGGCCCGAAGGGCTTGCAGGCGGAAGACGTTAGCTTGGCATAGGATTTCCACAACTTTTTTTAATTCACTCGGCGAAAACAGCCGAATCCCCAAAAACCTGGTAACCGGCCAGCATTTCCGTGCGGATACCTTTTCTGATGCGCCGATCGGTTCGTGCCTTTGGAAAGGGATTGGTGTATCCCCGGGAGTGCTGGCCCCCCGCTACCAGCGGATCTGTTCGTTACCGGTCAACACCAGGCCAAGTATGTCCTGCTGAGAGCGGTCGAACTCCAGTGCGACAGGTTTGCCCGCCCACAACCTGGTAATTGCCAGGGTGGGCAGGATCTTGTCCTCACTCTGCCGCATCACGCGGATCAGTGCCCGCAGGTTCGAACCAATTCCCACCGCCGCCGGGCTTCCGTTCACCTTCACCATCCCAAAACCGCGGGAAGTGGGTTCACCATTGTCCCGGGCGGGATTCTCGGCATACTGCTAAAAATCTAGCACACTTGTGGCATAAGGCTCCGCCTTGTGCATCCGAGCGAAGCTCGGACGTTCTTATTTGGGCTGCAATTGCACGAGCGGAGCGGTATGACTCGGTCCCACCGGCGACAACGGAAGTGTTTGCGGATCGCGCCAGTGGTCCATGGCGCCGGTTTGGTGCGCGCAGGCGACCGTGCAGCGCGGCGCGCATTCCTTGGCGGTGCGGTATTCGCGCCGGATATCCTCCAGCGTGTATTGCAGCAACGGCGTGCCGGGGTAGCCGCGCTGCTGCGAGCAGTAGTGGACCAGGCCGTCTTCGCAAATGTAGAGGTAACGCGCGCCGGCACGGCAGCGCCAGTGGTTCTCTTTGCCGTGGGCGATATTATCCTGGAATCCGTTGATGCGCGCGTAGCTGGATTTCTCCATGGCGCGCATGGCCAGGTAGACCTCGCGCTCCTCGTCGGCCAGCGGCCGGAGTTGTCCGTCGCCATCGTGGATGATGCCGACGGTGGAAGTGAACCCCAGCTCGAGGGCCCGCCGGCCGATCGTCAGGGCGTCCTGGGGGTGGTGAATGCCGCCCCCCACCACGGAATTGATGTTGACGTGAAACTCGGCGTGTTCCGCCAGCAGGAGCAGTTTGCGGTCGAGCACCTTCAGGCTCTTCTTGGAAACCTCATCCGGCAGGACGTTGTCGATGGAGATCTGCAAATGCTCCAGGCCGGCGCGATTGAGGCGCTGGATCCGCTCGGCGGTCAGCAGGTAGCCGTTGGTGATCATGCCGGCGATGATGCCGTGGCGGCGCACGCGGGCGATCAGCAGGTCGAGATCGGGGTGGAGCAGGGGCTCGCCGCCGGAGATGGTGACGATGGTGGTGCCGAGCGAGGCCAGGTGGTCGAACCGCGCATACATGGCGTCCACCGCGACGGGCTTGGAGAAATCGTCAAACTCGTTGCAGTAGGTGCATGCCAGGTTGCAGCGGCGTATGGGAATCACGTGCGCCAGGATCGGATGATCGGTAAAGGCCAACCCCTTGGCAATCATCTGGAGCTCACGCGTGCGCCGGTGGGCGGCCAGGAACGCGCGGCGCAAGTGTTTGCCTTGGAACATAGAATGAGGACTTTGTTATTAAATCACAACCGGAGGGCATTGCCGAGAGGTACGGAGCGACCGGGGTTTTACCGGGGTTGAACGGTAGCGAGCGGGAATCCAGTGTGTCCTCAGGCCCCTCTCCTCCCGCGCGGTTGTTGGACAATTTGACACCCGTCCCCGCAAATGATAAGTGTAGGAGTCTTCACAAGGAATTAGAGATGGCTGACGAGCAAAAGCCCGGGGGCTCCGAGGCGGCTCCTCCCCCCGGGAGCGAGGCCGCGGGACAACCGGTAGAACCAGCCGCCGCGGCTCCGAAACCGGTGCCTCCCAAACCCGCTGCAGCGCCCCCGAAGCCTGCGGCGCCGCCACCCCCGAAGCCGCCCGCCGTGATGGCGGCCACGCCGTGGGAGAGCGAACTCGCGCGCGAACTCAAGGAGACGTTCGGCGATGCCATCAGTGAAACTTCCACATACCTTGGCCAGAATTTTGTGGTGGCCAAGCCGGGCTCGGCGATTCCCATTCTGGAGTACCTGAAGCTGGAGTCGGATTTCGATTACCTGGTGGACATCACGGCGGTGGATTGGCCCAAACGCGCCGCGCGCTTCGATGTGGTCTACATTTTGTACAGCTTCTCGCGCAACGAGCGAATGCGCGTGAAGATCCTTATCCCCGATGGGTTTCAGCCGGAGACGGCGGTGGGCGTCCACCTGACTGCGAACTGGCTGGAGCGCGAAGTCTACGATATGTTCGGCATCGAATTCGCGGGGCACCCCGACATGCGGCGCATCCTGATGCCCGACGAGTGGCAGGGCTACCCGCTGCGCAAAGACTACGGAATTCTCCAGCAGGACCAACGCTGGGTGCAGGAAAACCTGGGAATCGAAAGCGGCCAGTGATCTCGGTATGCCGGACTCAACTTTTCTAGACTCCACCGAATTAGTTCTCAACATGGGCCCGCAGCACCCATCCACACACGGGGTGCTGCGCATCATTCTCAAACTGGATGGCGAGAAGGTCCTGGGAACCGAGTGCGTCATCGGCTATCTGCACCGCGGCGTGGAGAAGATCGCCGAGAACCGCACCTACGCGCAGTTCAACCCCTACGTGGACCGCATGGACTATGTGGCGGCCATCTCCAACGGTCTGGGCTACTGCCTGGCCGTGGAGAAGGTGCTCAACGTAGAGGCGCCGCCGCGCGCGCAGGCGATTCGCGTGATCCTCACGGAGCTGAACCGCATCGCCAGCCACCTGTTGTGGCTGGGCACGCACGCGCTCGATATCGGCGCCATCACGCCGGTGTTCTACTGCCTCCGCGAGCGCGAAGAAGCGCTCAAGATCTTCGAAAAGTATTGCGGAGCGCGGCTCACCACGCACGCCTTCCGGATCGGCGGCCTGCTCTACGAGACCTACGACGGCTTCGAACAGGAGATCCGCGATTTCTGCACGATGTTCGTGCCCCATGTGGATGAGTACGAGGATCTGCTCACCAACAATCGCATCTGGGTCGGGCGTTTGAAGGACGTCGGCATCCTGAACGCCGACGAGTGCAAGGAATACGGCGTGACCGGCCCGGTGCTGCGCGCCGCCGGCGTGAAGTGGGACCTGCGCAAGGCGCAGCCCTACTCGGGCTACGAGAAGTACGATTTCGAGATTCCCACCCGCCAGAACGGCGACACCTACGACCGGTACATCGTGCGCATGGAAGAGATGCGCCAATCGGTGCGCATCATGCAGCAGGCGGTGGAAGCCATTCCGGAAGGCCCCATCATGGGCAAGGTGGGCAAAGTGATCAAGCCGCCGGTGGGCGAGGCCTACGTTTCGATTGAAGCGCCGAAGGGCGAGCTGGGATATTACGTGGTAAGCGATGGGTCCACGCAGCCGTATCGCGTGCGCGTGCGGCCGCCCTCGTTCGTGAATTTGCAGGCGCTGGACCGGATGATCCGCGGCGGGCTGGTGGCGGACGTGGTGGCGGTGGTGGGCACGCTGGATATTGTGTTGGGTGAGATCGATCGGTAGGGGAATAACGTTATGGTCGGACTCTTAAAAAAGGTTTTTCTGGTGGACCTGTTCCAAGGGCTTTTCGTGACTTTTCGGAATCAGAATCCGAAATACATCTATACGGAACAGTATCCCCAGGAGCGTCCGAAGGTGGCGGAGCGCTACCGCGGGGCGCCGCGGCTCAACATCAATCCGGATAACGGCGAGACGCTCTGCATCTCCTGCAACCTGTGCGCGCTGGCCTGTCCCGAGGCGCTGATCGTGGTGACCAGCGAGCGCAACGAGGTCACCAAGCGCAAGGACCTGACCACCTTCACCTACGACACCTCGCGCTGCATGTTCTGCGGCCTGTGCGAGGACGCCTGCCCGGTGGACGCGCTCGAACTGACGCAGGATTTCGAAATGGCGACCTACACCCGGGAAGGCCAGATCTGGGACCGGCAGATGCTGGAAGAGGGGCCCAAGCCCACTCAATACAAATGCTGACCGACACGATTCTGTTCTACATTTTTGCGCTGCTGGTGCTGGGCGGCGGCGTCCTGACCATCACGCGGCACTCGGCGATGCACGCGGCCGTCTCGCTGATTGTGTCCCTGCTCGGCGTGGCCGGGCTGTACCTTCTGCAACAGGCGGAGTTCCTGTTCGCGGTGCAGATTATTTTGTACGTGGGCGGCATCATGCTGCTGTTCATCTTCGTCATCATGCTGGTGAATCTGGACCAGGCGGCCAAGGAGCGGCAGTTCAACAGGCATTGGCTGGCCGGCCTGGTGGCGGTGGCCGCGGTGGGCGCCCAGGTGGCCTATTTCATCCACCGGGGCAGCGACTCGTTCCATTTCGCGGCGCCCCTGGTGGCCGGAACGCCGGCCGGGTTGGGCAACACGGAACAGATCGCCGACACGTTGTTCGGGGAATACCTGCTGCCGTTTGAAATCGCCTCGGTCCTGCTGCTGGTGGCGGTGGTGGGTTCGGTGGCGATGGCGAAGAAGAGGATCTGACGATGCACCCGATTACGACGGTTCATTATCTGGCGCTGAGCGCGGCCCTGCTGCTCATCGGCACGGTGGGCGTGCTGACGCGGCGCAATATCGTGATCGTGCTGATGTCGATCGAGCTGATTCTCAACGCGGTGAACATCAACCTGATCGCGTTTTCGCACGCGCTGCAAAATGTCAACGGGCAGATTTTCGCCATCTTCGTGATCACCGACGCGGTGGCCGAAGCGGCGGTAGGGCTGGGCATCCTGATCGCGCTGTTCCGCAATAAGGAAACGGTGCAGGCGGATGAAATCGACTTGCTGAAGTGGTAGGAACAACGTGAATTTTCTCGAAACCATCTGGCTGATTCCCCTGTTCCCGCTCTTCGGAGCGGCGCTGATGCTGGCCTTCGGCAAGATGCTCGATCCGCAGCCCAAGAGCGACGTTGCGGTGGCCCCCGGCGTGGAGCCCATCTTCGAGCACGGACATGGGCACGATCACACACACGATCATGGGCATTCGCACGATCATGGGCACGATCACGATCACGGGCACGAGCATGTGGACAGGCCAGGAGGCCTGTCCTACCGATTCCTCATCGATCTGATCTGCCCCGGAATGATCCTGCTCTCCTTCCTGTTCTCCGCCGGCGCGGTGTGGCAGCTTGCGCGGCAGGCACACAGGGTGCAGGAAGTGATCAACTTCACCTGGATTGCGGGACTGCCGTTCCACATGTCCAACGGGCAACTGGCCTCGTTCCAGATGGACTGGGGCTTTCTGCTGGACCCGCTGAGCTCGGTGATGATCCTGGTGGTGACGGGCGTCGGTTTCCTGATCCACGTGTACTCCACCGGCTACATGGCCCACGACGGCGGCTACTACCGCTTCTTCGGCTACCTCAATCTGTTCGTCTTCTTCATGCTGATGCTGGTGCTGGCGAACAACTATGTGCTGCTGTTCGTCGGTTGGGAAGGCGTGGGGTTGTGCAGCTATCTGCTGATCGGTTTCTACTTTCACAAGAAGTCGGCGGGTGACGCGGGCAAGAAGGCTTTCATCGTCAATCGCGTGGGCGACGCGGGCTTCATTATCGGCATGTTGTTGCTGTTGAGCACGCTGGGAACGCTGCGCTTCACGGACGTCAATGCGGTCCTGCGCGGCGGGGCCTTCACGCCGGAGACGGCCGGCATCGGCACGCTGACCATCATCGCGCTGTGCCTGTTCTTCGGCGCTACCGGCAAATCGGCGCAGTTCCCGCTCTACATCTGGCTGCCGGACGCGATGGAAGGTCCCACGCCGGTGTCCGCCCTGATCCACGCGGCCACCATGGTGACCGCGGGCGTATATATGGTGGCGCGCTCCTCGGCGCTGTTCGAACTGACGCCGATCGCGCTGACCGTGGTGGCCGTCATCGGCGCGTTCACGGCGATTCTGGCCGCCTCCATCGCCCTGGTGCAGAACGATATCAAGCGCGTGCTGGCCTACTCCACGGTCAGCCAGCTCGGCTACATGTTCCTGGCGCTCGGCGTGGGCGCCTACTGGGTGGCCGTGTTCCACCTCTTCACGCACGCCTTCTTCAAGGCCCTGCTCTTCCTCGGTTCGGGTTCGGTGATCCACGCCATGAGCGGCCAGCAGGACATGCGCCACATGGGCGCACTGAAGGACAAGATTCCGGTGACGTACCGGACCATGTGGATCGGCAGCATCGCCATCGCCGGCATTCCGGGACTGGCGGGCTTCTTCTCCAAGGACGAAATTCTGTGGCAGGCGTTCAGTTCGCCCCACGGCTTCAAGATTCTGTGGGCCGTGGGCCTGACCACCGCCGCCATGACCGCCTTCTACATGTGGCGGATGATGTACCTGACGTTTTACGGCAAATCGCGCGTGGCGCCCGAGGTTGCCAGGCACGTTCACGAATCGCCGGTGTCGATGACCGGCGTGTTGAGCGTGCTTGCCCTGGGCAGCGTGCTCGCCGGGTGGTTGGGCGTGCCCAAACTCTGGACCATGTTCGGCGAGGGGTTCCGCACTTTCGAAAACTGGCTGGCGCCGGTGTTCCCTTCGGCCGCCGAGGGGGAACATGCCGCCTCCACCGAATGGACGCTGATGCTGCTGTCGATTGGGGTTGCGGTGGCGGGCATCCTGGTGGCGCGATATTTCTACGTCGATAAGCCGGAGATTCCGGAGAACATCGCCGCCGCGGCGCCCGGTCTCTATCGCACCCTCTACAACAAGTGGTACGTGGACGAGATCTACGATTTTGTGTTCGTCAACGGGCTGTGCAAGGGCGGCGGTCTGCTGATGGGCGCGTTCGACCGCAACGTGGTGGATGGCGGCGTCAACGGCGCCGGATGGTTCACGCGCATGGCGGCGACGCTTTCGGGCTGGTGGGACACATGGATCATCGACGGCGCCGTGCGGTTGGGGTCCTTTATCGTGAAGATGCTCTCCTACCCGGTGTGCATTCTGCAAACCGGGCGGGTGCAGGGGTACGCCTTCTTCGTGGTGATCGGGGTCCTGGTGTTCTTCGGCTATTACATTGTGCGGTAACCATATGGACCAGCACTTACTCAGCATCATTCTACTGACGCCGCTGGCCGGGCTCGCGGTCCTGCTCTTCATCCCCGGCACCCGCAAGGACCTGATCCGCCTGTGGGCGAACCTGGTTGGCTTTGCCGGGTTTCTGATTTCGTTACCGCTGGTTTCGCGCTTCCAGTTGAACCATCCCGGGTATCAGTTCGAAGAGCGCGCGCAGTGGATTCCCACGCTGGGCGCCAATTACCACATCGGCATCGACGGCATCAGCCTGTTGTTGATCATGCTCACCACGCTGATGGGCTTCATCGCCATTCTCTGCTCCTGGAACGCCATCCAGGATCGCGTCAAGGAATACTACGCCATGTTCCTGCTCTTGCAGAC
>ODAK010008446.1_pt1 | contig 10294 bp, 22 predicted proteins | sample 1539591 | NCBI WGS metagenome assembly ODAK01 (sample SAMEA3539303, study PRJEB22396) | soil metagenome | biome: tundra; feature: field; material: soil | place: USA | collected 2010-05 | depth 0.15 m | reverse complement strand
TGAAACGGCCTATATTTCGAGGTCGCTACTGTAATCAACATCACCTCCTCTTGAAACGGCCTATATTTCGAGGTCGCTACTGTAATCAACATCACCTCCTCTTGAACTCCCTTCGTTTTCTGGCTTCAGCCCTGCCCAGTTGAGGGTATAGACATTGACGCCCTTGCCCCGTTTGCGGCTTGCAGAGCGTTCAACCTGGAGCAGGCCCAGGGCCTCCAGTTCAACCGTTGCGGCCCCTAGGGAACTGAACGACCAGTGCAGATCACGGAGCAAGTCACGCTGTGCAATCGGGGCTTCATGGTGCCCGTTGAACGTGTACTTGCGCAGCAGCAGAAGCGACAGAAGCATGTGCGCATGGGCACTGACCTGCCGCTCGAAGAGGGCTTCGTGGACGTAGTTGGGTATCTTGGCGAAGCTCGCAGTCTCGTGCTTCTCCGCGACCTGTTCCTGCTGGACGACTGCCAGAAGGCTGCGCTGGGTGGGCTTGCGCTTCCCCAGCGATGGTCGGGTGAACGTAGGGACTGCTGCCAGTGCGGGGACTTCTGCGGGGGCAGGAGCAGGAGGCTCGTGCTCCAGATACTCGCGTATCTCGGCGTTGTGGACGATCACCCAACCGTCCATGTCGATATTGACCCGCTCATCTGGCCCGATCTCCACCTTCTTACCAGTGAGCGTGAGCACGATGCCTCGTGAGCGCAGCCGAGCAACCCCACGAGCGATGGTATCCTCGGGCTGCTGTGCCATCAGGAGTCGTCGCCTATGGCCGTGTTCGCCTTGAGTAGGGCTAGGATACCTATCGTACTCTTGTGCAAGGCAGCACGCAGATCACTGTCTGCCGCCATGCCGGGTTGACAGCGTAGGCTCCCGTCAGTGTCCACACTGAGCACGATCCGGTACTGCTCGCACAGGGTCACGAGGTCTCCTACACGATGGCAGGCACGTACTTCGTCGTTGCTTGGTCCTTCCCAGTCATCTCGGTCAAGTTCGGTAAAGTCTGGACGCGGCTCGGGCGCGTCGGGATCACCTCCTCTCGCGAGCGATGCAGGAAAGCCCTTCGCCAGCACTCTGGCGAGGTCTGCCTTCTGGCCCTCCTGCGTGTGCACCTGCCTGCGAATAACCCGCATCACGGCCTCGGCGGCAGGGTTGCCGTACCAGTTGTCTCCAGGCAGGCCGGGATAGCGAGCACGAAGGAGATCCGTGATCTCTTCCTGAGACTTGCCCTTGTTGGCAGCGCGAATCGCCTCCAGCAACAAGACCCCCTGCCCTGGTCCCGTGAACGGAGCCCCGTCCATATCCTGTGTCTTCAAGGAGACGAGCCCGACGCTGGTCTCGTTCCCGTCGTCGTCGCTCATATGTCCCTAGCTGACCTTCTCGTCAAGCGCACCTGCTGGGATGCGCCACGCTTCGTCAATTGACCGCAGAAACGCATGGAAGTCCTCGCGGTTAATGACCCAGCCATACTGCGCGATGCCTCGGTCGTAGTGAGCCTTCACTCGCCCACGGCGACACCAGCGTCGCATCGTCTCGCCGGGAATCTCCAAGATCGCCGCTGCCTCGTCAGGCGTGTACGTGGTCTTCTCCGCTGCCGTGCTTACCATTGCCCTGTACCTCCTTTCCTCTGAACTCAGGATGCATCGTAGCACGATTGCCGCAGCTAGTCTACTCCAGCGGTTGACAGATGCCAGCAGTAGGGCTTAGCATTGAAACGATGCTAGATGCATCACGGAGTGAAAGGCGAGACGGGTGGCGACCAAGCACACGAGCACCTGTATCCTGTGCGGCGTGGAGGTGATTGTACCCTACGCTGCCGACTGCCGCACGCAGGGCAGTGAAGACCTGATCTGCGGGAGGTGCAGACAGGTGCGGGCAAAGGAAGACGCCCCGAACGTGCGGGGGGAGATGCTGACTGTAATGTCGCTGCACGCACGCACACGGGGCACCACGGTGCATATTGCCGATGCGAGACCTGGAGGCTACAAGACCCTGTGCGGGCTCACCTACGGGGACACCGCTGCTACGGTCAGCAGGAGCGGGCGGCTGGGCGAGCCCTCCTGCTCCACCTGCCTGCGTGCCCGTCAGCGGCGCGACGCGCAGGCTTCTCGCCTGCTCGCACTGGGGGTGTAACGATGCCCCTCACGGAAGACTACCTTGCGGAAGTACTGGAGCATCACGCGGCCCTGAAGTCCCTGATCAGCACCGTGGATGCGACAGACCGGAGAGCATGGGTGGAGCACGCGAACTTCTTGATCAACGCCGCGCCTGACCTGGTTGCGGAGGTGCAGCGGCTCCAGGCAATCTGCCAGAAGTATCTCGGGGAGGTGCCCCTATGATCACACTGCGCTATACCCATACGGCACGGCAGGAGCGGGCTGACGTGGTGCACGTGCCGAACCCTGCCAGCCGTTCCCTGAACTTCACGTACTGTGGTCTGCGGTGGAAAGACGGGGCCACGGTGTACCCGCACTGGTGGGCGTGCACGGACGCCCCGGCGACCTGCACGCGGTGCCTCAAGGTGCTAGACTCCATCGCCTCGCGCCGGTCAACGCGGGGGTATCCCCTGTGAGTGCAGCAGATACGCTCGGCACGCATACGGCAGACTGGCATACACCGGGCTGGCTTGTCGAACTTGTGTCTACATCGCTGGGGGGCATCGGACTTGACCCCTGTGCTGACGCGGAGCACCGCGTCCCTGCCTTGCAGCATTTTACCGTCAAGGAAGATGGGCTCGCCCAACGCTGGGCAGCGGAATCGGTCTTCGTCAATCCTCCATACTCACGAGGGTTGATCCAGAAGTGGGTCGTGATGTTCTTCTCGCAGTATGCCTGCGGGAACTTTCAGCGGGGCTGGCTCCTGCTCCCGAACGATACAGATACGACGTGGTTCCGCGGCATCTGGAAGCAGGCCGATGCGGTGGTCTTCTTGTATGGCCGAGTGCAGTTCGAGGCTGGGGCAGGACAGGTCGTGTCAAGTAATCGGGGTGGGAGTGTGCTGGCCTACGTGGGCGACAGTATTCGGGCTCGGGTGCTGCCGATGGTGCCCTACGGCAAGGTGCTGATCTTGGGGGGCAAGGAGGTCAACGGGTGAGAAAAGAGGAAGCGGCAGCCTACGCAGTAGCCTTGCGGAACTCTGGAAGGTACACGCAGGTGCGTGCTGCCAGTGGCAAGCTAGGGAGTCGGTCGATGGTACACTCGGTGATGGTGCTGCGGGTGGGCAAGGTCACACCTGACTACCTGTACACCGATGCCGACGTGCTGGCAGAACTGGCGAAAGGAGCGGTGAAGGGATGACGCTCGGGACTGCCCGCCAGTACGCGAGGCGCTTTCGCAGTCTGCGGTGCTATGCCGATGTTCGTGTGCTGGCAGGCAGTGACCGCACCAAGGCGGTCGTCTTCGCAGTTGCCCTGTGCGACACCGCGTATGGTGCCCCACGGTACGTGTCCACAGTGGAGCAGGCAGAAGAGGAACTGGAGAGGAAGAGACCGTGATCACCGTCTACAATACCCTGGCGCAGCAGCTGCTTAGCCTGCTGCTGGACGTGAGCCTGCGCAATCGCAGCCTGATCCTTTCACTGGGCATCAGGACTAGCCCCAATGGCGAGACTTCTGCGGGTGTGGAGATCTCCTATGCGACCTCCATCGCCGCGACCGAGGTGCGGGAACTGCTGGAGGCCGGGGGCTGGGGCGTATTGACGTTAGATGAGGAGACCATTCGCGTGCTGCTCCCACGCACGGACAAGCCGCACCGCATCACGATCCAGGAAGGAGCGATGACCTCCACGCTGGAGGTCGGGGCGGTCCTGGGTGGCGTTATCACACGGGCTGGTGACTCGTAATGAACGAATCGCACCAGCCCATCACCGCACGCGAAGCAGTGCGGCTAAGCAGTGCCCTGGAGACGCTGGGCTTCGCCGCCTACGTGGTCCCGCTCCAGTCTGGTGGCATGTACAGGCTCCGTGCCTCCCGTCCTGGGGCACCGGATCAAGACCTCCTGACGCTGGAGGACGCCGAGACTTTCCTCGCAGCCCAGCGGCAATCCAGGTATGAGCGGCAGTTCGGGGGCCTTCCGTGATGGTCCCGACAGACGAGGTACTGTTGATCCAGAGCATCATCGCGTCCAGGCAACACCTGCTGGCGCTCAGAATAGCAGAGCGCAGGATGGCCTCGGAGATAAGCGAGCAGCAGGCCCAGTACCGGCGTGTGCTTAGTGAACTGGTGCGAGAAAAGGACCGGCTGGACGGCCTCATACGCCAGTTGGTCAACCCGCAGGTAGTTGAAGGGACGAGCAGCACGTGAGCAAGAAGGAACGAGCGAAGACCTGGAAGCAGATCACGAAGGCCCTGGAGGCGACCGAGGGCGTGAAGGATGTTGCAAGCCTGAACACCTGGGTCGAGGGCGTGGCCGAACTGGTCGAGGAGATGGCCCAAGATTACGAGGAAAACCAGAGCAACCTCGAAGAGTCTCCCGGCCTGCTAGACAAGTGGGAAGAGGCGAACCCGACGTGGGAAGAGACCCGCGAACTGGCCGACAGTCTAGCTGAGTTCGACGTCACCAATGGAGACTACGACACCATGCCGGTGCGGCTGAAAGGGCAGACAGTCAAGTCAGCCCAGGAAGCCTACGATGCGTGGTTGGAGGGTATCGTCAGCCAGATCAGCGATCAAGTCAACGAGGTAGCACCTTAGAGCGCAGGAGGAAGACCCATGATCCAGAAGGCAGGACCGAAGGCAGCCATCGTGACCACACGCCCAGGGACGGCCCTGGGCATCTACACGACGAATAAGAAGCCGCTCTGGGATGAAGACAGCGCGGCAGGGCAGGAACGCCTCGTCGCCACTGCCCCGCGCATTATCCACCGCTTCGCCCCGTGGGAACTCACTGCTCCACACGGCGGGACCTGGGGGGCGTGGGACGACGCCTGGGCCAGCAGTGCCATCGCCCTGGGCTGCGTGCCGATGATAACCTGGGAAGGGCGCGACATGGCCCTGAAAGCGACCGCGCCCCAGTCTACGTACTCGAACGCCGCAGTGACCTCGGGCACCTGGGATACTGCGCTCCAGAAGTGGTTGTACCAGGCGAATACGTGGCTCCAGGCGTCAGCCGCGAACCGCCTGCTCCTGCGGCTGGACCATGAAGGAAACGGACAGTGGTATCAGTGGGCCGCAGGCTGCAACGGCAACAGTGTGGAGTCTGCCATCGCCGCCTTCAGGCACAAGGCGCGGCTCGTGCGAAGCATCGCCCCGAAGATCGAGATCATCTGGTGCCCTGGCACATCCGGCAGTGGGTGGATTGATTTCGAGCAGTGCTACCCCGGCTATGGCGTCGAGCACTTCGTGAACTACACGGGGCTGGACTTCTACAATACCTCCACGCTAGCGGAGGGCTGGAGCAAAGGGTGGGTGCCCTTCTCGGCCATCGCTCCCTACTACTATCGCGTGCAGTCGTTGGACCCGCGCAAGCGGATCATCGTCTGCGAGACTGGCTGCGTTGATGATCCTACACATGGTGACAAGGCAGGCTGGATCCGCGCCATACCGGACGCACTGGCGAACCTGCCTGCGATTGCAGGTGTGGTGTGGTTCGACAACAACGATGGCAAGCTAGACTTTCGCGTCAGCGCCAACGAGGCGAACCTGGCTGCGTGGAAGGCCATCGCGGCTGACCCCAGGATGCGACAGACCGTCTGATGAACGGCAAGCCAGATCATCGCCAGCGGTGGATAGGCTACGAGGCGAAGCTCAGTGCCACGCTTGACGCGCTGTGGCCCCCGGTGGACGCAGAATTGGCACGGACCAAGGTGCTAGCCCTCACGAGTGCAGCAGAGCGCGCAGAAAGAGCGCAGGAGCGGAAGCGAAAGCCCTACTTCAGCTACGACCCAGACTAGCCGATATGCAGCAAGTACTCTTGTCGTCACGGTTTCGTGGGCTTATAGTGTAAGTGAGCATAACGAACCACACGGAAGAATAAAGGAGCGTGAGACATGAGTACCAAGCAAACGGACCCGACCATCGTGGCAGCCTATGCCAGGTCCTACGCGCGAGCAGTGAAGGCGCGGCTCATCTGCTACCGGGTGGATCAAGACCATTTCGAGGTGCCATCCGTGAGCACTCCCAGCCGCACGCATCTGGTGCACCGCACTGGGGCGAACTGGCATGACTGGGCCTGCGATTGCAGGGCTGCCGCACGGCCTGCCTGTATCCATCGGGCGGTAGCAGTCTATGCCTGGAAGCACCACACCGGTGCGGCCCGCCCTCAAGCGACAGCAGCGCGCGAGGAGGTGGTGCGGTACGCCAGCGCAGCGTAAGTGAGTGAAGACCTGAAGGCCGCGTGCCCCACCTAGCAGGGGCACGCGGTCAGTCTGCCTGAAGGAGCGAGCGAGCGATGTTTATCCGACGAGGCGACCGGATGGTGCACACCGGGCACGTTACCGGCCTCCACATCTCACGAGACTACCCGATAGTCGAGGTGCGCATCTCCACCGCGCACGACAGCCCGCTGGTCTTCATGGACGAGGATGCGTGGGCGTGGTGGCTAGCGTTCAGGCTCCACGCCGTGGACGCGAACAACCTTGCGCACCTGCGCCAGCGGCTCTGCGGCAGCGTCCCCACTGACCATACGCCCCAGATCATCGAATGGCAGCAGTGGAGCGAAGCAGAAGCCTACCGCCTTGACTGGCCCAACATGTTGCGGGATGTCCCCGTCTACGCGATGACCAGGTGTCACGAGTGCGGCTTCTTGCTGGAGCCGAAAGCCATCCTACGAACGGAGAAAGATCATGAAGACCTCAGTTGATATTCCGGCCCCTGGCTGGTGCCTCCACTGTACCCTCGTGTCCACCCCGGCAACCTTCTGGTGCGATGACTGCCTTGCCCTCTTCCGCACGCAGGTTGCCAGCCAGCCCGACATGCGGGAAGAACTGGCGACCTATTACCGTCAACACTCTATCGGGCTGGCAACGCTGTCGGCAGACCTGAAGGCGATCCTCGTCAACCCCCTGGAGTCTACCCCCTATCACCCACGCTACACCTCACTGGACGAGGCGCTAGGCGCGAATCTTCAGTCCGTGCACCCCAGTGGCCCTGACGACCCGAACGCGCACGCCAGCGAGGCAGGCATGTGCGGGAGGGCAATCTACTACCGAATCGTGGGACAGCCCGTGACGGACACGGACCCCACCAGCGGGCTGCTGCGCATGGCAGTGGGCAGTGCTCTGCACCCCAAGATCGCGGCCTCCGTAGCCGCCAGGTATGCTCGGGTCCTGCTGCGCTACGAGGCTCCGTGGCGGGAGGGCGATGTCAGTGGGCACGCAGACCTGCACTACCTGGACGCCGAGGGGCGGGAAGTAGTCTGCGAGATCAAGACGATGGATACTTTCGCCTTCGCGCACATCCTCAAGGAAGGGCCGAAGCAGGAGCATATCCTGCAAGCCAACTTGAACGCGGTCGGGCTGGGGGCACGGCTGATCCACCTGGTCTACGTGAACACCAACGCCAAGCGAGGAGACTCCCCGACCAGAGAGTTCGTGCTCCCAGTGAACGAGGTTGCGGCAGAGCGGGAGATGGTACGGCTGGGGACCGTCAAGGACGAGGCAGACTTGCACCTGCCATCCCCCAGGATCACGGGTGGGGGGCTGGCACTCGACCCCGGCGCGAAGGCTCTGCCCTGGCAGTGTCAGTACTGCCACTTCTTGCAGCAGTGCCGGAAGGATGGCTAGGCAGTGACCCGCAGGGAGCGCATCCAGATGCTCGCCAGACACGCGGGCGTTGCCAATGGCTACAAGCATATGACCGACACTGGTGCGTGGTCCTCGACCCCCTGCCCGTCCCGCGCTGATCTCCGTGCCATCCTGTTCGGGGCAGGCGTGCACCCGCTGTGGGTCTCCCTTGCCGCCCTGGTCCACGGGCGAACCATCCGCTTCGCCTACGACCTGGGCTACGCGACAGGGCAGAAGCGGGCGAGAGAACGCAAGAGGGAGCCCCAACCAGTGCCCAGTCCATCGAGGGACCAGAAAGGACGTCGGAAGTGGTAGGCGAAACAGAACGAACAACCCTGGACGTGATCAGGGAGATCAACCAGAAATACATCCTAGACCGGCAAGGCAAGGATTTCGTGCTGTATGCAGGTCTGCTGGACCTTGCCACCCGCAACGGGCTCCAGTCTATCGAGACGCGCCTGGAGCAGGCCCCCAGTGAAGCTAACGGGCAGACCTCCATCGTGCACGCGCGCGTGACCGGCAAGGATGGCCGGATCTTCGAGGGCATAGGCGATGCGAACCTGGTCTCCACTTCTCGCATGATTGCCCCCCACGCCACCAGGATGGCCGAGACCAGAGCGAAGGCCAGAGCCCTGCGGGATATGCTCAATCTTGGAGGTGTGGCAGCCTTCGAGGAACTGGGGGGCGAGGACGAGCCCAGGATACCGCACGATGGGCAGAAGCAGGAGTTCGTGGGCAGGCCCGAGAAGCAAGACCCCCCGAAGGCTATCGGCAGACCGGCCAACGCAGCAGCAGAGCGGCAGGTACGGGAGCAGGCGCAGGAGACTGCACGGCCAGCCCTCAACGTGGTCGTGTCGCCTGAACAGCAGGAGTTGACGGCAGCCCTGAAGCGGGGGCTGGACGCACTGGGCAGGCCCGTAGACGAGGAAGCCATCGGGCGTATGTCGTTGACCATGATCAAGGTGCAGGTGCGGGCACTGGCCGAAGAGTACTTCAGCCTACACCCAGAGCAGGACAAGCGGCCCAAGCGGGAGCCCGAGGGGCCGGTCAAGGTTGACGCCAAGACGAGCGCGGCGATGGTCAAGTCTGCCAAGGAGTTCGGGCGCGAGGCGCCACGGATTCAGGCCCCTGTGCAGGAGCCCACACCGCCCGCTGACGACGACTACGATGACATTGCGTTCTAATGGGCCAGTAGGGGGCCTGCCGTCCCGTGGCAGGCCCCCTGTGGTGGTACAGCGAGGAGGGGCGATGCTGGTCTCAATACTCACGGCTGCCCGAGCAGTCAACCTTGACCCGAAACTGGTAGCACGCAGGGCACGCCTGCTGCACATCCTCTTCACGGAAGAGGGCGGGCGATTCGTGGACGAGGCAGACTACCCACAGCTTCGTGCCTATGTGGAAGGCGATGACAGTGGGAGCGGCGAACTCTCGTATGAGCAGGCAATGAAGGAGCGGGAAGCCCTCTGGCGGCGAAACCTGCCGCATGTTGGCGAGGTGGTTGCAAAGATCACCGGGGTCTCTCTGGAAGAAATGCAGAGGAATAGACGGCCCGAACTGAGCAAGTACGAGGCCCATCTGGCCCTCGTCTGGTTGTTGCACCAGGAAGATCTCAACGTCGCTGCGATGGGGCGTCTGCTCCACCGGGATCACTCCAGTATCGTGCACGCCCTGGCACGGCTGGGCTTCGGCAGATCCAAGACGAACCCGAACTTGACGAAGGTGCCCGTGGCACGAGCACGAGCACGAGAGACTGCCCTGCTGGTGCGCACGGCACTCAGCGCGGAGCAGGCTGGGCACACGTCAGAGCGGGTGCAGGTCAGCTATGGCGTGCTGGACCGAACGCTCTGCACGATGGAGCCTGCCATCTCCATATTCGTGAACTGGACGCTCCTGAGTAGACCGGTGTTCGGCTACAAGGGGCAGGAGCCCGTGCTCGGCAACCGGTGCATACTGAGCGCGAACATGGCGACGTTGAGCCTGCGAGGGGTCTTCCAGTTGGCCCAGATCCCGACCGTCCGTAAGGCGGTGGAGACTGCCCTTGAAGAAGCGGGACTGCTGGCCCATGTAGGACGTATCCGCTATCACGCCGACCGCCTCGGCTATGCCTGGAACTGGTAAGGGAGCACACGACGATGACGAACCCGAACACCGCGCACCACACGAGCGTACTGACCCACCCCGACTGGCCTACCGTCGCCCCGTATATCCGTGTGGAATACTACAACCGCGACGGCAGCGCCCGCGACCCCCGCTTCCGTCTGGAGGTGCTGACCATGCCGGAAGACGTGGCCGAGGTCGCCCTGAAGCTAGAGATAGGCTGCCCTTCCTGCGGGCGCACCATACACCCTATCCGTGCGCGGGCACTCTCGAAACGCTCCCGTGCACCACACAAACGGCACTATTATCTGGCGGTTGCCTGCCCGCTGGACGTGTCGGTCGCCTGTTCTCGTGGCTACGCGGCGCGGGACGAATACCTCAAGATCCGGGCGGCATTGTAAAGGAGCACGACGATGCGAGAAAGTACGAACGTTGAAGGTCAACCGGCTGGCGAAGTGGCGCGTCCTCTTCGCAGGCTGGCAACTGGG
>ODAK010008445.1_pt1 | contig 10296 bp, 9 predicted proteins | sample 1539591 | NCBI WGS metagenome assembly ODAK01 (sample SAMEA3539303, study PRJEB22396) | soil metagenome | biome: tundra; feature: field; material: soil | place: USA | collected 2010-05 | depth 0.15 m | reverse complement strand
GCTGCCGAAACTGCGGATCCTCTCGGTCTCGGGGTGCAGTGCGCTGCGGAGCCTCCGACCTCTCGCGGCCTGTCCGGCGCTCGTGAAGATCGAATGCGACGACTGCGACGCGCTCAAGGGCCCCACGTCGGTCGAGCAGCTGCACGCGGCGCCGCCCGAGGCGCAGCCGATGAAGCGTTTCCCTTCGGCCGGCGCGACGCCCACGCGCCCGGGCGCCGTGGCGACGTTCGACGCGCGCGCGCATCTACCGAAGCGGCCGCCCGAGGGCTGGTCGCTCCCGGAGCGCGAGCACGACGACGACGGCGTCTTCTGGATCGAGGCCGAGCACAGCGCCCGCGTCGTCATGACGTCGCTCGAGCGAGACGGCGAGCACCTCTTGATGGTGCACGTCTGGCGGCACGACCGGACGCGCATGTCCGACAAGCAGGCGGCGCGTATCCTCCGGCGGTTCCGCGCGGCGGATTCGTTCGTCGAGAGCACCGAGACGCTGGTCAATGACGTGCCGGACGTCCGCTGCTTCGTGGCCCGCGCTCACCCGGCCGCTCCCGACACGTGGGGGGCACACCGGGCGAAGGGCCCGCCTCTCCACGTCGAAGCGAGCGAAACGGACGACGACGCGTCCGTGGGAGTCGAGGGCTCCGCGTCCGACGTGCGTCACCACCTGCCGTCGCCGCTCCCCGCCGGCTGGTCGACGCGCGCGACGACCAAGGAGGAGCCCGACGTGGCGTGCCTCCTGTCGGCGCCCGACGCCGAGCTGACGGTCCTGCTCCGGACGGACCCGTCCAGCGACGTGCCGCAGCTCGTCGTGTCGCTCATGCCGCCGCGCGGCAGCGCCGCGAAGGTGACGAGCGACGACCTGGCGAGGGCGCTCCTCGAGCGCTTTCGAGGTCGCGGCGCCTTCCGGGAAACGAGCTCGGGGCCCTACGCGCGCGCGCCGGGGATGCGGGTCTTCGTGGCGCCCCTGAAGGGCGGGGGGGCTGGCCACTAGGTTCCCCGAAGCAGGACCGGCACGTTGAAGTTGATGACGAGAGCCAGCCGAAGCCGGTTGGTGCTGTCGGGAACGAAGCTCTACGGCGCGGGCGTCGACGCCTCGGGGAGCTACCCGCGGCTCCTCCGGCTCGACGACGGGAGCAGGTGCGCTTCGTATTGAAAGGCCACATGGGGCCGCTCGCCACAGGCGCAGAAGATGCGCTCCTCACGCAGTCGCTGCGCGACCACGAGCCCGGCGTCGGCGCGACGCGACGGCGACGGCCTGGACCGGGAGAAGGGCGACGGCATCATCCATGCTTTCTCCCGGGTCTCGATGCAAAGCTACCGGACCCTGCGCTGCTACGAGTATGTGAACCGCCCGTACGAGCTCGTGCGCCAGCTTCTGCACGACCGGCCGCTCGAGCTGCTTCGCGGCGCGACGAGCTCGGCCGCGGCGCGGGCGAACGAGCTCGCCGCCAGCTTGAAGATCGAACTCGTGGGCATCGAGCTCGGCGTCGGCGTGACGATTCACGTCCGCGGCGTGCGCGACGAAGAGGGGGTCGCGGGGCTGTCGCCCGTCACGCGCGTGGCGATCGGCTGGGAGGCGGCGCGCGCGCCCTCGCTGTTTCCTCTCATGTCGGCGCAGCTCTCGGCCTGGCCGCTGACGTCGTCGGAGACCCAGATCGAGATCGAAGGCGACTACACGCCGCCGCTGGGGCTGGTCGGAAAGGCCATCGACGCCGCCGTCGGTCATCGCATCGCCGAAGCGTCGGTTCGACGGTTCCTCGACGAGGCGATCCATCAGATGCGGTCGCTCGCCGTCGGACCACGTGATTCAGAAGGTATCGAGGTGCCCATGTCGCGTAAGAATAAGAAGATCCGAGGCTCGACGAAATCGTACGAATCGCCGCACCCGAACCATACCCACGGCGCTGTCGTGGGCGCTCTGGCGGGCGAGGCGGTGGGCGGGATCGTCGGGGTTGTCGCGGGGCCTCCGGGCATCGTCGCGGGGATGGTGTTCGGCGCGGCCGCCGGAGCCCTCGCGGGCGATGTCATCGACGGCGACGCCGCGCGCGCGCACGCCCACGACGCCGAGCTCGACGACGCGATCGGAGTGACGACGGGCGAGCTGGGCGCGCCCAACCTGCGCCACCCCGGAGACAAGGGCGTCTCCCGGCCTCGATGAGCGGGCCGGTCGGCTGCGTGGGGCAGCCGACCGCGTCTCTCGATCAGGTGGCCTGGACCGTGATCTTCCGCGGCTTCACGGCGGCGACCTTGGGGAGCCGTACGAGCACGGTCCCGTGCTTCGCTTCGGCGACGATGTTCGCCGTGTCGATGCCCGCCGGGATGCGGAAGCTTCGCGCGAAGTCGAACTCACCGTACTCGCGCGCGAGCGCCGGCCCGCCGTTCTCTGCCGCGCGCTTGCCCTCGAGGGTGAGTGTGCCGTTCTCGACGCGCACATCGATGGCGGCGGCGGGCACGCCGGGAACATCGGCGATGATGAGCACTTCATCCCCGTTCTCGAACACGTCCACCGGCGGTGACACCGTGCGCGGTCGGGGCTGCTTGCCGTTCTTGGCTTCGTTGACGACGGGAGAGGTGGCCATCGGTTCGCTCATGACGCTTCTTTCTTCATGAAGTGAGATCTTCGTGAGAGTGAGAGTGGGAACGTTCGGGATCCTGGGAAGGCGCGGCCGCGTGTCAGCCAGCCTTCACGGCGACCTGTCGCGGGCGCGCGTCTTTCGCCTTGGGCAGCGTGACGGTGAGGACTCCGTCCTTCATCGTCGCGGTGACGGCGTCGGCGTCGACCCTCCCCGGGAGCGGCAGCTTGCGTGCGAACGCGACCGGCGCCCGCTCGATCAGGTGAGCCTCGTAGCCGGCGGGCGCTTCGACTTTTCGCTCGCCCCGCAGGAGGAGCGCCTCGTCTTCGACGTGAATGGTCACGTCGCTCTCGGCGAGGCCGGGCACCTCGGCCCGGTAGACGAAGGCCTCCTTCGTCTCGACGACGTTCACCGCCGGCCACGCCGCGCGCGCCACGGCACGGTCAGGTACCGCGTTCGCCGGTGTCGGCTCGTGAAAGACGTAGTCGATGTGTCGATTCAAGAAATCCACGGTTCGAACCGCTTCGTTGAAATTTCGCCAGCCAATCAGCATGGGACTCTCCTCGGGATTCGAATCGTCTCCGACACGACGCCGGAGACTTGCCATCAAGAAGGCAGGCCGCCCGCAGGCCCTCACCGGCCTGGACGGAACCGCCGCTCCTGGAGCGGCGAGCGCGAGAGCCGGGATCGGCGTCGCGAACCACTTCGGGCGTGCGGCCATGGTTAAGCACCGGCCGACGCATGTAAAGGGCGGCGGCCCGTCGTCAATAGTCGGTGCCGGTCGGGCTCACCGCGGAGTCATGCGTCGCGAACGGAAGCTCGCGCTGGTACCTGAGCAGGACCCGTGCCGTCGCTCCAGGCGAACGGCTCGCTCGGGTCGCGAACGTCGATCCCGGTGCCGACGTTACGACGGATGAGCCGATCGCATGAAGACCGAACCCATGTTCGGTGTTCCGGTCCGAGCCTTGGCGAGCGCGGGGCGCCAGGGTGCATTTCGCCTTGCTTGCTTCGCATCGCGCCAACGTCTCTCCCGGATCGGTGGGAACGGGCGCGCCGAGTCGCCGCTCGACGGGCCTCGCGGCGGTCTGGCACATTCGGCGCATGCGCCGGGCGCCATGAAGGTGCGCATCGGTCCTTTCGTGATTGTCGCGGTCGTCCTCGGCGCGGCGGGGCTCAGCATGCTGCACGCCGAGGGGCCCCGCGAGCCGAAGTCGGAGGCGGCGTCGACGCCGGCGGTCGCCGACGACACTCCGACGGCGCCGCTCCTGCCGCCCGACCATCCGCCCATCGATGGCCGCGGCTCCCCGCATGGGATGCAGAACGCAATGCAGAGCGGGATGACCGCGATGCAGAACCCCATGGGACCGACCGTCGACGAAGCGCCGGCGATCACGTGGAAGGTCCCCCCGACCTGGCAGACGGGGACGAACCCGAACGCGATGCGCATCGCCACCTATCATCCGTCTCCCGACACCGACGTGAGCGTCTCGCGCGCGGGTGGATCGAGCGACGCGAACATCGAGCGCTGGATCGGTCAGTTCGACGACGCGGGCCAGGACAAGCGCACCGAGAAGACGGTGCGCGGGCTCGACGTCAAGCTCGTCGAGGTCAGCGGGACGTACGTCGGCGGCGGCATGATGCCGGCCGCGGCGGCCGAGCCCCACGGCGGCTGGATGCTCGTGGGCGCGGTCGTCGAGACGGCCGGCTCTCACTACTTCTTCAAGCTGCTGGGGCCCGCCGCGCAGGTCCGGGCGGCTCGCCCCTCATTCGACTCGTTGATCGCCAGTCTCGCGCCCAGCCGAAGCTGAGGACTTTGGCCGTCGCAAGTCCCTCGCGACGATATAGAGAAACGAAACGAACGACAGCGTTCCCAGCGCCTGTCCGACCGACATCGCGGCCACCACGGGAATGGGCCGCGGATCGAAGAGCGACCAGGCCATCATGGCGAGCGCCGCGAGCGAGCACACGCACGCGACGAGCAAGACTCGCGCCGAATCGGGCTTCTTCATCGGGAGGCCTCCGAGCTTCGAAAGAACGGGTGCGCGAGGCCGTGGCACCCGGCGCTGGCGCAGCTCACTCGATCGGCGCGCACGTCGTCGAGAGTGGCCTTGTGGTCGACCGCTTTCAGCCAGAGGTCGTCCCGGGTCGAGTGGCACTGCATGCAGTTGTCGTTTGGATACGGAGCGCGGAGAGTGATCGATCGCTTGGCCTGCTCGATCGGCATGTCGTGATACTGGGTGTAATAGAGCCAGACGTGCCTCATCCCGCCGAGCTTCGTCAAGACGGTGCCGAACATCCCGTAATCGGCGTGGCACACATAGCAGTTCCTGGCGCCGAACATCCGGTTTCGCCCGTGACGTGACGCCAGCGAGTGGCTGGTCGGATCGTCGGAGTCGGCCTGGTGCAGAGCCATCACGTGGCACGAGCCGCAGAACTGGCGCGACGTCGTCGCCTCGAAGCCCTCGACGTTCCCGGCGGCCGCGGCGCCGATAGGCAGAATGCCAAGACCCACCAGGAGCCAGATCTTCGTCGAGCGCACGAGCGGAGGACGCTGGACGACGTACGTGGCGACGATCACAGCCGAGAACGCGCAGCAACCGAGGGCGATGAGGGCGAGCGGAGAAGACGGGACGATCATGGCCGGTCGGCGAAGGAGGCGTGCGCGCGGTCCTTGCACAGGCGCGCCCGATCCATGCTGTGCAAGAGGGCGGCCACGGGCAGGCAGCGTCGTCGGCGCGTCGCCGGCGTCGCCTTGACCCTGGGCGCGTCGTGGTGGTCGCCGACGGCGCGGGCGCAGCCGCTCCGCCTTCGCGCGGACGCGGTGGCCGAGACGCCGTCACCCGCGGGGCTCGTCGTCCTCCAGGGGCAGGACGACGTGCGGCCGTGGGTCAGCGCCGAGGCGCTGGTCTGGGCGGGAGCCAAGCCCGACGCGACCGCCGACGTCCTCGTCCTCTCGGCGCGCGTCCGCGAGCCGCACGGTTATGGCGAGCTTCGTGCGGGTCGGTTCGTGCTGGCGACGGGCGCGGTCCTTCCGGTCCAGATCGACGGCATCGACGCAATCGGCCGCGCTCCCTGGGGGTCGACGATTGAGACCTTCGGGGGCCTCCCGGTCGTCCCCCGCTTCGGCGCGCGCGCCTACGACTGGCTCGTGGGAGGGCGCGTCGCGCAGACGGTGGCCTCGCGCGCGACGGTCGGCGTCTCGTACATCGAGCGCCGCGTGGACGGCGACGTCTCGGACGAAGAGGTCGGCGCGGACTTCGCCGCCGCGCCGGCGCGCTGGTTCGATGTGGCCGCCCACGGCTCGTACGATCTGACGTCGCCTGGAATCAGCGAGGCGCGCGCGGCGGCCGCGGTGCGCTTCGAGCCCTGGCGGGTCGAGCTCTTTGCCTCCCAGCGCTCCGCGTCGCGTCTGCTGCCCGCGACGTCGCTCTTCTCGGTGCTCGGCGACATCCCGTCGCAGATGGTCGGAGGCACCGTCCGCTGGCTGGCCGCGCCGCGGCTCGACGTGCTCGCGAGCGGCGCGGCCCAGTCCGTGGGAGGCGATCTCGGCGGCAACGGGTGGGTTCGCGCGTCGCTCCGGCTCGACGACCGCGGCGACGGCAACCTTGGCCTCGAGCTCCGCCGGCAAGACGTGTCCACCGCGAAGTGGAGCGGCGTGCGCGCGATCGGCGCGGTGCCGATCGGGCGCGGCTTCCGCTGGTCGACCGAGATCGAGGTCGTCGCACCCGATCACCCCGACGGCCGCGGCGTCGTCTGGCCGTGGGGCCTCGTGGCGCTGTCATGGCGGTCGCGCGCCGGCTGGGAGGTGGCCGGAGGGCTCGAGGCGTCCTCGACCCCCGCGCACCGCTACGAGACGGACGCGCTCGTGCGGCTCTCCCGCGCGCTGGAGATCCGATGAGGTCGCGCCTCACGCTGCTGATGCTCCTGTCGGTCGTCCTGGCCGCCTGCGCGAGCGTCCTCGGCCTCAAGCCCGCGTCGCAAGGGCATCCGTTCGAGCACCGCGCGCACATCTTGAAGGGGATCAACTGCGTCGAGTGTCACGCGGGCGTCGCGAGCGAGGGCGATCCGGCGGCGCTCCACTTTCCGTCCGACGCCGAGTGCCGCCGGTGCCACTCCAGCCCGCACGACGAGCACGCGTGCAGCGGCTGCCACGGCGAGGGCTACGTCCGCGGCGGCGTCGGGCTCGCGCGCGAGCACCTGCGCTTCGAGCACGCCAAGCACATGCTGCCCGCGAAGGGCGACTGCGTGCGGTGCCACGTCGAGGTCACGGAGGCCCGACCGAGCGCCATCCTCCCGCAGATGGCCAGCTGCTTCGGCTGTCACGAGCACCAGGATCAGTGGACGCTGCGCGATTGCGACGGCTGCCACGTCGATCTCGCCGCCGAAGGGACGCCTCCCGACGACCACCTGATCCACGATGGCGACTTCGTGCGCGACCACGGCGTGAGAGCGGCGAGCGCGCGCGACCTCTGCTCGACGTGCCACAGCGAGCGCTCGTGCGCCGCGTGCCACGGCGCCGGCACCATGCCGGGACTCCCGGCGCGGCTGGCGTTCGACGAGGTTCGCCTCTCGGGGCTCCACCGCGCGGGCTTTGCGTCTCGACACGCCGAGGAGGCGCGCGCCGACCCCGGCCTCTGTACGACCTGCCATAGCGAGAGCGCGTGCATCGACTGCCACACGCGCGAGCACGTGGCGCCGGGCTCCACGACGACGAATCCACATCCGCCCGACTGGCTCTCGGGACCAGGGGGCGGCGAGCACGGCGTCCAGGCGCGGATCGACCCCTCGTCGTGCGCGGGGTGTCACGGTGGCGCGGGCGAACAGCTCTGCGTCGGCTGCCATCGGGTGGGAGGTCCGGGAGGCAACCCGCACGGACCAGGCTTCGCCAGCACGAAGGACAAGGGGCGCGACGTGCCCTGTCGCCTCTGTCACGGCGGTGGACGGTGACGCGCCGGAGGAGGCTCGTCTTCGCGGCGATCGCGCTGAGCCTGGCGCTGCTCGGCGCGGCGATCGCGGGGCTCGTCCGGTTCTGGCCTCACGGGCCTCCGGGCGTCCCGCCCGAGCTCGTGCCGACGTCGTGGAACGAGTTCCGCACCAGCCCCGGTCACCGTTCGCACGTCGACGGCGGCAAGGCCGCGTGCAAGGACTGCCACGACTATGCCCGCGATGGCTTCAAGAACCCCGGGAGCACGCCCTGCCTGCGCTGCCACGCGAACGAGGCGGCTCATATGCATGCGGGGGACGCGCAGAACAAGACCGTCTGCCTCACGTGCCACGTCTTCGCTCCGGACAAGGCGCCGCCGACGTGCATCGGGTGCCATGCGGTGGCCGAGGGGCCCCTCGCGGCTGTTCACGTCCACGCGACGGCCGACTGCGCGGCGTGTCACCGCGCGCACGAACAGCCCTCGATCGTGCCGAAGGACTGCGCGACCTGCCACGACGAGCGCTCGACGGAGCACGCGCGGCACGCGGGCACGAAGGGCTGCCTGGACTGTCACACGGGCCACGCGCCGGCGGAGGCCGCGATCGCGAGCTGCTCGAGCTGCCACGCGCAGCCGGCGGGGCCGAAGCCCGCGGGCCACGACTCGTGCCTCGGGTGCCACGTGCCGCACGACTTCGTCGCGAGCGCGGCCGGGTGCATCGGATGCCACGGCCCGAAGCCGACGCTGGTCGCCTCCGAAGTGCACGCCCACACGGTCTGCACCAGCTGCCACTCGCCGCACGCGCCCGAGCAGGCCGCGGCCTCGTGTACGGGATGCCACACCGGCATCCACGTCGTCCACGGCAGCAAGAACGCGTGCGTCGCGTGCCACCAGCCTCACGGCGAGAACGCGGAACCCAGGATCGCCGCCGCCTGCACGACCTGCCACGCGAACGTTGCGATCGCGGACACGGGGGCGCACGCGGGCGGGGTGACCTGCCAGGGGTGCCACAAGCCCCACGACTTCGCTCCGCCGGACCGACGCGCGCTGTGCGTGAGCTGTCATGCGAGCGAGACGGCGCTGGCGGCCGTCAGCAAGGGTCACGGCGACTGCACGTCGTGCCATGGAGGATCGACGCACAAGCCGGCCGCGGCGCCCGCGTGCAGTAGCTGCCACAAGCGCGAACAGGCGAGCGCACCGCCGGGTCACCAGAAGTGCACCGGATGCCACGAGCCGCACAAGGGGAGCGTGCTCCCTCAGGCCACGTGCGCATCGTGCCACGCGGACAAGGCCTCCGGACTTCACGCGACCGTTCCAGGCGGCTGCTCGACGTGCCATCGGCCCCACGGTCCCGACGGGATCGCGAGCCCGCCCGCGTGCACGACGTGCCATGCGCGCGCCCGGCTTCCCGCGCTGCACGCCGTTCCGGCGCACGCCGACTGCGCGTCGTGCCATGCGTCGCACGGGCCTCCGCGCTCGGACCGCGTCACGTGCACCGGCTCGTGCCACGTCGACCGCCGCGACCACCAGCCGCAGGCGCAGGTCTGCGACGGCTGCCACGTGTTCCGTCAGTAGTGGTCGATGACGCCGTTGACGTGGAGCGACCTGCCGCTCGCGGTGATCGAGGGGTTCCCGGAGCCGTCCAGCGCGACCTCGCCGCCGTGACAGTTGGCGTCGTCGCACGACTTCGACGGCGTGTGCTGCGTCGGCGGGACGCCGTGGCACGCGCCGCACAGGGCCTGCGCGCCGGACGCGTCGGTCCACGCGGGGACGGCGGCCGGATCCGCGAGGTTCGCGCCGTGGCACGCGACCTGGCTGCAAGAGGTGCCGTCCCAGACCGGCGCGGCTCCTCGCGCCAGCGCAAGCCCCGAGAACACGACGTGGACGGTGCCGTCGAGGTGCACCGGATCCTCGATCGCGGACGGCACCGGGTGACAGCCCGCGCACGCGACGGGCGAGCTGGACGCAGGGCTCTCGTGGGCCGGATGCGCGGCGGTGGCCGGCCACGGGTCGTCGCCGCGGCCGTGGCACGCGCCGCACTGGCCGCTCCCGTCGCCCAGGTCCACGCGCCCGTCGAGGTGCAATGGGCCCCCGGACAGCGCGGTCCCCGCGGCGTTGGCCTCGCTGTGGCAGTTCGTGCAGGCGCCGACGAAGTGGTTCGCCGGCGGCGACCGGTGGCAGTCGTTGCAGCCCATCGGCGTGGTGTCGGTCCACACGGGACGCGGTCGCGCGCCGCCGGAGTCGTGACACGTCACGGCGCAGGCCTTGGTCGCGGGGTCGTAGCGCGCCTCGGGCCCGATCCGCGCAGCGTCGAAGCTCACCTCGACGATGCCGTCGCCGTGCAGGCCGCCGATGACGGCTGTACCCGGCGTCGGGTGACACGTCTCGCACGCGAGGCCCGCCGAGCTGGCGCCAGAGGGCTCCACGTGCGCCGCGTGGGCCCCGCCGGCAGGCGCGTCGCCCGGGAAGAAGCAGAGGTCGCGCGGCGGGTAGCTTCGTTCTCCCGAGCCGTGGCACGTGCTGCACGCGAGCGGTCCGGCGGCCTCCGCGTGGCACGCGGTGCATGCCGTCGCCCCGGGGGCGAAGGAGGTGACGCCGGGAACGCGCGCGGGCGCGCCGTCGTGGCAGCGCCCGCAGGCCTCGGGATGGCCGGCGTCGAGCATGGGCGCCCACCGTTGGCTCCGGAGCGTCGCGCCGTGAAACGCGCTCGAACGCGGATCGACGATCCCGGGCGGGTGGACCGCGCCGCGCGCCGCGGGCGCCGCGGCGGCGACCCAGGCCGTCAAGGTCGCGCGCTGGGCCGC
>ODAK010008444.1_pt1 | contig 10296 bp, 7 predicted proteins | sample 1539591 | NCBI WGS metagenome assembly ODAK01 (sample SAMEA3539303, study PRJEB22396) | soil metagenome | biome: tundra; feature: field; material: soil | place: USA | collected 2010-05 | depth 0.15 m | reverse complement strand
ACCAGTGACTGGACGAGGGTCGACTTGATGCTTGCGTGAGACAGGCGGTTGTGCCTTCCTCGCGCCCAATCGCTACGAAGTTAGCCCAGTGCTCCTGAGAGGATCCCACTACCATTGGAACCCAATTGCTTGACACCCAATTGATTGAGGAACGTGTTGGTGATCACTAGGGCGCCCGTCGGTGCGCTGACGTTCACACTCTGTTGCGCAAAGGTCGCGTTCAGGGTGAAGGTGCCATTGCCATACTTGCCGACGGGGGCGGTAATGGCCAACTTGGCGTCGGTCGCCACCGTTCCATTCATCGTCACCGCCAGCTTGTAGGTGCCCTTCGACTTCGTGGTGACCACCGTGGAGCCGGGCGCCGTCGATGTGGTCGCGGCCTTCACGATGGACGACAGAGCGCTCTGTAGTGAGGCGAGCGTACCCGTCTGGGTGAAGCCAGTCGCGGTCGTCGTCGTCGGTTGGTTCGCGAAGAAGGTCACCAGGGTGTTGACGAGCAGGATGTCATTCTTTACGGTGGAGGTGCGCGTCGGCTTCACGTGCAGCGTCGAGGTCTCGTATTTCGCGAGCAAGCGGTAGGGGAACTCGAACCAGCGGCCGCCAAAGATCAGGTTGACCGGCGCCAACTTAGCCGCGGTGAGCCCGAGTCCCGAGATGTTGGCCAACGAGGCGATGTCGACGTTGAGGTACTCGTTGGAGTGGATGTCGACAATCGTGAGGACCCGCTGCGAGCCATTGGAGACGACGATCTCGCTCTTGGCCGTGTTAAGCGACGACGAAAGTGTCGCGCCCGACGCGCTCTGGTAGTTGACGTCGTAACTCAGTTGCTTGAGCACCTTGATCTCCTTGGCCATGGAGGGATCCTTGGCGAAGAGGTTGGCCGTCAGGTGGACCTGCAGGTACTGACTGCCGCCCAGGGTGGCGTTCGTGTCGGACAGAGCCACCGGGATGCTGCAAGCGGAGAGTCCCAGTGATGCCGTGACGACTACTGCCATCATCTTTCCATTGCGAACTTTCACTGCGAATCTCCTCGTTCTAGCGTGTACTTCGCGCCGTCGTCCTCTCGTGGACGACCGAAGTAGTACCCAATCTACTGGTCACTCTCGCGTCCGTTTCGTTAGCGGCGTTACAGTTTGATTGCCGAGGACACGAGAATGACGTCGAGCGTTCTTGGTCCGTGGACCCCTTCGATACGCTCGAGTTCGATGTCCGAGGTCGCCGAGGGCCCCGAGATCCATGTCTGGGTGGAGTCGGGCGCGAGGCGCGCCACCCCTTCGGGGACTACTTCGACGATTTGTTCGGCGAAGATCACCACGATGAGATGGTCGGGAATGAGCGAGAGTGCCCGGCGTCCCTGGTGCACGCCGGAGTCGAGGATGATGGTGCCCGTTTGGGCGATCGCCACCGCACACCCTGAGATGGTGGAGTCGATCTCGTCGAGGTCCTTCACCGACAGGATGGGTTGGTCACGGTGTACGCGCGCATCGAGTGAATCGGTCCACGAGGCGGGGACGTCGGCCGGCGTGGCCACCGAGCGACTGCCGTGCGCGAGGAGCAATTCGTTAATCGTCGCCGACAGCGACGCGTCGTCGCACTGCACCACGTGGGCGCGGTAGTCGACCAGTCGGTCCATCAACAACGCGCGCCGGAGAGACGCGTCCCTCGTTCCCTCGACACGGTACTCGCGTGTCGAGGGCAGCGACGTGTGGTGTCCTTGGGCGCCGAGCGCGGTGGCGATGGAACTCAGCACGCCCTCACGACCGGCGACGTCCTGGCCGACGTGGCCGGGCTGGGCGTCGTGGACCGCATCGTGGTAATGGACTAGCGCGGTACTTCGCGTGGCGGGGGCGGACGCCGAGTCGGCGCCGTCGGGATGGGTCTGGGCAAACCACGTCCGAAACGACGTCGCCGGGGGAAGGGGCGCATCGCGCGCGGCGCTCCACTTGTTGAGCGGTGGCGGCAAGAATCGCAGGGTCCGCAAGGGAAGTCGTCCGAGTAGTCCGCCCAGGGTGATCGCGCGCTGGAAGAGACGAGCCGACGAGAATCCCTTCTCGACGACTTTCATCGCCAGTAGCTCAGGATCGCGGGGGTGCTCACGTCGCTTCTCGTCGACCACCTCTGAGCGCAGGCGCACGAGGATCTTGGGGATGTCGATCTTGACCGGGCACGCCACGTAACACGCGCCGCACAGTGAGGACGCGTAGGGCAGGGAGTCCTCGAGCGGCGTGCGCTCGCCACGGCGTAATTGGGGTACGAGCACTGCACCGATGGGACCCGGGTACGGGTTGCCGTAACTGTGGCCCCCCGTGCGCTCGTAGACCGGACAGACGTTGAGGCAGGCCGAACAGCGGATGCACCGCAGCACGTCGCGGCCAGTGTCCTCAGCGAGTGCCGAGCTGCGGCCGTTGTCGATGAGGACGAGGTGGAAGTGGGACGGACCGTTGCCCGGCGTCGCACCAGTGAAGATGGAGGTGTAGGGGTTCATACGCTCACCCGTCGAAGAACGTGGTAGCAACTGCATGAAGACCTCGAGGTCCTGCCAGTTCGGGAGGACCTTTTCGATGCCGACGACCGAGATCAGCGTGTCGGGCAGGGTCAGACACATGCGCCCGTTCCCCTCGGACTCGACCACGACCAGCGACCCGGTGTCGGCGATGACGAAGTTAGCACCGGAGATCGCCACCTTGGCCGAGAGAAAACGCTGGCGCAGGTGCGCGCGCGCGGCCGCGGCCAACGCCGCGGGATCGTTGGTTAGGCCCTCGGGGGCGGGTAAGCCCGATTTGCCCATCTCGTCGATGAAGATCTGGCGAATCTGCGACCGGTTCTTGTGGATCGCCGGCACCAGAATGTGCGAGGGCAAGTCGTCACCCAACTGGACGATCAATTCGGCGAGGTCCGTCTCGTACGCGGTGATACCGTGCTTCTCGAGCGCGACGTTGAGCTCGATCTCGGCCGTGGCCATGGATTTGACTTTGACGACCGAATCGACGCCGGTGGCCTGGACAAGTGAAACGACGATCTCGTTCGCCTCTTTGGCGTCGCGGGCCCAGTGGACCACGCCGCCGTGGGCGGTGACGTTCTTCTCCAGTTCCACGCAGAGTTCGTCGAGGTGGTCGAGCGAATAGTCCTTGATCGCCGCGCCGGCGCTGCGCAGTTTCTCCCAATCGTCGAGTTCGCCGACGACCTTGAGACGCTTGTTGCGGATGGTGGTGGTCGCGTGTGCCAGGTTGGCGCGCAGTTGTGCGTCGGCCAGCGCGGTCTTGGCGAGGGTGGGGAAGGGCAGCTCGGTATCGAAGACCTTAGACACGTGGCCCCCCCTCGCGGCTGGCGAGGATCTCGGCGACGTGCATGATCTTGAGGTCGCTGCGCGCGCGCGAGGCGAGTCCGCCAATATGAGTCAGACAGGAGTTGTCGAGGGCGCACAGCACGTCGGCGCCGGTCGAGCGAACGTGGGCCAACTTGTCCTGACCCATGGCGACCGAGGTGTCGGAGTTCTTGAGGGAGAACATGCCACCGAAGCCGCAGCACTCGTCCTCCTGGGGGATGTCGACCAGAGTGAGTCCCTCGACGTGGCGCAGCAGTTCCTTGGGGGAGTCGTCCAGGCCCAGCACCCGCAGGGAGTGGCACGTCGGGTGGTACGCGACGGTGTGGTGAAAGCTGGCGCCCACGTCCGTGACGTGCAGGACGTCGGTCAAGAACTCGGAGAACTCATAGGTGCGCCGACCCACTTCCTCGAGTTCTTCGGCCAGGACCTCGTTGCCAAGGGAACGCGCAGAGGTCGCGTAAAGGTCGCGTACGGTGCCCACGCACGAGGCCGAGGGCGAGACAATGACGTCGTAATCGTTGAAGATGTCACGAAAACGTTGGGCCAGGTGCAGCCCCTCTTGTCGGTACCCGGCGTTGAGATGCATCTGGCCGCAGCAGGTCTGCTGGGTGGGGAAGACGATCTCGTGGCCGAGGCGCTCAAGTACCTCTACCACCGCTTGAGGTGTGTTGGGAAAGAGGCCGTCATTGACGCACGTAATAAAGAGGGCAACTCTCATCCTGGGTGTCTTCCTCGGGCGCGCATAGCCTCGACAACTCGACAATACCCATCAGTCATGTAATGCGGGCCCCTCACGTCGATAAATTCTAACGTTTCAGTGATTGTACTTCCGGTCGAGCGCGTGGCGCCGTTTGACCACGAGAGGTGGCGAGACACCGCTCGTCGACGACGAAAAGCGTTGGTAGACGTGGAAGGATCGCCGAGTAGTTTGTCTTCATAGCCGCCAATCGCTTACCAAAGGAACCCGAGGTTGAGTCAAAGCGAGACTGCCGAGAGTGTAAGGCATCGCCACTCACGACGATGGGCTCTCGTCACCGTGTGTCTGGTGATGTTCTTGACGTTCATGGATATGACCATCGTTTCGGTGGCTTTGGGCAGCGTCCGCTCGAACCTGCACGCTGGCGTCACCCAACTTCAATGGGTGGTCAATGGGTATGGTCTCACCTTCGCCGCCTTCATGTTGCTCGGGGGCTCGCTGGGGGACCGGCTCGGACGTAAGAAAGTCATGTTGACGGGACTCGCGCTTTTCGCCGCAGGATCGCTGCTCGGAGCGCTCTCAGTCAATCCCGACACGCTCATCGGTGCAAGGGTGATTATGGGAGTGGGTGCGGCGGCGTCGGAGCCCGGAACACTTTCGATACTGCGACAGCTCTACCCCGAACCCAAACTTCGCGCCCGGGCGATTGGCACGTGGGCGGGAGTGTCAGGGCTGGCGCTGGCCTTTGGTCCGGTGATTGGTGGCCTGTTGGTTGCCGCAGACGAGTGGCAGGGCGTCTTTTGGTTCAATGTCGCCGCTGCGATCTTGATCATTGCCCTGGCACTGCGCAGCGTGCCCGAATCTTCCAGTCCTCAGGGCGAACCGCTGGACTTCTTGGGTTTCGTCGTGGGGTCGCTGGGATTGGGCGCCTTGACCTTCGCAGTAATCCTCGGTGAGACGAACGGTTACCGCACGTCGTGGGTGATTGCGCTGTTCCTCCTCGGCGTGGTGTCGTTGGTGGGCTTCGTCCGGGTCGAGCGAAGGGCGAGATCGCCGTTACTTGACATGGAGTACTTCCACTCATCGCGTTTCTCCGGGGCCATGGTTGTTGCGTTCATCTTGTACTTCTCGATCTTCTCGATCTTCTTCTTCACGGCGCTGTACTTGACGGCGGTCATTGGCTACGCGCCGGTACGCATCGCATTGGAATTCGTTCCCATGGCGGTGGCGATGATCCTGGCATCGGTACTGGCGGGCCGACGCGTCGCGCGGATCGGTCCCCGGTCCCCCATGGCCGAAGGTTGCGTGATGGCCGGCGCGGGCATCCTCCTTTCCGCACTGTTGCTCAAATCCACGCAACCGTCACTCTGGTTGATGGCCACTTTGGCCTTGGCGGGATACGGATTCGGCTCCAGTGTGGTGCCCATGACGTCGGTGACCTTGAGTGAGGTACCCTCAGAGCGCTCGGGAATGGCCGCCTCGGCTACCAACACCAGCCGTGAACTTGGGTCGGTGTTCGGCGTGGCCGTTCTCGGAGCGCTCGTCAACGCCCAATTAACTGGAGCGCTTACCGACCGTCTGCGCGCGCTCAAGATCCCTAGCAGCTTCTTCTCGACAATCATCTCTTTCATCGAGACCGGAGCCGCACCCAAGGGCATCGTCGTCGGTAACGGCACCGGGAACTCCATCCAAGACCACGTGGTCCAAGCGGTGTACGGCGCGTTCCGCACGGGCCTAGAGCAATCGCTCGTGGTGGCGGGCATTGGCATGTTGGTCGCGGCGGGAATCGCGGTGCGAACCCTGGGACCTCACGGGAGCGGCATCTCGAGAGCCAAGGATTTCGAGATCTAGTCGTGCTGTCGTCTGCGAAGATAAGGTCACATAATCGATGGTGGCGTTTTAAATGTCGATGAGGTTCAGAATTTACATCACGACGTGACAAAGGAGATGTCCATGAGACTTTCGTTCCGCACTTCTGTCATGGGGGTTGGCGCCCTCGCTCTCAGTTTGGCTGCGGTACTGCCGGCTGACGGTTCAACTTCGAAGCCCTCCGCACCGCGGTCAGTGCACGCCATTGCCGCGAGTTCGGCAGCGACCGTGACTTGGGTCAAGCCTACGAGTACGGGCGGATCGCCGATCACCAAGTACGTGGTCGCGTCAGCGCCGTCGGGCAAGACGTGCACGGCGATGGGCCTGAAATGCAAGGTGACGGGCCTCAAGAACGGAACTTCGTACACATTCACGGTCGTGGCGTATAGCAAGAACGGAGCGGGTGCGCGCTCGGCGTCGTCGAACAAGGTGGTCCCCAAGGCCAGCACCGCCAGCACTCGTACTCTCGTCGTGACACCCTCGACGGGGCTGACTAAGGGTGAGTCGGTCAAAGTGACGGGTTCCGGATTCACGCCGAACGACTCGGTATTCCTGATCGAATGCCTCGCAACGTCAACGAGCCAAGCAGGCTGCGATGTCGCCTCGGCCACTCCCGCTACCGTCAGCGCAAAAGGCACCATCGCCGCGACCTCGTTCACGGTGGTGACCGGCACCATTGGAAATGGCACGTGCGGCACCAGCGCCGCCAATGAGGGGGCGTGCGCCATCAACGTCGGAAACATTTCCGGCGGAGACTCGGCCCAGGGCCTTATCAAGTTCAATCCCTAAGCGGTTACGACCCAAGGCCGCGTTCTCGATCCCAGGGGCTGGGAGAACCGAAGGTTCTTTGCCGCCGGGTTCACTCGAGACGGATTGAGAATGGTAGCCGTTTTATCCGGTATTTTGCGGTGCGTCAATTCCACGCTCAGGTGCGTCCAGGTATTGGATCAATGTTGGCGTCGATTGAGGTGTCCTCACATCGTTTGCTTCACGCAATGACAACCCACGTTGGGTCTAGTCACCAGCGAAGTCATCGCGTGGTGGCGCGAAGATGGAGCCTGGTGAGATTGGAGCATTGACGCTAAACCGATCGTGAACCTTGAGGAGGTCGTGGTCAGTGTCCGCTAGCGTTTGATAGTCCTGCACTAGGGGGTCTCAGGGTATTCCCTGATAGTGCAATTGTCCTCCCCGTTATATCGTGATCCTCGTGGCGAAGACCGAGCGAATGAATCATGACGAGAGGGTCAGGAACCTTGGCAACTCGTACTGAATCGCGCAATCGTGGTGACTCGATCGCTCGCAACCGTTGGATGGTTCACCTCGCTCTGATTCTCGGGTTCCTCGCTGCGGCGCTCTCACCAATCTTCCTGTCACGCATGTATTGGGGCCACTCCGGGACGACCAATCACGCCATCATCAGTCTGATCGTCTTGGGAATCGTGCTCGTTCATCTTTGGCAGCGCCGTCACACCGTGAGGCGGCTCTTTGCCCGGCTCATAGGTCATCAGAGTTCGCCCGCTCACCGTTCATTCCAAGCTCCATCGGACTTGATTCTCTGGATTCTCACGTTGAACGCGGTGGTCTCGGGTGTCGCAGACTACCTGGTTGGACATCAAGTCTTTTTGCCGGTCTCGGGACCGATCATCTTTCAGAAGTGGCACGCCATGTCAGCCCTCGTGCTCCTCGTGTACGTCATTGTTCACGTGGTCCGTCGCAGAAAGCGCCTACGAAGGTCGCACATCAATTGACTCATCTCGAGGTGAGAAGTCGACATCGGCCAGCTGGTTGTGTGTCGCCTGGGTCTCGACCACATTACTTTGAGAGTTTTGATTGAAAGACCAATGACGACGTTCATCATCCAGAATTGCCGGTCGAGGGACCTGGAAGGTTCACCAACGTCCGCTGACGTCATCTCGAGTTTGTACACGTCGCCCGACAGTTGTCACGACCAATGTTCGTTGCCGGGTCGCGTCACGATTGATTCTCATGAAATCGATGATGAGGGGTCTGAGATGCCGCGTGGGGTCGAATGGACAATTTCCCCAACGATCTCGTGACTGCGTGGCCAACTGGCTCGCCACTTCCTCGTAAGTACTATGAAGTGACGGGGGGAAGGGTCATCGCCGCGAAGGTTTGATTGATCCAACGGGTTGCTTCTAACACGGGTACGTCAACTCCGAGCGTCTCGGCAAAAGCGATCAGCCCGTCAAGGTCCTTAGGCAAACACGCACCACTAAACGCAGATCCACCACGAATCCCGTACTGGGGATTGGTTGAACCTTCCGCGGATCGTGACACCACCTCGGCGACAAAATGCCCATCGACATCGACGGCAGACGCTAGGCGGTACATCTCATTGAAAAAGCTGATCTTGGCCGCGTTGTAGGCGTTGTGGGTGACCTTGATTAGTTCCGCCGCGACCAACTCATTGGTCACGCGGATTTCACCGCCGAAGGGCTCAAGTAACGCCATGAGTCGAGAACGAACTTCGTTGTGACGTGCCCCAATCACCGTCATCCAGGGTGTACGCGAATCCTCCAGGGCGTGAGGCGTGCGGATGAATTCGGGAACGAGGGCAACGTCGAACGCCTTGCCCTCCGCGCCGCCACTGGATTTCTCGAGCGTAGGGATAACGACGCGTTCGGTGGTTCGCGGAGACAGCGTCGAACATACGACGACGACGTGACGCGACGCGCTCGCCGCGAGTTTGCCACCGATGTGTTCGAGCGATTGGCGCAAGATGGTGAAGTCATAGCCGTCAGACGAAGCTGGCGTTGGAACGCATACGAAGATGATCGAAGACGTAGACCCGAGTTTGACATCCTCGCCGCAGGAGAAACCTTGTGAGATCAATTCTTCGCGCCGAGTCGACGACGAATCGACGAAGTCGACGCGATGTCCGTGTTCGAGAAGGGCGCGACCCTTGGCGAAACCCACCGTGCCTGTTCCCACGATGACAATGTTCTCGGGTGATTCGACAGCGATACTCATGAGCCTGCGGGCATAGTTCTCGTGCGGCGTCGACGATGGTGCAGACACCCGGTGGTACGACAAGGTCGTCGTGAGTACAGAATGCAACCTCTCATTTCGCTACCTCATAGAATACTCAGACAATGGAAGAAGGTCTTAACGCGCTGCATTCACAACTCGCGAGGCAAGGAATTCGGCCTTTCGTCACGAGGTCATTGGTGAACAGGTCACAAGTGTTACAGGAGCCGCGAAGTGACGCCACAGCAATAAGACGGGTCAAACGTTGAACTGGCCACCTTCGACGGGGAGAGTGATGCGCATTCGTCGCAATTTCCTCGGAGCCTTTCTCTCATCGTACCTAGTGGGCGCCTATCGCCGCTACTTCATGTGGATTCTGCCTACCGTGCGTTACGCGATGGCGCGGCGCGGTGCATCAGGGACGTTGACAGTATTGATATCCAGCTATGAACACTCTTACGTCCAAAACATGCGTGGTGCAGTCAGCGGGTCCGTGCTCTTCGTTCCGATTCGCCAACGCCACCAATTCGCGATGCCCCTCAAGTTCATTCGCGCCGACATCTTTCACCTTCACTTTGTCGACGAGTTAGGCTTCGACCTCGACAAAACGACCGCCCTAATCGCTGAACTCAAGGAGGCACGAGTCAAAATTGTGTGGACTGCACACGATCTGACACCCCACTCTAAGGAACAAGGCCGATTCAATCCGATCTTCGCGACGTGGGCCGCCGCCGCCGACGGCGTCATTCATCACAGTCACTTCGGCGAGACTCTCATGCAGCAGAGATACCACTTTGGACCCGACACAATTCACACAGTGATCACCCACCGGTACCGTGGTGAACACGCCAATCTCGCGCTACTGAATCAACGTTCGTCCATCGAGGCAGAGTGGGGTCTTGCTCCGACCCCACTTCGCATCGGTCTTCTGGGTAATCCGCGCGTCGAACGCGAGGTGATGAATTTTCTCCGAGGAGTCATCCTGAGCACTTCGCACAATTTTCAAGTCGTGTGCTGGTCGTTACGTCCCACCGATGATCCGCCCCGCGACCAACGGATTGCGATAGCCGAGGCCTACCGGTTCACCAGTGACGAGGTTCACGAACGTCGCCTCGCCATCTGCGACCTCGTCGCTCTTCCCTTTAACCCCGACGGTGAGATGCTCACGTCCGGTCTCGTCTCCGACGCCATCGCGATGGGCCTGGGGCTATTAGCCAGCGACTGGGGTTTCTTAAACGAAACCTGCGGTGACGCGTCAATTGCTTGCGGCCACACGCCCGAGACTGTTGCCGAGTGTCTCAACAGACTGACGGTGTCTGACGTAGTACGAGCGAAAGCTGCGAGTCGCACCTTGCGAGAAACCCGGAGTTGGGAGAGTGCTCGCGAGCCAATCCTCAAGTTCTACCGCGGTGTCATG
>ODAK010008443.1_pt1 | contig 10296 bp, 8 predicted proteins | sample 1539591 | NCBI WGS metagenome assembly ODAK01 (sample SAMEA3539303, study PRJEB22396) | soil metagenome | biome: tundra; feature: field; material: soil | place: USA | collected 2010-05 | depth 0.15 m | reverse complement strand
ATTACCTGCCTCTACGACATGCACGCGGTGATGACCCGCGCCCTGCGGCTCGAGTTCGACGATCGCGACGATCCGATCGTCGAGGGCCCCGCCCCGGAAAAGTTCAAGGGCGGCGATTTTCTGAATACGCAGGGCGGCGGCGGGCGCTAGCGCCCCGGCGCAATTGATCAGCCGCCACGAGCGGTGTGTAATCACCCCTTCTCGGGGCGAACACGGAAAGAGGAGCAGATCAGGTGACGAAACCGAAAAACACCGAGTTCGATATCCGTGGCGTCAACCATCTGGCGCTGGTATGCAAGGATATGGCCCGCACGGTGGAGTTCTACCGCGACGTGCTCGGCATGCCGCTCACTAAGACCATCGACCTGCCAAACGGCATGGGTCAGCACTTCTTTTTCGACATGGGCAATGGGGACTCTCTGGCCTTTTTCTGGTTCCCGAACGCCCCCGAGGCGCACCCGGGAATTTCCAGCCCGCAGGCGCTTCCCGGACTGGGGTCGCTGCTGACAGCCCATGGCTCGATGAACCACATTGCCTTCGACGTGCCGCCCGAAAAGTTCGACGAGTACCTCGAACGCCTGAAGGCCAAGGGCATCGCCGTCAGCCCGGTGATGAACCACGACAATTCGCCGGCGCAGGTCAGCGCCACCGTCACGCCCGATGTCTTCGTGCGATCCGTCTACTTCTTCGATCCCGACGGGGTGTGCCTGGAATTCGCCGCCTGGACGAAGGTGCTCGATGAGAGCGACGTAACACACGATCCGGTCAGGGCCGACGGCAAGAAGGCCGTGGGGATGATCACGGAGATGGCTTGATCGAGCCGGCGCGTTCGACCCTCGGCCCCGGCGAATTTCCAGTTTCCGACCAGCGCCGCAGGACGCCCCAGTAGGGAGACTGAACCATTGAATTCGGACCTGCCGTCGGACGTCGACGCCCAATTCATCGGGCGGATCTCGCCCACGGCGCCGCGCATCCAGGCGGGCGGCCATCCCTGTCAGGGGATCTACTGGACGCAGAAGGGCCGGCGGCCGCGCACCGCGCTGATCGCCACCCACTACAACGTCGACTTCACCGAACATTACAGCGCGCCCTATTTCGCCGCGCGGGGGTTCGGCTTCTTGGGCTGGAACACCCGCTACCGCGGCGCGGAGGACCAGTTCATCCTCGAACACGCCCTGATCGACATCGGCGTGGGCGTCCGCTGGCTGCGTGAGGAGGCCGGCGTCGAGCGCGTGGTGATCCTCGGCAATTCCGGCGGCGGCTCACTCATGGGCGCCTATCAGGCCGAAGCGGCCGCGCCCACCCTCGCCGGCGGCCTGAAAGGCGTGGGCGCCGACACCCTGGCCAGCCTGCCCGTCGCCGACCTCTACGTCTCGCTGAACGCGCACAAGGGCCGGCCGGAGGTGCTCACCGACTGGATGGACGCCTCGGTGGTCGACGAGTTCGACCCGACCAGGACCGACCCGGCGCTCGACCCGTTCGATCCTGGCAACGGACCGCCCTATTCGGCCGCCTTCATCGCCCGCTATCGGGCCGCCCAGCGCGCCCGCAACCAGCGCATCACCGACTGGGCCAAGGCCGAGCTGGCAAGGGTCAAGGCCGCCGGCGTTCCCGATATCCTGTTCCCGCGCTACCGCACCTGGGCGGACCTGCGCTTCATGGACCCGGCGATCGACCCGTCGGACCGGCCCTGTCCAGGCTGCTATCGCGGTTTCCCGCCCGACGTGAACCGGCTGCCCGGCATCGGTCGGGTCAACAGCCTGAAGACCTGGCTTTCGATGTGGAGTCTGGAGACCTCGAACTGCCAGGGCGGCGCTCAGCTGGCCAAGATCGATCTGCCGGCTCTGGTGGTGCAGAGCACCGGCGACATGGGCGTCTTCCCAAGCGACGCACACGGCATCCACGCGGCCATCACCTCGAGCGACAAGGTCCTGGAGATGATCCCTGGCGCGCACTATTTCGAGGATTCCGAGGCCAACCGAACCGCCATGATCGACCTGGTCTCGGCCTGGATCGAGGCGCAGTGAGCGGACATAGGCGTCCGCGCTGATGTGGCTCAGTGAGCTGTCGCGTTGATGCAGGACTGATGCAGGACGCCGTTCTTGTCGGCCCTCACGCACATGCGGCCGGATTTGCAATTCAGCGAAGCGGCCGAGTCCATGTTGGTTCCGCCGAGTCCGGTGCATTCTTCTTCCGACAAATCGTTGTGCGCCTGCGGCGGCGCCTTGGCCGAACTCTGGCTTTGCACCTGGCCGATCGTCGCATTGACCGGCGCGGCGACCGTTGATCCTGGAAAAAGTGCCAAAAGACTGAACATTGAACCGATCAACAGTGCGCGTCGCATGGAGTCCTCCAATGGACCTATTGCTTGGTGGCTTTCGGAACCGAAATGCATACGGCGTGCGTGACGCCGCTCTCATCGACCGCTGAACATGCATAGCCCGATTTGCACTGTCTGGACGCCTGCACAACGTCGGCGCCGAGCTGCGTGCAATCGTCTTTGCTCAGATTCGGTGCCAGGACGATCGGATGGTGGGTGGTCGCGTTGGCGGTCGCGTTTGCGCCAGTTGGGGCGGCCACAGGCGCGGCCATGGCGCAAACCGGAATCACCGCCGCAAGCGCCAGCACAGCCGCAATGGCTTTGAGTTTCGACATGTTTTCCCCCTATGCCGACCTTAACCATGGCCTTGTAAGGCGGGATTGTCACGATTAAAGCCTGCGGACTCCAGGACCGATCTCGCTTGCCGCAGGTTGCTGTCGGCGTTCGAGCCCGACTTGCGTCTTGTCCAGGGCTTGGACGGCGCGATGGACTCGCTGCAGCGCCTGTTCACCGGCGCCCACGACGGCAAGCTGCTGAGCCAGTGCTCGCCTGAGCCCTGACGCCCGGCAGAGGCGCCACATGCCGGCGCGCATTTCGGACGCAATCGCGTCCCAATTTCGATGGATTGCCGTCCTCCAATCCCCACCGGCCGCGCAGGTGATTCGCGGGCGAATGGCGGCGGAGGCGTGCGCGTGACGACATTGCCGAGATACTTCAGGTCGGCCGAGTTGGCATGGTCGCCGTCGAGCGCCGCGCGCGATCTTGACCAGTTCGTGAGCCGCCTGCCAACCTCGCTGCTCGAGACCCTGCTCAAGCTCAACAAGGGGCAGCGGCAAGCGCGCAGAGCGGGTTGAGGAAAAGTGCGAAGCGGTTTTCCGCCCGCAACCCGCTCTAACCCTTACGAGTCGATCACGTTATGATCTTGGATTGGTTCAATCCAAGATCATCGTGATCTAGACCGGGTTGCGACCATGCCCGCGGGACTGCTCTCTCACGCGACGATCCGCGGGCGCCGGCCGGCCGTAAACGATCAGCAGAGCTGTTCAATGGCGGTTCAATAGGGTCAACTCCCGGCAAGGATGGACAGGGGAGGCGCATATGCCCATCGCGGCGGTCAACGGCCAGAAGATCTACTACGAGGACACCGGCGGCTCCGGCCCGGCGGTGATCTTTTCGCACGGTCTGTTCATGGACCACGAGATGTTCGCCCCGCAGGTGGACGCGCTGAAATCGAAATACCGCTGCATCACCTGGGACGAGCGAGGTCACGCCGGCACGGCGGCCGACACGCTGGCGCCCTTCACCTACTACGACTCCGCCGACGACCTGGCGGCGCTGCTGGCGCACCTGGGGATCAAGCGGGCGGTGCTGGCCGGGATGAGCCAGGGCGGGTTTCTGTCGCTCCGCTGCGCGCTGACCCATCCGGGGATCGTCCGCGCGCTGATCCTGATCGACACCCAGTCCGGGCAGGAAGCCCCCGCCGCGCTGGAAGGTCACATGCAGCTGGCCAAGGCCTGGGCCGAGCACGGGCTGACCGATGACCTGGCCGCGGTCATCGAGGGCATCATCCTGGGGGATGGCTGGGCCGGCGCCGCCGCCTGGAAGGCCAAGTGGAAGAGGATCAAACCCGTGAACATGCTGGGCTGCATGAGCACGCTGGGATCCCGCGACAACGTCACCGGCAAGCTGGGGCAGATCAAGGTCCCGGCCCTGGTCGTGCACGGCGACGCGGACGCGGCGATCAGCCTGGACCTGGGCCGCGCCCTGGCCGCGAACCTGGCCGACGCCGAGCTGGTGGTCGTGCCGGGCGCCGGGCATGCGGCCAATCTCACCCACCCGGCGGTGGTGAACCCGGCGATCGCCCGCTTCCTGGACGCGCTGCCGGCCGTCTGACCGTGAACTGAGCCGCTCCTGGAGAACCGCTTCCGGGAGCAACACCAATGTCCGTTACCGACCCATTGCGGCCCATCGCAAGCGAACGGCCATCGACAGCGCAGATCCGACTGTCGCGTTGCGCGCCCTTCGCCCTATGGTGGGCCGCGGGGCGGCGTCCGCGCGCGGAGTCTTCCCGCGCGATCGGCAGGGCGTCGCGCCATGCGGGAGAACGCCATGTCCCTTAGGTCACGCAAAGACCTCAAGTCTCGCCTGGATGACACGCTGTCTGGCCGTGTCGTGCTTGAGCATCCCCTTCCGAAGTACCGCTTTCCGTCCCATGAGGGCCAGCCGGCCGAGATATACCAGGTCGTCTCGGACGAGCTCTATCTGGACGGCAATGCGCGGCAGAACCTGGCGACCTTCTGCCAGACCTGGGAAGAACCTGAGCTGCATCGCCTGATGGAGCAGTCGATCGACAAGAACATGATCGATCGGACCGAGTATCCGCAGACGGCCGAGATCGAGATCCGCTGCGCGCAGATGCTGGCGGATCTGTGGAACGCGCCCGCCGACGCCAACCCGATCGGGACCTCGACCGTCGGGTCGTCAGAGGCCTGCATGCTGGCCGGCATGGCGGCCAAGTGGCGCTGGAAGGCGCGGCGCAAGGCCCTCGGCAAGCCGACGGACAAACCGAATCTGGTCTGCGGCCCGGTTCAGGTCTGCTGGGACAAGTTCTGCGTCTATTGGGAGATCGAAAAGCGAGAGATTCCCATGCGTCCCGGCTCCTACCGCATGGACGCCGAGAGCATGCTCAAGGCCGTTGACGAAAACACGATCGCGGTCGTCCCCACCCTGGGCGTCACCTATACGGGCCAGTACGAGTTCGTTGAGCCGATGGCCGCCGCGCTCGACCAACTGCAGGATCAGACGGGCCTGGACATCGACATCCACGTCGACGGCGCCAGCGGCGCCTTCCTGGCCCCGTTCACCGCGCCGCAGATGGTGTGGGATTTCCGGCTGCCGCGCGTGAAATCGATCAGCACCTCGGGCCACAAATATGGATTGGCGCCGGTCGGCGTCGGCTGGGTGGTCTGGCGCGATGCCGTCGATCTGCCGTCGGAGCTGGTGTTCTCCGTCCCCTACCTCGGCGGATCCGTCGGCACGTTCGGCATCAACTTCTCCCGCCCCGCCGGACAGGTCATCGCCCAGTACTACAATTTTCTCAGGCTCGGGCGCGCGGGGTACAGGCGCGTGCACAAGACCTGCTACGACACCACCCGCTGGCTTTCGCACGAAATCGCCAGGCTCGGGCCATTCGACTTCATCTGCGACGGCGACCCCGCCAACAGCATTCCAGCCGTGTGCTTCACGATCCGGCCCGGCGCGGACTGTCCTTACACGCTCTACGATCTGTCCGACCAGCTGACGCGCCGCGGCTGGCAGGTGCCGGCCTTTCCCTTGAACGGGGAGGCCAAGGACATGACCGTCATGCGCATCATGGTCCGCCAGGGGGTGAGCCGCGACATGGCCACGCTTCTGGTCAAGGATTTCGAGCGCGCGATCGCCCATTTCGACGCCCACCCGATCATCGTTCCGCTGACGGAGCACGATGTCGCGGTTCACAACCACAATTGAGGTTGGCTTGGGCGGTCTGAAGGCCATCAGAGCCCCGCAAACCCGGTCAGGATAAGCCTTGTCGATAGCCCTGGCGCAGCTGCCGTTTACGACCTTCGCGGGCGCCTTTCTGCTTGCCTTTCCGACTCTGTTCTCGATCGTCAATCCGTTCGGCTCGGCCTTGATCTTCAAGGAGGCGACGTCGGACCGGTCGCTTGCGGAGCGGCACTATCTCGCCCGCAGGATAGCGATCTATGTGGCCTTCCTTCTGATCGGGTCGATGTGGATCGGCGGATTTGTCCTTGCCTTCTTCGGCATCAGCCTCGGCGCGTTGCGCATTGCGGGGGGGCTGGTGGTCACGGTCAGCGCCTGGGGGCTGCTGATGGAGCCGCAGAAGCACGAGGATCGGAAGGTCGAGGACGCCGCGCCCAAACACGGTGACCCGGAGGATGTGGCCTTCTTCCCCCTGACCATGCCGCTCACCACGGGACCCGGCACGATCGCCATCGCCATCGCGCTCTCGTCGCAGCAGCCCGCCGACGGCATTGGCAAGATCGCCTACTCGGCCGGCGCCAGCGCCGCAGCCCTGGCGATCGCGGCCCTGGTCTGGGTATCCTATGCGTGGTCCGACCAGGTGGTCGCCCTGCTCGGCCACCGCGGCGCGCGCATCGTCTCGCGGCTCACGGCCTTCATTCTGCTGTGCGTCGGGGTCCAGATCATCAGCACCGGGGTCACCAGCCTGGCCGCGGCCATCCTGGCGCCGGCCAGCCACTAGCGTATAGGGCTGACAATCGTAAGCTTGCCGTCAGGAGCCCATTCCGATGCTCGATCCCTACCTTTGGCTCGAGGACTTCACCTCGCCGGAAGCGCTGGATTGGGTTCGCGCGCACAATGCGGCCAGCGCTGTCATCCTCGAGGCCGATCCACGCTACGCGGTGCTTTTCCAGGAAGCGCTCGACATTGCCGGCGCCAAGGACCGCATCCCGGCGCCGAGCTTCCTGAGCGGCGAGATCTACAACTTCTGGCAGGACGAAGAGCATCTGCGCGGCCTGTGGCGCAAGACCAGCCTGGCCGACTACCGGACCGCCGACCCCACCTGGACCACCGTGTTGGATATCGACGCCCTGGGCCGGGAGGAGGGCAAGAGCTGGGTGTTCCACGGCGCCAATATCCTGATGCCCGAGGCGGGGCGCTGTCTGGTCATGCTGTCGGACGGCGGCGAGGACGCCGACGAGGCGCGCGAGTTCGATCTGGAGACCGGCGCCTTCGTGGCGGACGGGTTCACGATCCCGCGCGGCAAGCAGCGCATCGCCTGGGAGGATGAGGACCACCTGCTGATCTCGCGCGAATGGACGCCGGGCGAGCTGACCGCCTCGGGCTATCCCTTCATCGTCAAGCGGCTGGCGCGCGGCCAGGCGCTGGATCAGGCGCAGGAGGTGTTCCGGGGCGAGGCGTCCGATGGCGGCTATGGCGTCAGCCCCGCGGTGTTGCGCGACGACCAGGGCGATCGGCTCACCGTCTTTCACCGGCCGTTGGACACCTACCGGCACGAAACCCATGTGCTGACGCCCCTCGGCGTCGAACGGCTGGGCATTTCGGATCGGACCCACGTCAATGGCCTGTTCGACGGGCGCATCCTGCTGTCGCCGGACGAGGCCTGGACGGTCGACGGCAAGACCTTCGGTGCAGGCTCGCTGTTGCAGGCCGACCTCGCCGCCGTCCTGGCCGATCCGGCGCATCTCAACCCCGCGCTGATCTGGGCGCCCGGGCCGCGCGAGTCCCTGGCGGGCGTGGCGGGCACGTTGGACAAGCTGCTGGTGGGCGCGCTCGACAATGTGCGCACGCGCGTCTGGGTGTTCACGCCGGCGGATGGTGGCTGGACGCGCAAGCTCTTGAGCCTGCCGGACAATCTGTCTGGCGGCGTGGGCTCGATCGAGCATGGGAGCAATCGCGCCTTCGTGAGCTACAGCGGCTTCCTTACGCCCGCGAGCCTGGCGCTGGCCGACGTAGCGACCGGTGAGATGGAGCCGATCAAGACCGCGCCCAGTCAGTTCGACGCCGCGGGCCATGTTGTGGAGCAGTTCGAGGCCATCTCCAGCGACGGGACCGCCATTCCCTATTTTCTGGTGCGTCCCAACGACCCGCCATACGACGGCTCGACGCCAACCCTGCTCTACGCCTATGGCGGCTTCCAGGTGTCCATGACGCCGAGCTACGCCGCCATGACCGGCAAGCTCTGGCTGGAGCGCGGCGGCGCCTATGTGCTGGCCAATATCCGCGGCGGCGGCGAGTTCGGCCCGGCCTGGCACGAGGCGGGGCTGACCACCAGGCGCCAGATCATCTACGACGACTTCGCGGCCGTGGCCGAGGACCTGATTGCCCGCAAGATCACCTCGCCCCGCCGGCTGGGCATCCAGGGCGGCTCGAACGGCGGCCTGCTCATGGGCGTGCAGATGGTCCAGCGGCCCGAACTGTGGAACGCGGTGGTGATCCAGGTGCCGCTGCTGGACATGATCCGCATCGGCAAGATCGCCGCCGGCGCCTCCTGGCAGGGCGAATACGGCGACGTGGAGGCCGACCCGGCGGTGATGGACTTCTGGCTGAAGACCTCGCCCTATCACAATCTGAAGCCGGGGGTCGCCTATCCGGAACCCTTCATTTTCACCACCACCAAGGACGACCGCGTCGGGCCCCAGCACGCGCGCAAGTTCGCCGCGCGGCTGGAGGAGATGGGCCTGGCCTTCTTCTACTATGAGAACATCGAGGGCGGGCACGGCGGCAGCGCCGACATGAAGCAGCAGGCCCACGTGACCGCCCTGACCATGACCTATCTGCAGCGCAAGTTGATGGACTGACGCCTGAAACGCCGGCGGGACGCGCCGCCCGCGGACCGACCGGGATCAGGCCGGCCGGGACGTCGGGCAGCTCGGGGATGCCTACAATCACCGGGAACGGGGCTAAAGACAGCGATCGTAAGGTTCGCTTTGCGGCCTGACGCTAAGGGCGGCTTTCGACCCAAAGCGGAAGTTCGCGCTGGCCATCAACCGGCCACGGGGGCTGCGAAGCGCAGGCGGAAACAGGGGACGGCAAGCGGAGCGTTGCGCTCGGGCGTAGAGACGTGCGGTATGGCCGAGCAATCACGGGGGCGACCTTGAGCGAATTTGCCACGTTATCCCACCGCCGGCGGCTGAGATTCTGGGGCTGGGGGTACGAGGACGAGGACCTGTCGCCCGAGGAGGCCAGGCGCATCCGCGCCTCGGCCGCCCGCGCGATCGGGCATGCGCCCGATGAAATCCCGCCGCCGGTGGAAGCGGACTTCGACCTACCGGCGCCGCGCGCGACCGCCCCGAACGGCTTGGCGCCAATGGTGTCGGCGAGCCCCTACGACCGCCTCACGCATGCGCTCGGCAAATCGTTCGGCGACGTGGTGCGCATGCGCTTGCGGCGGATCAACCATGCGCCCGACCTTGTGGCGTTCCCGAAGACGCCTGAGGACGTCGCCGACCTGCTCGACTGGGCGTCATCCGCGAACCTCGCGGTCGTCCCCTTCGGCGGCGGATCGAGCGTGGCGGGAGGTATCGAGCCGGACGTGGGCGACTCCTATGCGGGCAGCCTGGTCATCGATGTTCAGCACATGAACCGCGTGGTCGAGATCGACCGCCTGAGCCGCGCGGCGCGCATTCAGGCCGGCGCGCTCGGGCCGGAAATCGAAGAGCAGCTCCGCCCGCACGGGCTCACGCTGCGCCACTTCCCGCAGAGCTTCCAGCTCTCGACGCTGGGCGGCTGGATCGCCACGCGCAGCGGCGGGCACTTCGCCTCGCTCTACACGCACATCGACGACTTCGTTGAATCGACAACCACGGTGACGCCGGCGGGCGTACTCGAGACCCGCCGCCTGCCGGGCTCCGGCGCCGGCCCCTCGCCGGACCGGATGATCATCGGGTCGGAGGGTATACTCGGGATCATCGTTGAAGCCTGGATGCGGCTGCAGGACCGGCCCACGCGCCAGGCCTCGGCCAGCGTCGGCTTCGCCTCGATGGGCCACGCGACCGCCGCAGTGCGGGCGCTCACCCAGGCGGGGCTCTACCCCAGCAACTGCCGCCTGCTCGACCCGGCGGAAGCGGTCGGCAACGGCGTGGGCGACGGGACCTCGGCGATCCTGGTCCTGGGGTTTGAGTCGGCCGACCACCCGCTCGACGCCTGGATGGGCCGCGCGCTCGAGCTCGTCGCTGACCATGGCGGGACATACGACAAGGACGCCGTCGCCGCCTCGCTTGCCCCCGCCGCCGCCGCCGGCGTGCGCCGCGAGGGCGCGGCCGGCCAGTGGCGGAACGCCTTCATCCGCATGCCGTACGGGCGGAACCTCTCGGTGGGGCTCGGCATGATTGGCGACACATTCGAGACCTCGATCACCTGGGACCGTTTCGAGAGCTTCTACGAGGCGGTGCGCGAGCGGGCGGCGAAGGCGATCGGCGAGATCTGCGGAC
>ODAK010008441.1_pt1 | contig 10297 bp, 7 predicted proteins | sample 1539591 | NCBI WGS metagenome assembly ODAK01 (sample SAMEA3539303, study PRJEB22396) | soil metagenome | biome: tundra; feature: field; material: soil | place: USA | collected 2010-05 | depth 0.15 m | reverse complement strand
TGTTCACCACCAATCTGATTTCGGCCGAGACCTTCCTCAGCCATCGCGGCAGCGATTGCGGCATCGCCAATATCAATATCGGCACCAGCGGCGCCGAAATCGGCGGCGCGTTCGGCGGCGAGAAGGATACCGGCGGGGGGCGCGAATCGGGCAGCGACTCGTGGAAGGCCTACATGCGCAGGCAGACGAACACGCTCAATTGGTCCAGCCAACTGCCGCTGGCGCAGGGCATCGAGTTTAAGTTGTGAGGGCTTAGACCGTTCCCTCAGAACGTGCGGAGATGACGTGGTCCCCGGAACGGTTGTCAGTTCAGGGAGAGGGGATCGCTTGACATGCGCTTGAGCATGCATTCGCCTCCAGACGAGCACGCCCGCGGCATGTTGAGCCCTTCGACGGTCACCTCCTGAATCGCCACCAGGAATTCCTGGCTTCCGAGAACGCCAAGCGGAAACTCGAAGGTTGCTTTCCGGCCATCTTCCGCGAACCAGGAACCGCCAACCAGGGTGAATTGCGCCGGATCTTCGGCGCCACGAATTGCGGCCCTCAATTCCGCACCGGCAAGTGTCAGTATAAGGCCTTCTTTACTTAAACCATCGTCATAAGAAATATGCATTGCGAGATTCTCCCATTTTTGTCCAGGTTGGTTCGCTCGAACAACCGTTTGAGACCAACGCCGTCTTTTCAAAGTATAGCTGCCTGGCGAATGGCAGTTTGTCGAATTACAGGGACTTTCACAGATCCTCTGAATCCCCGCTCTTCTGCGAGGGGTGCCGCCCGCGACTTCATCGCGTTTGTCGGACTGCTGCCCCGCGACGGCGGACGTGCGTCTTAAGCTCCAGACGCAGTACGCGCCGTCTATGGTTGGACATCGTTCGCCCTCTGGCCGGTTGAGCCTCGGCGCTGTCATCCCACGCCCCGAAGCGGACCGTTCTCTCGTCTGGATGGCACCGCCCGACGAAAATGCCGGAAACTAGTTTTCGACTCGCCGGCGGCGGCGCGCCATAGTAGCGGCGAGCACCATCGTCGTGCCCAGCAAGACTATGGACACGGGTTCCGGAACGTCGGCTGGCGGGTCACTGGCATTGCCGATACTTCCTGTCAGGGGTTGAGTTACGCTTGCGGTATCATCATGCGGGATATGCAGCGTCAGGTCATTGATCGTCAGATCAAACGAACCGGAGCCAACCGAGTTGCGGAAAGTGAAGTGCTGGGTGGGCCCAAAACCGATTCGAACCCATCCCTGCTGGGTGTTCACCGCACCCGTGACTGCGGCATCGAAAGCGGTGTGTCCAACGATACCGTATGAGATACCGGATGGCAGGAAGAAAACCAGATCCAGATTGAACGAATCGTGGTACGGATCGGCGCCATGCGTAGGCTTTTGCAGCGTGAAAGTGCCCAGATCGGTCAGAGTGAGCGAGCCACCGGTCGTAGTGCCGGTGAACCCTTGCAGGCTTGCCGTCCCAATCCCCGCAAAACTCAAGTCGCCTGGACTCCCCGGGCTGAAAGAACCCGAGGTGCTCAATGAAAACTGCATTTCGTCTGCGTGCGCCAGAAATACACCGATGAATGCGAACAGCATCAAGTGCACAAGCGGTAGCCGCGCCATCTAGGTCTCCTATGACTGTGATACGTACTGGAACAGTCGTATTCCTCCAGGCAATTCACGTACCAAAGATTTGCATAACTGAATCAATCGATTTAGGTGGTAGCTGTCCGGAAATCGCGGGACAAGAACTGGGATACCGAAACCATTAATTGGGTTTTGCCCGCTCGCGGCCGATCCCTCTGTTCGGTCTTGGCCGGGTTGGGATCTTTCTGCAGGGCTTGCTCCGTAAACACCCGCGCCGCGCCAGGAGCCGGATGGTAGGCAACCTGCTACGGGGAAGGGCACCCATGAGCATCCTTTCAAAACTGAAGGATCGGCTTGAGGTTGGACGCTTCTTCCGGGGATCGGATTGGGGCTGGATCGGGGTTCTGATCGCGTGCGCTACGGTGCCTTACGCCAATACGCTGTTAAATGGCTTCGTTTACGATGATGCGGCCCAAGTTCTTGAAAACCCGTATGTTCGGAGTTTTGATTACCTTCGGCAAATCTTCACCACGTCGGTTTTGTCGTTTACCGGTCTTCCCTCTCGCTATTACCGGCCGGTGATGACCTTTGGGTACCTGCTCTGTTACAAGGTGTTCGGTTTTTCGCCCGCCGGCTTTCACCTTGTGAGTGTGGCGTTTCATGCCGCCGTCGTGTGCATGCTTTTTTTCGTAACGAGACGGATGTTTGGGGATCGAATGCTGGCATTCGGAGCCGCAACCATGTTTGCACTCCACCCGATCCACAGCGAATCCGTAGCCTGGATTGCGGCGGTGACGGACCTGGAACTGACATTTTTCTATCTGCTCACGTTCTGGTTCTTTCTGGCGTTGGGTGACGCCAAAGGGCGACGATCCGTGCTGCTGTACTTTGCGATGTTGGGGAGTTTTGCCCTGGCGCTCCTTTCGAAAGAACAGGCGGTCACGCTTCCGTTTCTGGCTATGGTCTACGAGCACTTCTATCGGGAAGGCAGGAGCGCAACCAGTTGGGCGCGGAAGTTCTCGCGGTACGTTCCCCTTTGGCTGCTGGCGGCCGCTTATGTTCCGCTCCGCATGTACTCGTTGGGCGGCTTCGTGGTCACATCCAACTATTTGGGATTGACCAGGCAGGAGGTGGTTCTCTCCGCTGCGGCACTGGCCGGGCAATACCTGTGGAAACTGCTCTGGCCGGTGAATTTGTGTGCCTTCTATGTTTTTGGGAAGAGCACCAGCCCGCTGGAGCCCGCTGCAATGGTTGGCGCGCTGTGTGGGATTCTGTGGTTGGCGGCGCTCTGGTGGCTATGGAAGCGTGCCCGGCCGCTTTCGTTCGGGCTCATCTGGCTGGCGGTAACCCTGGCGCCAGTGCTGAACCCCAAGTGGCTAGGGGTGAATGTCTTCGCCGAGCGATACCTCTACCTGCCTTCGGTGGGGTTTTGCTGGGTACTGGCCTGGGGCTTGCTTAAACTGTGGAGTGAAGTCTTCAGCCGGCGAAATGCCTGGCGTAGAGCCGCGGTGGCCGCGCTGAGTGCCGTAGTCCTGCTCTGGACCTACCGTACTGTCACACGGAATCGTGACTGGCGGGACGATGTAGCCCTTTACACCGACACTCTCCAAACGTCGCCGGATGCGGACATCATCCGCGTGAATCTGGCACTCGTATACCAAAACCAGGGACTATTCAGCCAGGCCGAGCAAGAATATCGTTTCGTGCTGGATAAAGATCCGGGTTGCGCCGAGTGCCTGAGCGATCTGGCTTGGCTTTATATCCAGCAGGCGCGATATGTGGAGGCGAAGCCGCTGCTGATCAGGGCAGCCTCGCTGAATCCGAAGGCTGTGTCCGTGCGCTTGAATCTAGGGGTTATCTATCAGAAAGATGGCATGCTCGATCGGGCGGAAGAGCAGTTTCACGCCGCCGCCGCGCTGGCGCCGAAGAACGTCTCTGTGCACACTACGCTGGCGGCATTCTATGAACAGCAAGGCGACCACACTCGCGCGGAAGCCGCCCTCAAGCGCGCACTTTCGATTAACCCCTACAACAGCCAGGCGCGGATTTCACTGGGCGCTTTGTATGAAACCGATGGCCGGGCCGCAGAGGCGATTCATGAGTTCCAAACCGTTCTCAAGGATGAGCCGGGAAACTTCGACGCCACCGTGGCGTTACGCAGATTGAAGACGAATCCAACCCCGTAAGGTGGGGCAGGCACTTTGGCCTCCCGACGTTCCCCTTATGCGCCCCCTGAGGTTGGGCAGGCCATTTTGGCCTGCCAAGCTTTCGTTAGGCCCCCCCAAAAAGGAACGGGCAGGAAGCTAGTACTTCCTGCCCGCGCACACTGCCATCCGAGGGGGAACGATAGGCTTAGGCGGACCGCTGCGATTTCTTCCGCAAGATTGTCGTAAGACCAAGGAAAACGCTGCCCAGGAGAAGAATCGAAGCCGGTTCCGGAACCGGTGCGCCGCCGCCGCTGAGGGTGCCGCCACTGCCGTTGTCAGAACCGATTGGACCGGTGCGCCCGGTTGTCGTATTGATAACATCGACGCCAAAAAACCAGTCAGTGGTATTCGTGGTGAAACTGCCCTCGGTTAACCCGGACGCATGAACATCGAACGATAGGGGGCTAGGCTGCGCGCTGCCAGCACCGCTCCCAAGGGACGCTAGGAGCCCAATGGCATATTGAAAACTGCCAAACCCATCGAAGTGGTGGCTCCCGGCAGTGCCGCTGTCCAACTTGAAGTTGGTGTTGGTGAAGTTGTCAACCGTAATCGTCGGGCTCCCAGTGAGGTTAAAGTCAATCACATCGTCGAGTCCGGTATTGACGAATTTGAGCGGCGAAACGAGGGTTATCGTTACCCCGACATCGCCGGTCGGGTTCACCGCAGTGTTCTGCGCCAACACTACCGTTCCCATCGACGTGCCTGGAGCACCTGGATTGCACCCTCCGCTGCAATTGTCGGTTGTCAAACTGTAGGTCATGCTCGCCATGGCGCTGCCGGCCCCCGCTGTGAGCATCAAAGCCATAACCGCCGCAACCAAATAGATCCGCGTCTTCATGTAAATGTCCTCCGTGGGAAACACCTATATCGCTCCGTCAGGAACCATCGAGCACGCCCCATGCCATATACTAAGCCCTGTAGAATCCTCGGTTTTGTGTGATTCGCACCAACAGGTTAAGGCTAACTTTTGGAGCGAAAACCGAAGAAATTGTACTAGGGGAAAACCCGCGTGGCCGTGCCTCGACGCCCGACTGGGGAGGCGGCTCGACCGTTGATGGCTATCCGGCCCAGTGACAGCTTGGTCTACAACGTGCAGGGTAATGGCCGCATATTTGCGCTGTTACCTTATGTCTACTCAAACCCGCTCTGCCTCATCCCTCTGCCTGCTTCTATTGGCCGCCGGATTCTTGGGCTGCGGCACATCCCCGGAGGCAAAGGGCGCAAAGTTCCTTAAACGGGGACAAGCGCTGCTTGCACAGAAGGATTACCCCAGAGCGCTGCTGGAATTCCGCAACGCGTCGCGCGCCATGCCCAAGGATGCCGAGCCTTACTACCAGATGGGGTTGACGTACCTGGAAAGCGGCGACGCCGCAAGTGCGGTCCACGCGTTTGAAAGGGCCACCACGTTAAACCCAAAGCATTCCGCCGCCCAGTTGAAATTGGCTGAATTTATGACCGCCAGCCGGGACCAGAACATTGTTCAGCAGGCGGTTACCCGGCTGCAAGGAGCTTTTGGCGATTCTCCCAACAATCCCGAAGCCATCAATACGCTGGCGATAGCGGAATGGAAACTTGGCAAGCCGGAGGATGCAGCCCAGCGTCTGGAGGAAGCGCTGAAGAAATTCCCCACGCATCTGCAATCGTCGGTGACCCTGGCGCGGATGAAGGTGAGCGCGAGAGATTGGGGCGGCGCGGAGGCCGTGCTCAAGAAAGCCGTTGCCGACGCACCCCAGTCATCGCCCGCGGAAGTGGCTCTGGGCGAACTCTATATCTCCATGCGCCTGCCGGCCCGAGCCGAAGCGGAATTGAAGCGAGCCGTGCAGCTCGATCCCCAGAACGGCCCAGCCCTGCAAGGTCTGGGAGCCCTGCAAGTCTCCGGCAAACAAATGGTTCAAGCCGAGCAGACCTTCAAACAATTGTCCGCGCTTCCAGAGAAAGCCTACAAGCCTCTGCACGCCCTATTTCTGTATCATTTTGGTAATCGCGAGGCCGCATTGACGGAATTCGCAGCGCTGGCCAAAGCGGATCCTGCGGATCGCGAGGCGCGGACCCGGCTGGTGGCGGTGTATTTCAGCCTGAACCGGTTCTCCGAGGCGGAAAACGCGCTCGCGGCGGCGTTGAAGCGCAATCCCAAAGATACGGACGCACTACAGCAGCGAGCAGAGTTGCGGCTGCGGTCCGGCAAAACCGATGACGCGGAGAAGGATTTGAAAACGGTTCTTCATTTCTCCCCGGATTCCGCTCCCGCGCACGTCGCGCTGTCCAGGGTCTATGACGCAAAAGGCCTTGGAAACAATCAACAGCAGGAACTCCAGGAGGCCCTGCGATTGAATCCCGCCTTGCTGCCGGTGCGGCTGGCCCTGGAGTACAGCTTCTTAGGGGCAAACCAGGCTCCCGCTGCGCTGGAGGTGATCGCCGCGGCGCCGGACGAACAAAAGAAGCAGTGGCCATGGATGGTCGGACACAATTGGGCGCTCCTCAGACTGGGCAATCTACAGGAAGCCAAGACGGGCGTGGAACAGGCTTTAGACCAGGGCCGGCCGCCCGAAGCAGTCTACCAAGATGCGGTGCTTCGATTACTGCAAAAAGACTATGTGGGGGCCCGCGCTCAGGCGGAAGAGTTGCTGAAACGCGATGCGGCGGACGTGCGGGCGGCACAACTCCTGATGGAAACTTACGCCGCGCAGCGCGATCTGGCGAAAGGGCTGGACCGGCTCAAGGAACTGGCCGCCGCGCGCCCCGATTCCGCCCCGCTCCAGCACCTGCTCGGGCAATGGTACTCGCGCAGCGGGAATCTTGCGGAAGCTCGCAAGGCATTCGAGGCCGCCAAAGCGGCCGATCAGCAGTTCCTGCCGGCCGACCTCGCGCTGTCCGACATCGACCTTCGCGAAGGGCGCAATGACGCGGCGCGCCAGCGGCTGGATAGCATCGTGGCCAAGAACCCGTCGAATCTTACAGCGCTCCTGTTATCCGCCCGGGCAGCCGATCAATCCGGAGATTCTCCGGCGGCAATCGCGCGGTTCCGGGCCATAGTCAATATCGACCGCTCCAACGTGATCGCCCTCAACAACCTGGCTTACTTGCTGGCGCCGAATGACCCCGACGAGGCGCTGACGTACGCACAAAGGGCAGCCGAAAAGGCTCCCGATAATGCCGCGGTCCAAGACACCCTGGGGTGGATCTATTACCGCAAGGGCCTCTCCAGTATGGCCGTCCGCTACCTGAAAGCTGCTGTCGATAAGGAATCGACCCCGCTACGGCAATTCCATCTAGGCATGTCCTACCTGAAAATGGGTGATCAAGCAAGAGGACAAAAGATGGTGCGCGAAGCGGTAGCGAAGGATCCCAGCTTAGCGAAGACGGAGCAGGGTTGGTGAGAAAAAGGGGCGGCCCGGGCTATCGTCCGGCTCGCACAGGCACGCCACAGCAGTAGCCGCCAGAGCACCAGTACTACAGTTTCCCGTATCGAAACATCTCCCTGATCATTACCTCAGGTAAATCCCCCTACTGCCTCAGGTGAACGCCTTCCAGCATTACGTTCGATAGCGTTGACACTCCCGAACCCGCGATGTTACGGTCCTATTAGTACTAGAACCGATACTATTAATCCATGAAACTTAAAGACTTGACAATCGTAGGGTTATTGGGAGCCGGCATGCTGGCTGCGGCTCCGCCCGCGGGCAACGACCATGTAACCGGACGGCTGCTCGCCCAGCCCCGATTGGGAGCGAATTCGGCTGACGTCAGCGTGGCTCTGGCCAAGGCCGGAGCGCGCCTGGAGAAAACCATCGGCCGGATCAACGTCCACGTCCTTAAAGTGCCGGAACCTGCTCTCGATCAAGTCTCCGCCGCGTTGATGAAGACCGGAATGTTCACCTTTGTCGAACCGGATCACCTCCTGCGTGGATCCTCCACCGTATCTCCGAATGATCCCAGTTTTCCTTCGCAGTGGCATTTGACCGCGATCCAGACCCCAGACGCGTGGGGTGTGACGCAGGGAAGTTCCAGCGTAATCGTTGCCGTCATAGATTCAGGCGCCGATTGGACCCATCCCGATCTCGCCTCCAAACTCGTTCCGGGATGGAACTTCCTCACCGGAACTTCCAACACGCAGGATAGCGGAGGGGACTACGGTCATGGCACGGCGGTATCCGGCTCGGCGGCTGCCGCAACGAATAACGGCGTGGGGATCTCGGGCGTTGGCTGGGCCACCATGGTGATGCCTTTGGAAGTCTTGGATTCCAGCGGTTCGGCCAGCTATTCGAATCTGGCTAGCGCCATCAATTATGCCGCCGACCATGGCGCCCGCGTGATCAACGTGAGCCTCTGCGGGTCGAGTAGTTCCAGCACCTTGCAGAGCGCCATCGACTATGCATGGAACAAGGGCAGCGTCATTTTCGCCGCCGCCGGCAATAACGCCAATTCCACCCCGGTCTACCCCGCGGCGGCCAATAACGTGGTTTCGGTCAGCGCCACCGATGTGAATGGGACATTTGCCAGCTTTTCAAGTTACGGAAGCTGGGTCGACATTTCAGCGCCCGGCAACAACATTCTCACCACCATGAATGGCGGCAGCTACGGCACCTGGTATGGAACGTCCTTTTCGTCGCCCATCGTGTCCGGCGTCGCCGCGCTCGTGCTCTCGCTGAAACCCGGCATGTCGAATGCCGCGCTGGTGAGCCTTCTGGAGCAGAATGCCGATGATCTGGGAGCCCCCGGATGGGACCAGTACTACGGTTACGGGCAGGTCAACGCCTACAAAGCAGTGCTGGCCGCTGGGACTGCGACGAGCGATACGACCAAGCCATCGGTTTCCATCGGCAGCCCGGCAAATGGCGCCACTGTCGCCCGTACCATCCAAATCCAGGGAACGGCCACGGACAATGTGGGCATCACGACGATCCAGTTTTACGTGGACACCCAGGTGGTTGCGACGGCGTCCGCCTCCCCGTTCTCCTTCTCGTGGAACACTCTCAATGCCGCCAACGGGGCCCACACGCTCAACGTAACCGCCTCGGATGCCGCCGGAAACCTCGGATCGGCTACCGTATCCGTGAACGTCAACAACCCGGTCGTATCCGATGTGACCCCGCCATTCGTTACCATCGTGAGCCCGATTACCGGCGCCAGCGTGTCCAAGGTTGGCGCCAACGTGCAGATCACTGCCACGGCGACAGACAATGTGGCCGTCTCCCAGGTGTCGTTCTATATCGACAACGTTGTCAAGTGTACCGATACATCGGCGCCTTACACGTGTAATTGGAATACCAAGAAAGCAGCTTCAGGGGCACACACACTCAAGGTCACTGCGTGGGATACCTCCAACAATGCTTCGTCAGCCAGTGAGACGGTTTACAAGTAAAGACCGGCCAGGGACGCAACACCGCGCCGCCTGCTGAACAGTTAACTCTAGCGAAGACCGGCCTTCAGGATAAGATGCCAAGGTCTCCCGCGGCGCACGGCTCGCAGGCGGAAGCGCCTGCCCCACCTATCCGGGGGCGATTTCGGTGATTTCCAGGGCCAGGATGGCGCCGCAGCCGGCACAGACAACGGTGCCGTCCCGGGTCATATAGACTGCATTCGAAGCACACCTGGCGCATTCGGTAGTGGGGTCGGTGGCATCGGGCAGTGGGTCGGGTGGGAGGACGCCGGTGAGGGCGCCGCCTTGCGGCGTGGTGGCTGGTTCGAAGGTGGTTCCGCAATCGGCGCACACGTGGTTGTAGCAGCAGTTGGGAGTGCAACTGTAGAACACATCCGCGGAACCGCATTGCGGACAGGCGATCGTCAGCTTGCGGGTTTGGATCACTGCTTGAGCCCGATCGCGGCCTTGGGCGACGCGGAGAAATCGGGGTCGATGACGACTTTGGTTTTGGCCTTGAGATCCTCCACGAACTTGCGGCTGGCCTCATTTCCCAGAGTCCTTTCGATCTCCGGGCGCAACTCCTCGAAGGTCCTGGTGGGCTTCCTTTCTTCCACCTTGATGAGGTGATAGCCGTAGGGCGTTTTTACCGGTTGGCTGAGTTGGCCGGTGGGCAGGGCGAAGGCCGCGTCCTCGAAAGAGGGCACCGTCTGCCCGTGCTTGAGGAAGCCGAGATCGCCGCCTTTGGAACTGCTGCCCATGTCATTCGATTCGGTGCGCGCCAGATCGGCGAAGTCGGCGCCTTGCAGGACCTTCTGGCGGATTTCCAGGGCTTTGGCTAACGCCTCGGCATCGTTCAGGTCTTTCTGCCCGGGGACCACGTCAACGGGTGAGCCCTGCATGCGAATGAGGATGTGGCGGGCGTGAATCTGCTCGTACTCGGATTTGTGCGCCTCGTAGTATGCCTTGAGCATGGCCTCGTCGCCGGAGATCTGGCGCTTGATGTCCTCGTCGGTTTGCTTGGCCAGGATGCCGGCGGCCGAATACGCGACCTGGTTCTTGTAGGCTTCGGTTTCGGTCAGCTTGCGCCGCTTTCCTTCCTCGGAGAGGAGCAGGATGCGGACCAACTGGTCGATAAACTGGGTGCGCCCCGGGCCC
>ODAK010008440.1_pt1 | contig 10297 bp, 8 predicted proteins | sample 1539591 | NCBI WGS metagenome assembly ODAK01 (sample SAMEA3539303, study PRJEB22396) | soil metagenome | biome: tundra; feature: field; material: soil | place: USA | collected 2010-05 | depth 0.15 m | reverse complement strand
CAACGTACCCATTCTTTTAGATACGTTGCCACATCCATGACAAATAAAATAGCTTGTGGCGTTCTTGCTAGCCGGCCGTGATCTGCTTCCGGCTGCTGCTGGCGCCACCGATGAGGCCGGCGCGCAGACTGGGTGCGGGGATGGCCACCGGAGCGGCGCGAGTAGGGCCAGAGGGAGAGTTGGTCAGACGCAGGGCCAGCGCCGGACACATGTGCACCGCCTGCTCGGCGTCCTTTTCCAGCCAGCTGGGCACCGGGATGTTGAGGATAACCGGATAACCCTGGGGGTCCACGTGAATGAGCTCCGGCACGAGGTGCGCGCAGAGCCCGTGCCCGTGGCAACGCGTCCAGTCCACCACGAGCCGCTGCTGTTCTTCCTGCTCGGGGCCGCTCGGCAGTGGCAAGACGCCGCGGACGGGCCGACCGCATGAAGAGTGGAAGACATGCGCCGCGAGGTCCTCGGTGAACACGTCAAGCGCAGAAAGCACGAACCTGGTCACGCCGTCGGGGTGGGCACAGGCGCCGCGCCCGGCCACGGCCGCAGCGGATCGCCTGGCCACATCGAGCGCCTCGATGCCGCCGGAGCCGTCGATCAGCGCCGCCAAGGCGCGTGCGATGGAGGGCAGACCCAGCTTGCAGGGACCGCACTGGCCCGCAGACTCGCCGGCTAGGTAGCTCGCGATCCGCGACACCTCACCCAGCGGGCAGGTGCCGTCGCCGAGGGGGAGCACGATGCCCGATCCGAGAGTGCCGCCCACGGCGGCGAGGCCTTCACGGGAAACCGGCACCGCGTACGCGGTGCTTGCGGGCAGCCACATGCCGTGGTAGCCGCCGACCAGGACTCCGTCACCCGCTGGGGCCTGGCAGGTGTCCAGGACCGCGGCCAGCGGGACGCCGGTAGGCGCCTCAATCACCGCCGGATGCGCCGCGGATCCGCCGACGCTCAACAGGATCGTGCCGGGTTCTTCCGGCGTACCGACGGCGGCGAAACGCTCCGGGCCGAGCAGAGCGAGCACGGCCAGCTGGGCGAACGTGGACGCATTGGACAGCAGCGTCGGCAGGTCATCCACGCCGATGTCGCTGGCCAGAATCTTCCGGCCCGGGGGGACCGCCCGTTTGCCGTTGATGCCGCGGACAAGCGCGCCTGACTCACCCGAGATAAACCGATCCGGCAGCCGGGCTACGCGGGCCATCTTGCGCAGGCCCGGTTCGGCCGCGATAGCCGCTTCAATCGACCGGTTCGCGAGTTCGTTACCCGCGACGCCGACCACGATCTCCTCCGCGCCGATAGCTTCGGCCACCAGCGCGGCTCCGCTGAGGATGAGGTACGGCGAGCGGATCATGAGCATCTTGTCCTTGATGCTGCCCGGCTCGCCCTCGGTAGCGTTGACGACCACGATCGTCGGGCAGTCCTTCGCTTCAGCGGCCTGGATCACCGCGTTGAGCTTGCGCGCGAAGGGGAACGCCGCACCGCCTTGGCCGCGCAGGTCAACCTGCTCAGCCATCGATATCAGTTCTTCGGCCGAGAGCCGGGGCAGCGGGCCGAAAATATCGCGGTGGGCTTCCAGGTCAAGCCTCGGCATCCGGTCGAGGCCTGCCGTCAGCCGGGCCGCCCCGATCCTCATGATCGCCGGCGCGTCAAGGCTCTTGATCGGGCTCATCGCCACTCGTCACCCCCATCGGGCCCAGGTATCTCGCGATATCTGGGGTCAGCGGAATCCGTTCTGCGGGGCATGCGGCCAGCCTCTCCGGGGATCCGGTCGCCGCGCGACCCTGCAGCAGGATCGGCGGGTGACAGGGGTGACCCGATGATAGGCAGGGCGCCTGTGCCTGATGGCGGCATCGGAGCAGGATCAGAACGCGGCGTCGTCCCCCGGCCCGGGCGTGCGGCCGGACCGGGTCCTGCCCGCGGAATCGGACCGGTATCGGGACGCGCGCCTGGGCCGACCCCTGGAGCCGATCTGGGACCCATGCCCGTGCGCGGTCCGGACCCGCGAGCAGCTCGCGGCAGCGGACCAGTATCGGGACGCGGGCCGGGGCCCCTTCCGGCCATAGGTAGCGGACCTGTCCCCGCCTGCGGTGCCTGACCTGTGCTAACTCGAGGGGCCTGGCCGACGTCGGCGCGGGGCACCGGGCCGGTGTCGGGACGCGGCATCGAACCTGACCCACCCCGCGGCGTCGTCCCCGAGCCCGTTCGCGGCATCGGGCCCGTGCCGACTCGCGGCATCGAACCCGTATCCGCCCGCGGCATGGGCCCGGTACCGGCCCGCGGCATGGGCCCTGAGTCAGCCCGCGGCATGGGCCCGGTACCGGCCCGCGGCATGGGCCCTGAGTCAGCCCGCGGCATGGGCCCGGTACCGGCCCGCGGCATGGGCCCTGAGTCAGCCCGCGGCATGGGCCCGGTACCGGCCCGCGGCATGGGCCCTGAGTCAGCCCGCGGCATGGGCCCGGTACCGGCCCGCGGCATCGGGCCGGTATCGGGGCGGGGCATCGGGCCGGTGCCGACCTGCGGGATCGGCCCGGTGTTCCAGTTGTCCTGGCGGCGCTGGTCTTCCTGGCGGCGCTGGTCTTCCTGGCGGGGTGGAGCGGCCTGAGCTGATCCCGGCTGCGGAGGCTCGATGACACGGCTATGACGCGGGCGGTCCCGTCCGGTCGGTTCTTCGCGGTTGTCCTGGTCGCCTGGATACCCGGCGCCGAGCTGCTGCCGATGACCTGGCTGGCCGTACGGATACGAGGAAAGCTCGTCTTGGGGCACGTGTCCCCTGGGCGCTCCGACAAACCGGGGCGGTCCGTCATACTCAGGCTCGTACCGTGGTTGCCTGGCCGCGGGCCCCTGACCTGTCATTCCAGCCGGGCGGCCGGAAGCGGACATGGGCGGATCGGCGACCACATAGGGACGTCCCCCGCGGCCGGCCGCAACGTCGTCACCGTACGGCGGGGCGCCCAGCGGCCTGAACCCTAGATCACGGTAGGCCTCAGCTGAGCCGTAGGTCTCGTAGGAGGGGCCAGCGGGGTCCGACGGGTAAGCCCCGGACGCCGCGGCGTAGGCCGGGGCCGGCCCAAGCGCGGGAGCAGGGCCCAGGGCCGGGAACGGACCAGAAGGGGAAGAAGGGGAAGAAGGGGAAGACCAGGCCGAGGCCGGTGCCGCGGGGAGTGCGGCCCATGAATCGGAGTTCATGCCCGTGTTAGCGCCGCGCGCGGCCAGTCCCGCGGGCAGCACCTGGACCGCTCCGCCGAGCTGAGCCTTGGCCATGCTCAGCGCCGCGGCGTGCAGCGGCGAAGAGCCCGGCGCCCGGGCACGATCCTGGCCGGGGGCCGCGCTCAGGCTCTCTTTCGGCCGCAGCGAGACGGCCAGGAACCGGACCGCCAGGCCGAGGGCCGTCACCGCGATCGCGAACCCGTAGCTCCAGTCCACATAGGGCTTGGCGTACCGGCCACCGAGCAGCCCGTGCAGGACCCCGAACACGAACGCCGCGTAGGCGGAATAGTGGATGGCCCGCCAGCGCCAGGCCTTGCCGTGCGCGGTGAACCGTTTACGCAGGATGCTCGTTACCACAATCAGCAGGATGAGGTCTGACGCGATTGTGCCGAGCCCGATGTAGAACGTCCGAAATGGCGACAGGAAGGGGATGAACGCGTCGATGACGTGCACCCGCTGGGCCAGGATCTCGGTGACGATGTGGATGACGAGGAATGCGAGTGCGCCGAACGAGACGGCCCGGTGCACGGCCTGTGCCATCACCCTATGTCCGGGTGTCATCACGGTCCGGTCAGTGGCTACCAAGCCGACCATGACCGATCCGGTGAGGCCGATGAGCGCGAACACGCCCGCGTAGAACAGCATGAAATGCTGCGTCGCGGCGTCGATGTCACGCCCGGCCGTGGTCACGACCAGCACGAATAGGATAACCACGGTCGCGGCGACCATGGTGGCCATGATCTTCCGCTGATGGTCAGTAGTTGCCCCGTACCCCCCCGAGTGCATACCCTGACGACCGCGTGAACGGCCGCTGGTTGTTGGCACGCTTAACCTCCTCAGGATCGGATTGACGCGAGAAGACCAATTGCGACGCCCGGGACGCTGGCTGTTATCTCTAGCCCTTAGCTGATGGACTAGTGACTATATCAGCGCCAATAACGCTTAGGCGGCGAAAAGGTATATGAACGATTTCGGGGGCTGGCGAGACGAGCAGTGGGCTGACCTGGGTCCTTGATGATTCGGCTGAACCACGAGCCCGCAGCGCCGCGGACTGGCAGCGGCCACCGCGGAAGCCGCCGGCGTGACGAGCCGGCTCTCCACGTCACGACGGAGCAGACGCGACCGCAGGCTGGAGTCGACGATGACTCCCGCCGGGCAAACGGTTCGGCGCCTGAGCATCCGCAGACCAGCAGGAGTACTGCGATATCCCAGCACATGCCTCCTTCGCGCTACCCCGCTCCAACACCTGTTATACAGGCCTTAACCGTGGCAGATCTGCCGAATCGGCAAGGTCCCTGCTTACAGAACTCTTCCGTTCAGATAGGTCCGGCCGCACATATTTGACGATTGACAGCGGCCTCATAGCTTCTGCTGAAATAAGACATTCGCACATATACAGGTAGTAACACCACCGATAAAGACAGCGGCCAGGGCGGGCCGAATGGCTAGGCGAGGACCGCCATCGGCAGGTATTCGACCGTCACCGGCAGATGATCGGAGCCGCTCTGCGCCTGCGGGGTGTCGAGCACGCTATGCCCGCACACCGCGTCCGCGAGCGGCCCGGTTACCCGGATCCCGTCGATGCGCCGCCGCACTCCATGCGCACCGTAGACGTCGTCCGGGTGGTGACCGGTGGTGGGGTGCCAGTCGGCGCCGATCAGCGCGGCGGCATCGTGCAGGCCGCCGGCCCACAGCACGTCCCCTGGCCGCCGGTCCGCCCAGTGCCTGCGTCGCCCTTGCTCGTCGTAATCCCACTGGCACTGGTAGATAAGGTCGGCGAACCAGGCCACTCCGGCGTACGGGTCGGCGGGTTCGTAGAGCTCCCAGCTCTCCCCGGACAAGATCCTGTCCGCGCATTCGGTGTTCCAGTCGGCGCCGATCAGCGCGGGCGGTTCGCCCTCGGGCCGGGTGATCGCGGCCACGAGGCGCTCGTTCTGGTCGGCCCGGAGCGCCCGGCCGAAGGGGGTGGCGTGAAAGGCTCCGTGCCGGACCAGGGTGCCGCCCACGTCGAGGGTGACCACGGCCAGCCCGTGCCAGAAGTATCGTGCCCCGCGGCAGCGCAGGGAGCCAGGGAGCGGCTCGATGCCGTCCCGCCACATCAGTCCCACGTGGTAGCCGTGACCGCCGACCGCGAGTGCGGCTTCGTGTCCCGCCTCAGCATCGGGTACCTCGCAGTGCAGGCCCGCATCGTCCGCGAGCTGGCGCAGGCGCCGTGCCGCCGTCGGCCCGTCGGGAGCGATGATCTCCTGAACGGCCAGCACGTCGGTATCCAGGGAACGGATCACGCCGACGATCGTCTCGTGATGCTCGCGGCCCGCCGGCGAATCGTCGGCGAACAGGTTCAGCAGGTTGTAGGTCGTGAAGAGGACCGAACTCGGCGACGTCCGCTGCGGCTGTACCCGGCTCACAGGTTAGGAGTGCGAGCCGAATTCGGCTGCCACCAGCTCGGCGATCTGCGCGGTGTTCAGCGCCGCGCCCTTACGCAGGTTGTCCCCGCAGACGAACAGCTCGATCGTCCGGGGATCGTCGAGCGACTGGCGGACCCGGCCGACCCAGGACGGATCGGTTCCGACCGCGTCGACCGGGGTGGGGAACTCACCCGCGGCGGGATCGTCGGCCACGACCACGCCTGGCGCCGCGCGCAGCACGTCCCAGGCTTGCTCGCGCCCGACCGGCTGGGAGAACGTGGCGTGCACCGCGACCGAGTGGGTGGTGACGACGGGCACCCGGACGCACGTGGCGGAAACGCGCAGCGAAGGCAGGCCCAGGATCTTGCGCGACTCGTTGCGTATTTTCAGCTCTTCTGACGACCAGCCGTCCGCCTTGAGCGAGCCCGCCCACGGCACCACGTTCATGGCCAGCGGCGCGGGGAAGGGCCCAGGATCGCCGACCGCGGCGCGCACGTCTCCCGGGCGCTGGCCGAGCGTGCGGGTACCCGCCACCTTGTCCAGCTGCGCGTACAGTGCGTCGATGCCGGCCTGGCCCGCACCTGAGGCGGCCTGGTAGGAGGCGACGACCATTTCCTGGAGGCCGAACGCCCGATGCAGGGCACCCACGGCCACGATCATCGACAGGGTGGTGCAGTTCGCGTTCGCGATGATCCCCTTGGGCCGGTTCGCGATCTGTTCCGGGTTGATCTCCGGCACCACGAGCGGCACGTCGGGATCCATCCGGAACGCGCCCGAGTTGTCGACGGCGACCGCGCCGCGGCCGACCGCAGCCGGGGCCCAGACCGCCGAGACCTCATCGGGCACGTCGAACATCGCCACGTCGATGCCGTCGAAGGCGTCCTCGCTCAGCGCGACCACCTCGGTCTCGCGGCCCCTGACCATCAGCCGCCGCCCAGCCGACCGCGGCGAGGCGATCAGCCTGATCTCGCCCCAGACGTCCGCCCGGGTCGACAGCAGGTCAAGCATCACCGTGCCGACCGCGCCGGTGGCGCCGACGACGGCCAGCGACGGCCCGTCCCCAATACTCCCCGGAGCCCCGATCACCGGCCGGTCCCCCCGTACACGACGGCCTCGACCTGGTCGGAGTCGAGCTCGAAGGCCTTGTGCGTCACGGTTACGGCCAGGTCCACGTCGTCCTGGTCGACGACCACCGAGATCCTGATCTCCGACGTCGAGATCATCTCGATGTTCACCCCGGCGTCGGCCAGCGTGCTGAAGAACCGGGCGGTCACCCCGGGGTGAGACCGCATGCCGGCCCCGATCAGCGACACCTTGCCGATCCGGTCGTCGTAGAGCAGGGACTCGAAACTCACCGACTCCTTGAGGCGCTGCAGCGTGCTCATCGCGCTCTGGCCGTCGTCGCGGGGCAGCGTGAACGAGATGTCCGTCCGTCCGGTCGCGACGGCGGAGACGTTCTGCACGATCATGTCGATGTTGATGCCGGCCTCGGCGATGGCCTTGAATATCTTGGCCGCCTCGCCCACCCGGTCGGGCACGCCCACGACGGTGATCTTCGCCTCGCTCCGGTCGTGCGCGACTCCGGAGATAATGGCCTGTTCCATCGGTGTTGCCTCCGACTTGTCAATCGCGTGCCCGCTCACCCAGGTCCCGTCCCGGTTGGTGAAGGAGGACCGCACGTGGATCGGCACCTCGTAACGCCGCGCGTATTCCACGCACCGCAGCATCAGCACCTTCGCGCCGCAGGCGGCCATCTCCAGCATTTCCTCGTAGCTGATCCGCGGGATCCGCTTCGCGGTCCGCACGATGCGCGGGTCCGCGGTGAAGATGCCGTCCACGTCGGTGTAGATCTCGCAGGCGTCGGCGGCCAGCGCCGCGGCGAGGGCGACCGCGGTGGTGTCCGACGCGCCGCGGCCCATCGTGGTGACGTCCTTGGTGGTCTGGGACACGCCCTGGAAGCCGGCCACGATGGGGATGGCCCCGTCGGCCAGGGCGTCTGAGATCCGCCCGGGCTTGATGTCGATGATCCGGGCCCGGCCGTGCGCGGCGTCGGTGATCACGCCCGCCTGGGACCCGGTGAACGATCGCGCCTCCAGGCCCAGGGCGGCGATGGCCATCGCCAGCAGCGCCATCGAGATCCGCTCACCCGCGGTCAGCAGCATGTCGAGCTCGCGGGCGGGCGGCAGCGGGCTCACCTGACCGGCCAGCTCCATCAGCTCATCGGTCGAGTCACCCATCGCGGATACGACCACCACGACCTGGTCGCCGGCCTTGCGGCTGGCCACGATCCGCTGCGCGACCCGCTTGATGCCATCCGCGTCAGCAACCGACGAGCCACCATATTTCTGCACCACGAGCGCCACGGCCGCGCCGACCTCCCCGGGACCTAGATAGACGCCTGAGTCTATCCACCCCCGATTTAACCTGCCGAATTCTTTCCGTCCGAACCGGTGCTGCCCGCCAGTCAGGAGCTCGTGCTTTCCTCAGCGACGTCGAGGCTGGCGTGGGCGACTACGGCGTGCAGCGCGCGCAGGGCGGCGCCGCCGTGGGTCCCCCAGTGATTGAAGTAGGAGTACTGCCACCACCACAGGGCCTCAAGAGAACGGCCGACCTGGTAGTGCCTGAGGCCGTGGATCAGGTCGGCGGTCACCGCCGCGATGTCGTCGGAAATCCGGAACGGCAGGCACGACGTGTCCGCGTACGGGTCGAACACCTCGGCGTACTCGTCGACCGCGGCGAGCCGCGCGGCCAGGCCGGTGCGTACCGCGTCCAGATCCGGGTCGGCGCCTACTTCCGGCTCCCAGTTACCCGGCAGGATCACGTCACGGCTGGCGCCGAGCTGTGCCCCCGCGAGCAGGATCTGCGACACCTCAAGGAGCAGCATCGGCACGGTCTCGTCGCCGCCGCCGCGCGCTAGGGCTTCGACCCCGTCGATGAAGTTCTTGACGTTCACCGCGATCTGGTCCGCTATCGGCCGCCATTCGCCCCCCTGAGCTGGCGGTTCAGACATCAAGCAGTCTCCGTCCTTCGAAGGCGCGGCCCAGTGTCACCTCATCGGCGTACTCCAGGTCGCCGCCCACGGGCAAACCGCTCGCGGGCCTAGTGACCCGCAACCCCATGGGCTTCATCAGCCTAGCGAGAAAGGTCGCTGTCGCCTCGCCTTCGAGGTTGGGATCGGTGGCGAGTATCAGTTCTGTCACCGTTCCGTCAGCCAGCCGCGTCATCAGCTCCTTGATCCGCAGCTCCTCGGGGCCGACCCCGTCGATGGGGCTTATCGCGCCGCCGAGCACGTGATACCGGCCGCGGAATTCGCGGATCTTCTCCACCGCCGCGATGTCCTTCGGCTCCTCCACGACACAGATGACCGACGGGTCGCGCCGCGGATCGAGGCAGATCCGGCACTCCTCGGCTTCCGCCACGTTCCCGCAGGTACGGCAGAACTGCACCCGCTCGGTGACCTCGATCAGCGCGTCCGCCAGCCGCTTGACGTCAGAGGAGTCGACGGCCAGCAGGTGAAAAGCGATCCGCTGGGCACCCTTCGGGCCGACCCCGGGCAAACGCCCGAGCTCGTCGATGAGGTTCTGGATCACCCCTTCGTACACGTCAGGGTCCTAGGTCTCCTCGTCATCGCTGTCATCCGGCTCGTGCCCGCCAGCGCCGAGGCCGAGACTCGACAGGTCAAGCCCGCTAGGCAGGTCGAGCCCGCCGGGCATACCTGGCATGCCGGGGAGGCCACCGCCTTGCATGGCCGCGGCGAACGGTCCCATCTGCTGCTGCTGAAGATTCTCCGCGGACCGGTAAGCGTCGCGGACGGCCGCGAGCACGAGATCGGCGATCGTCCGCGCGGTCTCCTCGGCGTCGTCCGGGTCCACCGCGGCCGGTTCAATGCTGAGGTCCATCAGCTCGCCCTGGCCGTTCACGGTGGCCTTGACCAGGCCGCCGCCCGACGTGCCGGTTACTTCGGCGTCGGCCAGCGCCTGCTGGGCGTTCATGAGTTGTTCCTGCATCTGCTGCGCAGCGGCGAACAGCTGCTGCATGTCCATCTGGGGTTCCACATCGCCCTCCTACGAAAGAGCCTATGACCAGCCTGACCCCGATAGACCGCAGCCAAGCCCCAACGAAGCCGATCGCCGCCGCGGTCAGCCCTCAATCTCGCCGATTACCTGGCCACCCAGCTCCCGCTGGATCAAATCCATCCCGGTAAGTTCCGGCTCGGCCGCAGGCGCGCGGTACGAGGACGGCTCGTCCGGCGTCATCTCATCCTCATCGGGCGGCATCTCATCCGGGGGTTCGTTGTCGTACCCCGCGGCGACCGGCGCGGCGGATGACGGCGGTCCGCCCGCCGGCCCACGGCCCCGGCCCGAGCTGGCCGGACCTGGGCCCGATCCAGGAAAATCTGGCGCCAGGCCGGCCTGGCCTGCGGGCGGATCCCCGCCGACCACCCCCTTGACCATCACGTTCAGGCCGAAGCGGGAACTCAGCACCCGCTTGAGGTCAGCGTCGCAGCCGCTGGTGCTGAAGCCCTTCAGGTCCCCATCCCTGACGAACCGCAAGGTCAGGATCCCGTCTTCGACGGAAAGCACGCTCGCGTTACTGAGCAGGATCCACGCCACCCGGCGCTCCCGCTTGACCGCGTCCAGGACCGCGGCCCAGTTCTCCCGCAGCGAATCCGCCGGGGACAGGCCGGCCGG
>ODAK010008438.1_pt1 | contig 10298 bp, 8 predicted proteins | sample 1539591 | NCBI WGS metagenome assembly ODAK01 (sample SAMEA3539303, study PRJEB22396) | soil metagenome | biome: tundra; feature: field; material: soil | place: USA | collected 2010-05 | depth 0.15 m | reverse complement strand
GTTTCTGATCGCCCGCGGAAGCGCCGCGGGAACGCACTCCGGGGGTCACGATCAGGGCTTCGGGACCGGTCTGCGCACGGATGGCGCGGGCTTCGAGCGGCGAGGCGACAACCCCGTCCACCCCGCAGTGAATGGCCAGCCCGACGCGCTGGCGTACCAGGTCGGCAACGTCGCAATCGTATCCCTGCTCGCGAAGATCTTCGCGGTCGAAACTGGTGAGCACGGTAATGGCGAGCAGTTTCATGGGCGAATCGCCGCGGCCCTCCACGGCGGCGCGCATCACCTGACCAATGCCGTGGACGGTGAGAAATGTGGCGCCGGAGCGGGCCGCCACGGCCACCGCGCGCCGGACGGTTTCGCCGATGTCGTAATACTTCATGTCGAGGAAGACGCGCTTGCCGCGGTGGATGAGGCTGCGCACGTAATCCATGCCGGCCGCCGCATAAAGCTCCATGCCGACTTTATAGAAGCCGGCGCTGTTGCCGAGAGCGGAGACGAGCGCGTCTGCATCGTTGGCCGAATCGTAATCGAGGGCGATGATGATGGGATCGTGTGGGGTCATTTGAGCATGATTGACTTACTGGTCCGCTCTGTCACGCGGCCGATGCGGCGTGCCGCGGGCAGCCGTAGTTCGAGAGCGGTAGCGTCGGGTTCCGGCAGTGTAATCAGCAGGCCTCCCGATGTTTGGGGATCGTAGAGCAATTCGAGGAGCGCGGGGTCCATCGCGGCAGGCGCGGCAACGGCGCATTCGGCGAATTCACGGTTGTTACGCAGACCTTTGGAGACGCCGCCGGCGCGAATGGCATCGAGAGCCCCAGGCAGCAGGGGCACCCGCGCCGAGTCGATTTCCAGCGTTACGCCGCTGGCCGCAGCCATTTCCCGGGCATGGCCGATCAGCCCGAAACCAGTCACATCCGTGCAGCCATGCACGTTGAATTCCAGCATGGCTTCGCAGGCAGCGCGGTTGAGCGTCAGCATGGAGGCGATAGCCGCTTCCACCGCCGCAGGGGGCGCCGCGCCTTTTTTCAGGGCTGTTGCAATGGCGCCGGTGCCAACGGCTTTGGTGAGCATCAGCACATCGCCCGGCCGCGCGCCCGCGTTGGCCTTGATGCGCTGCGGATGGATGGTACCGGTGACCGCGTAACCGAACTTTATTTCCGGATCCGAGACGCTGTGGCCGCCCAAAATGGCACAGCCGGCTTCGCGCATTTTTTCCAGGCCGCCACGCAGGATGGCTTCCAGCACGTCGCTGTCGCCGGTTTCGGGAAACGCCACGATGGAGAGCGCCGAAACCGGCTTACCTCCCATGGCGTAAACGTCGCTGAGCGAGTTGGCGGCGGCGATGGCGCCAAAGGTGAACGGATCGTCCACTATGGGGGTGAAGAAGTCGACGGTCTGGACAATGGCAAGATCGTCGGTGAGTCGATACACTCCGGCGTCGTCGGCAGTATCGAAGCCGACCAGGACATTCGGATTGGCGATGACGGGCAGCGCGCGAAGTACTTTATCCAATAACTTTGGACTCAATTTCGACGCTCAACCGCCCGCGCTCACCTGCGCCGTGAGGCGGCCGGCAAGCGCCCGCTCATCAGTAATGCGGTCAGTCACTCGAATACAATCATAGAACCATGAAGCAGTTCAGAGCCCGCCGCGAGCGCACATGAAGATTGCGCCGGGCAATATCGCAGGCGTGGAACTGATCGGCCAGGACGAGGGATCTTTCCCGGACGCCGTGGAAGCGCTGTACGGGCGCGCGCCGGATGCGGTACTGCGGCCCGCGCTGCCGTTCTCCGTGGTGGCGGTCAACCGGACGCAGCGCGTTGTTGCGCTGCTGGGAGTGCGGTTCGACATGCTGAACCCAAAGGCGAAAGCCTATTCGGTAGTGCACTATGCCGATACCCTGCGGCATCCCGAAAAAGCGGCGCTGCAGCCAGGTGCGATGCGGCTGGTATGCGCCGAGCCTTTATACACCGATCTGGTGCTGCGCCGGGCGAGTGAAGTGCACGCGCGGGGTCCCATGAATCTGGAAACTCTGCGGAAGGCGCTTCAAGTGCGTGCCTCCGTGGACTGTGTGGCGTTCGGCGACGGAGAGTTTGCGGGGCCGGATTCGCTGGCGGCGTTCGACAGATTCGAGATCGAGCGGCAGGCGGAGCTGGCGCTGGTGGAGGAAGTGCTGGCCGCGGGGAGTGCAGCAGATCGGATCATCGCCAAAGAGGTGGATGCGGCGCCGGCAACTACGCGCGACCGGGCGCTGTTGGCACGCAAATTTCTGGCACGGCGACTGCACGAAACGCTGGAGACAGGGGGCGCGGATGCGGCCCTCGAAGGGGCCAGGAAGCATCGGGTGCGCATCAAGCTGTGGAGGCGGGAAGGTTAAACGACAACACGAGCCCCACCCTGTGACGGTTCGTCCAATGGGTGCCGGGCTGCTGAACGAACCACACTAAATGTGCGAATCGCGGTCCTGATTACGGCAGGTTTGACAGTGGCAGGACTGGCCTTCAGTCAGCAGGATGGAACTCTCTCGCAACCCGCGACGATTCATGAGAAATGGCATCTGTTCACCCAGGACACGTTCAATCCTTTGACGCCCGTGGCGGGTGCGTTCAATGCGAGTGTCTCGCAGGCGACGAACTCCGATCCCCGGCACGGGGTGGGAGGAGCTGCTTATGCGCAGCGCTTTGGTGCCTCGACTGCCGACATCGTCACGCAGAACCTGTTTGAAGATTTCGTGTTCGCCTCCACGTTTCGCGAAGACACACGCTACATCCGCAAAGGACGCGAGGCGGGACTCTGGCCGCGTGCCGGGCATGCCATAGCGAGCGCGTTCGTGGTCCGCCGGGACGCCGGGGGCACGACATTCAACTGGGCCAACGCGGCTGGCACCGCAGCCAGCACCGCGCTCTCCAATGCTTACTATCCGCCGGCCAGCAGAACGGGCGGCGCCATGGCCATCCATTTCGGCACATCGTTCGTGGGAGCGGGCCTCGGCAACCTGGCACCCGAATTCTGGCCCGATGTGCGGCACTGGCTCGGCCGGCATCTGTAAGGTGCCGGACAACGTGCAAACATCAACTATGATCACGTTCGCGCCGCTGCCCGGTAATAGATGACGCCTCCGAATCCTGTTGCCACCAGACCGCCGCTCGGGAGATTCTCAAAGACCCTTTGGGACCGCCTGAAAGAACATCCTCTGTGCCGCGTCGGGCCCGGCCTGATCACGGGCGTGGCGGACGACGACCCGAGCGGCATTGCCACATACTCGCAGGCGGGCGCGCCGTTCGGCCTCAACATGCTCTGGACCATGCCGCTGGTCTTTCCGTTAATGGCCGCGGTCCAATCCATGTGCGCGCGCGTCGGCCGGGTCACGGGGAAGGGCCTCGCGGCTAATATCAAGCTCGCATTCCCGCCCATAGTGCTGCAGAGCGTGGTGCTGTTACTGTTGATCGCCAACACACTTAACATCGCCGCCGATGTGGCCGCTATGGGAGAAGTCGGGGAGTTAGTAACCGGGGTCAACCGTCATTTCATGACCCTGTTGTTCGTACTGACAACGCTCCTGTTGCAGGTGTTAGTCCCGTATCACCGGTATGTGAAATATCTGAAGTGGCTGACGCTCTCGCTGCTGGCTTATGCCGCCGTGCTGTTCACGGTCCACGTGCCCTGGGGTGAAGTGGCGCTGCGCACTGTGTGGCCACAGTTGACATGGAATTCCAATACGGCCGCGGTGGTGGTGGGCGTCTTCGGCACCACCATCAGTCCCTACCTTTTCTTCTGGCAGGCCTCGGAAGAGGTGGAAGATATGCTGGCGAAACGCGGCACTAAACCGCTGGTGCGCGATGCTGCGAAGGCCGGCCCGGAGTTGCGCCGTATCCGCTGGGACACCTGGACCGGCATGTTCTATTCGGACATTGCGGCTTACTGCATCATCCTGGCCACCGGTATCACGCTGCATGCGGCGGGCGTCACCGACATCAATACAGCGGCGCAGGCGGCCAGTGCACTGAAGCCGATTGCCGGCAACTTCGCCTACCTGCTCTTCGCTATAGGCATCCTCGGTGTGGGGCTGATTGGCGTCCCGGTGCTGGCGGGCTCGGCTGCCTATGCTCTTTGCGAGGCCATGGGCTGGAAGTGGGGCCTCGAACGGAGCGCCACTGACGCGCGCGGGTTCTACGGCGTGATCTCCGTCAGCGTACTCGCCGGACTGGTGATTCAGTATTCGCCTATCAGCCCGATGAAGGCCCTTTTCTGGAGTGCCGTGATTAACGGAGTGGTGGCTGTGCCGCTGATGGCTGTGATCATCGTGCTGGTTTCGAGGAAGTCCGTGATGGGTGCTTACACGGCGAACCGCAAGATCGTTATTCTGGGCTGGATCGCCACGGCGATCATGGGCGCGGCCGCGGTGCGGATGTTCATCCCCGGCTAAAGGCGACACTATAAGGACAGTGCAGGCCACAGCCGAAAAATCAACTATCGCCGGACTAACCGGCAGCGAAGCCGCCGAACGGCTGGCGCGATTTGGCCCGAATGAGCCGGCCCCGGTGCGGCGGCGTTCGGCGTTGCGGTCGCTGCTGATTTTATTTCTGAATCCGCTGGCGGTGATTCTGTTGTTGGCGGCGGTGGTCTCGGGCTTCCTCGGACAAGTGGTGGACGCCGGCATCATCGTGACCGTGGTGGTGCTGGGCAACATCATCAACTTCATCCAGACGTGGCGGTCGGAGGCGGCGGCAAAGCGCCTGCGCGATCAGGTGGCGGCCACGGCCACGGTGCTGCGCGACGGCGCGTGGCGGGAGATGCCGCAGCGCGAAGTGGTGCCGGACGACGTGTTCCGTCTCTCGGCGGGCGATATGGTTCCGGCGGACGCAGTACTGCTCGAAGCTAAAGATCTCCACGTGCAGCAGGCCGCGCTCACCGGCGAATCCATGCCGGTGGAAAAACAGGCAGGCGGCCCGGCTGATAACGCTCAGCCCGATGCGCCGAACCGGGTCTTCCTCGGCACCTCCGTCGTCAGCGGTACGGCACTGGCGCGTGTCGTCGCCACCGGCCCGAAAACGTCATACGGAGACATCGCCGGCCGCCTTGCCGTGAGGCCCGAAGAGACCGAGTTCGAGCGCGGGATCCGCGGCTTCGGCGGCCTGATCCTGCAGGTGGTGGTGTTCCTCGTGCTCTTCCTGCTGATCGTGAGCATCGCGCTGCACCGCAATGTACTCGAATCGCTGCTGTTCGCCGTGTCCCTGGCGGTTGGCCTGACGCCCGAATTCCTGCCCATGATCACCTCCGTCACCCTGGCCAGGGGCGCGGTGGAGATGGCGAAGAAGCAGGTGATTGTGAAGCACCTCGCCTCCATCCAGAATTTCGGCAGTATCGACATCCTGTGCAGCGACAAAACCGGGACCCTGACCACCGGGTCGGTGAAAGTGGAGCGGGCGATGGATCCACTGGGCGCCGATTCTCCGCCCACCCTCCGGCTGGCATGGCTCAACAGCAAGTTTGAGACCGGCATTCGCAGCCCGCTCGACGCGGCGATCCTCGAACGCGGCTGCGAGGGCGCGGAGGACTACACCAAGCTCGATGAGATCCCCTTCGATTTCGAGCGCCGTATGGTCTCCGTCGTCGTAGACAAAAAAGGCGAGCGCATGCTGATCGTGAAAGGTGCGCCGGAGAGCGTCCTCGCCATCTGCGGGCAATCGGACCAGAGTGGCGCCGTGTGCGACCTCGATGCATCGGTGCGCGCAGCGTGTTTAGCGAAATTCGGCGAGTTCAGCCGCGACGGCCTGCGCGTACTCGGGGTCGCCTATAAAAAGGTGGAGACCAAGCCGGCCTATAGCGGGGCAGACGAAAAGGGCCTCTGTTTCGCGGGCTTCGTAACCTTTCTCGACCCTCCCTTTGACGATGCCGCCGAGATGCTGGCCTCTCTGAAGAGAGACGGCGTACAACTCAAGATCCTCACCGGCGATAACGAACTCGTCACCCGCTACATTTGCGAAAAAGTGGGGCTGGACAGCGCCACCATCGTCCTCGGCCAGGATCTGGAGTCGATGGACGACCCGGCGCTGGGGCACGTGGCGGAAAATACGTCCGTCTTTGCCCGCGTTTCACCGGCGCAGAAGAACCGCATCATCCTCGCACTCAAGCACCGCAAACACGTGGTCGGCTACATGGGCGACGGCATCAACGACGCCCCTTCACTCCACGCTGCCGACGTGGGAATTTCAGTCTCCACCGCCGTAGATGTGGCGCGCGACGCGGCCGACATCATCCTGGTGAAACCGGGGCTGGCCGTCATCCACGCCGGCATTCTGGAAGGCCGCAAAGCTTTCGGCAACGTCATGAAGTACCTGCTGATGGGCACCAGTTCCAACTTCGGCAACATGTTCAGCATGGCCGGCGCGTCCGTGTTCCTGCCCTTCCTGCCGATGTTGCCCACGCAGATTCTGCTCAATAACTTTCTCTACGACCTGGCCCAGATCACCATCCCCACCGACAACGTGGATGCCGAATATCTGCGCGCGCCCCAGCGCTGGGACATTTCACTGATCCGCAAATTCATGCTTCTCATCGGGCCCATCAGCTCCGTGTATGACTTTCTGACCTTCTACGTGATGCTGCACTTCTTCCACGCCAAAGAGGCGCTGTTCCATACCGGCTGGTTCGTGGAATCGCTGGCCACGCAGACGCTGGTGCTGTTTGTGATCCGCACCATGGGCAACCCGCTGCGCAGCCGTCCCAGTACGGCGCTGACGGCGACGGTGCTCGTTATTGTGGCGACAGGGCTGATTCTGCCGTACACGCCCGTCGGTCTGACGCTGGGATTCGTCCCGCTGCCTGCCGTGTACTTTGCGTTTCTGACGGGGGCGACGGTGACTTATCTGGGGCTAGTTGAAGTGGCGAAGAGAAAGTTGTTCGGCAAGGTTGCGTGACCGGACATTCAGCGGACGCGGGTACACCTCTTAGGACACCGCAGTATCAAGTCCCGTTGCGAACTTTCCACGCGAACAGGGTCAGAGCAAAGCTGCAAACTCCGTGACCGACATGCCTGACGCCCGTATCAACGCGCGCAACGTGCCGGGAGCCAATTCACGATGTTGCGGCACGGACAGACTGACAGGGTATCCGGTTTTAATAAGAATCACGTGACTTGCCATGCTGACGGTCCCAAATCCAACAGGCTCGCTGAAAAGCACGGACTGCTCGCTCCCCCGAAACGGAGGGCAAGTACGCCACTAAGCAGAGACCTCGACTTCGCGGATCTCAATCAGCGGCATGCCATTAGCTGTGCGCGTCGCGAGGCATCCGGCGATCGCTTCGCGGATGTTTTCGAGGGCTTCGCTTTCCGTTGTTCCCTGCGACACGCAACCGGGGATCGAGGGACACTCGGCAACGATCATGCCGGTTTCATCGCGTTCCAAGGTTACGAGGAGCTTCATATCACAATCTTAGCCGGTTCGCACACGGGTTATCTGGTTGCAGCTGAAAGCCGCGAGCCATTTTAGAGGATAGTTCTTTATCAGGCCGGCAGCGTTTGCAGGGCGCTCCTGGCGGCGAAGTTGAGTACCGACTGAACCTTGGACCCAGGCGCCGCTCACCTTGCCGGGGATGCTCTGATCTACCGTCCTATTCTAAGGTTATCGTGACGGGGGCCAGGGCAAAACGGCGTGGCGGGACTCACAGCGCCCCCACATTCTCCAGACTCCGCCACAAATACCAGCACGCCACCGTCGTCCACGGCTTCCACGCGGCCGCAAGCTTCTCCATCTCAGCCGGCTTCGGCAGTTCTTCCAAATCCCAAGCCTTCTTCATCGCCGTCCGGATGCCGAGGTCGCCCACCGGCAGCACGTCCGGCCGCTGCAGCGCGAACATCAGGAACATCTGCGCGGTCCAGACGCCGATCCCCTTCACCCGGGTCAGATGCTCGATGACGGCGGCATCTTCCAGTTCAGTCAGTGTTTCGAAAACCACCGAGCCCCGATTGGTGTGCTTGGCCAGTTCGCGGATATACCGGGTCTTCTGGGCGGAAAGACCGAGCTTGCGCATGCGCTCCGGGCGCAGCCGCATGATGCCCGCCGGGGTGAGTTGCTCCTCCCCGGCGGCGGCATGCAGGCGTCCGAAAATCACGCTGGCCACCTTCCCGCTCAGCTGCTGGTAAACGATGGACCGCACCAGCGTTTCGAACGAAGGCTCACGGTATTGCATCTTCAGCGGGCCCACCCGGCGGATGATGGCCCCCAGCACGGGGTCTTTTTTGAGATGCTGGATAGCGGACGGCATAGTCGTATGGAAGTCCCTGAAACAAACCGCCGCCGCAACACGTCGTCACGGAGCAGTTCGCTTTTAATTTTATGAAAACCGCCAGTCTGATTGTTTTGACGCTTTTGATGGTAACGCCCGTTGCGGTGTTGCTCAAGGCGCAGCAGCAACGCCCGCAGCAGGCACCCGCCTCCGCGCAAGGCGGCCCCGTGGAAGAGGACCTCGGCGACACCCTGAAGGTGGACGTCAATGTGGTGAACCTGTACTGTTCCGTCCGCGACAAGAAGAACGCGCTGATCGCTAATCTGGAAAAGAACGACTTCACTCTGAACGAGGACGCGAGGCCGCAGACCATTAAATACTTCAGCCGCGAGACCGATCTGCCCCTCACCATTGGCCTGCTGGTGGACGTCTCCGGCAGCCAGCAGAACCTCATCGAGATCGAGCGCCGCGCCGCCTCGCAATTCTTCAGCAGCGTGCTGCGTAAGAAGGATGTGGCGTTTCTCGTGAGCTTCGGCGCCGATTCCGAACTGCTGCAGGATCTGACCGGGTCGCCCCGGCTGCTGCAGGACGGGTTGAACCACCTCAAGCTGAACACCGGCTATTCGGGACCCACCGGTGGACCTGTCCCCACCGCCACGCGGGCACGCGGCACCGTCCTTTATGACGCCGTTTACGCCGCATCCACGGACATGCTGGCTAAGGAAGTGGGACGCAAAGCTCTTGTGCTGATTACGGACGGCGAGGACGAGGGCAGTCAGGAAACCATGAAGTCCGCCATTGAGGCCGCCCAGAAGGCCGACACCATTGTCTACGGCGTGCTCTATGTGGATCGCCAGTTCTACGGCGGGGGCTTCCGGCGCGGTGGCGGCGGATTTCCGGGGACGATGAGCTACGGCGGCGAAGGCGTCCTGAAGCAGATGGCGGAGGAGACCGGCGGCCGCATGTTTCAGGTAGATAACCGCAATTCGCTGGAGAATATTTTCGATCAGATCCAGCAGGAAATGCGCACCCAGTATGCCATCGGCTACACGCCCACGAATTCCAACAAAGATGGCGGGTACCGCAAGGTCGATTTGAAGACCTCCAGCAAAGATTTGAAGGTGCAGGTCCGCAAAGGCTACTACGCCATTCAGCCGCGGTAGCGCCTTGTCGATTTACGCCAGCCACGCCTTCCGTGCTTCCAGATAGGCTTCCACTGCAACAGCCAGCGGCGGCATCGGCTCGATGCCGGTTTCCCGCAGACGCGCATTCTCCAGCGCCGAAAAGCGCGGGCGCCGCGCCGCGGTTCGATATTCGCGGGCGTCGGTGGCCGTGAGATCGGCCTTCACCCCGGCTTTTTCGAAGATCAGACGCGCGAAGCCGAACCACGAGATGGCTTCTCCGCCGCCGATGTGGAAGACGCCGTGCAAATCGCGTTCGGCGAGGTCGATGGAGCGCGCGGCCAGCGCCGGTGCATAAGTGGGCGACGCTACATGATCTTCCACCACCCGGATCGGTTTGCCCTCGCCTGCGCGCCGCAGCATCAGTTCCAGAAAATTGCCACGCGCCGTTTTCAGGCCGCCGGGACCGAAGACGCCCGAAGTGCGCACGATCAACGGATGTTCCAGATAGGCCTGCGCGTAGAGCTCACCCGCCAGTTTCGAGACGGCGTAAGCACCCAGCGGATGGGTGGCGTCCGTCTCCACATAGGGGCGGCCCAGCGTGCCGTCGAAAACGTAATCGGTGGAGAACTGAATCAGCTTCGCGTCGTTCTGCCGGCAGGCAATGGCCAGATTCATGACTCCCATGGCGTTGGCTTCGAAAGCGGCGCGGGGCTCGCGCTCCGCCACGTCCACCTGATTGTAGGCAGCGGCATTGAAGACGGCCCAAGGCTCGATTTCCGCCAGCGTGCGCTCCACCAGTTCGGGCTTGGAGATATCCAGCGCGGCCCGCGGGAAGCCGCGCACAACATAGCCGCGGCGACCCAGTTCCGCGCTCAGTTCTACGCCGAGCTGGCCGGACGATCCGAATACGACGGTGGTTTTAGGCATAGAAAAAGGGGACGATTG
>ODAK010008437.1_pt1 | contig 10298 bp, 7 predicted proteins | sample 1539591 | NCBI WGS metagenome assembly ODAK01 (sample SAMEA3539303, study PRJEB22396) | soil metagenome | biome: tundra; feature: field; material: soil | place: USA | collected 2010-05 | depth 0.15 m | reverse complement strand
ATGTTATTTAATTCAATATTTTTATCAGTTAACTCTATCGCCTTTTTTGAAATATCAGTTGAATGAACTTCTTTAGCTCCTACATTGGCAGCATACACAGAGAATCCTCCTGTATAACAAAAGGTATTCAGCACCACTTTATCTTTTGAATAATTTGCAAGCAATTTACGATTTTCGCGTTGGTCGAGGAAAAAACCTGTTTTTTGTCCGCCTTCCCAGTCCACATAAAATTTATTATTGTTTTCCAATGCAATTGTATTGATAGGAATTGATTCATCTTTTTTATAGAGGTAACCATTCGCTGCTTTAACAGAAGCCTGTTTGGGCATTGTCTCTTCGCTTTTATCAAACACAGCTATTAGTGTATCGCCCATTATTTCTTTTAATGCTTTTACAAATTCATTTTTAATAAGATGCATTCCTATGGAGTAAGATTGAAATACCGCAGTTCCATTATAAAAATCAATTATAAATCCGGGTAAGCCATCACCTTCAGCAAAAAATAAACGATAACAATTGGTATAAGGATTATTCACCAAATTTAATTGTTTCCGAAAATTATAAGCCGCTTGTATTTTACTTTTCCAAAAATTATAATCAGGTGTAACTTGAGTAAACGAAAACATTCGTACTGCGATAGAACCTATCTGAAAATGCCCCATTCCAAGAAATTCATTTTGCGATGAATACACTTCTACAACATCTCCTTCTTTTACATCATCACTGAATTTTTTTATCGCTCCTGAAAATACCCAGGGATGAAAGCGGTATAAACTATGGTCTTTTCCGCTTGTTAATGTTACTTTAATCATTTATTAGATTGTTATTTATTGCGAATTTACGAATAAGTTCGGAGTGATTTTTACTTAAATCAAATCACAAATTTATATTAAACCGATAAAGTAATTTCGCATCTTCCTCAGCGTAAGCCACGCCAACACGCGGACTCAAAACAATATCTTTTTTCATTACCTTAATTCCTTTATCTTCTATCCAGATTTTATTGCCTGTTAAATTCAGTCCGTTGTGTTTAGTGAGTATTCCTAATGCTTGTGAAACAGTTCCGGGTCCGTTTGCAATTTTGTTGTGTAATTGAATTATATTTCTTCTTTTTAAAATTAAATCAATTCCTTCAATTGGTTTGATTGCCCTTATTAGCACCGCGTGTGGCGTGTCTTTAACGTTGGTAATCACATTAAATAAATGATGAATGCCGTAACATAAATACACATAGCTAACTCCGCCTTCGGCAAACATAATTTCTGTACGATTGGTTCTTCTGTTGTTGTATGCGTGTGATGCTTTGTCGGAAACGCCTGCGTAGGCTTCGGTTTCGGTAATTATTCCGGCAGTAATTTTATTATCAATTTTTGTAAATAAATATTTCCCCAATAAATCTTTGCTGATTTGGATTACATCATCGCGTAAATAAAAGTCTTTAGATAATTTTGACATTTGTTAAAAATAATTTTAAAATTAGACTTTATTGTTAATATGGTACAAAGCCAATATAGAGCGTCATTTCGAGGCACATTCTGCGTTGTAGCAGACACTCAATCTCCCATCTATCATTGTTTGAGATTGCTTCGGGCGAAAAGCCCTCGCAATGACGCGCTGAATAAATAATTAAACAATTAATATCAACAAATTTTCACCATTGTATTTCAATTGATTATTATCCACCAACCATTGAATGGTGCGAATTCTTTTATCTTCATTACCTTCTGTTAAAGCGTTTACAAGGGTTGCAAGAGGCATCGGATGCATCGCTAACAATTCTTTTATCTGTCGGCTGATGTTTTCAAACTCATCGGTATGCAATGTTTTTCTGTTCTCTTCCAGACATACATCGCATTGATTGCAGCGGTATGTATTGGTTTCGCCAAAGTAGGCAAGTAAAATCTGACTGCGACATTTATGTATGCTATCTGCATAATTGATAACAGCTTCCATTCGTTCAAGCGCTCTTTGTTTTAACAGTGCGAAATTTTCTTTTGAGAGCGTCAGATTATTAGCATCAATCCTCTCTTGTTCAAAAGTTAGTTGAGCCGATTCGGTTTGCGGAATATAGGTTAGCAATTTATGTTGTTGTAGATAATTTAATTTTTTAACGATTTCCTCACGTGAAGTGTTTATTTTGTTTGCCAAATCTGTTTCATTTATTTTCACAAAATTATCGAAGAGTCCGGAGTGAGAGCGAAGCAGTAATTTGATAAACGTATCGAATGTAGGCGAAGCAATTTGAAATTTATATAAATCGTCGCGGTTGAGTTCAAATTTAATTTTTGAGGGCTGGTGCAAAGCGTCAGTAGTGGAAATATAACCTTCCCGTTCAATAAATTTTAAACAATTAAATACCGTTATCGCTTGTAAATTATAGGTATTGCAAAAAGCCGCCATATCAAAATTGAATGTTAACCCTAAACCTGCGCCTGTGGCAATTTGATAATAATTGGCTAAAGCCTGATAGATTTTTTTTATTTCTTTGATACTCGGAAAGCTTGTGTTTACATTACGTTCAAGCTCTATCTTATCGCTTTGGTTATACAGCAAAATTGAAAACGCTTTTTTTTCATCACGTCCCGCCCGACCTGCTTCCTGAAAGTATGCCTCTAAAGAGTCAGGTAAATCAATATGTACAACACATCTTACATCCGGTTTATCTATGCCCATTCCAAAAGCATTGGTGCAAACAATTATTCTTGTTTTGTTTTGCATCCAGTTCATTTGTTTTTGATCACGTACAGATGGCGGCAAACCGGCATGATAAAAATCGGCTGAAATTTTATTGCTGATTAAATAGTTGGCAACGTCATGTGTTTTTTTTCTGTTACGGACATACACTATTCCTGAACCTTTCACGCTATTCGCGATTTTAACAAGTCTTGCCAATTTATCTTCTTCATGTAAAACGATGTAAGCAATATTTTTTCGTTCAAAACTTTTTTGGAAAACATTTTCTTTTTTAAACAAAAGTTTTTGTTGAATATCTTTTACTACTTCTGTTGTAGCCGTTGCCGTTAAAGCCAATACAGGAATATTGGGAAGCAGTTCTCTTAATGTTTCAATTTTTAAATAGCTTGGTCTGAAGTCGTAACCCCATTGCGAAATACAATGCGCTTCATCAATCGCTATTAAATTTATTTTCATTTTTTGCAAACGGATTTTCACAATTTCTGTTTCTAATCGTTCTGGAGAGAGATAAAGAAATTTAATATTGCCATGTACACAATTATCAAGCGCGATATCAATTTCTCGTTTGTGCATTGTTGAAGTTATCGAAATAGCTTTTATTCCTTTACTGACAAGACTTTCAACTTGGTCTTTCATCAAGGCGATTAAGGGAGAAATAACAATGCAAATACCATCTTGTGCTAATGCCGGAACCTGAAAACAGATTGATTTTCCGCCACCGGTGGGCAACAGGGCTAATGTGTCCTTACCTTGAAGAACAGAATGAATAATATTTTCCTGTAAAGGACGAAAGCTTTTATAGCCCCAATATTGTTCTAATATTTCGTGAATGTTTTTCATCTGTATGATACAACGAAGATATTAAAATATCAGTAAAATGGGGAAGGAACAGTTGTTTAAAAGAAATGCAGAAGGACTTGAGCGTGCTGTTAGCGGCTGTGCTTTCTTTTTGTCTTATATTGTGTTTTCGGTTCAAATAAAGTCATCTGTTGTTGAGATGGTAGTTGTGTCAAATAATTTGAGATAAAAAGTTCTTTTCCTTTCTGGTCTGAACCTGCTGTTATGTTTCGCATTCCATAAGTCAAGTCCCAAGGAATAATGTTTGCAAACGAAAACAATTCCCTTATATATTCGCTGTCGTCATAAGTTATGAGCCACTTATGTTTGCAGTTGCGCATTGTTTCTGCAAATTTTTTGTGGTTAAATGACTTGTGCATATTTCCGTTCTTTCCATATAGTGCAGATTTTGTTGCAGAGAAATAAGGTGGGTCAAGAAAAATAAAAACATTCTCTCCTTCTTTTTTTACTAATTCTTCGTAATCATAGTTAGTGATTGTCGAACCATTAATTACTTTGGCAAATTGATTAAGTCGTTGAATACTGCTTTCTGTAAAGCGTCCTGTGAAAGCGCCTTCGCTAAAGCCACCGCTCAAACTTGTTCCTGAAAACGTAATACGATTATAAATAAAAAATGCTGCCGCTCTTTCTAAATCGTTAAACCCGTCTAAATTTTTATTTAAAAATTTATGCAATTCTTTACCAACCGGAAATTTATTTCGCCATTCATAAACCTTGTCAATTAAAGCATCTACGTCTTTTTGTGTCATTTCCCAAAACTTAAAAAGTTCTAAATAAAGGTCGTTAATCCAAAATTTTTTATGAGGAAATCTTTGCTTTGCATAGATAAAAATAGAACCACCGCCTAAAAAGGGTTCTCTGAATTCATCAAATTCAGGCAACAATGTTGAAATTAATTCAACCGCTCTGCTCTTACCACCTGGGTACCTTAATGGACTTTTTATCATTTTGAATATTGGACTTTAATGATAAAATTATTTTGTATCGCTTCCGCAATTACTGTTTCAATGAGAAGAATTTGAGATGCTGAAAGAGCATTGTTAGTGTAAAATGCTGAGAGTTCATTTTTACTGCTTGCAGAAGTAATTCCTCCTTTTAGTTTTGAAGATGTTAAACATAAAATAGCTTCACTTTGTATTGTATTTTCATTTGCAGTTACTTCGGTAAGATTGCAATACAAAATCATTTTTAGCAAACCGTCTTTAATGTCACCCTTGCTTGGAAGTATAGTATTTACGCTATGTTTGCCTTCAATTAAACTTATTTTTTCTTTTGAGATAAGTATTTCATCAACTGTCAAAAAATACTGTCCGCCTAAATAGTTTGTGATAGTAACTTTTGCTTTTGATAATGTAGATAAACTTTCTTTAGGTTGAAAGGTTACAAATTCTCTTGATTGTGCTTCCTTTGCTTTCCCCCTTGAAAAGTCCATAAACAAGGAAACATCTTTTCCGATTTTATCTTGAAAATTTTGTAGTCCTTTTATTCCGTGCAATGGAACTTTTGTTTTCGTTTCAATTTCTGCATAAGACAAAACTACTTTCTTCAAAATATTGTGAAAGTTTGTTTTCAATTCGTTAATGTTCCAATGTAAAGCAGAACTGTGATATTGTTCAATTTCTTTTATTTTTTGCAGAACATATTTGTTATCAAACTGCTGGTTAGTGATTTTATTCTCTGCCTTGTCTGCTTTGTTGTAATATGCGAAAATCACAAACACATCAAGCAAAGACATAAGTGAGACAGTGTCCCACTGTATGAAATCTCTGTCGCCTCTTGCTCCTTCATCTTTTACAATTGGTATTACAGTAATTTTCTTTGAGATGTGAAGCGTATTAAAAACTCTTTCAAAAGGATAAGAACGTGTCCGCTTGGGTGAAACCCATTTTGAAATTGCGTAGGAATATTTGTTGTCGGTAACGATACAAGCTGCTGGAGCTTCGTTAATGTCAAAACTCTTGAAGTCAATTGTCTTCAGATTTTCGGATAGAATGACTTTATATTTTATACCTGTTATTTTACCTACTATATTCATTGTGCAAAATTAGTACTATATTCTGTTTGATCGTTTAAAATAATGTTCAAGTATATCTCCAATAATAATTGAACTACTTATGCAGACATAGCCGCAGAGACTACATCATCATTACCTAAGCACACTTATTTTCTTTACAGATTTTGTGGTAGGAGTAGAGAGTTCCAAAAAATAAATTCCGGTTGATTCCGAGCCTATATCAATGTTATAAGTACCGGTTGTAGCATTTGTAAAAATCGTAGTATAAATTGTTTGACCAATAAGATCAATTATTTTAGCAGTTACGTTTTGTGGTTTTGAAATTTTTATATCAATATTAAACTCACCATTACTTGGGTTGGGATAAATAGTGAACGATGAAACAATTTCTGTTTCGGTTGTTATCCGCGTGTTACTATCAGCATTGTAAGTACGAATGTTGGTACCATTCAAAGTTGTTGTTCCCGTATTTTCAGGGTCTAACCAATGTTTTAATTGTGTGGAATCAGTTCCGCCTCCCAACCAGGAGGTTGCGAATTTACCATAATTATCATACAAACTATCCGCGCTAACACCACACGCTGATGGTCCGCCATAAAGTTGTCCAACTATTCTATGGTTTTGGTCGAATAGAGCTGAACCCGATGAACCACGCTCAGTACAGCCTGTTGTCCACTGACCAATCTTCCAGCAATTAGCGCCAGCATAAATAACCGATTGTGTGGCGTTTAAGGCTTGCGAAATTTTTTTAATATCACCCATCGGATGATGAATACACACTACCGAGTCTGCGGGAGTATTGATTCTAGACCAACCTGCAAAATATGGATTATAATTAGCAGGAATTGTTTGACCTATTAATCCTCCGGTTATTTCTACCAAACTCATATCTGTTCCAAGGTTTGCCGCTCTTTTCACACAACCTGTTAATGATAAACTTGTCGGATTTGTTGCCGGATTTGTGCATAAAGGGGCTTCCCATTTGAAACGAAATACCCATGTGCTATAGCCGGTTGAACTACAATGATTGGCAGTTAATATATAAGGTTTGCTATCTTGCGGTACATCATTTACCAATGCGCCACTACAAACAATATTCCCTGCTGTTATTAAAAACACTACCGAGTTTTTTTCATTTTGCCAATTAGCTCCTAATGGACAATTTATATTTGTTTGACAAGATCCTGCTTCAGCAAATGATTTGCCTATATAATCCTTCATTCCTCTGTATCCATGCGTTACACGAAATAATTTTATACGTCCCTTATTACTAACTTCAGCAGGTTCATAATATTCTAAAATTACCGCATCTCCTTGCAACAGGTCAGTTGCAAAGGCTTTATCATCTTGATTATTTACTTTTGTGAATGCGCCAATCACAAAACTTTTATCGGCGCTGTAAATAAATAACTTGCCTCCTTCGGGCATAAAAAAATCATCAAAAGCTAAATTCAATGATAAAGCGTTTGGTGATTTAATTCTTAGTTGCCACAATCTATCGCCGTTTGGTAATGTTATCCATAATCCTGAATTATTCAAATTAAAATTAACCAAATGATTATATCCAAAACGATAGGGAGTTTTGTTTTGGTCATTAACGGCATCTTCAGCTTGCATTGAATCTAAATTAAAAGTCGGCAAAATTTCTTCTTTCAGATTTTGAATTAAAGATTCGCTAAAATTATTTTCGAAACGATAAGGTTGTCCGCCTTGGCTGTATTGTGCGTGAACAATACTTCCAAACATATTGAAAGCAAAGAAAAATGAAAAAACAAATTCTTTTCTTTTTATTTTATATGTGTCAAAATTTTTTTTCAATGCTTATTTATTTCGTCGTATAAAAAATTCGATGTGTGTTTCCAAGGTCAACTATAACGGTATTTTGTTCCGGATATTTCAGGTTGGAAATATTAAATTTCAATTCTTTATAAATTAATTGTCTGCAAGCGTCTCCATTACTCGTATGTTTTAAACAGATATAAACTTGTGGTGGCAAGGATTTTCCATAAGCTTTGTTCGAATACAATTCAAACGAATGTGTTTTACATCCTCCTGAATAATTCACAAATATGGATAAAATATCTTCATTCATTTTTGTACTGTCAATAATATACGAAGCGCCGATATCTGTCATGTTAATTTTCGAATCAATGATTACATTTTTAATTTCAGACGAAACACTTTTATTTTCGACAGTTGGAATATTTTTATTGCTTGAATGATTCATCGCTTTTTTATGACACGCATAAATTAAGGTAATGGAAAATAAAACAGATATAATAATTTTTTTTTGCATCATGATGCGTTTACTCAAAGATAGTTTTTTTTATCTTTTGAGTTCGTAAATTCAAATCTATATACTTATGGTTTATGTGAAATTTTATTGTTGCCGTCATTGCGAGGAACGAAGCAATCTCTATAAAGCATTCCTTGAGATTGCTTCGTTCCTCGCAATGACGCTGTGTATATATCTTATTTACTTCTAAATAATTTTTCGAGAGCGAACATTTCATCGCGCAGGCGTGCTGCTTCAGCGAAGTCAAATTCTTTCGCGGCAATATCCATTGCTTTTCTAATTTGAGTAATTGCTTTTTGTAACTCTTGTTTACTCATATATTGAACAACAGGATCAGCGGCATAATTTAATGTTTCATTCTCAACATAAGTACGCGCTAATTTTCCTTTAGAATCAACTATTACAGTCGTTTGCCCCAAAATGGATGCTTTTGTTTTATTCAATGCGGTTGGAACCATTTCGTGAAGTATGTTATAAGCAATTTGTTTTTGGCGACGGCGTTCTGTTTCGTCAATGGTGCGTTGCATAGAGCCTGTAATTTTATCGGCATACATAATTACTCTGCCGTTGATGTTACGTGCCGCGCGCCCTGCTGTTTGCGTCAAAGCGCGGTCTGACCTTAGAAACCCTTCTTTATCAGCATCCAATATAGCAACCAATGAAACTTCCGGCAAATCCAATCCTTCGCGTAAAAGATTAATTCCTATCAGCACATCGAAAACGCCAAGTCGTAAATCGCGCATGATTTCTACACGTTCCAGTGTATCCACGTCCGAATGAATATATCTGCAACGGATACCAATATTCAACATATATTTTTGTAATTCTTCCGACATTCTTTTGGTGAGTGTAGTTACCAAAACGCGTTCATCTCGTTTGGTAACTTTATCAATTTCTTCCAGCAAATCATCAATTTGATTCACACTTGGGCGCACTTCTATAATTGGGTCTAATAATCCGGTTGGACGTACAACTTGTTCTGCAATGATTCCTTCCGAACGCTGTAACTCATATTCAGCAGGCGTTGCACTTACGTAAATAACTTGAGGAATCATAGATTCAAACTCCTCATATTTTAATGGACGATTGTCCATTGCCGCAGGCAAACGAAATCCATAATCAACTAAATTTATTTTACGGGCGCGGTCGCCGCCATACATAGCGCGTATTTGCGGAAGTGTAACATGACTTTCATCTATCACCATTAAAAAATCTTCAGGAAAATAATCAATCAAACAAAATGGTCGTGAACCCGGCGCACGATTATCAAAATAGCGTGAATAATTTTCAATGCCTGAACAGTAACCCAATTCACGCATCATCTCTAAGTCATAAGTAACACGGTCTTCCAAGCGTTTTGCTTCCAGATGTTTTCCTATTTCTTTAAAATAATCTACTTGTTTTACCATATCATCCTGTATTTGATGGATGGCATTTTTCATGGTATCCGGACTGGTAACAAAAATGTTGGCAGGATAAATGGTTACGCTATCTAACTTCTCAAAGCCTCTTCCGGTAGTGGTTTCAAAATATTCAATGTCTTCAATTTCGTCACCCCAAAACGCAATACGCAATGAGTAATCGGCATAGGCTAAGTTCACATCTACAGTATCACCTTTTACACGAAAGTTGCCACGTAAAAAATCTTCAGTTGTCCGTGAATAAAGACTCTCTACTAACTTATGTAAAAATTTATTACGACTGATAATTTCTCCTTTTTTGATTTGAATTACATTGCTTTTAAATTCAACAGGATTACCAATACCGTAAATACAGGAAACAGAAGAAACAACAATCACATCTCGTCTGCCGGAAAGCAAAGCGGAAGTGGTGCTTAAGCGCAATTTTTCTATTTCATCATTGATGGACAAATCTTTTTCGATATACGTATTGGAGCTTGGGATAAAGGCTTCGGGCTGATAGTAATCATAATAACTTACAAAATACTCCACCGCATTTTTCGGAAAGAATTGTTTGAACTCACCATACAACTGCGCTGCAAGCGTTTTGTTATGACTTAAAATAAGTGTAGGTTTTTGAGTTTGCTCGATAACATTAGCAATGGTAAATGTTTTTCCCGAACCTGTAACGCCCAATAATGTTTGTGCCGGCAAATGATTTTGAATGCCATTTACTAATTGCTTTATAGCCGATGGTTGGTCGCCAGTAGGTTGAAAATCTGATGTTATTTTGAAATCCATTGCGGATACAAAATTACGAATAAAAATAAGTCAAACGCTCACGTAAATTTATGATTGACGCACAATAAAAAATCAAGAAAGTTTTCCTTGCATAATGCAAAGATTTTTATTGTTTTACTTTCCCTTCTGTTGCTTTTAACTTTTTTATTCAATAGTTTTACATACTTGTGCAATATGCGCATAGTCCGTATGTTTGTATTCTGTTGTCATACAACACGAGCTTATTGTTGATAGC
>ODAK010008435.1_pt1 | contig 10299 bp, 7 predicted proteins | sample 1539591 | NCBI WGS metagenome assembly ODAK01 (sample SAMEA3539303, study PRJEB22396) | soil metagenome | biome: tundra; feature: field; material: soil | place: USA | collected 2010-05 | depth 0.15 m | reverse complement strand
CGCGTCTCCCATTGGCCGCCGACCCTGAGCTGCACCAGCCACCAGCGCACGACATCCTTCCCGCCCGGCGTGAACACGACGTCCTCATCGTCCTTCACCTGTATAATCCCAATCGCGGGCGCACCAATCTCCGCGCTCATCATCCACGGTGATGCGGGTACCAGCGCAAGCTCCGCGTACAGGAGGCGTTCGAGCGCCGTCGCCACGCTGTCGCGGTTTTCGAGCAGGACTTTCATCGAGAAGTGGACGTTTCCCGTCGCGCCCTGCTGCTCGCGCGTCGCCCGCACTTGCGCGAGCACCTCGTCACGCCGCCAGCCGCCGGTACTCCTTTCGTCCACCTTCGAGGTGTAGTTGCCGGGCCAGAGGTGACGCTGGAGCGAGTCCTGGTCCACCCACCAGCGCAGCAGCTCCGGATAGCGCTGCCCGTCCTTCTCCATCGGCCAGTAGAGCTGCGGCGTGAAGTAATCCACCCATCCTTCGTGCAGCCATTTTCGCGAGTCGGCGTAGAGCTTTTCGTACGCGTCGAAACCGGTGACCGTCTCCGGGCTGCCCGGACGCCAGATGCCGAACGGGCTGACGCCGAACTTCACCCAGGGCTTAGCCTTTGCGATTGCCTGGTGCAGCGTCTCGATCAGACGATCCACGTTCGACCGTCGCCATTCATCGCGCGCGAGCGCGCCGCCGGACTTCCGGTAGCGCTTCCAGCTCCGATCGTCGGGAAACTCCGTCGAGCCGTTCGCGCGCCGTTCGGGATATGGATAGAAGTAATCGTCGAGATGCACGCCATCGATGTCGTAACGATTCACGACGTCGAGCACGACTTTCACCGTGCGCGCCATCACCGCGGGCTCGCCCGGATCCATCCAGAGTTGCTTCCCGTATTTCTTCACCAGGGTGGGATTCGCGTGCGCGATATGCGACTTCGCGAGCGGCGTTCTTGCCGATGGATCCCTGGCCCGGTACGGATTGAACCACGCGTGCAGCTCGAGTCCGCGCGCGTGCGCTTCCTTCACGGCAAATGCGAGCGGGTCCCAGGGCGGAGCCGGCGCCAATCCCTGCTGCCCTGTGAGATACTCGGACCAGGGTTCGATCTTCGACGCGTACAGCGCGTCGCCGGCTGGCCGCACCTGGAAGATCACGGCATTGAGTCCGAGGCCGGCGGCGCGATCGAGGATCGCCACGAGCTCGGCTTTGGCGAGGGACGGGGGCAGTCCGGGCTTCGAGGGCCAGTCGATGTTCCGCACGGTCGCGACCCAGACGCCGCGGAACTCGCGCGGTACGGGTGGTGGCACGCACTCCGCGTCGGTCTGCGGACAGGGCAGGGCGAGCGGCTCCGCCGGCGCGGTCGCGGACTGGGTTTTCGACCGCTCCGGCGTCTGCGCCGCGAGCGCACCCGCAAGCAACGCGAGGGCGACTAGAGAAAGCGCGCGACGAGTCGCCGGAGGTATCATCATGTTGAATGTAGTGGAGCCTCTCCAGACAAAGGACTCCAAATGCCCTCGGATCGTTTCTCGCTCGATGGGAAGGTCGCACTCGTCACCGGCGGGACGCGCGGCATCGGCCGGGCGATCGCGTTCGAATTCGCGCATGCGGGCGCGCGCGTCGTCGTGGCGAGCCGCAAGCGGGAAGCGGTGAGCGCGACGGTCGCGGAGCTGGAGAAGGAGGGCGCGGAGGCTTCAGGCATCGTCGCCAACGTTTCGAAACCCGACGACCACGCCCGCATCATCGACCATGCCGTGTCGTCGTTCGGAGCGCTCGACATCCTCGTGAACAACGCAGCCGTGAACCCGGTCTTCGGCCCGGTGGAGATGACGAACGCCGAGGCGTTCGACAAGATCATCGCGGTCAATGTCCGGGCGCCGTTCGAGATCGCGAAACTCGCGCTGCCGCACTTCCGGGCGCGCGGCGGTGGCGTGATTCTCAATATCTCGAGCATCGGCGCTCTCACGCCCGAGCCTAACCTCGGCATCTACAGCGTGAGCAAGGCGGCCCTCATCAGCCTCACGCACGTGATCGCCCGGGGTTGGGGCAGGGACAACGTTCGCGCCAACGCGATCTGCCCCGGACTCATCAAGACCGATTTCAGTTCGGCACTCTGGCAGAACGAGCAGATCCGCGGTCACATGATGAAGAATCAGGCGATCGGAAGGCTCGGAGAGCCGGAGGATGTCAGCGGACTGGCCTTGTTTCTCTGCAGCGACGCGGGGGCCTTCTGCACGGGCGGTGTGTATGTGGCAGACGGAGGCTACACGGTCTGATCGCGGCGGAACTTCTCCGTTTGGCGTCCAGTGGACCGCCCGCGGCGTCCTTCTCACGCTGCGCGTTCCGCCGTAGCTTCTTCCCTGCCTGTCCACCGGCACACCTCCCCCGGCCCGCGCGACTCTTGAGAAGATCCTCGCACGTCACGCTGCTGCTCGTCGCGGTTCTCCTCGCTGCCTGCAACGGTGTCCGTCCGGTACTCACGAACGGTGATGCGAGGTGGGTGCGACAGACGGTAGCCTCCTCTTCGAGCTGCCGGAGCCTGAGCGCGGTAAGCGAGATGGTTGCCTGGGCGGGGTGCACCGACGGCCAGCTGTTCCGCTCCGACGACGGCGGCGCGACGTGGAGTGTGGTCCTGGTGAGCGGGGCCGAACGCCTCGACTTCCGCGGCATCAGGGCATTCGACGCGAACTCGGCGGTCATCACGAGCGCGGGACCCGCCGAGCAGGGCGGAGCGCGCATCTATCGCACGGTGGATGGCGGGCGGAGCTGGACGCTGGCGTGGACCGATTCCACGAAGGGCATCTTTCTCGACGGCGTCGCGTTCTGGGATTCGCGGCACGGCTTCACCTTCAGCGATCCCGTGAACGGCCGGCTCGTCATCCTCACCACGGACGACGGCGGCGCGCAATGGGCGCGAGTGCCTCCCGAGAACATTCCTCCCGTCCTGAAGGGTGAAGCCGCGTTCGCGGCGAGCAACACGCAGCTCACGGTGCAAGGCTCGTCGAACGCGTGGATCGCGACGGGCGGCGGTGCGGAGGCGCGTGTGTTCCGTTCGACCGACCGCGGCCGCACATGGAGCGTGTCGTCCACCGGAATGCCGGGCGGGCCGTCTGCCGGCCTCTTCGGCATCGCATTCGCCGACGCGATGAACGGACTCGCCGTCGGCGGCGACTACACCATCGCGCGCGGCCCCACCGACCTCGCGATCCGTACCCGCGACGGCGGCGTGACGTGGAAGCCGGCCGGAACCAGCCGGCCGGACGGTGTCACGCAGGGGCTCGCGCTCGTGCCCGGTGCCAGGCCACCGGTCTTCGTCGCCGCCGGCGCGCACGGCACGGCGTTCACACACGACTTCGGCGCCACGTGGGAAGCGGGCGACACGCTCACCTCGTTCGGCGTCGGATTCGCGAGCCCGAAGGTGGGGTGGGTCGCCGGCCCGCGCGGCCGCATCGCAAAGTTCAGCGCTCCGGCGAAGTGACCTACGACCTCGAATCGGTTGCCCTGCCGCGACTCGGCACGACTGCGCTGCGCGCGCTCGTCGCGCTCCTCGAAAATCGGGTCACGGGCCCGGCGCTCATCGAGAAACTGAAGCGCGACGGCGGGCTTACGCGCCTTCGCGAGATGGTGGTCTCCGAATCGCCGACATTCCTTCCGGTTCTCCCCGCAGACGAGGTTTCCTTTCCTCCGCTCATGCCGGCGCGGGACGAGCCGGCGCGCGAACCTCCGGGGTTCCAGTTCCCGGGAATGGACGCATACACGACGGCGTACCGCACCGGCCGCGCGACTCCCGAATGGATCGCTGAACGATTCCTCTCGCAGCGCGACCGGAGCGAGACCGACGTGCCATCGCTCAAGACGTTCATCGCCGTCCATCGCGATGACTTGATCACGCAGGCGCGCGCCTCGTCGGAACGGTGGCGGGTCGGCCGGCCGCTCGGTCCTTTCGACGGCGTTCCGGTCGCGGTGAAGGACGAACTGGACCAGGCCGGTTATCCCACGACCGTCGGCACGAAGTTCCTCGGCACCGAGCGCGCGAAAGAAGACGCCACCGCCGTCGCGCGACTCCGCGCCGCTGGCGCGCTGCTCGTCGGCAAGGCAAACATGCACGAGATCGGCATCAACGTCACCGGCCTCAATCCACACCACGGCACCACGCGGAATCCCTATCACGACGGCTACCATACGGGCGGTTCATCGAGCGGGCCCGCTACCGCAGTGGCCTCGGGCCTCGTACCCGTGGCGATCGGTGCCGACGGTGGCGGGTCGATCCGCATTCCTTCCGCGTTCTGCGGCCTGGTCGGCATCAAGGCGACGTTCGGCCGGGTGAGCGAGTTCGGCGCCGCGCCGCTTTGCTGGAGCGTCGCGCATGTCGGCCCGATCGCAGCATCGGTACGCGATTGCGCTCGTGCGTACGCACTCATTGCAGGACCCGACGCTCGCGACCAGAACTCCCTGAACCATCCGCCGGTGGAGCTCGATGACGCCGCGCCCGCATCACTCGCGGGCATCAGGCTCGGCGTCTATTGGCCATGGTTTCGCCACGCCACGCCGGAGGTGGTGGAGCGCTGTGAGTGGCTCGTGCGCGAACTGGTCGCGCGCGGTGCGACAGTGCACGAGGTCGAGATCCCCGAGCTCAACCTGATACGCGTCGCCCACGTCGCCACCATCACAGGCGAAATGGCAGCCGCGATGGCTGCTCACTACCGGGCGCACCGTCACAATTTCTCGCTCGACGCGCGCGCGAATCTCGCGATCGCGCGTTCCTTCAACGGCGCTGAGTACGTGACGGCGCAACGCCTGCGAACGCGCGCGATCGTCGCGTTCCAGCGTGTCCTTTCGGATGTGCATGCGATCGTCACGCCGGCGACCGGGCAGACGGCTCCGCGCATCAATCCCGCGGCGCAGCCCTTTGGCGAATCGGATCTCTCGACGACCACCGAGGTGATGCGCTTTGCCTTTCCGGCAAACTTTACCGGACATCCCGCGATCAGTTTTCCCGCAGGGTACGATTCAAGCGGCCTGCCCATCGGCTTGCGGGCGATCTGCCGCGCGTGGGGAGAGCGCGAGCTCTTTCGTATCGCGGCGGCCGCCGAGACGATCGTCGAGCGACGCGCACCGCAGCGCTGGTATCCGCTCCTGAACGAGCCAGGCAGCTAGCACTATCTCATAAATGGTTCATGACTCACTGCGCGAAGGAAGGCAATCAGGGACTGGATTCGGCTCAGTGCCGCATGGCAGGATGACGCTCCTGCGCTCACATTTGCGCGGCGTCTGGCTGAACAACCCTCGCTCGATGGACAAGGTGACCATCGAGCCTACCCAAGAAGAGGCGAAACGAAATGCCGAAATTCCTGATCGAGCGTGAGATCCCTGGTGCGGGCAAGCTATCGCCGAAGGAGTTGCAGGGGATCTCGCAGAAGTCGTGCTCGGTGCTGCGGGAACTCGGGCCTCAAGTCCAATGGGTGCAGAGCTACGTGACTGACGACAAGATCTACTGTGTCTACATCGCACCAGACGCAGCGGCCGTTCGCAAGCATGCCGAGATGGGAGGATTTCCTGCGAACTCCATTTCGGAAGTTCGCTCTATTATTGACCCGACCACCGCAGAATGAAAGCGCCATCTGAGTAGCTGATGTACAAGCCGGCATGCGATCGCCGCCGATCGGCAATCCGTGTGCCGTGCGATGCGTCGCCTTCGCGCGGCAGTTTGTGAGATGACTTCTAGCGTGTTCTTGCTGGGCTACCTGCTCGCGCTGATCATCGGCCTCACGCTCGGGATCCTCGGCGGCGGCGGGTCCATCCTGACGGTCCCGGTATTCGTGTACGTACTCGGGTACGACCCGAAGCTCGCGATCGCGATGAGTCTTCCGGTAGTTGGCGCGACGAGCCTCGTCGGCGCCATCGGCCATTGGCGCGCAGGCCATGTGCGGGTCGGAGTCGCACTCGTGTTTGGCGGCGTCGCGATGGCGGCCGCCTTCGTTGCCGCACGTCTTTCCATCCATCTGACGGGCCGCGTGCAGCTCTTCATTCTCGGCATCACGATGCTCACTGCTTCGATGCTGATGCTGCGCGACTCGCTGAGGTCCTCCACGCCGGCGATCCCGGCGGGCGGCCCCAGAGCAATGCCAGCCGCACTGCCGCTCGCCGGACTTGCCGTCGGCGCACTCACCGGCATTGTCGGCATCGGCGGCGGCTTTCTCATCGTTCCAGCCCTCGTCGTCTTCGCGCACATGCCGATGCGCCAGGCTGTGGGAACATCGCTCACTGTCATCGCGATGAACGCGGCCGCCGGGTTTGCTGGCCAACACAGCATAGGCGCAATCCCTCTCGATTTCGTGGTAATTTTCAGCGCCATCGCGATGACCGGTATCGTGGCGGGAACGTGGGCCGGTGCGCACGTGCACCAGCGCACGCTCAAGCGTGCCTTCGCCGTGTTGCTGATCGTCATTGCCGCGCTTCTGCTGTGGCAGAACTGGGCGTTGCGGTAAGATCCAAGGTCAACGGAGATACCCCTGATGTTCTTCAGGCGCTTTTTTGAGGAGGGGCTCGCGCAGGCGAGCTACCTCATCGGTTGCGACGCGACAGGCGCGGCAATGGTGGTGGACGCCAACCGCGACGTGGCGCAGTACCTGGTCGCAGCCGAAGCCGAGAGGCTCCACATCACGCACGTCACCGAGACGCACATCCACGCTGACTTCGTGTCGGGGAGCCGGGAGCTCGCCCGTCGCGCAGGCGCGCGGCTGCTGCTGTCCGCCGAGGGCGGGCACGACTGGCAGTACACGTTCGCGAAGGGCGATGGTGCGACGCTGCTGCGCGACCGCGACTCGTTCGCGCTCGGCCGCATACGCGTGGATGTAATGCACACGCCCGGGCACACGCCCGAGCACCTGGCATTTCTGGTGACAGATCTTGCGTCGTCCGGCTGCCCCGTGGGGCTTCTCTCGGGCGATTTCGTCTTCGTAGGCGACGTCGGCCGGCCGGATCTCCTCGAGAAGGCGGCGAAAATCGCGGATTCGATGGAGACCGCGGCGCACACGCTCTTCCATTCACTGCAGCACTTCCGCGAGCTCCCCGACTTCGTCCAGCTGTGGCCCGGCCATGGCGCGGGCTCGGCGTGCGGCAAGGCGCTCGGTGCGATGCCCCAGTCCACCGTGGGCTATGAAAAAGTCGCGAACTGGAGTCTTACGACACCCGATGAAGACGCCTTCGTCCGCGAGGTGCTCGCCGGCCAGCCAGATCCTCCGCGCTATTTCGCTGAGATGAAGCGCATTAATCGAGATGGGCCGCCGATGCTCGGCAAGATGCCGGAACCAATGCGAAATGATGCGGCACTTCTCACACCGGAGCTGATCACCGGCGCGATCGTCATCGACGCGCGACCGGCCGCGCGGTTCGCGGAATCGCATATCCCCGGAACGCTCAATATTCCGCTCAACAAGTCTTTCCCCACATGGGCTGGGTGGCTGGTACCGTATGACCGCGACCTGCACCTTGTCGTCACCAGCGCAGCCGAAGCCGCGCGCGCCGCGCGTGAAATGGCGATAATCGGGCTCGACCGGGTCGCTGGCTGGTTCGCGCCCGACACCCTGGAGAGCTGGGAGCATGCCGGACGGCTCCTCGAGTGCGTCGCGCAGATGAGCACCGCCGAGCTGGCTGCGCGGATCGCGACCGACGACGTGACGATCGTGGACGTGCGAAGCGACGCCGAATGGGATCACGGGCACCTGCCCGGTGCGCTACACATTCCGCTTGGCTCACTCGGCTCGCGCGTCGCGGAACTCCCACGGCAGCGCCCCATCGTGGTGCAGTGCCAAAGCGGGGACCGCTCGTCTATCGCGGCAAGCGTTCTGCTTGACGTCGGCCGGCGCGACGTGTTCAATCTTCGCGGCGGCTTGAACGGATGGCTGAGTGAGGGACGCCCCATTCTCTAAAGCAGAAGGCCGAGGCGCTCTCGCGAGTCCTCGGCCTTCAGTGCTTCTGTCGTCCCGGTGCGCCCGGACGCGTCTCCGGGCCGACGCCTCTACTGTACAACCGAATGACCTGATTGTGCAATAGGTTTTTTCTCGAGAGGCGCCGGTCGGGATCGAACCGACGAATGGGAGATTTGCAGTCTCCTGCCTTACCACTTGGCTACGGCGCCGTTCGTCTTGAGAGAGTGGAAGGTAGTCCGTCCGTCTCTCCGCCTCAAGGCGATCCCGTCGCTCCACCTTCGCTATTCCGCATTCCGAATCGGGGCTCCACCCGTATACTCGGCGCCAATGTCCGTTCCTCTCCGCTGGAGTGCTGTCGTTTGCGCTGCGCTGCTTCTGCTCGCCGCCCTGATGCTCGTCTACATTCTACGCGCACTACGGCTTCGCGAGCATCACTGCGCACGTCACCGCGATGTTCATCCCGTTTCTGGCGGTTCTCATCGGCGCCGGAGCCCCACCCCTGCTGGCGGTTCTCTTCCTTGCATATTTTTCGAACCTTTCCGCCTCGCTTACGCACTTCGGCACTACTACGTCCCCGATCTTCTTCGGCGCGAACTACGTCTCCCAAAGGGATTGGGGGCGGCTTGGACTGATTGTATCCGCCGCTACCATATGCATATGGACCCTGGCAGGCTTGGGCTGGTGGAAGCTCCTTGGCTGGTGGTGATTCATCCCACTGCTGAACGCCGGAAGCTGGAAAGCCGTCTAGTATGGTATGAAACGGACCCTTTTTGCCGTGACCGTTTGGATCACGGCCCTCGGCGCGCCAGTCCTGGCAGGCGCCCAAGTAGGTAGCACCACAGACATCATCACCGGCAAGGTGACCGGACCCCAAGGCGAGCCAATCGCCGGTGCCCGCGTGGAGGTGATGTCGATCGAGACGCAGATCACCCGCGGACGCACAACGAACGACAAGGGGCAGTACGTCCTCCTGTTCCCCGATGGTGGAGGCAATTACCGCGTGACGGTGAAGGCCATCGGGTTTTCGCAGCACGTTTCGACCTTGCTTCGTCAGGCGGAGGAGGACCGGCTCGAGCTCGATGTCCAGCTCTCAAAGGGCACGCAAACGCTGAGTTCGGTGACCATCCGCGCCAGCAACAACCCGACTACGGGAGTAGAGCGCTCGGCGGCTGGGGGTACCGAGAAGGTGCTGTCAGCCGAACAGCTCTACCGGCTGCCCGTCGATGTATCGGACATCGCCGCGCTTGCCGGGCTCGCTCCCGGTGTGGTATCGCTGAGCGGCACTGACTCGACGAGTTCGTCGTTCTCGGTGGCCGGACAGCGCCCCGACCAGAACCAGATTACGCTCGACGGCATGTCGTTCGGTTCGGGAAGCGTACCCCAGGAAGCCGTCCGCAGCACGCGTGTGATCACCAACACCTACGACGTCGCCCGCGGGCAGTTCACCGGCGGACAGGTGGCGAGCACCACCCGCGGAGGTACGAACGTCGTTCAAGGGTCGGTTGGGGCGGTTCGTTACGACCCGGACGCCGAGTTTCCCGACACCTCCTCAGCCAATTTTCAGAAGTACGCTCAGAATCAGCTCAGCTTCGGCGTCGGAGGGCCGTTCGTGCAGGATCGCAATTTCTGGTTCGGTTCGGGGCAATGGCGCGAGAGAATTGACGGCTTGCAGTCACTGCTCAGTGCGAACGACGCGATCCTGGCTCGCAACAGTGTGGCGCCTGATTCAGCAGCGCGGTTCCTGAACCTACTGAGTGGATATGGTGTTCCGACCTCCGCGATATTCTTGCCGACGGATCAGAACATAAGCAACTATACCGCGTTGAGCCGGATGGACTTCGCTCTGGGCGACCGGCACACGCTCACACTCCGTGGCGACTGGAACTGGGCGACGAACAACATCACGAGGACGAACGCACTCTCCATACCCACCCATGGCGGCGAGACCCAGTCGCTCGGCGGCGGCTTTCTGGCGACGCTCAGCTCACAGTGGGACAACGGCATCATCAACGAGGGACGCGTGTATGCGTCGGAGAGTATCAACGACGCGAATCCGTTCATCGTTCTCCCAGAAGGACGCGTGCGGGTTTCGTCGTTTCTTCCGGACGGCACGACCGGAATCAGCACGCTGACGTTCGGCGGCAATGGCGGGCTGCCGACCGAGAGCTACAGCAAGTCCGTCGAGTTCAGCGACGAGGCCTCGCTCTTCATTCCCGGGAGCGCGCACCGCCCCAAGCTCGGGATGCTGATCAACATCGCCACGTTCGACCAGCTGGCGACGTCGAACCAGCTCGGCTCGTTCTCATACAACTCGCTCGCGGATTCCCAATCGACCACCCCATCCCAGTTCACGCGTACGCTCGAGCCGCAGCGCAAGACAGGCGAC
>ODAK010008434.1_pt1 | contig 10301 bp, 9 predicted proteins | sample 1539591 | NCBI WGS metagenome assembly ODAK01 (sample SAMEA3539303, study PRJEB22396) | soil metagenome | biome: tundra; feature: field; material: soil | place: USA | collected 2010-05 | depth 0.15 m | reverse complement strand
TCAGAAGTTTGAGTACGACGTGCTGGTGATCGGCGCCGGCGGCGCTGGTCTGCGGGCCGCCATTGAGGCATCCGGCGCGGGAGTTAAAGTCGGGCTGATCTGCAAATCGCTCCTTGGCAAGGCACATACCGTGATGGCCGAAGGCGGCATGGCGGCGGCCATGGGCAATGTGGATGACCGCGATAACTGGCGCGTCCATTTTGCGGACACTATGCGCGGTGGCCAGTACCTGAATAACCCGATCATGGCGGAATTGCACGCCAAAGAAGCACCGGCGCGCGTGCACGAACTGGAAGCCTGGGGCGCTATTTTCGACCGCACCAAAGACGGCAAGATTCTGCAGCGGAACTTCGGCGGCCACCGCTATCCCCGCCTCGCCCACACAGGCGACCGCACCGGTCTCGAAATGATCCGTACCCTCCAGGATCACGGGATTCACCTCGGCATCAGCGTGCACATGGAATGCACCGTGCTCGAACTGCTTACCGACGCTGGCCGCGTCACCGGCGCTTTTGGTTACGATCGCGAACGCGGACGTTTCATGACCTTCGCCGCCAAAGCCGTAGTCCTGGCGACGGGCGGCATCGGCCGTGCTTTCAAGATCACAAGTAACAGCTGGGAGTATACCGGCGATGGCCAGTCGCTGGCTTATCGTGCCGGCGCCCTCCTCCAGGATATGGAGTTCGTCCAGTTCCATCCCACCGGCATGGTGTGGCCGCCCAGCGTGCGCGGCATTCTGGTGACCGAAGGCGTCCGCGGCGAAGGCGGCGTCCTGCGCAACAGCCTCGGCAAGCGCTTCATGTTCGACGACATTCCGGACAACTATAAGCCCCAGACCGCCGACAACGAAGAAGAAGGCTGGCGCTATGTGATCGGCGACAAGAATGCGCGCCGTCCGCCGGAACTGCTGACCCGTGACCACGTGGCCCGCTGCATCCAGCGCGAAGTGCGCGAAGGCCGCGGCAGTCCGCACGGCGGCGTGTTTCTGGACATCGCGTGGATCAAAGAAAAGATTCCGAACGCCGCCGAGCACATCAAGCGCAAGCTGCCCAGCATGTATCACCAGTTCAAGCAGCTCGCCGATATCGACATCACGCAGGTGCCCATGGAAATCGGCCCCACCACCCATTACGTGATGGGTGGAATCCGTGTGGATGGCACCACGCAGATGTCGAATGTCCCCGGCCTTTTCGCGGCGGGCGAATGCGCTGCCGGCCTCCATGGAGCCAATCGCCTCGGCGGCAATTCGCTGTCCGATCTGGTGGTCTTCGGCAAACGCGCCGGCGAGTATGCGGCGAAGTTCGCCAAAGAGCACGGCGCCGGTTACATCAATCCGCAACAGGTGGATGGCTGCGCCGCAGCCGCGCTGGAACCGCTGGAGCGCAGCGGCGGCGTCTCGCCTTACGAGATTCAATACCGGCTGCAGGACATGATGCAGGAGCTGGTAGGCATCGTTCGCATTGAAAGCGAAATGCTTCAGGCCATCGAAAAGCTGAAAGAGCTGAAGGTTCTGGCCGAGAAGATCGCTGTCCCCGGCAACCGCGAATACAACCCCGGCTGGCACACAGCGCTCGATCTGCGCAATCTGCTGACCGTGTCTGAAGCCGTAGTCCTTTCCGCTATTGCTCGCAAGGAAAGCCGGGGCGGCCATTTCCGCGACGATTATCCCGATAAGGATCCCGAAGCAGCGAAATTCAATCACGTCCTCCAGCGGGGCGAAGACGGCTCGATGAAGCTGGACCGCGCGCCGCTTGTTCCGCTCACCCCGGAGCAGGTGCAAATCATTGAGGAGATGAAGTCATGAGCGAGAAGGCGACTTTTCAGATCTGGCGCGGCGATCTTAAATCGGGCCAGTTCCAGGAATATACAACGCCCATCTCGGAAGGCATGGTGGTGCTCGACGCGGTGCACCAGATTCAGGCCGAGCAGGCCAACGACCTCGCCGTGCGCTGGAACTGCAAGGCTGGTAAATGCGGCTCCTGCGCGGCCGAGATCAACGGCATGCCGAAGCTGATGTGCATGACGCGCCTGAACGAGATCCCCCTCGATAAGCCGGTGAAGATCGAGCCCATGAAGACCTTCCCGCTGGTTCGCGACTTAGTCACGGATGTGAGCTGGAACTTCGAAGTCAAGAAGACCATTAAGAAGTTCAAGCCGCGTAAGCCGGATGCGCCGGACGGTACCTGGCGGATGCAGCAGGCAGACGCCGACAGGCCCCAGGAATTCCGTAAGTGCATCGAATGTTTCCTCTGTCAGGACGTTTGCCACGTATTGCGCGATCACCATCTGCACAAAGAATTCATCGGGCCGCGCTTCTTCGTATATACGGCCAACCTGGAGATGAATCCGCTCGATACGGAAGATCGTTTGGCAGACCTCAAGGGCGATCAGGGTCTCGGCTACTGCAACATCACTAAGTGCTGCACCAAGGTCTGTCCGGAACACATCACGATTACCGACAACGCCATTATTCCGCTTAAAGAGCGCGTGGTGGATGAGTTCTTCGACCCGCTCGGCAAGCTGTTTAAGATGCTGCGGTAGGCATACGCTGACCGGCGTCAGGGTTCATTTTCCGACTATCTTAAACCTCTGAACCCGCCGGCCGCGATTCTCCGCCACGTACACGTTATCGTCGGAATCAACAGCGATGCCATGCGGCTGGTCAAATTCGCCCGGGTAACGCCCGACGCGGCCAAATGTCGATACAATCTTCCCTGTCTGCCGTTCGACAACTTCCACCACCCCGTTATTCTGGTTGATGACATACAGATAGGTCTGATTCGAGTCATGCGAGAAGTCAATTGCCACCACCGCTCCTCCGCTTTCTTTCGCTTTGCCGTCGGCGGGTAGCGTGTCCGGCTTCCAGGGCAGTTCAAAGGTCTTACTCAACTTGCCCGTCTTGTCATACACCTGAATCTTTGCCACGTTTCGGTTGCATACGTACACCAGCCCATCGTTGGCCACTGTCATGCAATGCACGGTGTCCATGTCCTCGGGCTGCCATTGGCGCAGAAATTTCCCGGTCCGGTCCATCACCGCGATGCGCCGGTTGCCACCCGTGCCTTCGCCATCGGAAACGTAGACATCGCCGTTTTGCGGGTCGGCAAAAATGCTGGAAGGCATGAAGAACTGCGCGGCGTTCGAATTGAGCGGTTGACCCTTGACCGTGCCGTCGGACGAATCCACGAGGCCCTTTTTGCCGATCTGCAGCAACAGCTTGCTTCCGTCGTGCGAGTATTTCTGGATGATTCCGGAGGGCGAACTACCAATCCACACGTTATTGTCTTTGTCAAAGTGGCAGCTATGCAGGCGCGGATCCAGCAGCTTCGGATCGCCCCACGAGTTGACCACATTACCGGCCTGATCAAACTCGATCATCGGGGGAGCCAGTTTCCCGCCGTTCAGCTCTCCCTCCAGCAGATCCTGCCGATTCAGAATCAGCACATGATTCTGATGGTCCACGCACAGCCCGCCTAACCCGCCGATGATCCACCGGTCCGGCAGCGGTCTGGGCCACGAACGGTCCACCTCGTAATGCGGCGCGTGGGTCTGCGCCCGCAAACCAAAGGGTGAGCAGAGTCCGGCTGCGATGGCCAGCACTGCGAATATCCGGCCGCTGTTTTGGTAACGTGTCTTCATAGTCGTCTTGTAGTTTACGCGCCTCGCCCTGCGATTGGAATGGTGCGGCATTCTCCCGCGCAAATCGCTAATCTAAAACGATGAGGCTTCGGATTCTGCTGTTACCCGCGCTCGCCGCTATTACCGCCGTGGCCGCCGACACCAATACATCTGCGGCCGCAAAATACCGCGCCACCGCGGACAAACTAATCGACGCCGCGCTGGCGGATGACGCGGGCCTCGCGCGTCTGGAGTATCTTTGCTATCGCATCGGCAATCGCCTCAGCGGATCGTCCGGTCTCGAACAGGCCGTCGCCTGGTCGGCCGAAGAAATGAAACGCGCAGGTCTCGAAAACGTTCGAACCATCCCGGTGAAAGTCCCTCGCTGGGTGCGGGGTCGCGAATCGGCAGAGATCGTAGCCCCTTTCCACAGGCCCCTTTACGTGCTTGGACTGGGAGGCAGTGTCGCCACGCCGGCTGGCGGCATCACCGGCGAAGTCGTCCCGGTTTCCAATTTCGACGAACTGGAAAAGCTGGGACGCGCCGGCGTTGAAGGCAAAATCGTTCTTTACGATGCGCCATTCGTAAGCTACGGCGAAACCGTTATCTATCGGTCCAATGGCGCCGCGCGCGCCGCAAAACTCGGAGCGACTGCAGCTTTGGTCCGCTCCATCACGCCCCGCAGTCTGCGCGATCCGCACACGGGAGCAACGAATTATCCCGCGGATGGACTGAAGATTCCCACCGCCGCGGTCTCCGTGGAGGATGCCGTCTGGGTGCATCATCTGGCACAATCCGGCGAGCATGTGCAGGTTCATCTCGAGATGGAAGCCCACTTCGAGCCCGACGCGGATTCGGCTGACGTCATGGGTGAGATTCGGGGCAGCGAGAAGCCCGACGAAGTGGTCGTCATCGGCGGACACATCGACTCCTGGGATGTCGGCCAGGGCGCGCACGACGATGGCGGCGGCGTAATGGCCGCGCTCGAAGCTGTCGCGCTCATCAAAAAGCTCGGTCTCACGCCGCGCCGCACCATCCGCGTCGTCTTCTGGACCAACGAAGAGAACGGTGGCCGCGGCGGACGCGCCTACCGCGACTGGATCGACAAAGACGTCTCCAGGCACGTAGCCGCTATCGAAATGGATGGAGGCGCCGAGCAGCCTGTTGGCTTCGACTTCGCCGCGGAATCGCACCAGCAGGTGAGATTTTCGCCTGTATTTCAGAAGGCTATGGCGATCTCGCAGTTCCTGAAGCGGACCGGCGCCACCCGGATCGTCAGAGGTGGCAGCGAGGCCGACGTCGCGCCTCTCTTCGCCCAGGGCGTGCCCGCGCTGGCTCTACGCACTGTGATGACCCGTTACTTCGACTATCACCACTCACAGGCCGACACCTTCGACAAGATTGTGCCCGATGAATTCCGTCGCTGCACCGCCGCCTTCGCCTTGATGAGCTACGTGCTCGCCGACTGGCCGTAAACCACTTCGGCTTTCACCTCGGCCCGCAGATTCGCCACGCCCGCCGTGTAGCGCGAGTCGGCCACGGAAAACGCCACTGCCTCTTCCATCCAGTCGTGCCAGAGTCCGTCCGGATCGTGCGACGCCGCCGTCACCGTGTACTCGCCCGGGCAAAGGTCGCAGCGGAATCGATAAGTCACGCACAGCGAATCGCCCGCATTCACCGGCCCGAGCTTCAACTGCTCGAGTTCTGTGTTTGTCCCATACACATTGAGCCCGATGCGCGTACGAATCAGGATCCCGATCACAGGATCTTCCACGCGGGCCGCGTACCGCACAGTCACACGCACCGCCGCCGGCGCGCCACTGCGCCACACAACCGCGGGTTCATCGCCTTCCCCTAACAGTTCAACGGATTCCAGCGAAGCCCTCCCGTCGCCGTTGCGCATGGTTGGCGAAAGCCGCGGCAGCCGGCCCGCGCCCGCCCTGACCAGAGCTTCCGCCACGTGTGCCCGATAGCGCGGCAGCAGACTCGCTGGGTCGCCCCGGGCAATCAGGTCGCCGTCGCGGAGCCACCAGATTTCATCGGCGCAGTTCTCCAGCAGCGTCTCATCGTGCGAAAGCATCACGATGGTTGCGCCCGCCCGCCGCAGGTCCGTCAGCGCCGCCACCGCCAGCGACCGCGTCACGGAATCCGCCTGCGCCAGTGTGTGATCCAGAATGTAATTCCCCGGCTGCCCCGGCAGTGGATCGCCCGGCTCCAGCCGCTCCGCATCCGGCGAATGCAACATCGGCGAGCCTTCCTCGATGACACCGATAATGCTCCCGGCGGGCGCCGTTAAGTTCGGCGCAATAAAGTGAATCATGGCAAAAGGCAATCTTAGCGCGCGACCGCTGCGAACCTGCCATTATGCTCCGCTGTTTTCCTCCGGAACAAAACATTTCCCCTTCAGAGCGGCCTGATCGTCGTAAACGCCCGTGGTCCGGCGCGCGGGCAATTTCACTTTTTTGCGGGGGGCCTCCTCGTAAGGAATCAGGCTCAGCAGGTGCCGGATGCAATTCAGCCGTGCCGTCCTTTTATCGTCGGACCGCAGGATGTACCAGGGGGCGAATTTTGTATCTGTCGCTTCCAGCATTCGGTCCCGCGCGCGCGAGTACTCGTCCCAGCGGCGAAAGGATTCCAGATCCATCGGACTGAGTTTCCACTGCCGCAGCGGGTCCGAGATCCGTGCCTCGAAGCGGCGTTGTTGCTCCTTCTTGCCCACCTCGAGCCAATATTTGATCAGGACAATCCCGCCGTCCACCACATATTTTTCTATCGCCGGGCACATTTGCAAAAATCGATCATATTCGCCCCCGGTGCAGAAACCCATTACGTGTTCCACGCCGGCCCGGTTGTACCAGCTGCGGTCGAATATCACGATCTCACCGGCAGCCGGGAAATGTTCCACGAAGCGCTGCAGGTACAACTGGCTTTTTTCGCGATCGGAGGGAGCCGGCAGCGCGACTACCCGGAAAACGCGTGGACTGACTCGCTCGGTAATGGCGCGAATAGTACCACCCTTGCCCGCCGCATCGCGACCTTCAAAGACGACAATGACCCGCAGGCCTTTGTATTTGATCCAGTCCTGAAGTTTGCACAACTCCGCCTGGAGGCGACGCAACTCGGCCTCATATTCTTTGCGTTTCATCGCCTGCTTGCCGTTCTCGCTCATCTCAGCAATCCCCGCCTGTTCCCGTGCAGTATATAGCACGCCGCCCCGATCCCCATGCAGCGAAGGCGTTGTAGCGTATGGCACAATGAAACACCATTGAGATCATGCCCATGCCGATCGACTGGTTCCCGCTCTGGCTCAGTCTGGAAGTAGCCTCCGCCGCCACCGTGATTTCCCTGCTGGCCGGCGTCTGGCTCGCCTGGGTGCTGGCCAACAAATCGTTCCGCGGCAAAGAGCTTCTGGATGCCCTCACCGCGCTCCCGCTGGCCCTGCCGCCCACCGTGCTCGGTTACTATCTGCTGGTTGTTCTGGGCCGCTCCAGCTGGCTCGGCCGCGCCTGGGAGGCTGTGACCGGCGCTCCCCTCGTCTTCACGTGGCGCGCCGCCGTCATCGCCTCCACCCTGCACGCCATTCCGCTGCTGGTGAAGTCTTCCCGTGCCGCTTTGGAAAACATCGACCGCGCCTTCGAGCGTGCCGGCCGCAGCCTGGGAGCTTCCGAGTGGCGCCTCTTCTGGCGCGTCAGCCTTCCGTTAGCCCGGCGCCCCATCGCCGCCGCCACCGCTCTCGCCTTCGCCCGCTCGCTGGGCGATTTCGGCGCCACTCTCATGATTGCCGGCAACATCCCCGGCCGCACTCAAACCGCTGCCATTGCCATCTACGACGCGGTGGAATCCGGCGACACCCGAACCGCGCTCATTCTGGTCCTTGTCATTTCCGCCCTCACGGCCCTCATTGTGTTCCTCGCCAACCGTCTGGAACAGCGCCGCCGCGGCATGTTCGCGTAATGCTCACCGCCGGTATTTCGAAACATTTCCGCGAAGGTCCCGAATCCGCCCCGTTCCAGCTCGACGTGGAATTTGAGGCCGCCGCCGGGGTCACCGCGCTCTTCGGTCCCTCCGGTTCCGGCAAGACCCTCACCCTCGATTCCATCGCCGGCTTCACCCGCCCGGACGCCGGTCGCATTCTGCTCGACGATCGCATTCTCTTCGACACCGGGGCCGGGGTCAACCTGCGTCCCCAGGAACGCGCCTGCGGTTACGTCTTCCAGAACCACGCCCTCTTCCCGCACATGAGTTTGCGCGAAAACCTCTCTTTCGCCGCGCTGCGCCTGCCGCGCCTCGAACGCCACCGCCGCATCGCCGAACAACTGGATCGCTTCAAGCTCACCAGCATGGCCGGACGTTATCCGCACGAACTCTCCGGCGGCCAGAAACAGCGCGGTTCCATTGCACGGGCGCTGCTCGCCAGCCCGCGCGTGGTGCTCCTCGACGAGCCCGGCCGCGGCCTCGATGCCATCCTCCGCGCCGATTTTCACCAGCTCGTCCAGCACATGCGCGAGTCGCTCGAAATCCCTGTCCTCCTCGTCACCCACGATCTGGAAGAATGCTTCGCCCTGGCCGACCGGATCCTCATCTACGACGCCGGCCGCATCGTGCATCGCGGCACGCCCGCCGAACTCCGCGGCAATCCCGGCACCGCGTCCGTGGCCCGGCTCATGGGCGGTTTCGACATCTTCGACGCCGAAATCCTGGCTCTCGATCCCGCCCGCCAGACCAGCCGCCTGCGCCTTCTGTCCATGGGCCATGACGATGAAATCGATGGCCCCCATCTGCGCGGCTGCTTCAAAGGCGATCAGGTTTCCCTTTGCGTCCGACCGGAGGAATTGCGCGTCGCGGCGAACCCCGGCAAGAATCGTATTCGCGTAGACCTCCTGCGCACCACCGAGCGAGCTCAATCCATCGAGGCGGATTTTGGCAACGGCCTCCTCGTCAGTGTTCCGCGTGAACTGTGGAGCGAATTGACGGACGCCGGATCGAAAAACGGTTGGTGGGTTGAAATCCCCGCCACCCGCCTCCGGCAACTCAACCCCGCCGCGAACGCCGCAGGGCCACAATCCCCCAAACAATTGCCGCGGCCCCGCACAGGCCACATGTAATCCTCACCCAGCCCGGCAGTGAAGCCACCTGAGTCAACTCAATCAGGACGATTCCCACCACGAAACCCGTCGTCCGCACCACGCCGCCTGAGCGCCGCGGGGCCTGTTCCGCCGTGCCCGATAACCGCGCGCGCCGCACCACCAGCAGGATGCCCGCCAGCACCACCACGCAGGCCCCGGCGAGAATTGCCGTCGCTGTCCCGTTACTGATCGCTCCGCCCTGACTCAACACCGTGGCCAGAAAGAACAGGCCGCCCACGCCGCAAATGAGCCCGACCTGTAGACCTCTGGAAGCCTGCACCAGCGAGGATTGTAGCAATCCCTCCCGAATAAACCTGTGGCCGCCGTTGACCATTCCTTACACTGGTAATTTGAGAGCTCTTCCCCTCGCCCTTGCGGTCTTTAGTATTTTCGGCTCGAGCAGCGATTCCGTTGACTTCGATCGTGTCCATCCCGGTCCGCCACCGCCAGGCTGGGCCATCACTCCCGGCGAGACCGGCCGGTGGGAAATCCGCAGCGATTCCACCGCTCCCAGCCGCCCCAACGTGATCGCTCATGTGGCGGGCGCCCCGGCCGATACCGTCGCGTCGCAGGCTATTTTCGATAAGTCGGTCTGCTACGACGGCGACCTTAGCGTGAAGTTCAAGATTCAGGACGCCGCCCCGGGCGCGCGAAACGCCGGGATTATCTGGCGTTACCAGGATCCCGGCAACTTCTATCTGCTGCGGTTCAGCGTGGATCAGAGCAGTATCGTGCTTTACCGTATGGTAAACGGCCAACCGCAGATGGTCGCGGCCGGCGCCGGCAAGCATGACCTTCGCCTGGGTCAATGGTATGTCGCCAAGGTAGTGTTCCGGGGTGACAAAGTGCGGGTTCTGTTCGGTAACCGCCTGCTTTTCAACGCCAGCGACACCGGCATCTCCAAGCCCGGCAAGGTGGGACTGCGCACCCGCGCCGGCGTCACGGTGTATTTCGACGACTTCCGCATTGACCGCAAGGGTTGATTTACGGTGAACCGTTTAGCCCGCGCCTGCGTTAGATTGAGAGAGGGCACCTATGACACGAATCGCAGGCAGTCGACTGGCATTTTTGCTTCTGGCAGCCGGATCCTGCGCCTTCGCGGCCGATCCCGTTCTCCTGAATCTGGTGATGCCGGATGCCCGGGTACTGGCAGGTCTGAATGCGACCAGTGCAAAAATCAGCCCGCTGGGCCAGTTCATCCTGTCGCAGGTGCCGGGAGCCGACGCCCATTTTCAGGCGGTCATCACCCTGACCGGGTTTGATCCGCGCCAGGACGTGGCCGAGGTCCTGGCCGCTTCCGCCGGCGATCCCGCGAATCCCGCCGGCCTTCTCCTGGTCCGCGGTACATTCGAACCCAATTCGATCATCGCCGCCCTAACCGGCAAGCCGAACGTCATGATCGAAACGCGCGACGGCAATCCTCTCATCACCGTGTCCAGCCCGAAGCAGAAACTTCCCCGCGGCATTGCCTTCATTGGAACTTCCCTCGCCATAACCGGTGACCTCGCGTCTGTCACCGCTGCGCTGGATCGCAGCAAGGGTAGTAATTCTATCGAC
>ODAK010008432.1_pt1 | contig 10302 bp, 6 predicted proteins | sample 1539591 | NCBI WGS metagenome assembly ODAK01 (sample SAMEA3539303, study PRJEB22396) | soil metagenome | biome: tundra; feature: field; material: soil | place: USA | collected 2010-05 | depth 0.15 m | reverse complement strand
TGGGCAGATAAGAAAGTTCTGTGCCAAAGAGGCCCCGCAGCAGCACCATCGCCGGCGCCCCGGTGCGAGCCCCGGCGACGCCGCTCAACGCGACTGCGAGTGTGCCCAGTATCGTTCCGAGCACGATTGCCGAGAGTCCAGCGACTAACGACAGCTCTGGTGTGCCGGTGCCCCCGGGCTGCAGCACGAAGATGGCTCCGGTAAAACCGAGCAGGCTCACGCCGAGGTTGCCCCACAGCCCGAACTGGTCGAACAGTCCGAGCGCCTGAGGAACTGGTTCGTTAAGGGTAAGGGGGACCTCGGAGTGGTTGTCGCCCACGACGATGGTGAACGACTCTGCATCTGACGTGGCTGGCATGACTATCTCCTTACGCCGGCATTACCCGGTCAAGTTCAAACGGTCGGTGGTGCTACGGCCAATGCTGGCCAGCCACCCTCTCAGCCCGGTACATCCGAGCTCCCGTATGGATCAATCAATAATTTACCACGGAGTTTCGCCGCTAACGAGAGCTTCTCGGCTCTCGCCGCGGATGAGAACTCTACGCATCGTGAGCATCCTTGCGCCATGAATGAGTGATCCCCCGTGACACCAGTCGCTCGCTGAGGTGGAAACGGATCAACAACCAACTGACCGGCGAAGTTCGCTTGGCATCCGGTGGTGACCTGTAATCGGGATGCGGGGTTCGTACGCCACGCTTGGTCGAGATAGAAAATAGGACGATTGAAACGCCCATACATTGCGAATCCATTCCTGCACTCGCCAATTCCGTGAGCAATGTTTGAAGTGGATCCCATCCCTTGGACAACCTGGCATTGACCCCATTGGGTGGACCGAACTGGTCTTCAATGAACGTTCGGTGAGATGACGGCAGTGACCTTGTCATTCAAAAGTCGCGCAGCCATGTCCGCGTACAGCGAAGCGATCTGTTCAAGTGAGAGCGAGCCGTCCGGGCGGTACCACTGCGCGACGCCAATTCCCATTTCCAGGATCGCGTAGACGGCGACCCGGACCGAGGGTATCGAAAAGTCACCACTATCGAGGCCATCTTGAATTAGCTCTCGCCACTTGCTTTCGTAATCATCTCGCAGCCTCAGGACCAATTCGCGTGCGGGCTCTTCGAGATTAGGAATTTCCCGATTGCCGATGCGAACGTCGCGCGGATGCGTCGCGTGATATCGGACGTGCTCGGCCATGACCTCGCGCAGGCGCACGGCCGGCTCGCCGTTCGAATTCGCTTTATCAAATCCTGCGAGCAGGTCTTCCATGGTGGTCACCATGATGTCGACCAAGATCTCTTGTTTTGACTTGAGGTGGTTGTAGAGACTGGGTCCCTTGACACCGATGAAGCGTCCGATGTCACCCATGCTGGTCGCGTGATAGCCCCGTTCCGCAAAGAGCGTCAAGCCCGCTTCACGGATATCTGACCTACGGCCGCCCCTGGTCGTGGGAGGACCGTCCTCAATGTCGCGGCGCTCTTCGAAGGCGCCCATACGGGCGACGTCGATCATACAAACCGGCGAATCGTAGGCCTAATGGTGATTAGTTCCATAGAACAAGTTAACACCGTCGCGCCCAGAGAAACCACGGGGCGATCAGCAATTCTGCGTCGAACGACTCGCGATCGCCGCGACATCGATGTCTTCGAAAAGCAGACAGACTCCACCAGAACCTCAACCTCAGAACGCTGAAAGACTCCCGGCGACTCCCTCGCCGATCCCCGCACCCCAACTGCAACGCGCAAAACCTTGCCAACCCTGAGGATCGATGACTCGTACCTTCGCATGTACACGCTTCGGACGCTCAAATCTCAACTGCCAATGAGCCGAAACTGCGCGGCCCATCTCCACTACCTACTAATTGCTGGGACTTTCGTCACATTGATATTCAAGGCGCCAACATCTAACTTAGGATATAGTGACTAACAAGCACTAGTTAGTTGGTCGCGGTACAGCGCGATTGACCTCGGGAAGGGAACAAGATGCCGCTCAAAACCCCCACAGAGTACGTGGAGAGTCTTCGCAATATGAAGATCCGTGCCTACATTGGCGGGGAGCAGGTCGAGAACGTTGTTGACGATCCCTCGGTGGCGCCACATATCAATACGGTCGCCAAGACCTACGAACTCGCCCACATGCCCGAGCACGCGGACGTCATGACGACGATTAGCCACCTTACGGGTGAGCGCATCCACCGCTATACCCATATCTTTCAGAGCAGCGACGACCTCATCAAGAAGATTCAGATGCTGCGCCTCCTCGGCCAGGCCACTGGCACCTGCTTTCAACGTTGTGTCGGTCTCGACGCGCTCAACGCGATGTACGCCGTTTCCTACGAAGTCGACGAGGACAAGGGGACGGACTACCACGAACGCTTCAGAAAGTACCTCGCCTACGTCCAACGAGAAGACCTCATGTTGGCCGGCGCCATGACCGACCCCAAGGGCCACCGCGCGAAGAAGCCGTCCCAGCAAGAGGACCCCGACCAGTTCGTCCGCGTCGTCGAGCAGCGTCCCGACGGTGTCGTCATTCGCGGCGCGAAGCTGCACAACACTGGGGGCATCAACTCCCACGAGATACTTGTGCTTCCGGGCACGGGCCTTGTGCCCGGGGAAGAGCAGTACGCGATTGCGTGCGCCGTACCGGCCGACGCGGAGGGCGTCGTCTTCATCTTTGGACGCCAGTCCAACGACTCACGAAAGCTCGAGGGCGGCTGCGATATTGGTAACACCCGCTTCGGCGTGGTGGGTGGCGAGGCGATGGTCGTCTTCGACGACGTCTTCGTGCCGACCGAGCGAGTGTTCCTCAATGGCGAGATCGAACACTGCGCGCAGTTGGTCAACTACTTCGCCACGTGGCATCGAGCCAACTACGGCGGCTGCAAGGGCGGCAATGCCGACGTGCTCATCGGCGCCACCGCCAAGATGACGCGCATCCTGGGCACCGACCGCAACGCGATTGTCAAGGACAAATTGATCGAGATGATTCACCGCACTGAGACGACCTTCGCGTCGGCCATCGGGTCGAGCGCACTGGGCTATAAGTTGCCGTGTGGCTCCTTCATGACCGACCCCATTCTCGCCAACACCGTCAAGCAGAACATCACGCGCAACGTCTATGAGATCGGACGACTCAGTCACGATCTCGCTGGCGGATTCCTCGCCACGATCCCCGACTCAAAGGCCTTCGACAACCCCGAGATCTCGGGCTGGGTGCGCAAGTACCACACCGCGAACCCCGAATACGACGTCATGGATCGGATCCGTGTTGGTCGCTATATCGAGAACATGACGAGCGTCACCACCATGGTCGAGGCCATGCACGGCGCTGGTTCGCCCCAGGCCCAGCGCATCGCGATGCTCGGCCAAGCCGACATTGAGGGGAAAATCAAGATGGCGGACGAGGTGATCTACGGCACGAACGACGTCCCGGGGATAACGCTGCCGGACGTCAACTCATCGAAGGCGCCTAACGAGGAGCCCAACTAGGGGTTGAACCTCAGGGTCGACGTTCACGTAAATCAAACAAGGAGAGCAACATGCCAAAGAGTGTCATCGTGGCCGGCGCGCGCACGCCAATCGGGAAATTCTCCGGTGCGTTCTCGCCGCTCAGCGCCCAGGAACTCGGCGGCATCGCCATCAAGGGCGCGCTCGAGCGCGCGGGTGTCGCTCCGGACATGGTGGACCTCGTCCTCATGGGCCAAGTCATCCAGGCGGGCGGGGGTCAGGTCACGGCTCGTCAAGCCGCCTCGAAGGCCGGCATTCCAATGACGGTGAACTCAACCACGATCAACAAGGCGTGCCTTTCGAGCCTGCAGGCGCTGCACTTGGCCGACCTCATGATCCGATGCGGCGAGGCCGAGGTCGTTGTCGCCGGCGGCATGGAGTCGATGACCAACGCGCCGTATCTTCTCTTGAACGCGCGATCTGGTTATCGAATTGGGGACCAGCAAGTCGACGACGCCCTGTTCCACGACGGTCTGACCTGCGCGTTCGATCACTGCGCCATGGGCCTCGCCACGGAGAACTACAACGCGGGGCACATCAGCCGAGCTCGCCAAGATGAGTTCTCGGCTCGTAGCCACGAACTCGCGGCGGCGGCGATCGCGTCCGGAAGATTCGCCGAGGAGATCACGAGCGTCGACGTACCGGGCCGCAAGGGCACGTCACTGCTGGTCGACACCGACGAGGGCGTTCGCGCCGAGACGACAATCGAGTCACTGGGAATGCTGCGCGCAGCATTCACCACAGATGGCACGGTCACCGCGGGCAACTCGTCGCAGATCTCCGACGGAGCGTCGGCGCTCATCGTCATGTCCGCGCAACGCGCCAGTGACCTCGGCCTCACGCCGATCGGCGAACTCGTTAGTTACGGCGAAGTTGCCGGGCCCGACACGTCTCTTCTGTCACAGCCAGCTCGAGCGATCTCACTCGCGGCCAAGAAGGCGGGCCTCGACGTGCACGCCATGGACCTCCTGGAAATCAACGAAGCCTTCGCCGCAGTGGCGCTCGCTTCACGAGACGAGCTCGGGGTCGACGAGGACAAGATCAACGTGAACGGCGGAGCCATCGCACTCGGCCACCCCGTCGGCATGTCCGGAACTCGCCTCGTCCTCACCGCGCTGCTGTCGCTGCAACATCGCGGCGGAGGTGTCGCCGCCGTCGGACTCTGTGGAGGCGGCGGACAGGGCGACGCCGCCATTCTGCGCTCGCTCTGAGTGGACAGCTTCAGGCGTACGTCGATGTCCTGTATCGGCCCACCAGACTGAGTTCTAACCCTAACTAGTTCTCTAGTCCAAGATCGTTGTCGTCGACCCTTCGATTTGTCTGAGTGAACTCCATCGGCTCGACGTCTGACAATATGAGATATGTCCACTGAGCCCTACGATCTTCCCGAATCTCTAAGCCTGGATGAGGCGTTCAGGGCAACCTTCTAAATGGTTCTTCAGTATCTGGAATTGGAAAACGAGCCAGACGCATCGCTCGATTCATTGGCCCAATACCTGTGGTCGGATCCCGCGCGATGGAGCGACTGGAAGTCTGCAGTGACTCGTTCCCTCTCGGATCAAGGACTTGCTAATCCGGATCATGAAGGTCAGTGGCAAGAACGGCCTGCTTGGCCAGTATTGAAACCTTCGGATGACTAGCGGACGACGCCGTAACTCGGGTCTGCTCTCGATTCGATTGACACTTTTGGTCAGCTACTGCCCTTCGTGAAAACGGTCGACTTCAGCAGTGACTTCAGCAGTTGATATGAATATAAGCAATCATTCGTGAACGTTGATGAACTCGGGCTGCACTGAATGCAAGAGCATTGGACAACTATGTACAATGCTGGACTGGGCTCGAGTCGATGGCATGCAAGGGGTCCGGGGTTCGAATCCCCGTACCTCCACTCGATGAAAAACCTTGTGTTGCAGGGCTCCTCGTGGCGTCAGGACGCTAGCGAATTACTTTTCTGGCCCTTGGGACACTGCGCCTAGGCAACCGAGAGAAAACCTCGTGATCACGTCAATAAATTAAGACTGCAATCGCGGGACAGACGTATCCATCGGGTCCCCAAGCGAGATGTTCGGCACGGTGCTGCGAACGATCGGCACGAATGTGCGGTGGCTCGGTCCAGTCACGGGTCCCAACGCATTCAACTGCTCGACGGTCCATGTGACGTTCGTCGTCGGTTCAACTTCGCCGTCGCCCGCGACTACGAGTTGCGACGGCTCTTGCGCGGTGCGCGGTGCGCGCTTACTTCGTAGTCGCATGGGCTACCTGCTCGCCGAGGAGCATCAACCCGCTCTTCGGGTCACTTGACCGGCGCCGAACCCTGGGCTCGGTAACGCGAACGCGCCGTTCCACCACTTGGCGCCATTGGCCGTCGCCCTTATTTCTTAGAATTCGCATGCGACGACCGCAATCGAAATCGCGCTCAAAACCATTCCGGGCAAATCCACGACACACCTTCTTCTGAACGACCTGGCAGAATGCCAGGCGAGAAGGATGCGGGGTCTTGGCGTCCTGGATATCACGATACCGTTTGGCGCTCAGTTCCGAACGCTCGGCATCTTGGGGGCGCCGCCCGCCAGGTGGATGGGATCCAATCTCGGGAAAAAAGGCCCGCGAGGGCTAACTCGTTAAGGATGTATGGAAGGGCTACCGCATCAAAGGGCATCAGGTGCGACTAATGGAGGTGCTGTCATGAGTTCGACCCCGGTGAACGCGAACGTTCTTTTGATCGGCGCGTCTCGAGGCTTGGGTTACGCGATCGCTGAGGAGTACATAGAGCATGGGTCCCAGGTCGTGGCGACCGTTCGAGGACCCGGGCGCAGCGCGTTGGACGATCTCCGTGACATCGCCGATGGTCGCCTCGAGATCGAGCGTGTCGACATCAACGTGACTGAACAAGTTGAGTCCCTTCGCGACCGGCTCGGCGCTCGCACATTTGATCTCCTCTTCGTCAACGCGGGCGTCGCCAACAATCGTGGGGAGAACGCCGCGGACGTCACGAACGAAGAGTTCACCCGTCTCATGATCACCAACGCGCTCAGCCCCATGCGCGTTATCGAGACGCTCGGCGAACTGGTCGCCCCGGATGGAACGATCGCGATCATGTCCTCCGGCCAAGGCAGCATCGCCAACAACGAGCGCGGCGGCTTTGAAATCTACCGAGCCAGTAAGTCCGCTCTCAACCAACTGATGCGCAGTTACGCCGCGCGACATCTCAACGAGCGCCACACGCTTCTCTTAATGGCGCCCGGTTGGGTTAAAACAGATCTCGGCGGACCAGATGCTCGACTGACCATCGAGGAGAGCATTCCCGGCCTCGTCGCCACCATCGATGCACAACGCGGACGATCGGGTCTTCAGTTCCTCGATTACCTCGGCCATACGGTCGCTTGGTAAGCAATCAGAGAGCAACACCCTTAAGCAGATGTCTTCCACCGCCAAAAACACCGTCGCTAGGGTGTTCGTACATGAAGACGTTTCCTAGATTGACATGTTGCCCCTGAAGCAGAAGCCTTCTGCAATCCGCAGTAAGGGAGTCCCACTTGATGACGTCGCGTTCCCGCCGAATCGCCGTTGTGGTCACTGCGATGATCATCGTGTTTGGTGCCGGTGCTTATCTGTTGCTTTCACGCTCAACCGTCGAAAAGAATGCCCAGTCCTTCACATTTCCGAACTCTTGGTTGGGCAAGTGGAGCGGGACGATCGTTCAACCAGATAGTCCCCTCCATTCTTGGACGTTCACCATGAGTCTTAAAGTGAACCACGGTGAGATCGTTGGCTCGTACGTGGAATCGAGTTTGGAATGTAATGGCATATTGTCGACGACATTTGCAAATTCCTCGAAACTTGAACTTGATGAAGCAGTGACATCACAGCCACCATCCGGCACACCCTGGTTCTGTGGAGGCGGACCGATTCAAATCAAGAGAACCGGTACGGACAGGGCTACCTATAGCTGGGACGGCGGTGTAGCGCATGGCGTCCTCCGACGGTGAACGAGCTTCAAGATCACTGAAATACTCCCGCGCTCATGACCCCTTGCACGGTATGCAATGGGTCCGGGGTACGAATCCCCGTACCCCCACAATTTGGACTTGAATCGACAACTCCAGTAAGCGTCTGGCGCTTCGCGCGTCGTCCTCGGGCACATGGTCTTGTCGTGACTGGGTACCCTGAAACGAAGCGTGATGAAATGTCCTATACGTCTTAACCCGGCCGTCGCCGACCAGTCACCTTGATGAAGCCGCAATCAACCGTTCGAGAGAGGCGCCAAACCATCGACACAGTTCCTTGAACGACGAGTTGCCTGAAGGAATTCCGCCACGCGTCGTGAGGCGGTGTCCGTGTCGTGAGCGAGCCCAGTTCGAGTCTCGGCACATCGGAATTGACGTTGCCAAGAGTGTGATATCCCTACCAGTGAGTAACAATTGTGGAGGTCGCCATGTTGGAACAACCTGGACGCGAAGACCTGGTCAAGTGGAAGGCCGCAAAGCCGTCCAACTACTTCATCGCACTTCCCGACCTCGTCTCGGTGCTGGAACTACGAATGGAACGACCCCTCGAGACGTCGTTCATCGACGACCTCAGCGCTTTCGGCGCTACCGTCGCGACCATCATCGAACCGGCGGTGCAGTTGCTCGAGCGCAACCGGGAGTTCCCGAAGCTTCGCCCCTACGATGAGCTAGGACAGCGCATCGATGAGATCGAATTCCATCCAGCACAGACCCAAGCCGCGTCGGCCGCGTGGGCGTCGGGCCTGCTCGCCACTCCGCTCGACTTCCACGGTGCGTTCGAACTCGCTACGAAGTTCCTGCTGCTCTCCCACGTCGGCGAGGGCGGGCAGGCCTGTCCGATCGTCTGCACTATAGGACTGCGTCGGGCAGTCGAACACCACGGTTCCGACGAGTTAAGGGACCGCTACCTACCGGGTCTCGTCAACTCCGACGCGAATGTCGCACTTCGCGGGTCTCAGTTCCTCACTGAAGTGCAGGGAGGCTCTGACGTCGGAGCCAACGTGGCCGAGGCTCTGCCCGACCTCGAGGTTCCTGGCGCTTGGCGGATACGTGGCGAGAAGTGGTTTTGCTCGGTCGCCGACGCCGACCTCTTCGCCGTCACCGCGCGACCCATCAACGCGGCTCCGGGCACCAAGGGCCTCGCCTGTTTCCTCATTCCGCGCACGCTCGACGGCGTCACGCCGAACGGATTCCGCCTGCGCCGACTGAAGGACAAGCTCGGCACGAGAGCCCTCGCGTCGGCGGAGATCGACTTCGACGATGCGTTGGCGTGGCCCATCGGCGAACTGCACGACGGCTTCAAGATCGCCGTCACCGAGCTCCTCAACACCTCGAGGTGGTTGAACGCCGTCGGGTCGGCGGGCATAATGAGCCGCGCGTTCCTGGAGGCTTCGAGCTTCGCCCACCATCGTGAAGCCTTCGGGGAGAAGGTCGTCTCGTTCCCCGCCGTGCGCGAGCAACTCGCGATCATGAAGAGCGAAACTGCGGCGGCGATGGCGTCAACGTTCGCGCTCACGCAGTTCGTGGCCAAGATCGATGAGCACACCGCGTCCGAGAGCGACGTTGCAATCCACCGGTTCCTCGTGAACGCCAACAAGTACGTCACCTCGATCGCCGCGTCGGACGTCGTGCACCGCGCTATCGAGGTCCTCGGCGGCAACGGCACGATCGAGGACTTCTCTCCGCTCCCGCGCCTCTACCGCGACGCGGTCGTCTTCGAGAGTTGGGAGGGGACGCACAACGTCCTCTGCGCCCAGATATACAGGGACTGTGTCCGGCTCGGACTCGTGGGCTCGGTTCTCTCGTGGGTCGAGGATGAACTCGCCCAACTCGATAATCCCGACGCGAAGCACCCCAACATCGTCCTTAACTCCCTGGGCGATCTCCGCCACCGTCTCGCCCGGTCGGTCCAAGACCCGGAGTACGCCGCGAAGCATTTCCGCCGCCAACTGACCGCGCTCATGGACGTCGTCCAAGCGGCGTGTCTGCTCCGAGAAGCCGAAGCTCCTGGCTCGGGCCCTGAGAAGACGGCGATTGCGAGGTTCTTCGTTGGTCGCCACCTCATCGCCCCGCGCACCGACGGCGAGCCGAAGTGGACGAAACTCATCGACCGGGTACTCGACTCGGAGTCCTCCGAGGACCAAACGTCAGAGGACATCTCCGACGAGGACCGAAGCTCATCCATCCTCGCGGTAACGCACTCGCTGGGTCCTAACAGCCGAACTCTCGACTAGAACACCACCACGGCCCTGCCGGCGAGGGTACCGTCGTGCAGCTTCTGGTAGGCCTCCGGCGCGACGTCGATCGAGAATCGTTCGACGTGGACATTGAGTTTACCCACCTTCGCAAGTTCGATGACCTCGATCAGCTCTTGGCGGTAGCCCCAGTAGGTGGTGCCACTTCAGGTAACTACTTTCTTCAATTCTCTCGCGGCAAAATCGAAGAAATTCACATTCCGAGAAACAGCACCGACCTCGATTGACCCCTTTCATGGCATGCAAGGTGTCCGGGGTTCGAATCCCCGTACCACCACTTTGACATGCTAAGGGTCACCGCTAGACACAACTCTTCGATTCCAGCGGCAAATTCACACAACACTCGCACCCTTTCTGCGATTGCAAGAACCGCAAAGAATTTGAAGATTGTCTACCGAGTTGGCGCCCCCCATGCTTACGGGAATGAGGTGGTCATATTGCAAGTCACTCTTGCTACCGCATGATCGACACGCGCCCCCGTCCCGCTCCCAGACCGAATGGCGTACACTCTCTGGAATTGATTCGCGTAGTGAACCA
>ODAK010008430.1_pt1 | contig 10303 bp, 6 predicted proteins | sample 1539591 | NCBI WGS metagenome assembly ODAK01 (sample SAMEA3539303, study PRJEB22396) | soil metagenome | biome: tundra; feature: field; material: soil | place: USA | collected 2010-05 | depth 0.15 m | reverse complement strand
GACAGTAGGCTTTCTGCTTTGCATTGTGGGTCTGGCCGGAATTGCCGTGGCGCAGACCAAGACTTCGGGAGTTGGCAAGTGCGGCAAGCCCGACACGCAACAGTCCGTGGATGTGGGCGACCGCGCGGGCCACTCGCTGGTCATCGTCAAGGAGTCCTGCACATGGACCACGCCAATGGAAATGGCGGGGCTGAAAACCAAGACCTATACGGTGGCGGTGACCAGTGACGCCACCGCGACCAAGGCCCAGGAACGCGGGTACGTCGTGACGGTCATGGACAACGGCGACAAGGCTTTCGTACGCTTTACGGGCACGGATGTCATCAAGGACGGCAAACCGGAGCCAGCCGATGGAACCTGGAGCTACACGGGCGGCGCCGGAAAACTCAAGGGGCTGACCGGCAAGGGCACGTACAAATCGACGCCCACCGCCGACGGCGGGGCCGAGGACCAGGTCGACGGCGATTATTCCCTGCCTGGCGCAACGAAGAAGTAGCGTTCAACGGCGCCGGGCGGCATGAAGGGCGTCCGTCCCCCTACCGCCCGGCGTGGGCTTTTCCGCCGGCGCCACCAGTTATACTCGAACGCAGCGGAATCCCAATGACGACCAAACGATCTCATAACCTGTTTGCAGCGGTTTGCGTCTGCCTGCTGGCTGGCTTTGCCGGCACGGCGTTCGGCCAGCCCGAGGTGATGGCCTGGGGCAACGTAACGGGCATACGCGTCGACGGCCAACTGATGGAACTGAACACCAGTATGTGCGTGGCTCAGCCGGACTGGGCGGGAGTCACGCGCACGGGCCGGGAGAAGCAGACGAATAGCTACGCGCGCAACGGGAAGGTCGAGACCGTCACGGTGCAGATGCGCCCGCAGAAGGAATACCGGGACCCCGCGCCAGGCCACGATTGGGCCCTCGCCGGCAAGGAAACGGTGGAAGATACCGGCCCCGGCTCGGCCAAGGTTGACGTCGAGTTCGCTACCCAGAACGAGGCCAACATCGCCGGGGCTTTTCTCTGCATGGACCTTCCCGCCGCGCAATTCTCCGGCGGCACGGCGCAGCTCATCGATCCGGCTCCGCCAGCCACGGACCGTGTTTCCCTGACGGCCGGGACCGCCGAACAGAACGAATATGTTCGGGCAACCGCCAGCGGTGTGCGCTTCATCACGCCGCGCCGCCAGATCGAGGTGACGTTCGACGCGCCGACGGAGATCGTCGTCCGCGACGATCGCCGGAAGGGCAGCTACGACCTCCAGGTATTCATGACCGTCATCCCCGGCAAAGCGGCGGCAGGCCAGACCGTCAAGAGGAGCTTCGCTCTGAAGGTCGCCGGCGAAGTCGACAAGAACCCGGTGGAACTCTCGCTGGACGCGTCGCATCCCGGCCAGATATTCGACGGCCTCGGCGGCAACTTCCGGCTCCAGAATGCCGGAACGGACCCCGCGGTGATTCAGTACAACCTGGACAACCTGCGCGTCGCTTGGGGACGCGTCGAGATGCCGTGGAGTACCTGGCAGCCCAATGAGGATGTCGATCCTCTGGCGGCGGCCCGGGCCGGCAATCTCAACTCGAGAATCGCGCAGGCCATGGAAATGGCGCGCAAGCTGGCGCAGAAGGGGATACCCGTCATCGTCAGCGCCTGGTCCGCACCGTCGTGGGCGATTCTGGGCAGCCTCGGCGGCCGAGGTGGTTTTGGTGGCGCCGGTGCTCCTGGGGCCGCGGGCGGCCGCGGCGCCGCTGGCGTTCCTGGGACGGCGGGCGCTCCAGGCGGCGGGAATGCCGCGGGCAATCCGGGCAATTCGGAAGTAGGGGGCGGCCCGGGCGCGGTGACGATTCCTGGCGCCGCGGGCGCCCGTGGCGGTCTGGGGGCCGCTCCGCAACAGGACGGCCCGCGGGGAAATCCGCTCAATCCCGAGAAGATGGACCACATCAAGGCGTCCATCGCCAGCTACCTGGTCTTCCTCAAGGAGAAGTACGGGGTGGAAGCGGCCATGTTCACGTTTAACGAATCGGATCTGGGCATCAACGTCCGCCAGACCCCCAGGGAACATGCGGAACTCATCAAGACGCTAGGCCCTTACTTCGCTTCCAGGGGACTGGCCACCAAGCTTGCGCTCGGCGACACGTCCGACGCCACGCCGATCGACTTCATTAAGCCCGCCTTGCAGGACCCGGAGGCGGCCAAGTACATTGGCGCCGTCGATTTCCACTCCTGGCGCGGATGCACCGATGACATCCTGGCCCAGTGGGGCGCGGCCGCCCGGAAATTGAATGTCCCCTTGCTGGTAGCCGAGGGCAGCACGGATGCCGCCTCCTGGAGATATCCCCAGATCTTCGCCGAGCAATCGTTCGCGCTCTACGAAATCAATCTGTACACGCGCATTCTGGCCATCGCGCAGCCCAAGTCCATCCTGCAATGGCAGTTCACGGCGGACTACTCCCTGCTGTCCGGCGGCGGCGTCTTCGGCGATAACGGGCCGCTCCGGCCCACGCGGCGGTTCTGGAATCTGAAGCAACTCGCCTCGACGCCTCCGCGGTCCTTTGCCTTGCCGGTCAAGTGCAACCGGCCCGACCTCACCTGCGCCGGCTTCGGCGATATCGCCGGCGGCGTTTACACCGTGCATATCGTGAATAACGGCGCCGGCCGTCCGGCCACTCTCACCGGCCTGCCGGACGGCGTGAAGCAGCTCCGCGTCTGGGTAACCGACAGCCAGCGCGGCATGCAGGAGGGCGAGCGCGTCGCGGTGGCCGGCGGAAAGGCCGAATTCCAGCTCGACCCCATGAGCTTCACGACGCTGATCGGGGCGCCATAGGCTGCGCCTACGGCCCGTACAACCGCCTATACATGTCCGCGTTGCGCAGCACGGCCTGGATGTACTCGCGGGTTTCGGTGTAGGGGACCGATTCCACGAACTCGGCGGGTTCGCGGTAGGTGTTCCAGGCGAGCCATTCGGCGGCGCGGTTTGGACCCGCGTTGTACGAGGCTAGCGTGGGCTCCAGTTGGCCGCCGTTCTGGTCCAGCATGGCGCGCAAGATCGCGACGCCGATCTTCAGGTTCGCGGCGGGCTGGAACAGCATGCGGTTGGTGAAGCGCGAGACGCCGGCCTGGCGCGCGTACTGGCGGCCCGTGACCGAGCGCACCTGCGTGAGGCCCAAAGCGCTGGCGTGAGAGCGCGCCTCGGGGTCGAACTCCGATTCCTGCCGGACCAGCCCGGCCACGAAGTACGGGTCCAGGCCCTGGGCGCGCGCGTCCTGGACCAGTTCGCCGCGGTAGGGCAGCGGGAAAAGCAGCTCCCAGAACTGGCGCGGCGCTGCGTTCAGGGGCAAACCGAGGTAGTCCGGCGTCATGTTTTTCATGATGCGCAGGGCTTGGTGCGGGGCGTCGGCGGCGCCCGCCAACTCCATGGCGAGCAGCGCCGGCTGCCCGCCGTTCTGCGCCCCGAAGCGCAGCTCGGAATCGGCCAGGTTGCTCAGGCCGGCCGTCCGCAACAGACGCGAACGCTCGATTCGCGCGGCGGTGGCGGGCGTGCTCTCCAAAGACGGCGGCTGGGATTGCGGCAGCGCCAGGGCGCTCAGGAATGCGACGGCCTTTTCGGAGATTGCCGCGCCGGCGATCTCCGGCCGGTTCAGGCGGTTGCGCGCCTGCATGGCGTAGTAGGTGTTCTGCAACGTTTTGGAAAGCCGCTGATAGGCGGCGCGGGCGGCTCCGAAATCGGATTCCCGTTCCGCGCTCCGCCCCAGGAAATAGAGCGCCGCGCCGGCGCTGGGGTGAGCGGGGTAGTTGCGAAGGTGCTCGCGCAGAAGGCCGGCGGCGTTGCCCTGGTTGCCCATCCACGCGTGGAACACCACTTTCCAATGACACCCGGCGGCGCCGGGTTCCGCCGGGAATGCCTCGTAGGCGTCCTGATACAGGGGAACGTAATCGTCCGGCCTGTTCGCGATCAGATACCGGTTGGCCGCCGACACCAGGGCCTTGAATCGCCAGGGGGACTTGGGATATCGCTCGCCCAGCTTCTTCACCGCCGACATCATCCCGCCGTCATCGGCCTGACTGCGCGCGCACTCCTCGAGGTAATAAGTCCGTTCGGCGTCAGCCTCCGATTCGGGAAGGTCCAGGCCTCGCAGATAGGAACAGGCCGGGGCGGTATCGCCGTTGAGAAACTGCGCCGCGCCGATTCCCACGCGGGCCTGGTCGTGTTCCGGGCCGGCCGTCCGGGCGGCGACCGATTGATACTCGACGCGCGCCCGCTGGTACCCGCGGGCTTCCAGGATTCCGTCGGCCCGCCGCAACAGTTGCTGAGGCAGCGCCGCCGGATAGGCCGCGCCCATGGCGTCCTCGATGGCGCGGAGCGCGGCCGCGGCGCGATCGGCGGCGTCCCCGGAAAGGGTCTGATAGTACACGCGCTGGTAGAAATCGGCGGCGTTGGCCGGGTCGCCAGAGGCTTGGTAGCAATCCGCCAGCGTGATATTGCCTTCGGGCTGCGGCAATTCGGCGTAGTGTTCGCGGAGCAGGCGGACGGCGGCGGCGGGACCCGAAGGCGCCCCAGCCGCTTTCCGGGCGCGAGCTTCGAGCAACCATGCCTTGCCCGAGAGCGGAGAGAGAAGGTCGCCCGCGTGCGCCGCCGCGGCATCCTTGCCGATTGCGGCGTTGTCGTTCGATTCCACACGCGCCGCCGCCAGATAGTAGCCGGTGTAGTCGGCGAGTTGGGGAATGGCGGCCGCCTGCAGCTCGGCAATGGCGACTCGGTAGTCCTTGTTCTCGTAAGCCACCACGCCCAGAGCCAGGCGCGCCAGCGGGCCGTCCTTGTCCCTGGCGTGCGCCGCGGCGTATTTTTCCACAGCCGCGCGGAGGGCCGGCGTGGGGGCGGCACGGTAGGAACGCACCAGCGCCGCCAGATCGCCGGTCCCGGCGGGCGGAGCCGGCTTGGCTGCCAGCGGGCTGGCGGCGGCCTTTTTGGGCGCAGGCTTCTTCTTGGCCGGGCTGGCCGGAGCGCCGGAAGCGGCGGCCAGCGCAACCAGCGCGCTACACAATAACGCCGGGATAGTTTTCGCCAAGCAGCTCCGGATCGTCATTGGCCAAGGTTCGGACCAGCTCCAGGTGGAGGTAATCGACCATGCTCGGGCACGGGTCGAAGTAAGTCTTTCGGAACGATTCGCGCGCGGAGTCGATCGATGTGCGGAGCGCGTCGTAGAGATTCCGCCGGGCGCGGCCGGTTTGCACTTCGGCCGAGTGGTAGAGGCGCATCTCCGCGACCTGCACGCGCGCGAAGCGTTGCGCGCGCAGGTGCAGGCGCTGTTCCCCGGTGGAAAGGCGCTCCCAGGCCGAGGCCGGCTCCGGAACGGCCCGCGGGGCCATTCCCAACCCGACGGGCGCAATGACGATCAGATCCGCGGGCGTGGGCCGGGGGATGCCGCTCCACACCGCGCCAGCCACCTGCGTCAGCAGCTCGATGGGCGGCCCCTCCACGGCGCCCCACGCATAGACCAGCGCCACCACGCGTTCGCGCGTAGCCACCGGGAAAACCGAGGCGCGGCCATCGGAAGGGTGGCCCAGGAAGTTCGCCAGAAGAGCGGAGATCCCAGCCGGCGTGGTGGCGGTGACCACCGGGTCGCGGCTCTCCACGGCGGCCGCCAGCGCCGGCGCCAGCGCCAGGGGGATTTCCAGGCCGCGGAAATCGCCCGCCGTCTCCGCCGCGCCGCGGATTCGTTCGCCCCGGGCGACCTCTCCATCCAATCGGAACAGCGCCGCGCCGGTGGCGAATGCGCCGGCCGCATCGAGCAGCGCGACGCCGGCCTCTTCCGGGTCGGCGGCCTGGCGCATGCGTCGCACCGCCTGGTTCAACTGGTCCGCAGTCTCGCGCCGTGCGCGTACGAGGGCTTCACCGGCTTGCCGTACCGCCCGAGCGTCGCAAAGGCCCTCGGCATCGTTCAGGAGCTGGGTAATTCGGTCGTCCAAGATTTGGCGCAAAGAAGTCGCCGGAGCGCTGGGAGCCATTCCTGAAGTCATTCTAACAGGCGCGGTGTGGGGCGGCCCTCCCGCTTATCCCCGCTGCTTCGCGATGTCCCGGTGGTTCACCTTGGCTTTGAACCCGGCTTCCGCCAGGTTTTTGCGGATCTGGTCCGCCATCATGACGGAGCGGTGTTGTCCTCCCGTGCATCCGAACGCGATCGTCAGATAGCTCTTGCCTTCGCGAATATAGTGCGGCAGCAGGTAGATGAGCAACTCGGATATGCGCTCGACAAACTCCAGCGTCTGCGGGAACGACCGGATGTACCGGGCCACGCTCGGGTTCCTGCCCGTCAGGTTCTTGAAGCGCGGGATGTAATTGGGGTTGGGCAGGAAGCGGACGTCGAATACCAAGTCGCTGTCCGGCGGCACTCCGTTGCGGTAGCCGAAGCTGGTCACGTAGATCAGGATCTTCGACGATTCGTCGCGCTGGCCGCGGAACCGCTCGCCAATGAACTCGCGCAACTCGTGGACCGTGAATTTCGACGTGTTAATGATCAGATCCGCCATCGCGCGGATGGGCGCGAGCTGGAGCTTCTCGGAGCGGATGCTCTTGACGATCGACCGGTCGGCGCCGAGCGGGTGCGGCCGCCGCGTTTCGCTGAAGCGGCGCACCAGCGCGCTCTCGTCGGCCTCCAGGAAGATCAGCTTCGCGTCCACCGACTTCCGAATGGCCGCCAGAACTCGAGGAAAGCGCTTCAGCCCTTCCCCTTCGCGGATGTCCACCACCAGGGAGGCGGCCTGAATGCTCGGGTTGTCACGCGTCAGTTCGGCGAACTTGGGGATCAGATCCACCGGCAGGTTGTCCACCGAATAGAATCCCAGGTCTTCGAGGGACTTCAGAACGGAGCCCTTGCCCGATCCGCTCAAACCGGTGATCACCACAACCTCCGGCCGTGGACCCACCTTCCGCTTTGCGCCAGGCGGATCGCCGGCCGCGCCACGCGTGGCGGCGGACTCCTTTCGCGCTCTGCCGGCCGGCGCCGTTCGCGGCATATGCGCGCCGCTACCCTTCGACCAGGTCGAAGTTCCCGTCCGGGCGGCGGACCAGGACCGAGACCCGGTCGGTTTCGGCATCCCTATAGACCACGTAGCCGCGCTTCTTTTCCATTTCCAGAACGGCCTCCTCCAGGGTCATCGGCTTCCGTTTCTGGTGCTGGTCGACGCGGTAGACTTGGCGCTCGGGGTCCTGCGCAACCTCCGGCTTCGCCGCGGCCTCGGGGGCCGCCTCGGGAACGGCTTGCTTCGGCGCGCGCTTGGTATCGCGCCATTTGTCGCGCGCTTTGAGAGCCTGCTTTTCCAGCTTTTCGGCGGCGGAGTGGATCGCCGTGAACAGATCGACGCTCGATCCCATCCCCACCAGCGGGTGGCCGTAATAATGGACTGTGGCTTCGGCCTGTTGCAGGTGGCGCTCGATCGACAGAACCACGTGCGCCTCGCATTCCCGCCTGCCATCCAGGAGCTTCCCGATTTTGGCGAACCGGGCTTCCAGCTTTTTCAACTGGGCTGGCGCCAACTCGATCTTTCTGCCCGTATACGTGATCTTCATGCGGTTCTCCCTTTTCGACCGGCCTGGGGAAGACGCGTCCCTTCTCTTACTGTATACCGTCTGCCGGGGGAGCGATCAGTTTCGCTCGCGCCGCTGATGGGTGGACGGGATCTTCATGTCCTCGCGGTACTTCGCCACGGTGCGGCGGGTGACATTGATTCCCATGGTCTGCAACATCGAGGTGATCTGCTCGTCCGTGAGGGGCTTGGCGCGGTTCTCTTCCCCGATCATTTTCTTGACCATGCGCTTGAGCAGCAGCAGCGGGGTCGCGCCACCCGACGGGCCCTGCACGGCTTCCGAGAAGAAATACCGAAGCTCGAACACGCCCTGCGGGGTATGCACGTACTTGCTTGCGACGGCGCGGCTGACCGTCGACGGGTGGACGCCCACTTCCTCGGCCACGTCCTTGATCATCATGGGTTTAAGATGATCGAGCCCCAGCTCCAGGAACTGCCGCTGCCGCCCGACGATAGCCTGACAAACCTTGAATATGGTCTGCTTGCGCTGTTCGATGTTCTTCATGAGCTGGATGGCGGACACATAGCGCTCGCGTACGTAGTCGCGAACCTCTTTCGTGGCGCCGTTCTCCCGGTCGAGCATCTTGCGGTACTGAGCGTTCAGCCGGAGCTGCGGAACATCCTCGTCGTTCATCTGGATGATGAAGTCGTCGCCATCCTTGGTAAACGAAACGTCCGGCGCCACCACGCGCGCGCCCGCGCCGGAATAGCGCAGGCCGGGACGCGGGTTGAGGTGGTGGATCATGTGGACGGCGATTTCGATGTGCTCCATGGGCCGGGCGAGCGCCTTGGCCAGTTCCTTGTACTGCCGGGTTTCGAGCAGCCGCATGTGGCCGGAGACGATCTGCCAGGCTACGCCGCCCTTGCCGTTATCGCTTTCGATCTGGAGCAACATGCACTCCCGCACGTCGCGCGCGCCCACGCCCGCCGGATCGAGCGACTGCACCACCCGCAACGCCGCTTCCACGTCCTCCGGTTTGTGCCCGCCGACGGAGGCGATCTCCTCCAGCGACGCGGAAAGATAGCCGTCTTCGTCCAGGTTGCCGATGATGGATTCGGCCGCGTCCCGGACATCGTCGGAGACCAGGCTGACGCTCAACTGCGAGCGCAGGTAGTCGCCCAGGGTAACCGGGGAGGAGAGGAAGGTTTCGAAGGAAGGCTTCTCAACCGATTCCGAAGCGGGGCTCTTGTAGCCGGGATCGAGGTAATCGTCGAAGGACGAGCCGAAATCGATCTGGTCGAAGGGATCGGCGGCGGCCGGCGTATCCGTCGGGTCGCCCGCCGTCGCTTCGGGCTCCGGCGGCGCGGCGACGGTCTCCTCGGGGTCCGCGAACACGGCGCCGTTGATGGCCACGTCCGCGGGCGAGCCATCGAGCGGGCTGGATTCGCTCATCACCAGCGATTCGAGGAGTTCCTTGTCGGCAGGGTCCGTGATCCGCTCCTGCTCCTGCTCCAGCAGCGGCAGCAATTCCTCGGGGGTAATCTCCTCCCCAGGCTCCTCGGTGGCTTCTTCGAGGACCGGATTCTTGACGATTTCCTGGGTAATCATCTCTTTTAGTTCCAGCCGGTTAAGCTGGAGGACGGTCACCATTTGCACCAGGCCCGGAGTCAGAATTTGCTTCTGCGCGACCCTTAGCTGCAATCTTGGCGAGAGGAAGCTCATCTGCCCTCTATGATATCACCCGACTAATGCATTTTCCCTGCCAAAGAAGGCGGGCACTGACCAGCCGTCAGCCATCAGCCATCAGCCGTCAGTTCTTGCAGCTTCGCCTCCGGCGAAGCCGGAGGTTTTGGCTGATAGCTGAAAGCTGACAGCTTGTTTTATTGCAGCTCGCGCGGGCGCTTCTCCACCGGCTCCAACTGCGCGATTTCCACGCCCAGAGGAGCGGTCTTCAACTCCGCGAATTTGCGCGCGGTCACCATCACGCGGCTTTCAAACGATCCCGCCGCGCTGTTGTACGCTTCCACGGCCCGGTCCAGGCCCCTGCCCACCTTATTCCAGTGCTCGCCCATGTCGGAGAGGCGCTTGAAGAGTTCCTTGCCGAGGGCGCTGATCTCCGCCGCGTTTTCGGCCAGTTTCTCCTGGCGCCAGCCATAGGCCACCGCGCGCAGCAGCGCGATCAGCGTGGTGGGAGTGGCCAGGATAACGTTCCGCTCCACGCCGAACTCGATCAGCGAGGGGTCGTTCTCCAGCGCCGCGCTGAAGAAGCACTCGCCGGGCAGAAAGAGGACGGCGAATTCGGGCGCGTGGTCGAACTGCTCCCAGTAGGACTTACGGCCCAGAGCGGTCATGTGGGCGCGCACCTGGCGCGCGTGATCCGCCATGCGGGCGGCGCGGGTCTGCTCGTCGGCGGCCTCCAGCGCTTCCAGGTAGCCGCTCAAGGGCGTCTTGGCATCCACGACGATGCACTTGCCCCCCGGCAGGCGCACCAGCATATCCGGGCGAAGCCGGCCGTCTTCGGACGTCACCGTGGTTTGGGTGTCGAAATCGCAGTGGTCCAGCATGCCGGCCATCTCCACCACCCGCCGCAACTGGATCTCTCCCCAATGCCCGCGCACACTGGGCGTACGCAGCGCCGTCACCAGCTTCCCGGTTTCCGAGCGAAGTTGGGATTGCGTTTCGATCAGGCTCCGTACCTGCTCGCTGAGCGTGGCGTAAGCTCCCACGCGGGCCTTCTCCAGTTCCTGGATCTTACCCGCCATGCCGTCCAGCGAGGCGCGGACCGGCGCCA
>ODAK010008429.1_pt1 | contig 10303 bp, 4 predicted proteins | sample 1539591 | NCBI WGS metagenome assembly ODAK01 (sample SAMEA3539303, study PRJEB22396) | soil metagenome | biome: tundra; feature: field; material: soil | place: USA | collected 2010-05 | depth 0.15 m | reverse complement strand
CTCGATCCGCTGCGGACCATGTTCCATTGCTCGCCGGAGGCGCTGTGGATGCGCACCACGGCGCCGATGCCGTCGCGATTCGACCGGACTCCGCTTAGCCGCACGGACAACCAATGGTTGCGATTGCCGCCGTCGTTGCGGAACAGATAGGCGGGGCCGTTGTTGGTGGAGACCAGAATGTCCAGGTCGCCGTCCTGGTCGAAATCCGCGTAGGCGGCCCCGCGCGCGACCATCGGCCGGACGAAATCGGCGCCCATCTGGGCGGATACGTTGTCGAACTTGTGATTGCCCAGATTGCGAAACAGCAACGGCGCCTCGCGGTAACTCACCCTGGGTTGCACACGCCCGATCTGGTCTTCGATATGGCCGTTGGCGGCGAAGATGTCCGGGTGGCCGTCCAGGTCGTAATCGAAGAAGAAGACCCCGAAACTCAGGGAAAGCAGGCTGGCGCGGCCCACGGTGGAAAGCGGCGCCTCATCCACAAAAAGGCCGGTGCCCTCGTTGTGATAGAGCCCCAGCATCTGGTTCGAGAAATTGCCCACCAGCAGGTGCGGTCTGCCGCTGCGGTCGTAATCGCCGGCGTCGGCGCCCATGGCCCCGCGCGCCACTCCATCCTCGCCATAGGCCACGCCGGCGGACATGCCTTCTTCCTTGAACGTTCCGTTTCCCAGGTTGCGGTACAGCTTGTTCGGCTGCGTATCGTTGGCCACGAAAATGTCCGGCCAGCCGTCGCCGTTATAATCGAGCACCGTCACGCCCAGCGACTTGCTGGTCGGGTCGCCCACGCCCGCGCGCTGCGCCACTTCCTCGAAGCGGCCGCCGCCCAGGTTATGGTACAAGCGGCTTGGCGTGCCCTTGTACGATTCCGGAGTGCAGTAGGATTTCGTCGCGCCATCGAGCGAGCACCACAAGTCGTTCTTGGGGCTCCACTGGACGTAGTTGGCCACAAACAGGTCCAGCTTGCCGTCGCGGTCGTAGTCGAGCCACGCGGCGCTGGTTCCTAAACTGTCGTTCTTGATGCCGGAGTCTTTGGTGACGTCCTGGAATTTGCCATGGCCTTCGTTGTGAAATAAATGGTCGCCGCCGAGGGCGGTGATGTAGACGTCGTCACGGCCGTCGTTATCGTAGTCGCCGATGGCGACTCCCATGCCGTACATCTCCACGTCCAGTCCGCTGCCGGCCGTAATATCGGTGAACGTGCCGTCGTGGTTGTTGCGGTACAGCGCCGGCAACGAGCGGCGGCCCTTGGGCGTGAAATCCTTGCCGTTAATCAGCAGGATATCCTGCCAGCCGTCGCCGTCCGCGTCGAAAAACGCGCAACCCGCCCCCAGCGTTTCGGGCAGATATTTCTTCCCGGTACGCCCGGCGTTGTGGACGAAATGGATGCCGGCCTTGGCAGTTACATCCGTGAAAATCACCGTCGATGGCGATGGTTTGGATGCCTGGCCCGCCAAGAGGCACACCGCAGCCGCCAGAGAGACCGCCCACGACTTCACGTGCGCGCGACAGAAAAGGGGAGATCCCGGAATGCTCCGAATCAAAGCCCGTAAGGGCGGGAGAAAATAGCCCACGGCGTGAGCCGTGGGGAACCTGCGAGATTCTTGAAGCCCCGGCACGGGGCGAAAGATCGCGGCCCTGCCATCTTCCGCCCCCTCCGGGGGCTTTTCTCCTGATGCCGCGTTCCCACGGCTTACGCCGTGGGCTACTGTCTTTCGCCCTTCGGGCTGAATGGAGCGCTCGCTGCGCGCAGGCGACCGCGACTTCCTTAGGGAACCCCACTTCACGGCCGCGCCGCGCTTTCGTGATCGTGGATGGCCTGCCGCTCGTTGTTGTCTTCCGGGCTGATCATACGCCTTCCTTCCGTAATGGCTTGCGATGCCTCGTCGGCCTTGAAGCGGCGGAAGAGCGCCTCCTCGCGCGCCGCGCCCTTGGCGTCCTCCAGGCCGCGGTAGCACAGCATCCGCGTGTAGTGCATCTGGACGTCCTCGGGATCGACGCTCGACACCTCCTTGAGCGCCGCCAGCGCTCGCACGTACTCCCGTTTCAGGAAGAGGATGCGGGCGATCTGGTTCAGCGCCACGCGGTCGCGCGGGTACTTCGAGCGCACCGTCTCTAGCGATTCCAGCGCTCCGTCGTAGTCGCCGTCGGCGCGCTGAATCTGGGCTTTGAAGAACCAAGTTCGAGCAAGTCCGGAATCGATCTGGAGCGCTTTCTCGATGTACGGCTTGGCGCGTTCGGTCTCGCCCTCCTGGATGAGCGCGCGCGCCACGTTCAGCCAGCCATCCGCATAGCCCGGTTCGGCTTCGGTCACTTTCTGGAACGCGTATTCCGCGCCCTTGAGATCGCCTTGCAGCAGCAGGCCGATGCCCCAATCGTTCCAGCGCTCCCGGTCCTGCTTTCGCACCGTCGCCGTCCATGCGGGTTGTCCCAGGGGGACGACGGCGTGCGCCTCGGCCAGCGTGATGATGGGCAGGTCGGGGATGCGGTCCCGAATCTTGCCGGAAACGTTGGCCGGAATCGAGGCTGGCGAGAACTGATACTGGAGTCCGTTATGATCGGCCGCGAGCAGCGCGGGATCCTGACCCGGCTTGGGCTGCCCCGCGTAAGCGAACTGCGTGAAGTACCAGGAAAACTTCCGGTAGTTCAGCTTGGCCGTGAAGCTGATGGGGCCGCGCGCGGCCTTGGGCACGTTCACCAGGTAGTGCGCCACGTCGGCGGCGCCCGGCGGAATCAGACGCACGTAGAGCAGGCTGCGCGCCTGCCACGCGTTGCGTTTGTCGATGGGGTTGGACTGCTCGTCCAGTTGGTAGGAGCGATAGAAATGCGCGCCCGGCTCCACCGGCCCCTTGCCGTTGTCTTCCACGCTGCCGCTCCAGAAGATCACGCGCCCGTCGGCGTCCTTGGCTTGGAGCTCGAGCCACACATCGAATGCGTCCACCGTGCCGCCCGGGAAGAAGTGGCCGATCTTCCGGGTACGGACCACCACGTCGACGCGCGCCGTGCCGCCCGGTTCCAGTGAGGCGCCGGATGCGTCGATCGGCGCCGCCATCTTGCCGACCTCCCGCACGGTTGCGAGGCCGCCCTCTTCCACCTCTTCGCCCGACGCGAAAGTGGTATTCGCCCGCACGGAGTCGCTGCGCCGCCGCATTTCCACCTGGCCCCGGCTACCATCCGCCGGCGCCGCGGCGAAGATGTCCACCGTGATGAATCCCGATTTCAGAAACTTCTCGATGGTGTCCATCTGCGGCTTGTCCTGGTTCACGTAGGCCAGCGCCATATTGGCGGCCGGGAAGCGGTGGGAGTGTACCTGGCCGCCGTGGTTGCCGGGATCGCGCGACGCCACCAGGGGCATGTGGCAATCGGCGCAAACCTGGGACTTCGGCGGGTAATAGAACGACCGCGCGCCTTGCCCCGAAACGCCGCTGGCCTGCCAGTTGTCGTAATCGTTAAACCCGCGAACCCAGCGGTAGTTGTTGACCGGGACGTCCAGATGCACCTTGTGGCACGCGGCGCAGAATTCCGATTGGCGCATGAAGGGCTTCAGAAACGTCTGGCGATGCGGTTCCGGATTGAGATACGTCAGGGCATAGTCGGCGGCGTGAATGAGCGGGTTGTGGCTGGAGGCGAGCTCGTGCAGCGGCGGGTATTCCACGGTGAAATCCGCGTTTCCCATGGAGCTCCCCACGTGTACGATCGAGTGGCACGACATGCAGCCCAGGCCCGCCTGCGCCTCCGGCGTGTCGATCTGCTCCTTGATGGGCCGGTCGAACCGCCCGTTAAAGAAGACCGCGTGGTCGTGACATCCGGCGCACCATTTGCTCGGGCGAGTGCCGATGGTGTCCTGCATGTACTCGACGGATTTCCGGTAGAACTGGTTGTTGAACGACGCGAAATGGTGCGCCGAGCTTTTCCACTGCTCGTAGATATCCTTATGGCACTGCCCGCACGCCGCGGAATCCATGAAGAAATTGGACGGAATGATCTTGCCGGTATTGGTCTGGGCCGAAGACGGCGCGAACGGCGATCGCGCGCCGGCGCCCTCCTCGTCCATGGATAGCGGAGCGGTAGCGGGGTTCACGACGCTGTCATTGGGGTCCGGGCGCCCCGCGCGGTAGAGCGCGGCGCCAGCCGGCAAGAGGACCAGCACGGCTGCCCCCGCGGCGAACCCCGCCCTCCAGACGCGCTCGGCGGGCGTTTGGAACAGGCGCAACCCGATGAGCAGCACGGCCGTCGCGGCTAGCAGGATGTGCAGCCAGAGGGCCCAGCGATGTTCCAGCGTGTTGCCTCGAATCGCCAGGTAAAGCGCCGGCAGACCGGCCATCAGAAACGCGCCGCATTCGCGCGGGTAGCGCTTCGCCATGGCCGCCGCAAGCGCCATGAATCCCAGCCCGAGGGCCAGGTGCAATACCACGTTGGCCATGTAGAAGACCGTGGCCCGCGGCAGCGCGGCGATGTATCCACTATTGACCAGCAGCAGACAGAAGGCGATGGCGCGCAAGCGTGTTGACGTAGTTCCTGGCATGTTAAGGGTTCGTCACGAAATAGTCGCAGCAACCGCTCTCTGACGTTCGCGGCTCCGCCCCCGATTCCGAGCCGCGAACGTAAGAGAGCGGTTCACGCGACATGGCAGGGTTGTCTCTTGGCATGTTAAGTCCCGTTGGGGCCCGCGAGCGGTCGGATCAGCCGCAACGCCGGGCGCGTGAGGAAATCGCGCAGGTATTGCGCGTGCGCCGGGTCCTGCGGATAGGTTTCCTTGGCCGGGTAAGGGTAGCGGCTCATCCCATGGAAGGGCAGAGGCAGCACCGATTGCGAAAACGCCGTGTTGGCGTCGGCATCCTTGGCCCACCCGTCGACCAGCAGCAGGAAATCGCGCTTCCAGCCCGCCGGCAGCGCCGGAAGCCCGCCGGCGGCGAAGCGCATGCCGATCTCATCGCCCGATCCCAGGATCGCCATGCGGTCGTCCGGCTCGGCCAGAAGAGTCTGCACGGCGCCGTAGCGCGTATAATTGCCGGGCGTCGGATTCCACATCGAAGTGAAGCTCACCGTTTGGTAGTCGAACAGTTCCGGCTGTTTGCGTTGCGGATCGATGGTGGGCTTGGAGAACCCGCGGTAGTGCAGATCGGCCGCTTCCATGGGCACGGCGGTCATGTGGTTGGCCGGCGCGGCGCTATTCTCCAGCAGGTAGATTTCGTCCCAATAGAGGCACAGATTGGTGACGATGCGCACCTCGCGCGAGGCGGAAAGAAACTTGCCGGTCAGGTCCACCGCCATGGTCTTGGGCTTGCCGGAAGGCATGCCCATGTCCTCCACCACCGTCTTCCACTGGCCAGCGGCGTCCTTCACCTGGAGATAGGGAAACACCAGGTCCCGATGCGCCTGCGTGGCGGCCAGGAAGGTGCTTCCGTCGGCCCAATCGACCCATCCGTTCAAGACGATCGCCGCGCGGTTGGCGGGCGCGGCGGCGCCGAAATCGAGGTCCAGATAGTGCAGCTCGGCCACGCCGGCCGAGTCGCGGCGGAACGAATCGGGGTACCGCAGGTCGCGCTTGAGGAGCGCGGGCCGCACATCCGCCCCTTGGGAATCGCGGGCGGCCACGGGGTAGACCTTGCGCTCCGCGCCGAACAAGCGGAACTCCGGGAACGGCGGCGACTTGAATTTCTCGTTGGTAACCACGTCGAGGGCGGCGGGGTGGTCGAGCGCGATGAGCTTGATCTGGTCGATGTAGGAGACCTCCCGCAGCTCCTCTGTGAGGCGTATTTCGTAGTGCCCGCCGCGGGCCTCCAGCCTGTCGCCGGGAATCGAGACGTATTCGTCGTGATCCACCGGAAAGTACTGGCCGTCGCCAGAGCTCGCGCCCAATGGCGCCACGCCCAGCACGTCCGTGATGAACTCGAAGGCGCGTCCGTTCCAGGTGAAGATCATGGGGCAGGAGCCCGCCAGGCGCGGCGCCTCTTTGATGGCGGTCACGCGATTCACCGGCGGGTTGGTTTCGTTCTGGATCATGCCGTTCGGCCAAGTGATCCGGACGGTATCGACCCGCGCGTGGGCGCCCAGGCGGAACACCATCGGAATGCCCTGGTACGTGGCCTTTTCGTAGCTGCCGCCGGCCTTCACTTCGACCTTGGATTGCAAGGGGATCTTGGGGTTCTTGACGCCTTCCAGAGCGACCTCGATCCAGTTGCCGTAGGCCGGCGCCACGTTGCGGTCCAGGTTGAGCGAGCCGTCTTTGGCGATCCACGCCCGCGCCAATCGCCCGTCGCCATCGAAATCCGCTTGCGCGTGGGGACCGCCCGTGAACGTGGCATCGGTCGATTGCGGCGCGGGAGCCGCCTGCCATTGGCCCGGCCGGTTGAGCAACTGTAAGCCGGCAGCCGCCAGGTCGGTGCGGCCGTCATGATTCACGTCGGCCGCCGCGAGGGGGATGGCCCCGGCCGGCAGGGCGTCCAAGGCCGTGGCTGCGTATGTTCCGCCCAGTTGGTCGCGGTAGAGCACGCCCTTGCGGTTTTGGTAGGAGACCACCAGGTCGAAGCCGGGCGTGTCGGGCTCCAGGTCGAAGGGAACGGCGTCCAGCGCGCGCCCGGCCACGAACGGAAAGCGCTTGGATTCGTCGCTGAATCCCGCCTCGCCGTTGTTGCGCAGCAGACGGGGATCGTCGCCGATCAGGAACAGGTCCTCGTCGTAATCGTGGTCGAAATCCAGCCAGACGGCCTTCCGGAACGAGCCGCCAGCCAGGTCGGCCTGCTTCCGGAACTGCCCCTTCACGTTGCGGTAGAGCGACGCGCCCTGTTTGGTCACGACGCACAAATCGGGCAGGCCGTCGTTATCGAAATCGCCGGGCGCGAGGAAAACCACGTCGCGCAATCCTTCGAGACCCGAATCCGCGACGGCCGTCCGGCCATTCCGGAACAGCGTTACGCGGCCCGCCGACCACGCAATCAGGCTGGGGCGCGCGCCATCCAGATCCAGAACGGCGAGGCCGGCGGAAGCCTGTTCGAATCCGCCGGCGATTTTCTCCGAGCGGTAAACCGGAGCCGAAAGGGGCGGGGAAGGCGGCGCGTCGATGGGATCGTAGATTTCGGCGTAGACGCTCCATTCCAGGTCTTCCGGAACGGCGGCGCCTTCCTGCTGCTTCTTCAAATCCTGAAAAAGGCTCAACTCCGCGGCGCTCTCCGGCCGGTCGGCCCGGCGGTAGAGGCCGTAAAGCTGGAAGTGCGGTCCCGCGAGCCGCGGATTCAGGTCGCGCGCTTTCTCAAACTCCCGGATGGCGGCATCCGCCTGGTCCTTGGATTTGTAAAGTGCGCCGAGCTGATAGTGCGACGCCGGCTCGTTCGGCGCCAGACGCACCATCTGCTCGAACTGCGCCTGCGCCTTGTCGAAATCCCCCTGCTTCTTGTAGGCGATGCCCAGGTTGAACCACGTGTGCGGCAGCTTGGGGTCCTGCTTCTGCACCTTCTCCAGCTCCGCCATGCCGTTCTTCATGTCGCCGGCGCGAAGCAGGGCCAGCCCGTAGTTCAATCGCTCGCGGGTCGAATTCGGCGCGAGGGCCAGCGCCTGCCGGAATTGATCCACGGCCTGTTGCGCCATGGTGGGGTTCTCGTAGAACGCCTTTCCCAGGTTGCGGCGCTGCCACAGCAGGGTCTGGTTGGCCGAACTCAGTTGGGAGTACGCCAGCCACCCGCAGCCGAGCGCCCCCATCAGCGCCGGCGCGGCGAACCGCGCGAAGCGTCTCATATCCCCGCCCCAATAGATGGCTTCGTCATCACAACCGGAATCATACAACGGTTTCGCACTGGTTTTGGGATGACGGGTAGGCCGCCAACACTGGAAGAAACATCGGCTCCACGCCGCCCCCCCCGAATGTGCCAGTGTCGCGTTTCCGAAATATGTGACCGCTCCCCGAGGGAGCCACCCCCGACGGAGCGGTCAATCAGGTTGGGAAAGGATTAGCACGCAAGAGTAGGATACTATTGCGAATGCGGGCGCGCCAATAATAGAAAGAGATTAGACCGGACCCGCGTTGCGTCATGGAAGACCGCCGTTCTCCCACAATCCGTTTGTTGGCGGGCTTGGTGGTCACGCTGTCGGCGGTGGCGGTCTACTCCGGCTTCACCTTCGTGCAGCTTCGCGGTCTGGAGGAGCTGCAAACCACGGCCATCGACCGCAACCGCCTCGATTCGCTCCTGCTGCTCCGCATCCAAGGCAATCTAAATTCCATCGCCCTGACCATGCGCGACATGCTGGATGGCAGCGAACCCTATCCTCTCACCGCCTGGCAAGGCCCCTTCAAACGCATACGGACCGATCTGGCGGACGCCCTGGAGCAGGAGGCCAAGTACTCGCCGGTGGGCTCGGCCTCCAGGCCTGCCAACTTGGATCAAAGAAGGCAGCTCTCCTCCAACGTATCCCAGTTCTGGGACGCCCTGGAACGGGTCTTCGCCCTGGCCGATTCGGGCGAGCAGGCCAAGGCGCGGGACCTCATCCGGCTCTCTCTGCAGGCGCGGCAGGAGACGCTCTCCGCGGCCGTGGCGCGGCTGCTGGTAGCCAACAACGAGGCCGAGCAGGAGGCCAGTGCGCGCGTCACGGGCATCTACGCCGGGGTGCGGCGCAACGCCTATTGGTTTCTGGCGGCGATGCTGGTGGCGATTGTCCTCACCAGCCTCTACCTGGTGCAGTACATCCGCCGCCTGTTCGAGCGGGTGGCCGCCCTCTCGGAGCGGCGCAGCGAGCTGGCGCAGCAACTGATTTCCATGCAGGAGAACACGTTCCGTTCCATCTCCCGCGAGTTGCACGACGAGTTCGGCCAGATCCTCACGGCCATCGGCGCCATGCTGCAGCGCACCGCCCGCCGCGATTTCGCGGAGGACGACCGCGGGCGCGCCGAGCTGCGCGAAATCCAGGAGATCGTGCAGGCGACGCTGGAGAAAGTCCGCACCCTTTCGCACGCGCTGCACCCGGTGGCCCTGGACGAAGCCGGCTTCGAGAGCGCCCTGGACGCCTACCTGCCCCGCTTCGAAAAGCAGACCGGCATCGTCACCCGCTGCGAGAAAGACGGCGTCAGTCGTGAAGTGGACCGTAGCCTGGCCATCCACCTGTACCGCGTGATGCAGGAGGCGCTGAACAACGTGGCCCGGCATTCGAAATCGGCCACCGCCGTCGTGCGCCTGCGCTTCCTCCCGGAGGCCGTGGTGCTGGAAGTGGAAGACCACGGCGCCGGCTTCGGCAATCGCGACCGCCAGGGCATGGGCCTGGTCTCGATGCGCGAGCGGGCGGAGATGGTGAACGGCCGCGTCGAATTCCTGGACCGCGAAGGTGGCGGCGCGCTAGTGCGCCTGACCGCGCCGACGGGTGCGGAAGAGAGCCGGGGGTGAGAGCACTGCAAGTCCTGTAGCATACTGTTTATAGGCTGTCGCCTATGGAAACCATACCTGAAAAGCAACACGCGCACCAACTCATCGAACAACTGCCGGATTCGCAAATCGCAACCGCGGTCCGGTTCCTGGAGTTCATGCTGCTCGATCCGGTCGCTCGCGCCGTGGCGACGGCTCCGCCTGACGATGAACCCGTGACCGAGCAAGACCGCCGGCGTTTTCGCGACGGCCAAGCTTGGTTTCGACAACGCGGCGGCAAGGGAGTTCCGATGGAGGACGTTCTTGCCGAGTTCGATCTTAAACCGGAAGACTTCCCTCATTCCCTGAGCGACACCCAGTGATCATGCCTCGAAACAGGAGGTTGGAGTTGTGTTTCCGAAGTGTTATGATTCAAAGTGATAGGTTGGTTTCGGTCTAAACGAGCAGACCGGAACCGAGTAGCAGTACAGCGGTAAAGGGTTTCGATCTAAACGCAGGGTGGCCTCTCTCCTGGCTACGGCCGAAATGAGAGATCGAAGCCGAGACAGTAGAAGTGGCAGTAACGGCTACGACCTAAAAGCGAGGGCAGCGTTCAGCCTGTCTACGGACAATAGAGCAGGTCGCGGGCGAGCAGTAGAAGTGGCAGTACAGCATCCGGTCTAAACGCAGGGTGGCGCCTCTCCTGGCTACGGCCAAAATGGCAGACACGGGCTGAGTTGAAATAATCTCAATTCAGGAGTGTCCGATGTTGACCGGCAGGGTCCCAAAAGACATCGCTAGCCAGAAGGAATATCCACCTTACCAGATCAAGTGGCTCGACGAAGCCAAAGCAGACGTCCGCGCCCTGGATCGCCCCACGGCCATGCGGCTGTTCGAAGGCGTGTTCCGCTTTGCGCGCACCGGTTCGGGCGACGTGAACGCGCTGCACGGCAATATGGCCGGTGCCTTACGACTGC
>ODAK010008428.1_pt1 | contig 10304 bp, 10 predicted proteins | sample 1539591 | NCBI WGS metagenome assembly ODAK01 (sample SAMEA3539303, study PRJEB22396) | soil metagenome | biome: tundra; feature: field; material: soil | place: USA | collected 2010-05 | depth 0.15 m | reverse complement strand
CGAGCAGGGCCACGACCTCGCCCTCGGCGAGATCGAGCTCAATGCCCCGCAGGACCTCCCGGTCCCCGAAGCTGCGCCGGATCGACTCGGCGCGTACGACCTGACCGACGTGGTTCATGACAACCGCAGGCTGGGACGCCATGCCAGGGCCTTCCTCTCGAGTGCGCGCAACACGAAGTCCGACGTGAGCCCGAGGAGCGCATAGACAGCCAACGCCACGACGATCACGTCCGACTCGAAGAACTCCTGGGCCCGCACCATCAGGTAGCCGATGCCGTTGGTGGCGTTGATCTGTTCGCTCACCACCAGGATCAGCCACGCCACGCCCACGGCCAGACGGAAGCCGACCAAGAAGCCCGGCAGGGCCCCGGGGAGGATGATCTTGCGCAGGGTCTCCCGCCGGCTCAGCCCCAGCGAGCGCGCCAACTCGTGAAACTTGGCATCGATGCCGCCGATCGCGGCGTAGGTGTTGATGTAGACCGGGATGGTGACGCCGAGCACGATCAACGAGATCTTGGCCACGTCGCCGATGCCGAACCACAAGACGTCGAGAGGGATGAGCGCCAGCACCGGCAGAAACCGCAGTATCTGTACGGGCGAGTCGACCAGGTTCTCGCCCAGACGAGAGAGACCCGCCACGGTGGCCAGGAACACGCGGATCGGAACCCCGATGGCCAGGCCCCAGAGCCCCCGCTGGAGGGAGGCCCACAGGGCCGGGAGCAGCGTGCCGCCGACCAAGAGGTGCCAACCCGTGCGCACGACATCGAGCGGACCCGCCAATTGGTCCGGTGCCACCCATCCGGCCGCGGTGATCAGTTCCCAGAAGGCGACGACGACGACGACCCCGCTCAGCCGAGCCACCGAACGGGGCACGTGCCACGAGAAGGTTCGGGGCGGGGCCGCCGCCGCGCCACGCAGCTCGAGAACGGTCACTACGCCACCTGGTAATACTCGGACGCGTCCCCGCGGAGCGATCGACTCTGCTCTCCCGACACGTTCACCGGCCGCTCACCCGCCACCGTGATGCGATGCATGATGCGGCGCTGGGTCCCGTAGTCATTGATGGCGTAATGCTGCGTCGACCGGTTGTCCCAGATCGCCACGTCACCTTCGCGCCACTGCCAGCGCACCGTGTGCTCCAGCCGGGTGATGACATTCTGGAAAAGCTCGAGAAGCGCGGATGACTGCGCCGGTGTGAGGTTCTGGATCTGCCGGGCGAACCCGCCCAGGAGGAAGGACCGTTCTCCGGTCTCGGGATGTACCCGCACGACGGGGTGGAGGGTGTCGTACTCCGTGGAGGCGAAGACAGCGGCGTACTTGGCGAGTTGATCCGCCGCGGGGTGCTCCGTCGCCAGGGCGAGTTGGGCGTAGTCGAAGGTGTTGCTGTGCACGGCCCAGAGGCCTTGGGCCAACGTGCGGAGATGGTCCGGAAGGTCTTCGTACGCCGACACCGTGTTGGCCCATACCGTGTCGCCGCCGTAGGACGGGATGACCACGGCCCGCAGGATGGATGCCGCAGGAGGCTGGTCGACGAAGGTCACGTCGGTGTGCCAGTTGTTGGCCCGCCCTCCGCCGAAGCCGCTGTCGAGGTTCAAGACGAAGGCGTTGTCGTCGATGGCGGGCACCGTCGGGTGGGCGGTGGTGACCGTTCCCAGGCGGCGACCGAACGCCACCTGCTCCTCATCGGTGAGGTGGCCCTGACCCCGGAAGAAGATCACCTTGTGGGCCAAGAGGGCTTCACGAATTCCCGCGACGACGGCGTCAGGGAGATCGCCCGAGAGTCGGACGCCGTCGAGTTCGGCGCCGATGCGTCCGGCCACCTTGCGCAGTCCGAGGTCAGTCACGTTGATGTCGGTGATGGTCATGAGGATGCTCCTTAGGTCGTGGGGGAGTGGTTCAGGACTTCTGTGCCGTGGCGATGATCGAGTTGAAACGAGGGTCGAACTCGGCGTTGGTGTTGATGCGCGTCGGGATCTCGCCCGCCGCCGTGAAGAGGTTCGCCTGGGCTTGCTGCGCGGCGTAGAGGGACTTGTTGATGGGGACGAAGGTGGTCTTCCCGAAGTCCTCGATCAGCTTGGTGCCCTCGGCGGTGGAGAGGCCGTACTGCTTGACGTACTGGAGCTGGACATAGGACGCCTGATGCGCATTGATCCAGACGTACGACTTCACGAGGTTGGTCAACAGGGCTCCGATGGCGGCCGACTTCGCCGGGTCGGCCAAGGCGGACTTCGAGGCGATGATGTAGGTGAGCCGGGCCGAATCGCCGGGTGCGTTCTGCACAATGGTCGCCGTGGGGTTCTGGTTGATGTAGGCGTCCACGAGGGGTTGGACCATGACCGCCGCGTCGGCCGAGTGGTTCTCCAACGCGGGAGCCTCCTCGGTCACGGGAAGGTTGACGGTCTTGATGTCGGACAGCTTGAGCCCGACGGAATGCAGTCCGGCCAGGACCACGGCTTCGCCGACGGTGCCCTGTTGATAGGCGACAGGCTTACCCTTCAGCTGCTTCCACGACGTGATCTTCACGCCGGGGGCGGTGACCAGGTCGTCGGCGCTGTGGACCGTTCCGTAGGCGGCGACGGCCACAATGCCCTGATGGGCCGCCTGGGCAAAGATGGTCGGCGTGGTGCCGACGATGCCGACGTCGATGGCATTGGCCTGGAACGCCTGGAGCATGGGCGGGCCGCCCAGGAAACTGGACCAGCTCACCGTGAAGGGGAACGAATCCTTGTTGTCCGACTTCAACAGGGTCTGCAGGCCGCTGAGCTGATCTCCGACCCGGAGCACCGTCCCGGCAGGAACGACTGTGCCGACCTTGGTCGCTTTGGTGGATGCTCCGGCCCCGTTGATCCCGATGGTGAGGAGGCCGGTGAGCGCGAGCGCCCACGGCAGCGATCGGCGCAGGCGCATGAAGGGACGAATCGTGAACATATGAGGTGTCTGACTACTTTCTGAGGTGGGCGGGGTGGACGCAGCCCGTCGTGGGCGCATCCGACGGTCAGGTCAGAACGGGCGCTCGCCCTTGAGGGTCACGCGTTGGATCAAACGGTGCTGCGTGCCGTAGTCGATGACGACAAAGTGCATGGTGGACCGGTTGTCCCAGAAGCCGAGGTCGCCCTCGTGCCAGTTGTAGCGGACGAGATACTTCTGGTTCGTCATGTGCTCGTAGAGCAACTCCAAGATCCCGTCGCTCTCACGACGGGAGAAGCCCAGGATGTGCGAGGTGAACTCCGGGTTGACGAAGAGGCTCTTCTTGCCGCTGACGGGATGGGTCCGCACGAGCAGGTGCTCGACCGGGGTGAACTGCCTGATGATCTGCCCGTCCCATTCCGCGTACCCGTCCCTGCGGAGTCCTTCGCCGAACGCCTCCTCTCCATCGTGCACGGCAATGAGACCGTCGAGGAACCGCCGGAAGGGCCCGGACAGACCTTCGTAGGCCGCTTCCGTGTTGGCGAAGACCGTGTCACCCCCGCGTTCGGGCATGGCCAACGCGTTGAGGATCGACCCCATGGGCGGCTTCTCCATGAACGTGACGTCGGTGTGCCAGCCGTCCCGCCGGGGCTTCTTGTACGGATTCGGCGCCGCAGCGTAGGTCTCGCGGATCTCGCTGTAATTGATCTCGTGCAGGCCCGGGTGGCCATGGTTGCCGCGTGAGATGGGATGCGCCTCGGTAATCTCGCCGCATTGTGCCGCGAACGCCAGATGCTCCTCCGTCGAGAGATGCTGGCCCGGAAAAAAGATCACCTTGTACTCGACGAGTGCGCGCAGAATGTCGGCGACGGTGGACTCGGGCAGCGTCCCCCGCAGGTCGACCCCACGGATCTCAGCCCCGGTGGTGCCGGTCAGAGGCGTGACGGCCAGGTCCGCTCTCGAGGCGACGGTTGTCATGTGAAGTTGCTCCTTGGGGGTGTCCGCGAATCCCTAGCAAATCGCTTGGGTTTCTATAGTTGACTATCCCGGTCGGATTTGTCAAGTATCGACGAATGTTCTCTGGGGAGACGCGTCGGTTGCGTAGAACGCCCGGCGCTGTCCAGCGTGGCTCTGAGATGGCATAAAACCGTCTGTTAACTGGAAAGCATTTATGTAACGGACATATATACGACTCCTATGTGCGAGTCCAGTAGCATGGAGGCCGCAAATAGGTATAATAGGGGCTGGTTACGCAAAGGGTCAGGAGAACAGCCATGAATGAGACGAAAGTTGGACGGAGGACGACTCAGGAGTGGCTGCGGGAGCTCGGCGGCAATATCCGGGCTCGAAGAGTCAGCATGGGGGTAACCCAGGAGGAGCTGGCCCGACGGGCCGGGCTCGGCCTGGGTGCCCTCAAGCACCTGGAATCGGGCGCCGGGGCGAATCTGACCACCCTGGTGAAGGTGGTCCGTGCCCTCGGGGCCGAGGAGTGGTTGACCGCCCTCGCGCCACCACCCGAGCCGACCGTGAGCCCGATGCAGTTGTTGCGCGAGCGACGACGGGCGGCCCCCGTGCGACAGCGTGTACGCAAGTAGTGGTCTACCAGCAGGTCGACCTCATTGAGGTGCGGGCATGGGGCATGGAGGTGGGTGCCGTGGCCCTGGACCCGGCCACCGGGTTCTACGCCTTCGAGTACAGCGATCGGTGGCGGGGGAGGGGGATCGATCTCTCCCCCCTCCGGATGCCGCCCCGGCCGGGTCTCTTCGTCTTTCCGCAGCTGGCCGTGGGCACCTTTGCGCGCCTGCCCGGCCTCATCGCCGACTCGTTACCCGACCGCTTCGGCAACGCACTGGTCACGGCCAAACTGGCCGAGGAGGGCGTGTCCGCCACGGACATCACGTCTCTCGACCGGCTGGCCTACACGGCCGACCGCGGCATGGGGGCACTCGAGTACCTCCCCCCGGCCGATGCCCCGACCCACCACACCACGGCCCTCCAGCTGGCCGACCTGGTCGTGGCCGCCCGGCACGCCCTGCGGGGACAGTTCACCGGCGACGACACCACCCACGAGGCATTGGCCCAGCTCATTCAGGTCGGCACCTCGGCCGGTGGGGCTCGCCCCAAGGCCGTCGTGTGTTTCAACCCCGACACCGGCCAGGTCCGCTCCGGCCAGATTGCCGCCCCCGAAGGGTACGAACACTGGCTCCTCAAGCTGGACGGCGTTGAGGATGACCACCTGGGCACCGGGCGCGGCTTCGGCCGGATTGAGTACGCGTACTCGCTCATGGCGCGGGCCTGCGGTATCGACATGGAGCCCTGCCGCCTGCTCGAGGAGAACGGCCGGGCTCACTTCATGACCCGGCGTTTCGATCGCCTGCCCGACGGCACCAAGGTGCACACGCAGACCCTTTGCGCCCTCGACCACCTCGACTTCAACCTGCCGAACGCCCACAGCTACGCCCAGTACCTCGACGTGATCGACCGCCTCGGCCTCGGCCCGTTGGCCCGTGAGCAGGCCTTCAAGCGCCTCGTGTTCAACGTGGCGGCGGCCAACCGTGACGACCACACCAAGAACCACTCATTCCGCTGTCAGCAGAACGGGAACTGGTCGCTCGCTCCGGCCTACGACGTAAACCACGCCTACAACCCTGCCGGTGAATGGACCCAGCGCCACCAGATGTCGGTCAACGGCAAGTTCGAGGGAATCAACCGGGCCGACCTCGACGAATTCGCCGACCTCTTTGTCGTGCCTTCTCCCTCGAAGGGCATCGGCGACGTCCTCGACGCCATAAGCCGCTGGCCCGAGTTCGCCGAAGAAGCACGGGTGCCTTCGCACGACATAGAGCGGATCAGCGTCGATCTGGCCGTTTTTCGACCGAGGTGACAGCGGCAATGTCAGCAGGAGCGCTGCCGCTATCGCACGGGCTTACGAATCCTCTGGCCGGGTCTCGCGGGCGACGACGTTCGTGAACGGCACTTCGGGAATTGGATCGTCCAAGATCAGTACCTCATCGGGTTCGGACAAGGGCCTGAGAGTGACCGTCGCGCTCAGCGGCGACCACCCAAGAGGTGGATCGAAAGGACGTTCCGGTGGGCCCGGTCGATGACGATGGATCCGGCGCCGATGGTCTATAACCAAGGGAGGGCCACGTGTTCAGGCAACTTCCTGCTGTTGCGTGTCGGTCAGCCTGACGTGCCCACTCTGGTGGTCACGGACCGTACTCTCTCCGTGGAAGAGAATGGCGACGCAGTCCTCGCACAGACGGCCATAGGTGTGGCCAGAGACCATGTACCGGCGCTCGCGGCGGGTGACTTTTCCGACGTTCCCTCTCCAACCACAACGGTGACAGGCTCCGGGGCGCTGCTTGCGAAGAATGCTGTTCTGCACATTTCCCTTTCGACCCTGAAGACGTGGGTCGCTGGGAAAATAGCTACAGCTTGATCGCTAATTTCGGCGGCCCGGCGAACTCAGAGAGTCCCGTGACTTTGCGTCCCTCCCTCACGAGAGGTTTGCCTTTTCGACTTGCTACAAAGTCAACAATGGCCCCTCCACCTGCGCAAGTCAAGGTAATGAAGCGAGGAGCGGCAACTCCAACCGATTCGCAACCGAGGCGCTACCAAATCCAAACCGCAGTCCTCGTTGGCTGGGTCCGCCGCGTTGCTTCTTTTAATCCCAAGGTGCCGGGATCGAGACCCGGGCGGCCCACCAGGTCAGAAGGCATAGACGGCTGCGACGCACCCTCCCGATGTACCCGGTCCCAACACCGGTCCTAACGCCTGCCCACTCTGGCACTTATGCAGGGGCAGTCAAATCGTGCGGTTGGGCGATGGGCGAGCCATGCCGGTCCGGGCACGTACGCGAGATGTGATGCTGAAGGTGCCGCCTACACTGTTGACTGACATGTCGAACCCGAACCCCGAGCCTTCAAGGGAACGCAGCCTTGAACTGGCCGTAGTGTCGTTGCTCGAGCGCGCTCGGCCCTTGCCTCCGCATGAGGAGATGGTTATAGAGGATCTCACGCCTGACGAAGGTGCAGAGTTTCTCGCCGCGCTAAAAGTGTGACGGCGCAACCAGCTCGCGGCCCAATCGTGATCGACACCGATGTGTTCGGGGCTGATCTGATTCCCGGGTCGCGCCTGGCTGAACTCTACGAACCGATCATCGTCGGTCGGCCCGCCTTCATCTCATTCCAAACGGCCGCAGAGATTCGTTACGGAGCCCTCCTGCGCGGGTGGGGGGCGGCACGCATGCTCATGCTCGAATCGAGGCTCGAAATTGCCGAAATCGTTCACACTGGCCCCGAACTCATCCTCACATATGCCCGACTCCGCGTTGTCTGCCAGAGGATTGGACATGCACTGAGCCAGCGAGAGCATGATGCCGATCGCTGGATTGCTGCAACGTCGGTCCGCCTCGGCATTCCCCTTGTCTCGAACGACAGCATCTTCCGAGATGTGCCCGGACTGCAACTCGAGACGATCACAGCCCTCTAAATTGCGGGCGGTGGTTTCCGTTGCTGGAAGGTGTAACACCAACTACTTTAAATGGGGTCCGTACCTGGCACGATTGTGAGGCCAGCCTGATGCGTCCTAACGGCTTGCGGCTGAATTCGGCGGCGGATCCGCTTTCGGTGACGGTCTCGACGGCGCGCCATCCACGTACAACGCGTTTCAATCACCGTTCAGCTTGCGGGAACCCTGAACCGCCGTCCGAGCAAGCTGCCTAACAGGACATACGCACTATTTAACTGTTGACCGATCGGCGCGGGCCAGACATGAACGCGACCCGGGCGAGTCACCACGGTGCTGAACCGCCAGTTTCTTGCCCTCGGTTTCCCGGCCCTTCCCTGCGGCCTGATTCATGACCTCGAGCTGCTCGAGTTGGTGCCTCGTGCCGCCCGCGTCGAGACGTCCCGCCCGGTCACGTCGGTACATCGCCCCGTCCCAGGAGCTCAGGGTCAAGACACCCCGCGGCCTGAAGCTCTTTGGTCCTCCGCGACCCGCGTATGCTCGGGCCACGTGAGCACGACAGGTGAAACCGCAGAAGGCGCCCCGGCTCGTGCCGCGCCGATGCCGCCGGAGTACGCCGCCCTCATTGAACAGCTGGGCGCGCTTCGTCCCGCCTCCCAGGAGGTCGGCGACATGGTGGAGGCCGCAATCCGAGTGTGGCGCCGTCCCGGGTTCGACACATTTGCGAGCGTGCCGGACCTGCCGTTCGAACCATTCGATTATCAGCTCCGAGCAGCCTCGGTCGTCCTGCAGCGGATGTCCGGCAGGGCGATCCTGGCCGATGAGGTCGGACTGGGAAAGACTATTGAAGCCGGGATCGTGCTCGCAGAGCTGCGACTGCGTGGCCTCGCTCGGCGCGTCCTCGTCCTGGCCCCGACCGGTCTCGTGGCCCAGTGGGGGGAAGAGTTGGAACGGAAGTTCGCCCTACCGACCGTGGTGGCCAACCGTGAGGGATGGACGAACGCTCGAATGCTGTCGGCCGGCGTCGACAACCCCGTCGTGCTGGCTCCCCTGGCCGCGGCCCGGCGCATCCCGTTGTGTGACCTGTTGACCCAGGCAGAGTGGGACCTCGTAGTGGTCGACGAGGCTCACCGGGTCCGAAACCCGCGCACGGCTTCATCCAAGCTGGTGCGTTCCCTCCGGGCGCGCTTCATGCTCTTGCTGACGGCGACACCGGTCGAAAACCGCATCGACGACCTCTACCACCTGGTGTCCTTGGTCCGACCTGGACACCTAGGTACCATCGGCGATTTTCGCCGTCGTCATAGTGTCCCGCCTGGCCGGGGATCGGCAGCGAGCCCCAAACCAGTAGCAAGCGAGGCTACGCCGAGCGTCGCGGCATTGGGCGATCTCCGGCGCAGCATGCGCGAGGTGATGATCAGACATCGTCGCAGCGAAGTCTCTTTGATGCTGCCACAAAGACTCGCTGAGACGCTCTGCGTGCAGCCGTCGGACGCCGAAGCCGGTCTCTATGAACAGATCGCTCAACGGGTGCGCTCCGAAGGTCGGGAGGCTGGCGCGGGCCGGTCGATGGCGATGCGGACGGTCTTACGGCTGGCCGGCTCCTCACCGAAAGCCGTCGCACCTACCCTCGATCGAATGGGTTGGACTGCACAGGCCGAGGCGGCCCATTCGGTCTCCACGTGTGCCAAGACGACGGCCCTAGGGATACTCTTGCAACGGCACGCCGCTGCAGGTGAGAAGGTGATCGTCTTCACGTCATTCCGCGAGACATTGGCGCAACTGCTCGCCACCGCGCAAGGGCTCGACCTGCCGGTGGCGGAATACCATGGAGGGCTCGATCGGAGGGCCAAAGATGCGGCAATCTCCTCGTTCGAACACGATGTGGACGTGCTGGTGAGCACTGAGTCAGCCGGCGAGGGCCGGAACTTGCAGTTCTGCCACGCCATGATCAACTTCGATTTGCCATGGAATCCGATGCAGATCGAACAGCGGCTCGGCCGCATCCACCGGATCGGTCAGACGCACGACGTGGTTCTCACGAACCTGGTGAGTCGAGGCACGATCGAGGACCACATCCTGGACGTATTGCACACGAAACTCAACCTGTTCGAGCTGGTGGTGGGCGAACTGGACATGGTGGTCGGCCGGGTGGGCGAGGAGTTCATGTTCGAGGACGCCGTCTTCGACGCCCACGTCAGCAGCGTCGACGACGCCGAATTGGTCGACCGATTGGAGAAACTCGGCTCCGCTCTGATCCGGGCTCGTGCCGAGTATGCCGACAGTCGCTCCTGGACAGACGATCTTGTGGCAGAGATGGACGGCGGTCCGACGGCGCCTGGTGACGCTGTGAAGGCGCAGTGATCACTACCGGATCAGGCATCGACTTCTTCGTCAGCTACGTGCAAACCGAGGGGGCTCTCGCCGAGCGGGTGCCCGAAGGCGCGGTGCTGGTGCTTCCCGAGGAGATCCGAATGGCGTTGAACTTGCCCGAGGAAATCGGGCTGACGGAGGATCCGGAGACCGCTCGTGAGGACGGGTACCTCCTCATCACCGCAGGCCATCCCCTGCTCATGTCCGCAGCTGGCAGAGTTCTCGCACGCGGCGACGTCGGATGCTCGTCGCTGCCCCGTCCCGCTGGGCTCCCCCCGACGCCACGCGCACTGGAGGGCAAGGCCCGCGAACAGATCCATTCGGACCACGGCCGGATCGACGTCACCTCTACGCCCAAGGCAACCGACATTGAGGTGCTTCGAGTGGGAGCCCTTATGACCTACAGTGTCTCGATCGATGAGCGGGTCCAGGAACGAGAGGAAGTTTGGGTCCTCGCCGATTCGGGGCGCTCCGTTCCGGTGGAGTTGTGCGAGCGCCTCCGCACCGCCGCGCTCGAGCCCGGCCTGAGGGCCGGGATCATTACTCCGACCGGG
>ODAK010008427.1_pt1 | contig 10304 bp, 11 predicted proteins | sample 1539591 | NCBI WGS metagenome assembly ODAK01 (sample SAMEA3539303, study PRJEB22396) | soil metagenome | biome: tundra; feature: field; material: soil | place: USA | collected 2010-05 | depth 0.15 m | reverse complement strand
CGAGCGAGTCCAAGGCACCGGCAAGGCGCAAAAAACGGCGATTGGCAACGTGCCCGCCGCCGATGCGCTGGACTTGAACGGCTTGAATCTGTCCGCCGAAAACGTGAAAGAACTGCTCGCCGTGGATGTCGCCGGCTGGAAAAAGGAAATTGAGGATGTGACCGCAAACTACGCGAAATTTGGCGATCATCTGCCGAAAGCCCTGGCCTCGCAACTCGACAACTTGCGCCAGCGGCTCGGCTGAGAACGCACGCGTTACCTTAAAATAGAACTGCCGGAATGTTTCCCGTTCCGGCAGTTTTTTTGAATTCAAGCGCGGCGGCAAAGGGCGTTTGAAATTGGGTGCAGGTTTGGTGCGCGGTGGAAAAGCGGTGGAGGGCCACCGCACTCCAAGACGCTGGCGCGTTGCCGATGACCACCGAACCGCGCGCAGCGTCTTGGACTGCGCCAGCCCTCTGGCGCTTTGGGCGGGAGACGGAATCAAACGCAAAGACGCAAAGACGCCAAGGCGCAGGGAAGGCGGCGAAGTCGCGGAGCGACGCAATGACAATAGCCCAGCCATTCCTGGCTGGGTAAAGCGTCAATCAAATACAAAAGTCCCGCGAGGGACGGCAGAAAATATGGTGGCCGTCCGCAAGGACCTTTCGTCCCTGACGGGACTTTGGACGATTGCGGGCTACGGGTCCCAGCCATAAATGGCTGGGCTATTTTCAGGTGAAGCGGCGCGACGCCGAAAACGGCAACCGGGACGGTCGCGCTCCCCAGCAAAGTCCCAGCCGTGCGGCCAATGGCAGTTTGGGGTGGACGAACGGGGCAAAGGGCGATTTAATTAGCCATTATGCGCTTTCCATATTTTTTGGTAGCGGTCGGTATCTTGACTCTGGCCGTCCGGTTCGCGTGTGCCGAGGATTTAACAACCTCGGATGGGAAAAAATATTTGGACATCACGGACATTTCCAAATATCCAAAACAAATCTTTTTCACCAGCAACAGCAATCGGATTGGCGTTGCGATCACAAATCTGCCCGAAGACTTTCAGGAAAGGCATGGGATAATTAAACCGGCTATGCCGCAACCGACCACTGATAGTGCCGCTGTGTTTCTGCCAACGCCAAAGCTTACGGAAGCCGACCGCAAAAAATTCGAGGAAACCAAAGCCAAAGCCGAAGTCGGGGATGCACAGGCTCAAGTTGATTTAGGTAAATTATACGATGCAAACCACGGTGTTTTCGAAGAGCCTCCCGAAGCAAGCAAGATGGAAGCAGTGAAGTGGTATCGCAAGAGTGCGGAGCAGGGTAATGCCGACGGGGAAGACTGCCTAGGAATTGCCTATTTGTATGGCTCAGGTGTTCCAAAAGATCCGGTCATTGCTGTGCAATGGTTTCGCAAAGCCGCTGATCAGGGTTATGCCAGAGCACAAGGAAATCTAGGAGGATGCTATTTGAGTGGAGAAGGCGTAATTAGAAACTTGTTTGAAGCCGTAAAATGGTTTCGTAAAGCTGCTGAACAGGAAGATCAACAATCTCAATATCTTTTGGGAGAATGTTACCAGAATGGCATCGGAGTCACCCAAAGCGACGTTGAGGCTTGCAAATGGCTAGAACTCGCTTCTGCTCAACAAGGAGTTGGTGGTTTTGACGCAGTAATTCTCCTGACTAAGATTAAAAAATGGCAATCAAAGAACCCCAAGTGGTTCGAGGATGCAAAAATCAAAGCAGAGAAAGGCGATATAAACGCGATGGTATTACTTGGAGACTATTTTCATTACAAATCGGAAAACGAATTTACAATTTCTTTATTAACAAACACAAACACCGCGCCGCTTGACAGAAATACAGGAATGGCCACACGCACATTCTTAGGAACAAAAAACGTCAATTATTTGGAAAGCATGGAGTGGTATGAAAAAGCGGCGGCTTTGGGAAATACAAACGCCATGAGGAGCATCATTGAGAACGTTATTAGCAGCGATTTTGTAGGTGCTTATATCAATCCTGAAACAGGTCTGCCTATGACGAAAGATGCGCTCCATTGGCTGCGTAAGCTTGCTGAACAAGGCGATTCATCCGCGATGAGAACAGTTAGAGATTTTGAATCACATACAGTTCAAGCGGCAGTTCCCAACAGCCGGCCTGATTTTGAGGTTCTAGACGTGCGAGCGAAAGTCACGGAAGCGAACGATGTTTGGTGGCGATGGTCTTACCAACTGAAGGCCAGAAACAACACGCTGCTACCGATTGATAAGTTACTTCATGTGGAATTTCTCGACGCGGAGGGATACATAATTGATGACAGCCCGTGCCCAGTAAAATTGTCAGCCGGTGAAACAAAAACATTTCTAGGCACAGCATTGATTGACCTGCCCGGCGCACAGCGAGTGAAGTCAGCTAAAGCTGAATAAAAGATGTTCAATTAGGATTGGCCAATGCAAAGAAAAACCTCATTACGATATTCTTCACAGAGTCACGCCGTGTATGGGGAAGTGGAGCGTCACTTCAAAGCCAATGGAATTCAGTTACCCCCTGAATGGAATGACTTGGTCACCATCGCCTGTTTTCCCATCATCATGGAAGAAATTAAGCTGCGGCCGCCACCGGCACCGGATGAACGTAATTTCTACGAGCCGCAAATTCGGGCGTTCAAAGCCTGCTATTCACGCGACCCGGATTTGGCGCTGGGAATTCTTGTCTTCGCACGCAAATGCTTAACAGGTTTGGAGAATGGCAATACAAAAGCAGGAAAAGTCCGTCGCTTTCTCCTCAAACACCCGAACGTCATTAAGGAGAATGGGGAATTGAGACTTCCTAAAATGGGTGACGCCGATAAAATTTTTACCAGACAGCCAAATAAGCGAAAAGGTGTAAAGTCTATAGCCGTCGCGGCTTTGCAGGACGGTGGAATTGCAGCCATGTTGTTTGGTGCCAATTGTCCTGTGAAAGACGTGGAAACTGTGAAAAAGGTTCGCCAGTCTATTAGTTTTAAGATCGTGGATGGAAAAGCTTGTTATTTCCGCAAAGGGAAGATTTAGTCCGAACAAATTCCCTTTGCCGTGCTTCCATTAATTTGCGCCTGGCGTTCAATTGGTGGCAATGAAAGCGCAAGTATTTAGAAAATTACACAAATCGAACGTCAAACATAGCGATAGGAAAGAAGTCAACGCACGTCGCCGGGTTCAATGGATTTCTCGGAAACGTGTTCACGCGGAAATGACTGCGCCATCATGTTCAGTTTGAAGGTGGATGTCCGGCACTTCAACATCATAGGTTTTTAGTGAGCGCTTGGCTTTGACAATCTGGACATTTTGAAAGCCATTCGAGTCCAATACTTGACGAAGACGTTGCTCGCTGACAGAAGAACGAAATCCGATAATCACACGAGTGACAAAACCAGCCGGGATTTTCCAAAAAAACCTACCGCCAGATGGAATACAGCGTGCATGATCTATTATCAAACGACATTCCTGTTCATAGCGCCAACTCTTGGACTTCTGTTTGTAATAGTTTTTTATTCGCTCCATCAATTCTTGTTCCGTCATTGGCCGATAGGGCAGCACTATGCGCGGGTTGTCATATTCTACCTCCTGACGATTGAGAACTAAATTTGCGTTTATACCCAAGTTCACTTCAAAGGCAATGCCTTTGTGACCGTCGGCATGATGGCTCCACAAAATGGGATCCTTGATTTCTTTGGAAAAACAAAGAATCCCCATAGATTCACCAGCTAGTTTAACTAAATCGTCTAGCCGCGTCTGGATGGATTCTTCCAGCTCTGAAGGATAACCATCGAATCCAAATTGCCATTCAAAGCAATCTTCTTGATCAGCGATACGGCTTACACGAAAGCAGCGGGTTTCAATTGTATTTATCGCCGCTTCATCTGGAAGGAGACGGTAAAGCTTTGTATAATTCATGTGTGGATTTTCACTCCCGACATAGAGAGCGTCAAGCCTCATAGACGCGACGTTGTTGAAAGCGGTTGGAGCGTTCAAGCCATTGCCCATTGCCGCGAGTCGCGCGGTGAAACTGGGCGGCACGGTGGCCACGGTCGGTTTTCCTGCCACTGGCCTGCAAGGTTTTTCGCCCAAGCTGGCCAAGGGGGAAATCGCGTCGCTGGCGGGCGCGGCGGATGACCCGCGCTATTTCCAGATCAGCCTGCCGGTGCAGCCGGGCAATTCGGGCGGGGCGCTGGTGGACGCGCGCGGGAACGTGGTGGGCATCGTGGCGGCCAAGGTGCTGGCGCACGGCCACCGTGTGCGTCGGCGGCGCTGGCGGCCGCCGGGTCGCTGCCGGAGTCCTTGCGGACGGCCACCAAGTGAATTACGCGGTGAAGAGCAGCCTGCTCTTGAGCTTCCTCGAATCGGTGCCAGACGTGGCCGCAAAACTCAAGGAGCCGAACACGAAGGATGAGGCGTTTGAGGATATGGTGAAGTCGGCGCAAGAGGCAGCCGTTCTCGTTTTGGTTTATTGATCGTCCGCAGATTTGGCTGATGGCGCAGATAATGTCGCGCGAAGTCCGCAAAGGCGGCGAAGTGTTTTCCTTCGCAACCTTCGCGGACATCGCGCGAACTTCTTTTCTGCGGCAATCGGCGCAATCTGCTGATTTCAAGCCGGCGTTCAGCATGAGTGCGATGCGTCAGGGAGCGCTGACAGTATCGTTTGGGCTTGCAATTTTGCCAAGGCTGGGCCATTCAACTTGCGGCATCGAACCAAAACCAGCTTATGAAAAAATTATTCTTTCTGACCACCACAGTCATTGCGCTCGGACTAGCTCCGGCCTTCGCCCAATTTGGCCCGCGCGGCGGCGGTGCCCCGCAAGGCCCGCACTTCGGCGGCGCGATGGATCAACTTTTTGGCACGCATCAGTCTTTCTCCGCCGCGCTGGAATTTCAAACGACCGATGCCAGCACCAACACCATCATCATGCCCGGCAAGCTCAGTCTGGCCGACGGCAAATCGCGCTTTGAAATGAACATGAGCGAAATGCAGAACACCAACATGCCGGCGGAAGCCACGGCAATGATGAAGTCCATGGGCATGGACACACTGATTTCCATTTCGCGCCCCGACAAAAAACTCGCCTATTTCATTTATCCCGGACTGAACAGCTACGCGGAAATGCCTCCGTCCGACAAGTCGGCCAGCACCGACGCCGCCGATTACAAGGTTGAAACCAAGGAACTCGGCCGGGAAACCGTGGAGGGCCACCGCTGCGTCAAAAACCAGGTCACGGTCACGGAAAAGGGCGGCTCCACGAACGAATCCACCGTCTGGAACGCAACCGACTTGCAAAACTTTCCCGTGAAAATCGTGACGACCGAGCAGGGCCAGCTCTCGACGATGTTGTTCAAAAGAATCTCATTCACCCCGCCCGCCGCCGACACTTTTGAAGTGCCTGCCGGTTTCACGAAATACGCCAGCGTGCAGTCCATGATGCAGGCCGAAATGATGAAAAAAATGGCCGGCGGCGCGGGCCTGCCCAGCGGACAGTAAAATGTCCACCACCGCGTCGGCGCTGCAATGGCTCCGCACCGGCCAGGAAATTTTCCCGGCCATGCTCGCCGCCATCCACGCGGCGCGGGAATCCATCCGGCTGGAAACCTACATCTGCACCGACGGGAAAATCGGCCGGCAGTTTCGCGACGCCTTAACCAGCGCGGCCCAACGCGGCGTGCGTGTTTCCCTGCTGGTGGACGCGCTCGGCTCCTGGCTTCTATCCGACACGTTTTTCCTCCCACTCCTGGCGGCGGGCGGGAACGTGCGGCGTTTCAATCCGCTCCATCTCTGGCGTTTTGGCGTGCGCGATCACCGCAAACTTCTGGTCTGCGACGAGCATACGGCCTTCATCGGCGGCTTCAACCTGGCCGATGAATACGACGGCGACGGCGTGAACAGCGGCTGGTGCGACCTCGGCATGAGGATAGAAACTGGAGCGTTGGTCGGCGAACTCGCGGCGTCGTTTGATGAACTATTTGCCCTCGCCGATTTCCGGCGCAAACCCCTGCTCCGTCTCCGCGCCTTCAAACGCCGGCGCAAATCCCGTGTCCTGCCCGCCAGCACGTCGTTCTGGAGCCGGCCCGGCCACTCCGCCAGCCCGCTCCATGCCGCGTTGCATCACGACTTGGTTCAAGCGCGCGACGTGCGGATCATGACCGCGTATTTTCTGCCGACGCGGAAATTGCGGCGCGATTTGTTGCGCGTGGCGCGGCGCGGCGGACGCGTGCAATTACTTCTGGCAGGCAAGTCCGACGTGCTGGCAGCCCACCTGGCCGGGCGCAGTTTGTATCACCGTCTGCTGGCGGCGGGCGTGGAGATTTATGAATATCAGCCGCAAATTTTGCACGCCAAGCTGGTTATCGTGGACCAGGTCACTTACGCCGGGTCCGCAAATTTTGACGTGCGCAGCCTCAAGCTGAACTACGAGTTGATGCTGCGGCTTGAAGATAAAACGGTCACCGCCACCGCACGGGAAATTTTCGACGCGACGCTAAAACATTGTCGAAAAATTGAACCGCTGGAATGGCGCGCATCGCAGTCGTTCTGGCAGCGGTGGCAGCAGCGCTGGGCGCATTTTCTGCTGGCGCGACTGGATGTATTCTTTGCGCTGCGGCAGTTTCAGGCATTGAAAAAGTGACGCACGCAGCTCAATTTCTTGCAAAGTCATTTTTCTCATTAGCACCCGGCTTCAGCCGGGTGAATCGTGCGCGGAGAAAACGGAAACGGTTTCAACCGTTTTCCGCGCCCGCAGCCACAAAGCCGTTGAAACGGCTTGGAGCATCGCCAGCACCCACCGGGCTGAAGCCCGGTGCTAATGAGAGGTTGCAAGAAAGTGAGATGCGCCCAAAAGTGACGCACGCGCCGTCCGCGACTTGCCGCCGCGCTCTTTTCTTGGCAAGCTTTCCCCGATGAAAAAGAACAAATCCGCAATCAACACGCGCCCCTTTTCCAGCATCCTGTTCGACGGTGACGAACGCGCTGCCGCCCGCGCCATGCTTTATCCCGTCGGTTTCAAGGCCGAAGATTTTAAGAAGCCGCTCATCGGCATCGCCTCCACGTGGAGCGATGTGACGCCGTGCAACATGCACCTGGACAAACTCGCGCGTGAATCCGAGAAGGGCGTGAACGAAGGCGGCGGCAAGGCGATTGTCTTCAATACCATTACCATTTCCGATGGGATCTCGATGGGCACCGAAGGTATGAAATACTCGCTCGTCTCGCGCGAAGTCATCGCCGACTCAATTGAAACTGTCGTCGGCTGCGCGGGCATGGACGGCTACGTGGCCATCGGCGGCTGCGATAAAAACATGCCCGGCTCGCTCATCGCCATTGCGCGCATGAACCGCCCCGCCGTCTTCGTTTATGGTGGCACGATTTTGCCCGGCTGCATCACCGGCGACCCGCGCAAGCTCGACATTGTCTCCGTATTTGAGGCCATCGGCGCGCACGCGAACAAGAAAATTTCCGACGCGGAATTCCTGGCCGTCGAGCAATGCTCCGTGCCCGGTGCCGGTTCCTGCGGCGGCATGTATACCGCGAATACGATGGCCAGCGCGATTGAAGCGCTCGGCATGAGTTTGCCCAACAGCTCCGCGCAAAACGCCATTTCTCCCGCGAAGATGGACGATTGCCGCCGCGCCGGCGCCGCCGTCGTGAAAATGTTACAGTTCGGCATCAAGCCGCTCGATATTCTCACCAAGAAAGCATTTGAAAACGCCATTACCGTGGTCATCGCGCTCGGCGGTTCCACGAACGCCGTGCTGCACCTCCTCGCCATCGCGCACGCCGCGAAGGTGAAACTGACCCTTGACGATTTCACCCGCATCGGCGAACGCGTGCCCGTGCTAGCCGATTTGAAACCGAGCGGCAAACATCTCATGTCCGAACTCGTCGCCATCGGCGGCATCCGGCCGCTGATGAAAATGTTGCTCGACAAAAAACTGCTCCACGGCGACGCGCTTACCGTCACTGGCGAAACGATGGCGCAGGCCCTCGCCGGCGTGCAGCCGTATCCAGCCGGGCAGACCATCATTCACGGCTTCGATAATCCGATCAAAAAGAACAGCCATCTCGTCATCCTGCGCGGCAACCTCGCCAGCGAAGGCGCCGTCGCGAAAATTTCCGGCAAGGAAGGTTTGCACTTTGAAGGCAAGGCCATCGTGTTTGAATCCGAGGAGAAGGCAATGAAAGCCATTCTCAACGGCACTGTCAAAAAAGGCCACGTCATCGTCATCCACTACGAAGGACCGAAAGGCGGACCCGGTATGCGCGAAATGCTCTCGCCCACTTCTGCCATCATGGGAAAGGGCCTCGGCAAAGACGTGGCGCTCATCACCGACGGACGGTTCTCCGGCGGCAGCCACGGCTTCGTGGTCGGGCACATCACGCCGGAGGCTTACGTGGGCGGGACGATTGCGCTCGTAAAGAACGGCGACCCGATCCGCATTGACTCCGAGAAACGGGAACTGACGCTGGCCATTCCGGCGAAGGAACTGGCCGCCCGTCGCAAGGCGTGGAAGAAGCCCGCGCCCCGCTACACGCGTGGCGTGCTGGCGAAATACGCCGCCCACGTCACAAGCGCCTCCCTCGGCGCGGTCACGGATGACGACTTGAAGTTGTGAACACGGTTCGACAAAATTGGGCAAAACCATGAGCGTCGAAAAAACATTGGAAAAACTCCTGCGCGGAGAATCCGACGCCAACATCCGGTTTGAGGAGCTTTGTCATTTGCTCCAGGCCAAAGGTTTTCGGATGCGCGTGTCGGGCAGCCATCACATATTCACACAACCGGGCGTGATGGAACGCATCAACCTCCAACGCGAAGGCTCAAAGGCCAAGCCGTATCAAGTTCGACAAGTCCGCAAAACGCTGGCAAGCTACAAATTGTTATGAAACAGAACAGCTACGAGATGATCATCTGGTGGAGCGCGGAGGATGAGGCTTACGTCGTGGACGTGCCGGAACTTCCCGGCTGCATGGCGCACGGTGACAGCCGCCAAGCCGCCATCAAGAACGCCGAGGACGCCATCAAGTTCTGGATCAAGACCGCCAAGGATGACGGTCAGGAAGTTCCCGAACCGCGCGGGCGTTTGGTGTTTGCCTGATATGAAAAGACCCGCGCCCCGCTACACGCGCGGCGTGCTGGCGAATTACGCGGCCCACGTCACGAGCACCTCGCTCGGCGCGGTGACGGATGCGGACTTGAAGTTGTAAGCGCACAATCCGATCAGAACTGAAATAATGTCACCCTAAACGAAATTAAAATCATGAACAACGAACCGAATCTTGAGCACCAAACATTCACGATCAAAAAGCTCGTTGAGGAATATCGGTCGGGACGAATTGTTATACCAGAGTTCCAGAGAGAATAGTCTGGCGTCGGAGCAACGCTCCTTGGCTGGTAGATTCTCTATCTCGAGGATTCCCTGTTTCTTCACTTCTATTATGGGAAAATGACGAAGGCACGCGTGCTCGAAGACGGGAACCGAAACCTGTTCGTTCAGCTAACTGGTTGATTGATGGTCAGCAACGACTGATCACTTTGTCTCGGATCATGAACTGGGACGAAGGGATTGATGTTGTTTTTCATCCTGAGCGAGATGAATTTCGCCTCGCAAATGCAGCAATTAGTCGAGACAACAATTGGTTTCGCGTGGCAGAACTTTGGGATGACGAACTCTACCGACAGATCAGACGCAATTTGGACGGACACAGGAATCCGGAGAAGCGCGAAGCTCGTTTTGAAGCAGTGCGCAGGATACTCGACTACCGAATACCGTATGTCAAAATGGTGGACCACAATTTTAATGATGCAGTCAGCGCATTCACACGAATCAACACCTTGGGTGTCCGTTTGAAACAAGAAGACATCGAGAGCGCTAAAATTGCGGCTAAACATTCAGGGTTTATCGCTGATGAAGTAACACCATTTTAGACCACTTGCGGCAACAGGGTGTTACTCGAATCAATGTCATGCACTTATTTCGTGCTTGTGCTTTCGTTGCCAAACCCGATGGAAGAAATCGCACACCACTACATGAACTAAAAAGAGATGAAGTTCTCGCAGCATGGAGCAAAACGAAGAGAGCAACCGAGCAAGCAATTGGCCTTATCCGAAGTGAACTCGGTTTCGTGAATATGGATATTCTGTGGTCAGGTGCGCTGGTCGTCCCCGTAATTACTCTTTGCGCAACAGCTTCTTCGCGTGACCGCGATTCAGCAGGTATTGCCGCGTGGTTGGCTCTTGCAGCTCTGTTATACCAATTCTCTAAACTAATCGGAACAAGTCCTTGCGGTGAGTCGCGGCGTATG
>ODAK010008426.1_pt1 | contig 10306 bp, 8 predicted proteins | sample 1539591 | NCBI WGS metagenome assembly ODAK01 (sample SAMEA3539303, study PRJEB22396) | soil metagenome | biome: tundra; feature: field; material: soil | place: USA | collected 2010-05 | depth 0.15 m | reverse complement strand
CGGGAATTGATCAGGGCCGTGGTCCGGCGTGAATTGGCGGTCCGCTTTCGCGGCACCATCCTCGGCTGGCTTTGGGCGATTTTCGGGCCACTTGTCATGCTCACCGCCTATACGGTGATATTTTCCCATGCGGTCGGCGTTCCGGCGTCGGCCAAGGGCGGCAGCTTCGGCAGTTACGCTTTGTCAATCTTTACGGGATTGATTGTCTTTAATCTGTTCAGCGAACTTGCCTACCGCTCGCCGGGGCTTTTGCATGAACATGCGGGGGTCATCAAAAAGTCCATTTTTCCGAGCGAAACCCTGGCCTGGACGGCGACAATCCGCGCTAGCGTCTATGCCGCGATAAGTTTGGCGGTTCTCCTCGTTTTCGAGCTGGTGCTGACGTTCAAGCTACCGGCCGCGAGTTTGCTTTTGCCCTTGGTCGCGGTGCCTTTCTTTTTGTTTCTGCTTGGGATCAGCTGGTTTCTCATGGCGCTTGGATCGTTTACCCGCGATGTCGCGCATCTCATGATCTCGATCGTGCCGGTCTTCATGTTCGCGACACCAATTTTCTATTCGATCGATGACGTGCCGCCCAATCTGCGCTTTTATCTGCATCTTAACCCGATCGGAAATTACGTCGAGATGATCCGCGACCTTCTCTTGTTCGACAGATTCCCGGGGCTCCTTCTCTATGGCGGGACGGTTGCTGCCTCGGTCCTTATTTTCTTTTTCGCCTATCGCTTCTTCATGCAATACAAGGCCGTGTTCGTCGATGTCATCTGATCTTGTCATTAGCTGCGATCGCGTCGGCAAGGCGTTCCAGCTCTATATGCGGCGCAACGATCAGCTCAAACAGGCGATCTTCGGGCATTGGAAGCAGTTTTACCATCAGCATTGGGTCTTGCGGGACATCACCTTCAAGGTTCGCCGCGGCGAAAGAATTGGGATCATCGGCCGCAACGGCGCCGGGAAAACCACTCTGTTGCAGATCATCTGCGGCATCACCTTGCCGACGCATGGCAGTGTGCAAGTCAATGGGCGGGTGGCGCCAATTCTGGCGCTTGGCGCCGGGTTCGACCTTGAACTGACGGGCCGGGAGAATGCCTTGATCGGCGGCGCCATTCTGGGCATGCGGCGGGCCACCGTCGAGGCAAGGCTTCCCGCGATCGCCGCCTTCGCCGGGATCGGCGATTTCTTTTATCAGCCGGTCAAACATTATTCGAGCGGCATGGCGGCGCGGCTTGCTTTTGCCGTCTGCGCGCATGCCGACGCGGATATTTTGATCGTGGACGAAGCACTCTCCGTCGGCGACGAGGCTTTTGGCGCCAAATGCGATGCCTTTATCAAGGATTTCGCGGAGCACGGCACGATCCTCGTCGTCTCGCACGATCTCGAGACGCTCGAATCCATCTGCGACCGTGTCATTTGGATCGAGGACGGCGTGGTGCGCGGCGTGGGTGCCCCCAGGGAGATCATCCCTCTTTATCTTGGGGCAATCGAGGATAAGCCGGCCGCGGCGGCCTTTGCGGAAAACTTCTGACCCGTTTCAGCAAATAAGTTACACGGTTGTGTCCTTCGCCATCGTAAAATTGGCGTTTTGACGCTCTATCAGGATGATGGCGGCGGCAAGTTCCGCGACGATCGCGAGGCCGACGATCCAGATAAAACGCGGGTCCTGACGCACCAGCGTTTCGGCGGCAACGAGGATCGCGACATGGATCATTGGGATCGCGAGCATGGTCGCGGTCGTCGCCGCCGTGGCGCGGCCGCTCGCCGAAGCGAGGCTCAAGACAAGCCCGATGGCTAGAAGCGCATGAGTCAGGGCGAGGAAAGGTATGCCGCACCGCTTGGCCGCCTCGCTCATCCATTCTCCGTAAAGCCGCGGGAATATGATACTTGATGGCCGCTCGCGGAAGAATTCCAGAAGCGGCATTTCGAAGACACCGCGCCAATTGCGCCGCGGCAAGCCGCCCGAGCCTTGCATGCCGACCGGCATGGCATATTCATCGAAATGTGCGGTTCTGATTGTCGAGCCATCCGCGGAAAGTGTCACGATCGCGCCATTGCTCATGATCAGTACGACACCATTGGCATTGCGGCGGAACTCCGCTTCGGCGGCGGTGATAATTTGCTCCTCGTTCTTCTCGGTGGAGAATTGGTGGATGAACATGCCAGAGACGACATCGGCGGAGCGCCAGCGGCGGAAGTAGAGGGTCCGGGCGCCATTGTCGAAGGTGTAGAATTGGGCCGGCTCCAGCATCCGGTGATTGAGTGAATTGCGAATCACATAAATCACGTCGTGCATCTCACCGACATGGGCAGGCGCGAAAACCGAGGAGAGCCAGTAACCGGCGCCTGCCGCGACAAGGGCGACGAAAGCAGCCGGAAGAGTGATCGCCCAGGCCGAGAGGCGCAAGGAATAAAGGACCGCGATCATGCCATCGGCGGACATTCGCGCGAATTCGAGAGCAACCGCGACACCAACCGCCATCGGCAGGGCAATGTAGAGAACCGTTGGCAGAGTGCCAAGAAGCGCTGGCACGAGCAGGCCGCCACGGATGGCCGCCGGGGGCAATTGGTGAAAAAGCGCTGTCATCACGACCGGAAAGCAAAGCCCCGCTTCGATTAAAAGCGCGGCAACCGCGATGCGTTTCGAGAGATAGAAGAAAAGGAGGCGAGGCATTGCACTATTCCTATCGCGCCCTAGAGCGCTTGCCCACCACGTGGAATCCCGTGATCGAAAAAAAACGCTCGAATTCAAAGACTTGGAGCATGTCCTATGCGAAAAAGTCGAGCAACTTTTTTAAGGACATGCTCAAAAGCATGATCTTAAAAAGGCGTGGACGGCATCCAGTTCGCTCGAAAATGCCCTGTCGCGCCCGCGGACAAGTTAAGCTTTCATCCGTGCCGCGGCTTGGTTCGCGAATTGGCGCCATGCCGCGTCGAAAACGCGGTGGTTGGGAAGACTTACCGCGCCAGCCCAATGGGCGAAATAGATTTTATCGCCGAAGACATCGCGTGGCCCTCCGGCGTCGAATGTCACCCCTTTAGCCTTGTAGAAGCTCTCCCCGGAGGCTCCCGGCAGGCAGTCGCGCAAAGGCGTGACCTTCAGGCCCATCCGGTGCGTGACGAAGTTGGTCACCGGTTGAGCAAACAGCATGCCGCGTTGACGCACGGCATGAAAAATCGCCTCGTCCTTGTCGATCACCTCCTGGAAATCCTTAAGACTCAGAATCTCTTTCGAGGCGACGAAGAAGCCATCGTTGAAAAGCATCACGTCGCGAAGAAAATCATATTGGTCTCGCTTCTTATTGTAGACATAGTCCTTCGTTGGAGCGGCCACGATGAAATCGTTCCTTCCCGCTTCGAGGAGGCCGAACATGTCGCGAAAATCACGAAACAGGATGATATCGACATCGAGATAGATGACCTCGTCGAGTGGCAGCGCGAGACAGAGAAATTTCCGCAGCCTCCGGCGATACCCTGGAAACATCGGGTAAAGCCGCTTGGCCAAGGCGTCAAGCTCGGCGCTGTCAGGTTCGACGAAATGGACGCCGTAAACTTCGGCGGCCCGGCGGGTCAAAGTGACGTTTTCGTCATAAGGGATGAGATAGAGAGGCGTTGCCGTATTGGTCGCGAGATAACTCTCGAGAAATGGCAGAAGCCAATTGAGGATTTTGTCATTGGCGATGATCGCCATGCCATATTTTTTGGAAGGTGGTTGGGAATTTTGCATTTAGCTCTTGAATTCAACTTGTTTTATGGCCGATCGTCACGGATCGGCCATAGGTGGTGCCGCGATCTGGCCTGAATTGACGAAGTAACTGTTTCGGGACGAAACTCAGCTCAAGGGATAGGACGCCTTGCACGTCCTGTAGCGTGATGAGGGCGGCCGGATCAAGCCGTAGCTTCGCCGGGTGGAAAGGTCAACGAAGGTCGCATGAAAGATGAAATGCCGGTGCGAGAGCCGCTGGCTCCGCGAATGAACGGGGAGAACCCAGGCGGCGGAACCACCGGGCGGTTAGCCGCGACGGCTTCCCCGCCGCTCGCCGGAAAAGTCGTGGCGCTCGTGCATCCGGCATGGCATTCGTGCGGCAGCCATCAGGTTTTCGTCTCGCAGGCGCTGGCCTATCGCAGCCTTGGCGCGAAAGTTATTAGTCTGGCGCTCGCCGATACGCCCGGCTGGATTGACGGATCGCCAGCCTCCAAAGCCTATATCGCCGCGACGGGCGACCTTGAAGCCGATATCCGCTTTTTTGCCGGCATGCCGCTGCGAAAAATCTTGAACGGCGGTTTTCTGAGGGCCGGCAAGCAATGGCTGCATGGCAATTATGCGGCTACGTGGCTTGCGGCCGCGAGGCTTGCCGCGATCCCGGAGACGCTCGCCCGTGCGCCACGGATTGATCTCATTCACTGCAATCATTTCTTCTGCATGCCGGCCGCGGTCCGCCTGCGCGAGGGGCACGCTTGCCCAATCCTCCTCGACACGCATGATTTGCAAGCGCGTCAATATGCGCTGCGAAATCGCTCAAGCGTGCGGCTTCCACCGGTGGCGAGCTATGAAGACATGCTCGCGATCGAACTCGACGCCATGCGTCCGGCGGACCTTTTGATACATCTCAACGCCGAGGAGGCGGACGTTTTCAAAAAGCTCGTTCCGGACAAGCGGCACGCCTTGCTCTATCCCGCCGTGAATGCCATGCCGGCCGGGCCGGGGGGCGGCGATCCTATCATTGTCGCAAGTGCCAATTATCCGAATTTTCTTGGGCTACGCTGGTTCCTGCGGGAGGTTTTGCCGCTGGCGCCCGGCGTGCCGGTCCGGATCTTCGGCAATATCGACCGCGAACTTCAATCGCGTGCGCCCGATCTCTACAAGGCGCACGCGGCGCTCTTCCGTGGCAGGGTTGAGACCGGGGAACTCCATGCCGCTTATCATGGCGCCTTGGCTGTTCTGCTCCCGGCAACGGCTGGGCATGGGATCTCGATCAAGACCATCGAAGCGCTGTCCTGCGGCGCCCCCCTGATCGCGACGCCGCTCGCCTTTCGTGGACTTGGGATCGGCGTGGCCGGGCTTCCAAACGTGACCGTGGCGGAAGCCGGACCTGCGTTCGCGGCGGCCCTGCGCCGCGCTTATGCCGGGCGTCATCTGGCGGATCATCGCCGGGAGTTCGCGGCCACGCGCCAGATTTACGAAGAGCGCTTTGCGTTCGGCGCCTATCGAAAATCGCTGTGGGCGATCGTGCGGCAGGCCATGCAAACTTGAACAGAATTTGTTCAAGCAAGGCTTACTTCATTCCCATTCCACCACGAAATGCTTCGGAAACTGCGTCCCCCCCGTGTCGATTTGGCCGGCATCCCCGGCGGCACGCCGCAGGCCCGGCTTTATAACAAGCGGTTTCAGGATCGCGGGCAACACGGCGCGGTTGATGTAAGCGCCGAAACATCCATGCAAGCCGTATCCCCAAAGAATGTAATCGCCCCAAGGCCTGTCCGTGCGAAAGGATTCAGGGGCCTCGATTTTCAGCGGGTCGAACATGGCGGAAAGATTTGACGCCAGCACCATGGTATCCTTGGGGATCTTGCGGGCGCGAAAAGTTCCCGCCGCGATCTTGGTGTCGCGCGCGGCGCGGCGGAAGATGATTGGGTTGATGGGGTTAAACCGGAGCGCCTCGAAGACATGCGCGGCAAACAGCGCGTCGTTGCCGTCATGCGCGGCTTGCTCGGCCGATGCCAGCGCCTCGGGGCGGCCGAGCAATTGGTCGAGCGCCTGCACGGCCGCCTTGGAGATCGTGGGGATCGCGCCGATCACGAGCCCAACGAGATTGTCGCGGATGCCGGGATCGTCCATGCCGGGCAGGCCAGCCGCCTGCATGACAAGGCAGCGCCCGAGCACGTCGTCCTTCGTCTCGCCAGACGCCTTGCGCTTGGCGATGGCCGCATCGATCGCCGAGCGGCAGGAAGCGGCGGCGGCGAGCGCTTCGCGCTCCAGCTCGGGGTTGCCCTCGATATCGGCGAAAAGATAGCGGAACATGAGCGTTGCCCACTCCATGAGATCGCTCTCGGGGGCGCCGGTGACACCGAAATAACCGGTGACGATCGCCGCCGGCACGGGCAGACTGAGTTCGGGTGGCACGTCGATGCGGCCAGCCTTTCCGGCGACAAGATTTTCGGCCAGCCCTCGGGCGTGCGGCTCGACGATCGCGGCAACGTCGTCACGCCGCACCGCCAGACGCATATTGGAGACATCGCGCGCGTAAAGCGCCGTGTCCTGCATCCCAAGAAAGAAATTCTCGCCTCCCGTGATCGCCCGCATCCGGGGTTCGTAGACAACCTCGAAATCCGCGTTTCGATCGAGCACTTCGATCACGTCATCATGGCGCGTCACCAGCGCCGTGCCGGTATTTGGATAGGACTTGATGAACCTCTTCGAGATGACGGGAGAATTGGGCAGGAAGGCGCGCGCCAGCCGCAAGCCAATCCTTTGGGTAAGCGGCTCCTGCAACGCGGCCGCGAACTTCTCCTTGAGGCCAGAGCCCTTGGCCGAAAGCACCGCCATGGGTATCTGATATAGGGCGGCGAGCCCTTCGGCGGTCATGCGCAGGCGCACCATGAAAACCGTGACGAAATTCGGCACTATCATCGCTCAATCCTCCCCGTCGTTTTTACGTGGGATCGACCACGCCCATGCCGATCATTCTCAAGGCAGTCATGCTCGGCACGAAGAAATATTCGCCGCCGCGAGTCTCGACGAATTGCGGAATGCCTTCGACGATGAACGGGGGGTGGCCGGATGCTGGATCGGCGGGGATCACGAACTTCGCCTTGGGGCCATTTTTGCCGCCGGACGTTCCGTCCGAATGATTTCCAACGATCGGGCATGTATCGCTGCCGGCATGCGCATCGAGCCCATAGTTGATCCATTGCTGTTGCACGAATTCGAACTGCCGGAACAGGCTCGCGCAAACGACCAGCATCACAAGTCCTTGCTCGTCCTTGTCCAGCCCTCCATCTGGCGAGTAGCCGTACGGCAGGCCGCGCCGGAGAATACGGCGGCGATTGTTCAAAACAGAACCGTCGTTGCTGGTAGGGGCCATCATATCGCGGGTATTGACTCGCCTCATATGGGCGGTGAGAGGGCATTTGGTTCCCTCTGGATCGTCGCGAAAACTGAAATTCGTGAGAGCCGCGTAGCGGGCCTTCGGGTCGGACGTTGGATGATCAATGTTGAATTGGTTCCACAACGCCACGGTTGGCGCGAGCGAAAGAGGCACCCCGTCTGGCCAGCGCCCAGCCATCTTCGCCATTAGGGTTTCGCGCGCGTTGTCGAGGTCTTGGATGCCGGTGACGGCACCGAAATGTTCCGCCGTCTTATCCAGAAAGGTTTTGAAAGCGGCGACATGCTGATGCAGCTTGCGATAGGCCGTGAACGTGCCGTTGCGGCTAAAGGCGAGCGGCATGGCGGCGGCCGCGGTCTCCTGCGCCTCGTCGGGGTAGCCGAGCAAAAATTCGCCAGTCGCGAGCGGCCGCCAATTGCCTTTGCCGTCGAGGGCGCCGTTGCCTTGCTTGTACACTTGCTCGTAGCCGTCTGGATATTGGCCCTCGAAAACCGGATCGCCGATTGCGTCGGTAAAGCCGAAATGCTCTTTTGGCGAGGCCTTGACCGTGCCGCCCGAGCCGCGCTCCAGGATCGCCGACAGCTCTTGGTATTGCTGTCTTGGCTGGCCCTTGCGATTATGGCCGGAAAGAAGGCGCAGGCCACCCGTTTTCAGGCGAAGAACCTCTATTTCCCTGGTTTTCGCTTCAAGCGCCGCGACGGCCGATCCATCCGGATTCATCTGTGCATTAAGGGTGATGAGAATATGCACCGTGTCCGGATGAGTCCCGTTATCGCGGCCGCTATTGATCCATACCTCGTCCCAGGAGTCTTTCCAGTCCGGCCCACTGAAATCGTCGCCGAGCATGGGCGCCCGCCCGGCCATGCCGTCGATGAATTCGTCCGGCATCCCGCGCAACGTCCGTACCGGAATACCGAGCGCCAGCAGCCCATGCCATGAGAAGGCGATATTGACCGTGACCTCGGGACGAGGCACCTCGATCTTGCCCGTCGGGATGTCATGAGCCGACGGCCAGCGCAAGGCCGTCGTGATCATCGGCAGTACCCCGGTCACGAATTTTCGCGCCAAATCTCCCCTATCGATATGGAAGAGCATGAAGCGGCCCTTCGGAAAGCCCTGCTTTCCGTAAGCGGTCAGAATATTGCCCTGAATGTCGGCGAGATCGAGTGAGACAGCCATGTTGAGCCTCTAGTTGCCGATGACGCCGGGCGGTTGCGTGGGTCCGTCAAGGTTGTCTGGCCGATTTCTAGCAAGGAAGTTCCCGAAAGCGGCGTGGAATTCATCCGCCGAACTCGCGTTGACCGCCAGCATCTGGTTGTCGATCGCGAAACGGGTGAAAGACCGTTGCAAGTAAAAGCCCTTGAGAATCGAGGGGAGATTGGAGTCCGGCGCCGCCGGGAATGGTTTTGCGCCAGCCGCCATGATGCTGGAATAGGCCATAAAGGCGACGGCTCCGAGCGCCGCCACGCCGAGAATCGCCAAAATAAGGCCGGCGGCCGCGGACAAAATCCATGTGGCGGCAAAACCAAGCACCAACAAAGCGGCGCCTACAATCGCTGGAATTATGTATTTGTATTTGTCGTCTGGCCAGGTTGGAAGGCTTTGTACAGTGGTGGCTATATCGGTATAATAGTCATTAAAAGACATCGTCGTTTCGATTTGGCCGCGAGCGATATATTTCGCGAAGGACGCGGCATCGTTGACGTTCGCGTCAAATCCAACGCAAAATGTGAAAATGCGTTGCAACTCGTCATTCATCGTATCCCAGAGGCGCGCGAGATAGGAATCCCGCTCATCATCGGCGCCGCTCGCGGCGTCGAATTCCGCCGAGAAGTAGAGAAACGGGCAGGTCAGATGATCCTGCGGCTGCGCGACCGTCGGGTTGATGTTCTTTAACAGCGCCCACACCGCATTGTCCTGTTCACGTCCATTGTAAGCGACGTCGCCGATGATCGCGCAGCGCACAAAATGGTTGCGCGTGTTGCGCGCGAAGGGACTTTGACCGCCCCCGCACGCAGGCGTCTGCGCGGCTGCCGGCAACATGGCGAGTTGCTTGCGCAAGGCATGGACGGACGATGTGAACGTGGTTCCGTCCGGAATCGGCTCTGTTTTGACGGGGAGAAGAACCGTCAGGAAATAGTGTCCGCCATCGAAAGTTGGCATGAATGGCTCCTTGGCAAGACAGCAGGGTCAGAGAAGCGCGTTGGCGGCTTCCGTCTGTCCCTGGACGTAAGCGGCGCGGTTGGTCTCGGCGTTCTTCGTGTCGTTGCTGGCGACCGGAGCGTATCCCTGGTAGCCGAGATCGTTCTGCACGGAGCAAAGCGCGGCGGCATATGCCTTCTGGAAATCCGCGGGCGACAAACTCGCGTGCTTCCCGGAGAGATCGAGAATCGCGCGCCGCACCCGCAACGCCGACTTGACGTCGCGCTGGGCCGCGCCTGGTGTCGCGTTGTAATAATAATCCGTGTCGATCTGGTTCACCCTTATGTAATCCTTGAAGGGCGTGCTCGGGATCGAGTGGGGGAATTTCGTGCTCGATATCCAGGCCAGGTCGACCCCGGTCGGATTGGTGTCCGAGAAGGCGTCGAGATACTGATCCCAGGTGCCGTTGAAATTGCTGGAGAACAGCAAATAGTCGTTCCGCAGTTTCTGTTTTCCCTGGCCGAGGTCGGGCCATTGATCGCGCTTGACGATCACCCACCGCGCGAAATGGATGAACGACAAGCCGAGCAGCGGCACCAATTGGGAGGGAACGGCGCGGGACCCCATATAGTTCAACCGCTCGAACCAAGTCAGCCATGGCCGCATCGGCGACAGGGCGTTCAAGATGTAAGCTTTGCCGGCAACGTTGGACATGACACCTTCCCCCGGATCCGCGCGAAGCACGGCTTTTTTTGTTTTTGACCCGCTAAATGCGGATGTACAAATATTGCATTGTTACATTTGTAGTATGCGCCTTTTTTTGAGCCATTGGCAAGGCTTGGCCGGGGCCACTTCAGGCGCCGGGCGGGGTCAACGCAAGCTTTTTCGGGAAGAGCGCCCGTGCGCGCGGGCGGCGGCCATTCGAGGATTCGCTCGCAACCTAATATCGCTGGCAACTAATTATTATCGGGTCCGGGGCTATTTTGAATCGACCGTAACGAGGCCCAGCAAAATGACGCCGACAGCAAAGACGCAAGACGCCTGCATGACGGCATCGCCGCTCCCCG
>ODAK010008424.1_pt1 | contig 10309 bp, 7 predicted proteins | sample 1539591 | NCBI WGS metagenome assembly ODAK01 (sample SAMEA3539303, study PRJEB22396) | soil metagenome | biome: tundra; feature: field; material: soil | place: USA | collected 2010-05 | depth 0.15 m | reverse complement strand
GATCGTGAAGGGTTCGACCGCGCGATGGAGGGCCAGCGCGACAAGGCGCGCGCCGGCAGCACGTTTGGCGGCGGGAAGAAGGGAGAGGAATTTCTACTTCGGACCCATGAAGCTCAATTGAGGAATGTGGGCGAGCAAGGTCAGAACTACTCGGCAACGCGCGCTGCCGGTGTAAGGATCGTCGGATTGTTCGACGAAAGACGCCTGGCCGTTACGCATCTGAACACCCATGAGGCCGGGTACGTGGCCCTGTCACAGACGCCTTTCTACCTTGAATCGGGCGGCCAAGTGTCGGACTCCGGAACCATCTTCAGCCCAGCAACAGGCGCATCGGCCGCTGTTGAGGGGATTACTCGCATCGGTCCTGGACTGCCTCGCGCACATCGAGTCAGAGTCACCGCAGGATCGCTTAACCTCGACGAGATTGTGACAGCTGAAGTCGATGAGACGATTCGAGACTCGACACGCAAGAATCACACGGCGACGCATCTGCTCCATGCGGCGCTGCGTCAGGTGCTCGGCGGCCACGTGAAGCAGGCCGGCTCGCTTGTCGCGCCGGACCGTCTGCGTTTCGACTTCGTCCATTTTCAGCCGGTGACGCGCGACGAGCAGGCGCGGATCGAGCGCATCGTCAACGAGCAGATCTGCCGCAACACGCCGGTGACGACCGACGTCCGCTCGACGCAAGACGCGATTGCGGCCGGCGCGATGGCGCTCTTCGGCGAGAAGTACGGCGACTCGGTCCGCGTCGTGAGCGTGCCCGGCTTCAGCATGGAACTGTGCGGCGGTACCCACGTCGGCGCGACGGGCGACATCGGCTTCTTCGCCATCGTCTCCGAAGGGGGCGTCGCGGCGGGCGTGCGCCGGATCGAGGCGGTGACCGGTGCGGGCGCCGTGGAGTGGGCTCAGCATCAACGCGCGTCGCTGCAGCGCATCGTCGAAGCGCTGCACGTGAGCGAGCCGCAGACGGTCGAGGCGATCGAGAAGCTGCAGAGCGAAGCCAAGCGTCTGGCGCGGGAAGCGACGCAGCTCAGGACGAAGCTCGCAATGGGCGCCGCGGGCGCATCCGCCGGTGACGCTGCCGCCGTCGATGATGACACGACCGAGGTCGCCGGCGTCAGGCTCGCGCGCCGGAAGGTCAGCGATCTGGATAAAGATGCGCTGCGGGGCCTCGCCGACTCGCTTAAGGCGAAGATCAAGAGTGGGGTCGTCGTGATCGTGTCGGCCAACGACGGCAAAGTGCAGATCGTCGTCTCGGTGACCGCGGATTTGATCGGCCGGATCAAAGCCGGTCAGATCGTGAAGGAGCTCGCGCCAATGGTCGGCGGCGCCGGAGGCGGACGCCCCGATTTCGCTGAGGCCGGGGGGAAAGATCCGTCCAAGATCGACGATATGCTCGCGGCCGCCCCGGCTGTGCTCGCGAAGCTTCTCGGGTAGCGCCAAAGTGCGCAGTTCTGCGTCATGGACGTAATGCCGAGGCGCGCTCGCGCCGATACATCTCCTGTGGCTGTTCCCACCGACGGCCGAGGTGTAAACTGCTGACCTTGAGGGAGATGCACATCTGGAACGCCGGCCGTAAACGGCTGCGCCATCTGGCGTTGGCGACGCTCTGCGTGGGGCTCGCGGCTCCGGCGAGCGCGCAGATCTACTCGTGGCGAGACGCCAAGGGCAACCTCGTGCTCTCGAGCCATCGGCCGGGTGGCCCGGACGTGAAGACGTTCGCGGTGCCCCAGACTGATGCGATCCGGGCGACGCGGCCGGTCGCGGTGGCGCACAACCGCCTCTATGCCCTTTACGACGACCTCATCAGCGAGCATGCGCGCAACAACGGTCTTCGCGCGGATCTGGTGCGCGCGGTCGTGCAGGTCGAGTCGGCGTTCAACGTGAACGCGCGCTCGCCCAAGGGCGCGCTCGGGCTGATGCAGCTCATGCCGGCGACGATTCAGCAATTCGGCGTGAGAAACCCGTTCAACCCCGCCGAGAACCTGCGGGCCGGCGTCGCCTATCTGCGGCAGCTGCTCGATCGCTACCAGAACAACGAAGAGCTCGCGCTCGCCGCGTACAACGCGGGGCCGGCGGCGGTCGATCGTCACGGCCAGACGATTCCCCCGTATCGGGAGACACAGAACTACGTGTCACGAATCAACCAGATCACGGGAAACCCGGTTCAACGGCGCGGCAAGCAGATCTACAAGACCATGGTGATGGTGGACGGGCAGCCGGTGTCGCACTATTCGGATCAGAAGCCGGCCAGCGGCGGGTACGAAGTCGTCAGTCGCTAGCCGCCGGTCGTCAATCAGTCACCAGCCACCAGCACTTCACTCCGATCGCTCCACGCCTGACAAATCCAGCCGTTCATAGACAGGACCGAGCGCCTCGGTCGCCATCAGCACTTCGACCAACACGATTACGGTGCAGACGGCAGCCGCGGGTACCAGGACGGCGATCCCGATCAGGCGGTGGAACGCGAACCAGATCAGCCCCCCGGCGAGTGCGCCGGGCAGCATCATCAGGGTGAGCCCGAGCAGCACGCCGGCGAACATGATCAGGCGCTGCCCCATCGCGTCGATGCCGCGCGGCCGAGAGGTGCCGAGCGGCACCCACGCGGGAAAGAGCACCGCGGCGGCGTTGTGAATCGTGAACTGCGCGAACACGAGCGCCGGCGTGAGCAGCGCGGCGGCCGCGGCGACCGACAGCCGCACGCCCATCGGCGTCTTCGTGAAGGCGGCCGCCGACAGGACCGCGGCGCACGCGAGGGCGAGCCACGCGATGACGATCAGCAACGAGGCCGGCCACACCATCTCGCCTCTCACGACATCCGCCGCGCGGAGCGGCCACGTCTTCAGCACCTCGAGGTGCAGCAGATCCTGGCGCAGGTCGCTGCGCGCCATCTGCGGCCCCAGGAGCACGGTGTACGCCGCAATGATCACGCCCCCCATGCCGAAGATCGCCGCGGCGTTGCTCGAATGCGAGCCGGCCATGAACGCGGCGCCCACACCGACGCCGAGCATGAGGAGCGGCACGCCGTACCGCAAGAGCGACACGACGTTGGTTTCGCGCACCATCTGCATCGAGTTCTTCCAGACAAACATCGGCTCGGGCCGTCCCGACAGGGCGAGCGTCCAGTTGGTGGCGCGGGCGCGCGGAACGGACACCTTCCGCGACTTCTTCGCGGCGCGCCGCGCCGCCGCCTGCGCCGTCGCTTCCTGGAACCCCTCGTCGCTCTTCAGCACCCACGCGACGTTGGCGAGCAGGACGCCGATCGCCAGCGCGAGCGACGTCAGGTAGGGTCCGGGCCACGCGGCGAACAACGGCCACACCAGCGCCATGAACGGCCACAGAATGATGTGCGGCAGGCCGGTCGTCGCCACCGCGCCGAGGCGATCGAACGCCTCGAGCGGATGGGCGAGCGGCGGCGAGGTGAGCGCGTGCACCACGGCCGTGCCGACGATCGCGATGGCGCCCAGCATCAGCGCGAGAGCGCCCCACTGCCGCCGCCGCGTGTCCACCCCGCGCATCGACAGGCTCGCGCGCGCCAGCGAGATGCCGGTGAAGTGGACCTTCATCGTCAGCAGCAGCACCCACATGGACAGCGCGAGCCTCAGCCGCCAGAGGATCGAGAAGCCCGACGGGACGAAGAGCGTCGGCACGATCGCGGCAAACAGCAGGCCGATCTGCGATCGCATCAGGCGATGCAGCAGCAGCTGACGGCGGGACACGGGCGCCACGAAGAGAAACTGGACTTCCGGCTCCGTGAATTCGAGCAGGCCGCTGTCGCTCGGGATGAGCCATGCGAGCGGCATCAACACGAGCAGCGCCATGCCGACAACGGCCGGCCCGCTGGCACGAAGCGCCTCGAACGACACGCCCGGCGGCAGCGACCGGTTGCGGCGCGGGGACGTGCTCGCGTTGCGTCCCCACATCCGCGCGAAGATCGTGAAGTAGAAGTACGCCACGCCGACGATCGCGCCGATCAGGTACTTCGGCTCGCGCAGGCGCCGGAGCCGCACGCGGACCCGGTTCCGGGCGCTGCAGACGATGATGTAGAGGCTGGCGCCAAACATCGCTACGGCTGCTCCGCCGGCCCCGGCGTTGTATCGTGACCGGTGACGCGCATGAAGATTTGCTCGAGGCTCGATCCCGCCGCCGTCAGATCGGCGCGCGACGCGAGCTCGGCGACGGTGCCGTCGGCGATCTTCTTGCCGTGGTCCATAATGATGACGCGCGTGCAGATCTCCTCGACCAGGTGCAGCAGGTGCGAGGAGACAAGCACGCTCGCGCCGCTGCGGCCGCGCGCGACGATCGTCTCGCGCATCCGGCGGATGCCGATCGGGTCGAGGCCGGTCAGCGGCTCGTCGAAGAGCAGCACCGACGGCGTCCGCACCAGCCCGCTCGCAATCACCACCTTCTGCCGCATGCCGCGCGACAACTCGCCGGGGAGCGATCGTTCCTTTCCGGTGAGCTCCAGCTCCTCGATCAACGCGCGCGATCGCCGCTCGAAATCGTCGACGCCGTAGAGCCGCGCCACCAGCCGCAAATGCTCCTCGACCGTGAGGTATTCGAAGAGGTGCGGCTCGTCCGGCATGAACGCCAGCCGGCGCTTCGCCTCGATCGGATCCTCGACGATGTCGTGGCCGTCGATGAGGACGTGGCCGGAGGTCGGCCGCAGGATCCCGGCGAGCGACCGCAGCGTCGTCGTCTTGCCGGCGCCGTTGGGGCCGATGAGCCCCACGATTTCGCCCGGCGCCACGTCGAACGAGAGGTCGTCGACGGCGGTGAAGTCGCCGTAGGTGCGTCGAAAGTGCTGGACTGCGATGGGCATGATGTGTGTGCTAAAATCAGGAGTTTCCGGAGGTTACAGAATACTTGGCTACAAAGCACGCATCGGCGACAAAAGCGCACCGTCAGAGCCTGCAGAACCGCGAGCGCAACCGCCAGTTCCGCGCCCGGCTGCGGAACGCCCTCAAGAGCATCCGCCTCGCGGTTGACGGCAAGGATCTCACGGCGGCGAAAACGGCGCTGAAAGAGACCGTCTCGCTCATCGATCGGATGGCGAGCAAGGGCATCATCCACCGAAACGCCGCCGGACGCTACAAGTCACGCCTGAGCACACGGCTGGCGGCCCGGTCGAAAGCCTAGAATCTGCGGGGCGCGAACCCTCGCGCCCGTTTTCCCGCACAGAGTTCCACGACGAGCCGCTCGAGCAGCACGCGTGCATCGCCGGCCGATCGCTTGAGATCGAGATCGGTCCGGAAGACCGCCTCGATGGCCGCGGGGAGATCGTCTGGCGCCACCGCCGGGAATTTCGCCCGCACGAGCCATCCGAGCTGGCCGAGAATCTTTTCGGCTGGCGCGCCGGCGTCGAGCATCAGCGCCAATTGCCGCAGCGCGGCGCCGGCCTGCCCCGACTCGATCGCGTTGGTCATGGCCCAGTCATCCTGCAGCGCGGCCGGCCCGACCAGATCCCGCACGTCCTCGACGGTGATGCTCTTCTGCCCCAGCGCGTACAGCATGAGGCGATCGACGTCGCCGCGCAGGCGCTTCACGTCGAGCCCGGCGCGCTCGGCGATGAGCCGCGCAGCGGCCGGATCGATCGCGGCGCCGGCCGCGGCCGCGCGCGTCCGTACCCACCGCTCCGCGTCCGCCTGATCGGCGATGGCGCCGCATTCGACGAGCGTCGCCTGTTTGGCGAGCAGCTTGTAGAGGCGGCTGCGCTTGTCGATCGTCCCCGCGACCAGGACGAGCGTCGTCTGCGGCTCGGGCGCTTTGAACATGGCCTCGAGGCGGTCGAGGGCGCGCGTGGCGGCCTCGCTTTCGCGCTTGGGCACGAGCAGGGCGTCGGCTTGAAAGACGATCACCACGCGCCGCGGCGCCATCATCGGCAGCGTGCGCACGGCGTCGATGAGCGTCGACACGCCGTCGGCCAGCTTGTCGCCCGTCGTCATGTCCCCGGCGTGAATGCGCTCGACGTTGAACGCCTGGAGCCCCTCCTCCACGAGGCCGACGAACTCGGCCGCGAGCGCCGACTTCTCGACGTCGTCTTCGCCCTGGAGCAGGTAGATCGGATCGGGGACACCCGTCGTGATCTGCTTGTGAACCGCGGAGGGGGTGAGGGTCGGCATGGGGTGATGGAGGGATGTCGTGATGGAATGATGGCGGATGGAAGGATGGAGTGATGGACTCCATCGCCCCGTCACCACATCATCCCATCACCACATTCTCCGGCTCAGAACGCCTCCAGAATGGCGCTGACGATCGCGCGCGCGAACTCGTCGCTCAGACGATCGAGCGCGTTGGTCTCGTGTCCGAAAAAGGCGGCGGCGTCGGCGGCGTTGGCGCCGCTCGAGGCTTCGTACTCCTGACGGAAGACGAGGCTCGGGTTCTCCCACAGCATCGCGTTGCCGCGCGTGTCGCGAAGCTCGATCCGCGCCGTCATCGTGATCGTGTAGCGCGAGGCGAGCTGCGTCGGCGCGAAGCTGACCGGCGTGATGGTGATCGACGTCACCGTCCCCTTCAACACCGCATCGACGTCGGTGTCCTGCGGGAGGACGGTGTACTTTCCGCGGCCGATGAACTCGCGGCGCACCTTCTCGGTCAGGAGCGTCTCGACGTTGAACACCGTCGTGCTGTTGACGAAGATCGGGATGCCAATCGTCTTCACGTACGGCGGGAGAAACGATCCGCGCCCGGCGAGCGCGTAGCCGCAACCGGCGCTGAATTCACCACAAAGGACACACAGGACGCAAAGCCAAACACCGGTCGCTGTCTTTCCATGGAACGACATCTTGTAATGACCTTTGTGCCTCTGGCGTCCCTTGTGGTGAGTCAGCGCCACTGTGCCGCTACTGTACAACGATGCTCACCAGCGGCCCCTTCGCGATCATCACCTTGCGAACGGTCTTGCCGGTGATATGCGTGCGCACGGCGGCGTCCGACAGCGCGAGCTCCCTCAGATCGTCGTCCGCGATACCGGCCGACACCGTGAGCCGTGCGCGGATCTTGCCGTTGACTTGCACGGGCACGACGACCTCATCGGCTTTCGCGACCTCGGCGTCAAACGCCGGCCACTCCGCGTTCGAGAGCCCGTCGTGGTGACCGAGGTTTGCCCACAGTTCCTCGGCTGTGTGCGGCGCAAACGGTGACAGCATCACGACGAGCGCATCGATCGCCTCGCGCAACACGGCGATCGTCTGCGGCCGGTCGGTCCGGCCGCCGGACGGCTCCACCCGCGCCGGCGCACCATGCGCGGTCCCCTCGCTGAACTTGTAGAGCTCGTTGACGAGCTCCATCAGCGACGACACCGCCGTGTTGAGGTGCATGCGATCTTCGATGTCGGCCGTGACCCGGCGGATCGTCTCGTGCGTCTTGCGACGCAGATCGCGCTCCGCTGGCGTGCAGTCGTCGCCGCACGCGGGGATGCCTTCCCCGCCGATCGTTTCGGCCCAGTGATCGACCATCCGCCACACGCGCACGAGAAAACGGAAGCTGCCGTCGAGGCCGGCATCGTTCCATTCGACTTCTTTCTCGGGTGGCGCCACGAACATCACGTACAGCCGCAGCGGGTCGGCGCCGTACTTCTCGAGCATGTCGTCGGGATCGACCACGTTGCCCTTCGACTTGGACATGACGTGGCCGTCCTTGAGCACCATGCCCTGGGTGAGCAGGCGCGTGAACGGCTCGTCGAAGTTCACCAGGCCGACATCGCGCAGCACCCGGGTGAAGAAGCGGGAATACAGCAGGTGCAGAATCGCGTGCTCCACGCCGCCGCTGTAGAAATCAACCGGCATCCAGTACGCCGCCTTGGCCGGATCGAAGGGCTGCTCTGTGTTCGTCGGATCGCAGAAACGGAGGTAGTACCACGACGAATCGACGAAGGTATCCATCGTGTCGGTTTCGCGCCGCGCCGGTCCGCCGCATGTGGGACACGTCGTGTTCACGAACTCCGACACCTGCGCCAGCGGCGAATCGCCGCGCCCGGTGAATGTCGTCACCTTCGGCAACCTGACCGGCAGTTGCTCGTACGGCACCGGCACGACGCCGTCCTTCTCGCAGTAGAGCACCGGGATCGGCGTGCCCCAGTAACGCTGGCGTGAGATGCCCCAGTCTTTCAAGCGATACTGGATCTCGCCCGTGCCGACGCCGCGGCGCTCGGCGTCCGCGATCATCTTCTTGATCACGGCCGGCGCTTCCTGCCCGGTGTACGGACCGGAATTCACGACGCGCCCGTAGGCGCTCGACGCTTCGGCCATGGTCTCCACGGATGCCGCCTCGTCGCCTGTCTGCACGGCGATGCGGATCGGCAGCTGGTACTTGCGGGCGAATTCGAAGTCGCGTTGATCGTGCGCGGGAACGGCCATGATCGCGCCGGTGCCGTACTCGGCCAGCACGAAGTTGGCCACCCAGATCGGGACGGCCTCACCGGTGAACGGATTGATCGCGGTGCGGCCGGTGTCGAAACCTTCCTTGTCGATCGCGCCGGTGAGCCGCGCGCCGCGATCGAGCGCCCGGAACCTCGCGACGCGGTCGCGCATGGCCTTCGGATCGGCGCTCTCGTTCGCGAAGCGGTAGACGATGGCGTGCTCGGGCGCGAGCAGAACGAAGGTCGCACCGTAGATGGTATCGATGCGCGTCGTGAAGATCTCGATCGCGTCACCCGCCGCGGGCGTCCCGCCGCCCGCCGGGACCACCGGAAACGTGATCCGCGCGCCTTCCGACCGCCCGATCCAGTTGCGCTGCATCAGGACGACTTTCTCGGGCCACGCCTCGAGCGTGTCGAGCCCTTTCAGCAGCTGGTCGGCGTACTCGGTGATGCGGAAGAACCACTGCTCCAGCTCGCGCGTCTCGACCGGCGTGCCGCACCGCCAGCACGCGCCGTCGACGACCTGCTCGTTGGCGAGCACCGTCTGGCAGCTCGGACACCAATTCACTGATGACCGCCGGCGGTACGCCAGGCCGCGCTCGAACATCTTCAGGAAGATCCACTGGTTGAACTTGTAGTACTCGGGCAGGCAGGTGGCGAGCTCGCGCTCCCACGCGTAGCTGATGCCGAGGCGCTGCAGCTGCCCCTTCATGTGGGCGATGTTGTCGAGCGTGGACGTTTCGGGATGAATCCCGCTCTTGATCGCGGCGTTCTCCGCCGGGAGCCCGAACGCGTCCCAGCCGAATGGATGGAGCACGTTGAAGCCGCGCAGACGCTTCATCCGCGCCATCACGTCGCCGATGATGTAATTGCGCACGTGCCCCACGTGCGCGTGCCCCGAGGGATACGCGAACATCTCCAGGCAGTAATACTTCGGACGCGCGGGGTCCTCGGCGACCTCGAAGGCGCGCGCCGAAGCCCACTTCGCCTGCCACTTCTTGTCTAGTTGCTGCGGTTTGTAGTCGGCCATCTGACGTGTGCGTATATTCTACCCTCACGTCAGCGCACTCGACGGAGCGCAGGGACCTGACGGCCGGACTCGCTACAGCCGCCAGAACGGCGCGAGGGCCTCTTTCGCCGCGTTCGCCGCGGCGCGACCGCGCGTCGCGCGATCCGGACCGGAAGCCGGCCACGCGCCGGGCACGGCTGTGGCGGCCAGCACCTGCACCACCGCGTCGAGCGACTCGCCGAGCGCCTGGAGATCGTACCCGCCCTCGGTGACGATCGCGATAGCGCCGCCGCAGTATTCTTCGGCGAGCACCCGCAGTTCGGCTGTCATCGCGGCGAACGCCGCTGTCGTGAGCCGCATGCCGCCAAGCGGGTCGCGCTCGTGCGCGTCGAAGCCGGCCGAGACGAGCACGAGATCCGGCTTGAATTGACGAACGACCGGCAGCACGACCTCCCCGAACACGACTCGATAATCCTCGTCGGTCGCGCCGGCCTCGAGCGGAAGATTCACCGTGAATCCCGCGCCGTCGCCCACGCCTATCTCGTCGGCAGCGCCCGTCCCTGGATAGTATGGAAACTGGTGCATCGACACATACATCACGTTCGGATCGCGCTCGAAGATGTGCTGCGTGCCGTTGCCGTGGTGCACGTCGTAGTCGACGATGGCGACGCGGTTTGCGCCGAGGGTGAGCGCGTGAGCGGCGGCGACCGCCACGTTGTTATAGAGGCAGAAGCCCATCGCGCGATTGCGCTCGGCATGATGCCCCGGCGGCCTCACGAGCGCAAGCACGGCGCAGCTCGCGGCGCCCATCGCGCGCTCGACGGCGTCGATGGCGGCGCCCGCGGCCAGCAGCGCGATCTCGTGCGACTCGGGCGACGTGTACGTGTCGGGATCCAGGGCCACTGCGCATCCGGCGGGCTCGGAAATGCGGCGGAGGGACT
>ODAK010008421.1_pt1 | contig 10311 bp, 6 predicted proteins | sample 1539591 | NCBI WGS metagenome assembly ODAK01 (sample SAMEA3539303, study PRJEB22396) | soil metagenome | biome: tundra; feature: field; material: soil | place: USA | collected 2010-05 | depth 0.15 m | reverse complement strand
CTCGGAGAAGGGATCGCTGGCGGGCGACCTGATTTCCCGTCGGGCCGTCGGTCATCTGGGCTTCACCGGCTGCTCGCTCTGGATCGATCCCGAGCAGGAAGCGTGCGTTGTCGTGCTCACCAACCGTGTTCACCCCATAGTCCGCGACGATCCGCGCTTTCGAGTACTGCGGCCCGCGCTTCACGACGCGGCTTTGCGGGCCGTCGATTACCAGGCAGAGTAAAGTCAATCCGGAGACACAAGGTGAAAATCGCGCTCGGCCAAGTCAATCCCACCATCGGGGATTTCGCAGGAAATCTGCGGGTCGCTCGCCAGGCCATGGCCCAGGCGCAGGCCGCTGGCGCCGAGCTTTTGGTGCTCCCCGAGCTGATGCTGTGCGGTTATCCGCCGCGCGATCTGCTCGAACGTCAGGCGTTTCTGCGTTCCGCTCGGAGCGCTCTCGACGAGCTCTGCGCGAGTGTGACCGGGCCACTGGCTGTGCTTGTTGGATTTCCCGAGCCGCTTGCCGACGTGAAAGCCGGACGCCAGATCGCCAACGCGGTGGCGCTCATCGACGGCGGCAAGGTGGTCGCCATCCGGCGCAAGTCGCTTCTTCCGACCTACGACGTGTTCGACGAATGGCGCTACTTCGAGCCCGCCACCAGCGTTGCGCCAGTGCCGTTTCGCGGGCGTAGCCTGGGCATTTCGATTTGCGAGGACATCTGGAACGACGGCGATTTTTGGCCCAAGCGTCTTTACCGTGAAGATCCGGTCGAGAAATTGGTGGCCGCCGGTGCCGACCTGCTCATCAACATTGCGGCGTCGCCGTTCACCATCGAGAAGCGCCATCTGCGGCCTCGCATGCTGGCGAGTGTGGCGCGCCACTGGCAACGCCCGCTGCTTTTCGTGAACCAGGTGGGCGGTCAGGACGATCTGGTATTCGACGGCTCGTCGCTTGCGATCGATGCCACGGGCGAGATTTACGCGCGGGGTGCGGAGCACGCGCCGGACTTGCTCATCGTGAATCCAGACACCCGCAGCGGGCAGATGCGGCCGTTCGTCGCGTCGGATGCGCGCTCGGCGCTCGATGCGCTGGTGCTCGGCACCCGCGACTACGCCAGGCGGTGTGGCTTTTCTGGCGCGCTCATCGGGCTTTCGGGCGGCATCGATTCGGCGGTCGTGGCGTGCATCGCCAGCCGGGCGCTCGGCGCGAAAAACGTGCTCGGCGTGGCCATGCCGTCGCGCTATTCGTCGGATCACTCGCGGCGCGACGCCGCCGACCTGGCCGGCAACTTGGGCACGGAATTTCGCGAGATCTCCATCGAGCCAATGTTTGCCGCGTATCTTGAACAGCTGGCGCCGGCCTTCGCGGGTCGCGAGCCCGACGTCACCGAGGAAAACCTGCAAGCGCGCGTGCGTGGTGGCCTTCTGATGGCGCTGTCGAACAAGTTCGGCAAGCTGCTGCTTTCGACGGGAAACAAGAGCGAGATCGCGACCGGCTATTGCACGCTTTACGGCGACACCAACGGCGGACTGGCTGTGATTTCGGACGTGCCGAAGACGCTGGTTTACAAGATCGCCCGGGAGATCAATGCGGATGGGCCAGTCATTCCCGAGTCGACGCTAACCAAGCCGCCCTCCGCCGAGCTGCGGCCCGGCCAGGTCGACCAGGACAGTCTGCCGCCTTACGATGTCCTCGACGCCATCTTGGCCGCGCATGTGGAAGACGGCCTGGACAGCGACGCGCTTTTGGAAAAGGGATTCGAGCGCGGCGTCGTGGACAAGGTCCTGCGGCTGGTGCGTACGTCCGAATACAAGCGCCGCCAGCTTCCTCCGGGCCTCAAGATCACTGGCAAGGCGTTCGGCACCGGCCGCCGCTACCCCATCGCGCAGGCGTACCGAGGCTAATTTCCTGCCTGGTCGGCAATGGCCAGTTGTCGCGAACGTGCTAAAGAGTGCGCCCATGAAAGCCACGATTGAAGTTTTGCCGGGAGACGGAATTGGACCCGAGGTCACCGCCGAGGGCGTGCGCGTACTACGCGCGGTCGCCAGCAAGTTCGGCCACGATTTCGAATTTCGCGAGGGCATCATCGGTGGCTGCTCGATCGACAAGACAGGCACGGCGCTGCCGGCGGAAGTCGCGAGCGATTGCAAGCAGGCCGACGCGGTTCTGCTGGGCGCGGTGGGCGGACCCAAGTGGGACGATCCCAACGCCAACGTCCGGCCCGAGCAGGGGCTTTTTGCCATTCGCAAGATCATGGGGCTCTTCGCAAACCTGCGACCGGTCACCTGCCACCCCAAACTGGCCGATGCGTCGCCGCTGCGGCCGGAAATCATCAAAGGCGTCGATTTGCTTGTGGTGCGCGAGCTGACCGGCGGCCTTTACTTCGGCGAGAAGAAGCGCGAGGCCGACAAGGCCAGCGACCTTCTGGAATACACCGGTGATGAAATCCGCCGCGTGGTTCGCCGCGCGGCCGAGTTTGCACGTGCTCGGCGCAAGAAGCTGACGTCGGTCGACAAGGCCAACGTGCTCGAAACGTCCCGCCTGTGGCGGCGGGTGACTGAAGAAGTCGTGCGTAAGGAATTCCCGGACATCACGCTCGAGCACGTGCTCGTCGATTCATGCGCCATGTTTCTCGTGCGCAAGCCGTCTGTTTTCGACGTCATCGTGACCGAAAACATGTTCGGCGACATTCTCACCGATGAAGCGTCGGTGCTGGCCGGATCGATGGGTCTTTTGCCGTCGGCGTCGCTGGGCGACGGACCCCGCGGTCTTTACGAGCCCATCCACGGCAGCGCGCCCGACATTGCCGGCAAGGGCATCGCGAATCCGTACGCCACCATTCTGAGCGCGGCCATGCTTTTGCGCTACTCGCTGGGCCTGGAGGCCGAAGCCGCCGCCGTCGAGAAAGCGGTGTACGGCGTCGTCGATCGCGGCGTGCTTACCGCCGACATCGCCGCGCTCGGCAGCTCGGCCGTAGGCACGGTGCAAGCCGGCCAAGCGGTCGTGGCCGCACTGTAGGGCGTTTTCCCCTCACTCGAATTCGGCCGCTTTGCGGCCTAAAGGGAACTCCGGAAAATTGCGGCGGGTGCAGGGGCCGCCCTTATAGTGATCGGCGATGGGTGCGCTTCGCGCCTCGCTGATCGTTCTTGTCCTGGTGCCATGGCTCGCGCACGCCGCGGGCCGGGCGGCGGTTTCTGAGAGCCTCGGGGCGCTCGAAAAGGGCGCGGTCGATCAGGCTTTGGCCGAGCGCGAGCTGACCATCGATCCGGCCCCCGACGGAAAGGTTGTCGGTACCATCCACGTCGTCAACCTGGACGTCTTCCAGTCCAGCGATGGCGCTCTCTTGCAGTGGTTCAACCATTTCCACCGCACCACGCGCGAGCACCACATCCGTCGCGAATCGCTGCTCTTGTCGGGCATGGCCTACGCCGGAGCCCTGGTCGACGAAACCATGCGCAACCTGCGCAACCGCACCATCTACAGCGCGGATGATGCGCCGCTGGCTAGCATCGTGGCCATCGTGCCGGTGCTGTCGAGTGCGCCGGGCACGGTCGATCTGCTGATGGTCACGCGCGACGTGTGGAGCTTGCGTCTCAACAGCGACTACAACTACGAGCCCGGCTATCTCATCAATTTCAGCGGGTCGCTTTCCGAGAACAATCTCTTCGGCTGGCGCAAGCAAGTCGCGCTCACCTTGCTGCTCAATCAGGGCGACGTCTGGTTCGGGCCTAACTATCTGGATCCGAACGTGCTCGGCACGCGGCTGCGCCTGACGCTGGCAGCGTACGAAATCTGGGCACGCAAGCTGGGCGAAATTGCGGTCGGACCGCGCGAGGGCTTTTCGCTCTACGAAAAGATCGAGTATCCGTTCTACGCGCTGTCGCAGCGCTGGGGCGGGTATGTGACTGGCGGCTACACGTCCGAGGTCGTTCGTGCCGTGGTCGGACCGATGGGCGCCGAGGGCGTGTCGTTGCGCCGGTTTGATCCCGACGTTTCGGCCTGCGTGTTGCCAACGGCGGCAAACTATTCGGCGCTGACCGCGGACTGTGCCTACGGCTCGCACACCGCGAGCATCACCAGCGGTCTTACCCGTTCGTTTCCTCGGCCGGGGCTTATCCAGCGCCTCACCCTAGGCAACGAATTCGGCCTGAATCGGCCGTCGTTCTTGGTCGATTTTCCGACGGATCAGCGCGCCAGCTTCGCGCAGAGGTATTTCGGCATCTCGGAACGAACCTCGGATCTCTATCTTCAGTACGACGCCTTCACACCCCGCTATCGAACTTACCGGGATCTCGACACGTACGATCTTGCCGAGGACATGCAGCTCGGCCCGTGGGTCACCCTCAAGCTCGGTCGTGCAAGCACGCTGCTGGGCTCCGACGCCGACTTCTTCGTGCTGAAAGTGGATGCGCAGGTGAGCACGCAGGCGCTCGATGGCTATCAGTCCGTGGAGGCTTCCTGGGAAAGTCGCGAGTACAGCGTCGGCCTGCGCGACCAACTCTGGAAGGCACATATCCGCGCCGTCACCCCCGTCCTCGCGCATGCGTTTCGCGTGGACGGCTGGGGCGAGGTTGGCGTGATGGCAGACAATTTGCACAGAAAGCAGGTTTACGTGGGCGGCCTGCAAGGGCTGCGCGGCTACCCAGTGAACACGTTTTTGGGCTACGACTATTACGTCGCGCATCTGGAAATCCGTTCGCTGGCGGTGCCGGTGTCTTCCTTACGTGTTGGCGCACTCGTGTTTGGCGATGCAGGGCACGCCGCTGACCTTGCGCGGTCGCTTGCCTTCTACAGCGACGCGGGCGCAGGTGTTCGCTTGCTCATTCCACAGCTCAATGCCGACGTTTTGCGCTGCGACTGGGCCTTTCCGCTTCGCGCCTACTTCCAGACACGCGCCGGCTGGCCAGGGCGGCTCTCGTGCGGCTTTCGTCAGGTTTTCTGAGATCGCGAGCGAAAAAGAACAAGCGGAACTGGACAGCCTGGGGGTAGTGTTGGTAGCCTCAAGTGAGGTAGCGAGTCCCTCAGGTGCGTTCCGGCCGTTATTTTCTCTGTGCTCAGTTCATGAGCCGCGTGTTTCCGACCGAAATCCCAGGGCTCGGTGTGGTGGAGAATGGTCGTTGTCGTACGGCCAACGTGTGTCGTCGAGGAGCGGTTTCATTGCAGGTTCGACAACCATGAGGACACCAGGTCCTTCCTGGCCGGTTCGCACGCCCACGGCCCAGGAATGAGAAGAGAGACGTGAGACGCAAGAGGAGAAAGTAATGGGAACGAGGCTTTATGTAGGCAATCTGTCGTACAACGTGACCGAGCCGGAACTGAAGGATGTGTTCGGCGAGAATGGAAGGAACGTCAAAGAGGTGAAGGTCGTTCTCGACCGCGACACCGGTCGTCCCCGTGGTTTTGCTTTTGTCGAAATGACGACGGATGCGGAAGCTGCCCAAGCCATCGAGACCCTGAACGGGCGTGAGATCCAAGGACGTCCCATCAACGTCAGCGAAGCGCGTGAGCGCGCTCCGCGTGGTGGCGGCGGGGGCGGTGGTGGTGGATTTGGCGGCGGTCGTGGCGGTCGCGAACATGGCGAAGGCCATGGCCGCGGTGGTCGTCGCGGCGGCGGCGGCGGCGGCGGCTGGTAGTCTCTTCGTCTCGAACCCGGAGAGGGCAGCCACCCTCTCCGGGCTGCCGTGTGATCACTTATTAACGCCGGTCGAGGTGGGGCGTGTTTGCTACGCTTGCTGCATGAAGCTTGCGACCTGGAACGTGAACGGCATTCGCGCGCGCAAGGACGAGGTGGTGGCGTTTCTCGAACGGGTGCGGCCGGACGTGCTGTGCCTGCAGGAACTGAAGGCGTTGCCCGAGCAAATCCCCGAGGCCCTGTCGTGCCTGCCACAGTACTGGTGCTATTGGCACGGCAGCAAAGGTTACTCGGGCGTCAGCCTGCACGTGCACAAGGAGCACTGTCCGGACCAGCCGCGCTTTTGGCATCCGGAATTCGACCACGAAACTCGCATTGTGATCGGCGACATCGGCGGCATTTCCATCGCTTCGATGTACGTCCCCAACGGTGGAAAGAATTACGAAGCCAAGCTCGGCTTTCTGCGTGCGCTCGAAGATTTCGTCGCGTCCTCGCGCGGGGTCGGGCGCAAGCTGGTTCTTTGCGGCGACGTCAACATTGCCCGCATGGAAGTCGACGTGCACCCCAAGCTACGCGACGAACGCGTGGTGGGGCAGCGGCCGGAAGAGCGCGCCTTCTTCGCCCGCATCCTGGAAAAGGGCGAGCTGTGCGACGTCGGACGCACCCTGGATCCCGCCAATGAAGAGCTCTTCACGTGGTGGGCACCTTGGCGAAACATGCGCCAGCGCAACCTGGGCTGGCGCCTAGACTATGTGCTGGCCAGCAAGGATGTGGCGGCGAAGGCAGTGCGCGTGACCGTCGAGCGTGAGGGCAACACGAGTGATCATGGTCCGGTCATCGTCGAGCTCGAGCTGGACCAGAGCACGCTGTCCGCCTGACTTACGGTGCAGTGCTTTCTAGTGCTACGGTCTGGTTCGAATTGCCGGCTGCGACGGGTGTGGATCACAGCGTGAAGGCAACTTCTTCTCACGTTTTGTGTGCTGCTGGCATAATCGCGGAAATGTGCAGCCTGCTGTTCATGGGAACCCTTGTGGCTTGCAAGCTAGTCGCCGCTCCGGGAAAGCTCTAGCCCGCATTATTCACGAGAATTGGAACACCGACGTGCTTCACCGAACAGTCTGCATTCAGCTCGTTGGCGGCGGCGGGCTAGCAGGATTGTCATGGGAACCCTGGGCGGGTTCCCAAACCCGCGGCACCTGCCACCCGCCCTGCCGCCCCCTCGCTACGCTCGGCCGCGCGCGATGGTCCGCGCCGAGCAAAGCTCGGCGGCTCCCCACGCGTTTGCCTAGCCCGCGAGAGATTCAACTTGGTGCGGCTCATGAATAGTGCGGGCTAGCAGCGATTGGGCTCGGTCGAGAAAAGTCCCGCCCGAATGCTCGTGGCCAAGCGGCCCAGCTTTCCGCGGCTGCGTCGGTGGGCACCAAGCCCGCTCTGCATCGTCGCGGCGTTCTTGATGGCGTCCGGGCGCCCTGTCTTGGCCGCCCCGGACATGTCGGCCGAGACGGCCGACCCAATCCATGCGACCGACGCCGCAGAGCCAGCATCCGCTACCTCGCCGGCGCCCCATCGGCATTTCTATTTTGGGGTCGACTACGGTTCGCAGGCCCTTATGAATCCGCTTTGGGTCTTCGTGAACCGCGGCTACGACGTGCTCCAAGACCACATCGCGAGCCGCGATGTCTTCAATCTGCCGTACGCTTCCAACGCCGCCAATGTCGGCCGCAACGTCGTAAACCCATTCCCCGCGATCTCCGATGACGGGTGGGGCAAATTCTTGCGCCAAGAGATCTTTCCGCTCAGTTACGGGAACACGACGGCACGCTGGGTTCCCAACTATTCGCTTCACTTGCTCGGTGGCGGCATGACCTACGCCGAGCTCGACGAGTGGTTCCAGGATCACGCGATTCCGCTCCCCAAGCTGTGGGCGGGCCTGACACTGATGGGTGCTGCCTTCCTCAACGAGACGCTCGAGAATCACAATGTCGTCGGCTACAACACCGACGCGCTCGCCGACCTGTACGTCTTCGACCTAGGGGGGATCCTCCTCTTCAGCTTCGATTGGCCGCGCCGGTTCGTCAGCGAGACGGTCGTGGTTTCCGATTGGTCCTTGCAGCCGACGCTGACCTTGCCCGGCGGCGAGCTGCACAACGTCGGCAATTACTTTGCGGCCAAATGGCCACTGCCTTTCTTTCCGCGCCTGCGGCTGTTCAGTTGGTTCGGTGAAGCGACAGCTTTCGGCTTGTCCTTCGACCTCGACGGCGAGCATTCCATCTCGGCATGTGCTGGCGGCGCTGCCGTCCATCTGGTCAATCAGAACACGCACACTCTGCAGAACGTCGTCGACTTCGCTCCGACCGCGGCCGTGTTCCTCGACCGCCGCGAGTCGTTGCTCGCCTCCCTGCAGGTCACCAACGTTGATGACTACTTCGTTCACTTCAATCTCTATCCGCACGCGCTCACGCCGCGCGGACCGAGCGCCGGCTTTTGGATGGTGGTCGACAAGCGGGGACACGTCGCCGCAGGGATCTCCATCTCGCGCCTCCTTGGTATGGGCATCGGCTGGAGCAGCCTGTGAGGTTAGTCGCCGCTCAAAGATAACTTTAGCAGGTGCGCGGCCGATGCATCCCGGCAGGCTGCGTCGCTCGTCGCTTACATACCGACGGGTATGCGCGCTCCTCGCTCCTTGCCATCCGGGCGCCTCGGCTGCGCTCTTTGCACAAGTTATCTTTTCGCGGCTCCTTAGCCCGGCTCGAAGCCGTAGACTCGGTATCCGTCCTTGGCGAAGGCAGGGTGCTCGACAATCTCGGCCGGCCATGCCAGCGCTTGCCCGGGTCGGGCGAGGAACCAGCGAATGCCTAGGCGCTGCGCTTCGGCGCGTACGGCAACTTCCCCTTGGATCTGCATCAGTCTGGTTACCGCCACGACGCGCGCCTCGAGCTCTTCGTTGCGGGCCAGGCGCAAAAATGTGCGCTCCACGTAGGCGCGACGACTAGAAAGCGCCGAAACCAGGTAGTTGGTGTCGAAGGCCGAATCTTGAAACAGGTCCCGAGGGCCGCCGTGCGTGCGCATGTAGTCTGCCGCCTGCAGTAGCGCCGTCGAATACGGCACATAGGATGAGGTGGTCATGGTCGAGACGCGCTGGATGCCTGCCGCTCTGACGGCCGGGAAAGCAAGCAGCGCGACGCTCAACGACAAGAGAATTGGTCGACTGAACCGACCGAGTCGTTTCGACCGCACAAGCGCCAACCCGGCCAGCGCGCCGAGCGAAGTTACCACTACGAAGTACATCCAAACAAACGGACGATGGGAAAGCTCCTCCGGCGTGGCGATCCCGCGATTGTCGAGCGCGAGCCCCAGTGCCATGACCAGAAAATTGAGAACGAACAGAAGCGGTAAACTGACGAGCGGATTCTTGAGGCGCCGCCACAGCGCAGCCGTAGCGATGAACAAGAGCGGTGCGAACACGCCGAGCACGGTGATTAAATAGTAAGCTGCGCCTACCTCCACGTTCTGGCGCAACGAGTGTCGCAATCCCATGTAACGCTCGAAAAATTGTCTGACCGAGCCCGGGTCGGCGAACGAATTCACCATGGCTAGCAGTTTGCCGGTGGACGAGCCGTCGAGTCGAATCAGCGGCATGCCCGGCAACCTCTGCGCCAAGTTCACGCCGAGCACGTACACCACCACCGCTACGCAAAGCCACGACAGCCGCCAGCGCAGCTTGATTCCGCGAAAGAAAAGCGCTGGCGCGAGGAATAGCAACAAAGCGTTTGCGACGAAAAACTGCGCTTTGTACGAGACCGAGATGGCGGCGATAAGCCATCCCGCAAGCACTTGCAAGGCCTTGCCATCGAGGCAACCGCGCAGCACGAACAACCAGCCCACCGCTAGCATGGCCAAGCCGAACGTCGCGCCAGGCGAAATCTGCATTAGCCAGTGATACGACATGAACGTGTTGTGCAGTCCCTGTTGCGCGCCGTCGGGAAGAAGCAAGACCGCGGCGGCGGCGGCCAGCGCGGGCCACGGCCCCAGGAACGAGGCCACCAGAACGTACGCGCCAAGGCCAACGAAAAAGATCCCGAGCGGGACCATGAGACCGCTGAACAAAGTGTAGCCCGACAGTCCCGAGATCTGTTTGACTAGACTCGGCGTCAGGTAGGCGGCGTAGTGGTAAATGCGTGCAGGCACTCCCGCCATGCGGAAGTCTTCGAGCGAGGCGGCGCCGTGCGACTCGGCAAACATGCGCACGTGGACCGCGTGATAGAAGCCGTCGAGCCACGGTTTGATGACGGTCGTGGCTCCTTTCACCTGCATCGGCGAGAGCGAGTCACGGCACCACAGCGTGGCGGCAGCCAGCGCCAGCACCAGCACGGCCAAATCGGGCGTGCGCCACGGCTCGCGTACGCGTATCGGCCGACGAAGCACCAGCAGAAGCGCGACCAGCAGCGCGAGCAGCGAGAAGTTCGCTACGATTCCCAAAGGCGACAGGACGGAAAGCGCGAACAGCGACGTGTTGATGATGAGGTAGCCGAAGAGCAGCCGCAGCGGCAAGTCGAAGCGGATCCCAGTAGTGAGCGGCGACCACGACGAAACGATCGTTCCCGCTGCGTAAAGCACGAAGCAAATCGCCTCACAGCCGAGCCACGCCGCCGGCGAAAAATGGCCCGCCGCCACCCACGTCCAAACCGCAAGCACG
>ODAK010008420.1_pt1 | contig 10311 bp, 11 predicted proteins | sample 1539591 | NCBI WGS metagenome assembly ODAK01 (sample SAMEA3539303, study PRJEB22396) | soil metagenome | biome: tundra; feature: field; material: soil | place: USA | collected 2010-05 | depth 0.15 m | reverse complement strand
GCGTCGGAGCTGAAGCTCGCGAGGGCCTTCTTCTTGGCCAGTCGCTCGCCGATCTCCTCTTCGCTGGCTAGCGGTCGTCCGAAGACCAGGCTGCGCCCGCGGAAGATCAGCCGACCGGCCTTGGTCAGGGGCACGCTGGCGGCCTGCTTGGCCACCATCTGGCCGGGCCCGGTATAGCGGAAATAGGGAGAGTGCGGGCGCTCCACCCGGACGCGCCGGTCGGCGAGCTTGCGCCCGGGCAGGGGCCGACGGCCGCCGATCATCCTGCGGCCGCTGTGCCGACGATATCCACCCGGCCTCCGTCTCCATTGTCTGCGACGGCCAAGGCTACCACTCGGATTCGGTCCCGCTCAGATCCCGAAGCTCAGCCGTGCGATGCCGCGCGGCGGAAGCTTCGACGCGCGCATCGCTCGCTGGGTCGCCTCAACGTCGTAGGCCGCCCGGACCCAGGTCACGACGTGGCTCGTGACGTCCAGCACGAGCGCGCTCGCACGGGGATCCCCGTCCCTGGGCTGGCCGACGCTACCCGGGTTGATCAGCGCCCGTCGGCCGTGGCCAGCCAGAGTGGTTCCGGGCTCCGGGGTCAGCACGTCGATGTCTTCGTCGGCGATACCGTCGTCGGCGACCACGTAGGCGATGGGCAGATGGGTATGACCGAAGAGCCCATAAGGTGTGGGCAGGACTGCCAGGTTCGCCGCCGCGACGGACTCGGTCACAATGTACTCCCAGGTCGGGTCGCGCGGGCTGCCGTGGACCAGGCTGTACGACCCGATCGTCAGGCGCATCGGCAACGCCGCGAGCCAGTCGAGGGTTGCCGGAGCGATCACCCGTCGGGTCCACTCCATTGCGGCGCGGGCATCGACGTTGAAATCGCGGATCACGTCGTCGCCGGTCGCCGCAAGGTCGTGGTTGCCCCGGACTCCGATCGCCCCTCGCTCCCGTAGCCGGTCCACGACGGCGTCCGGTTCCGGTCCGTAACCCACGACATCGCCGAGGTGCCAGACGGCGTCGACGGACCCGACCTGGGCCAGGATCGCATCAAGGGCGCGGATGTTCGCGTGGATGTCGGACAGGACGGCGACACGCATCAGGGCGAGGGTAGCCGGTCGCCCGCCGGGAGGCGACGTCGGCGGCGCAGGGCTGCATCGCGGGGATAGGTGCCCGGCGTCGATTCCAGCTTCTCGACGATCACCAATACGTGGTCCTCGAGACCGGGGATGACGACTGGCCAGAGCACGGGTAGCGCAGCGCCGAGCATGATCAGGCGGGGGCCAGCCGCCGCCAGCTCGGCCTCGAAGGGGCGCCGCTTCCAGGCGATCAGGACGCCGCCCCGGGCAACGAGCGGCAGGGCGATCTCGGCTAGCTGGTCCAGTGGCGCGATCGCCCGGGCGACCACAGCCGGCCAGCGTTCCCGGTGCCGATCGTCCCTGGCCAGGGCCTCGGCGCGACCGGCGAATACGTCGACCTCACAGGCGGGCGGTCCGGCCGCCTCGGTCACGAGGGCCGCGGCCACGGCCAGGAAGGCTGCCTTCTTGCCCACGCTTTCGACGAGCAAAACTCGCCGGGCCGGCAGGGCGAGAGCCAGCGGCACGCCCGGAAACCCTCCTCCGCTGCCCAGGTCGAGAAGCGTGTCGATCCCCCGCTCACGCAGGATCGGCAGCGCACTCAGGCTGTCGAGAATGTGCTCGCGAACGGCCGTTTCGGGATCCCGGATCGCGGTCAGGTTGATCGAGCGATTCCAGGCGAGCAGGAGGCGCAGATGGTCGATCAGGATCGTTCGGACGCGGTCGGGCAGATCGGCCAGTCCAAGCGTCGCGAGGCCCCGGTCCAGGACCAGCAACGACTCGGCCGGCAGCCCGGGGAGCCCCTCCACGCGCGACGGGAGCGGTTCGCGATGCTGATTCACGCATCCTCCGGATCCGGGGAGGTGAACCGTCCGCTAGCGCTCCCGGCGTCGACGTATTCGCGCACCGGGAGGTCGTTCGGTCTTCCATGCCGCGCCTGGTTGCGGTCCGAGTCTCCCCGGGCCCCTCGCGCGTCACGTTACCCTGCGGCCCCATTCGGGTGCGGATGATGGACGCTAAGAGACCCCGTCCGGTTCGTCAACAGGGTTATCCACGAAGTGAACAACGGATTGGACGAGATGGTGGACAACCCCCAAATCGGCCCGGTCAGGCTGGGGGCGATTCGCCCCTCGAGCGTTCGGCCTCGTGCATTGCCCGGATCACAGCCGCCTCCTCGAGCCGAATCTCTTCCGCGGCAAGGGCCGCCCGAAGCGAGGAGCGCAGGACGTCGGTGTCCACTTCGGCCGGCCCCGACAGGGCCAGAACGAAGCTCGAGCCGGCGTCCGGCACGGACGCCACGTCGAGCTCGCCACCCATCGCCCGGGCGAGCTCGCGGGCGATGGGCAGGCCCAGGCCGGTGCCGGTGATTCGGGTATGCCCGGGCAGCCGGAAGAAGCGCTCGAAGATCCGGGGCCGGTCCTCCGACGCGATCCCGGCGCCGTCGTCCCGGACGGCGACGAGCGCCACTTGGCCGTGGAACCAACCGGCGATCTCGACGGTGCCGCCGTCGTCGGTGAACTTCAGGGCATTGCCGGCGAGGTTGGTCAGGATCTGCTCCACCCGGCGACGATCCCCGACCGCGGCCCGGATCCGCGGCGGAAGGTCCGAGCGAAGCTCCACCTGGCGCTTGAGCCCGATCGGCCGGAGGGCGTCCAGGACCCGGCGGGCCACATCGGCAACAGAGAACGGAGCCATCTCGAGGCCGAGGTTGCCCGCCTCGATCCGGCTCATCTCGAGCAGATCGCCGACCAGGTCGCCCATCGTGTCGACGATCTCGCGGCTGTGGTCGAGAAAATCGCTCCGGACGGCGGGATCGTCGACCCGCCCATCGGCGATCAGCTCGAGATAACCGGCCAGGCCCGTCAACGGTGTGCGCAGATCGTGGGCCACTGTCGAGACGTAGTGCTCGCGCTCTCGATCACGGGCCAGCAGGTCAGCCGACTCGCGCTCGCCGGCCACCTGGGCGCTGACAAGAGCCAGGGCAACCGCCGCGTGGCGGGCCAGCTGACGGGGCAGTCGCTCGCCGACGTTGTCGACGGCGCTCGGGCTCGGCAGGTCGAACCCAAGGACTACCCGACCACTGCTCGGGATCTCGATCCAGGCGTAGTTGTGGGGCTCGGGCTCGACCCGTGGCTCCGCCGACGTGCCGCGGGCGATCGACACGACCGCCGGCCCACTGGCCGCACGCTCTGCGCGCGAGCCCGGAGCTCGAGCGTCAAGCCAGGCGGCCAGGGCAAGCGCCTCGGTGGGGTCCTCGCCCTCGCCCGCGGCCACCGCGATCCGGCGTTCCCCGGCCATGGACAGGACGGCGGCTCGGCGGGCGCCGACGGTATGGGCCAGGAGCCCGAGCAGTCCGGCCAGGCGGGCCTCGGCTGGGAGATCACTTACCAGGATGTCGAGCGAGCGCGCGAGCAGGGTCGTCTCCCGCCAACTCATCTGATCATCCATCCGGCGCGGGGATATGCGGCGTTCGACGAACGGCGGTGGAGCCCCGATCGTCGGGCTGGGGGCACTGCGCCGCGCGGTTGGATCAGTCATCGAGACGATCGTTGCAGCGGGATCGAGCGCAGGAGATCACCCGAACGTCCTGATCCGCCCTGAGCATCGACGCTGTCCGCCTGGCGGCAGGTCAGGTCGGACGGCCGGTTCCGCGAACCGGGCGGCCGAGGGTCCGCCGGACGACATCCACCACCTCGTCGACGTAGGCGTCCGCCTCGCCTCGCTCGGCGGCGGTCCGAACGCATCCGCGAACATGATCCTCGAGGATCATGATGCCCACCGAGTCGAGCGCGGCGCGCAGGGCCGCTGTCTGCTGGAGGATGTCCACGCAGTACTCTTCGCGCTCGATCATCCGGGCGATCCCGCGCACCTGGCCCTCGATCCGGCTGAGCCGGCGGACGAGCTTGGATTTGTCCTTCGAATAGCTGTGCCGGAAGTGATCCGGTGCTTCCGCGGCGGCGCGGGGATGGGCCCGTGCGGTCCGGGAGGTTGTCCCGGTCGCGGCCGCCGACGGGCTGGATCTGGTGGGGGAGGCCATGCTCCGATCGATGATACCCCCCAGGGGTATCGCTTGCCAACCGCGGGACACCGGTTCGCCAAACCGCCGGAGTCGGCTAGACTGACCGCCGATGGATCAGCGCGACGATGGACCGGAAGCCCCGCTCGTGACCGACGCCGGGCCAGCCTTCGCGCATGTGAGCGAGGCCGAGTTTGCCCGGATCCTCGACTACTACCAGGTCCGCTGGGAGTACGAACCGCACACGTTCCCGATCCTGTGGAACATGGCCGGCGATCTCCTCGAGAGCTTCGCGCCGGACTTCTTCCTGCCCGAGATGGACCTCTATGTCGAACTTACGACGCTGCGCCAGAAGCTCGTCCGCAAGAAGAACCGCAAGCTCCGCCGGCTGCGCGAGCTCTATCCGGATCTTCGGATCAAGTTGTTCTACGCGCGCGATTTCCGGGCCCTGATGCTGAAATACGGCCGGCTGGAACTGGCCGACGAGCTGAGCGGCACGCCCGGCCACGTCACGCCCCTGAGGACGGCGGCCTCGATGCTGGCCGGTCGGTTCGGAGTCGAGCGCTCCGTCCCCGCCGTTGTTCCCCAGGCCGGGTCGATGGCCCCCGGGGTGGTTGCCCGGGATCCGGCGCTCGTCCGCGCCGGTCATCATCGCCGCCGCCGTCGCTCAGCGAATCGGCCATCCGGAGCCGAGCAGCAAAGCAGGAGCGCATGAAGGCTCCGGTCGATCTGCAGTCCGACGTCGCCGAGGTCCTCGTCTCGGAGGATCAGATCCAGGCCAAGGTCCGGGAGCTCGGGGCGCGGATCAGCGCCGACTACGCCGGGCGCACGCTGACCCTGGTCAGCGTGCTCAAGGGCTCGCTGCCGTTCATGGCCGACCTGATGCGCTCGATCACGGTCCCCGTCCGGATCGACCTGATGGAGGTCTCGTCGTACGGCGGGACGTCGACCGAGTCGTCCGGCCTGGTCCGGATCCTCAAGGACCTCTCGGCGAGCATTGCCGACGAGGACGTCCTCCTGGTCGAGGACATCATCGACACCGGCCTGACCTTGAACTACCTCATCCGCTACCTGCGCGGCAAGAGTCCCGCCTCGCTCCGGATCTGCACCCTCCTCGACAAGCCGGCCCGGCGCCTCGTGGAGATCCCCGTTGACTACACCGGTTTCACGATCGACGACCGGTTTGTCGTCGGCTACGGCCTCGACTTCGGGGAGTTCTATCGGAACCTGCGCTACGTCGGGGTGCTCCGACCGGAGGTCTATACAACGCAACCCGCCGCGGACTCCGTCGCGGCCACCGAACCCGGGGCCTAGTCGGGTGGCCCGCCAATGACGGTGCATCGTCATCCGCTCGGCCAGGGCCGCTTGCTGGCGGCCGCGGCCGCTGTGGTCATCCTGGTGGCCTCGTTTCTGGCCTGGTATACCGCGGGTGGTGACACCGGCGGCCTGAACCCGATCGCCTGCAATGCCTTCGATGGTCGCTGTGGCACGGCCGGCGGGATGATCGACTTCATCATCGCCCTGCTCGTCCTGGCCCTCGTCGCCCTGCCCTATGCGATCGGGGATCGCCCGGTCGCTGTGGATCGCGGGTTGAGCTTTCTGGTGCTCACGATCCTGGGCTGGCTGGCCCTGCTCTACGCCGTGTTCTCGTTCCTCACCCAGGGTGACCTGGTCGGCCTCCGCCCGGATCGGGCGCCGGGGACTTGGCTCGCGCTGATCGGCCTGATCGCTCTGTCGCGGGCGACCTACGTGATCAGTCGGGGCGGCGACCGGGTCTAGGTTCGAGCTGCCTTGGCCGACCGCCCGCGACCGCTTGCCTCCGCCCGCGGTCTCAGCTGATGTCGATGGCGAACCACTCCTCGGTGACGGGCGCGGTGGCAAGCCGGACGACGAAGACGTAGACGGACGGTGCCCAGACCAGGCCGGCCGATCCGTCCTTCAATGGCGGTGGCAGGTAGACGACTCCGTCATCAGGATTGGCCGGCGCCGTTCCGGCCGCCGGGGCCAGCAGGATCTGCCTCGGTGCGCTGCCCGGGACCAGCTGCCAGGCCTCCGTGTCGAGGACGTGGATGGGTCCCTTCGGCTGGGTGACGAGGCAGTAGCCGACCTGTCCAATGGCCGTCGAATGGACCTGGACGGCCCGGATCCGTGGGTCCGTCGGACCGCTGGCCTGGAGCGGCTGGACGCCATACCAGGTGTGAACCGGACCGACACTGCTCGTCTCGGCGGTGAACAGGCGCCAGGCAAGGCCGTAGTAGCACGGACCACTGATGTTGCTGGCCGGCGACGGACTCCGAATCGCGCTCACGCCAAGAGATCGGCCCGCTGCCCTGATTGCGCCCGAGCTCGGACCGGCGGCTCGCCCGCCGACGGGCCCCGCGATCGACGGTCGCGCTGTGCCGGGGCTCGAACCCCACGGCTTGACGATGCTCAGGGTGATGGCCAGAACGATCAATGTCGCCACGCTCAGGGGCCGGCCGTTGCGACCGGCCGGAACGAGCCGGACGCGGTTGGAGATGGCCATCTGGACGGCGTCCTGAGCCCTGTTCGGCCTGCCTAGCGGCCGACGCCGCTGGGACTCAACCAGGCCGTTGCCTGGTAGGCATCGGGAGCGCCCCGATCGCCGACGGCGACAATCCGGTCATTCCAGCGCGTCGACGCGGTCACCTCGGTGTCGAGGAACTCGGGGCCGTCCGGCTCGCGCTTCCAGGCGAGGCCATCCGACGATGTCCAGATGGCAGCCTCGCCGTACTGGACCCCGGCATCGAGCGTGCCCGCCGCGACCACGCCGGTCGGGCCGGCCGTCACGGTATAGATCCGGACCTGGATCCCGGGTCGGCCGAAGATTGGATCGGCCGGGGCGCGGGTCCATGTTCGTCCGTCCTTCGACACCCAGACGATCCCGGTGTCTCCGGCGAGGTCCTCGCCCACGGCCACGAGGCCGATCGACGGGATGTTGGCGATTGCGCGCATCCGCCCGTCGTGGAAGACCGGGTCGTCCGGCACGCGGGTCCAGGTCAGGCCGTCAGTCGAGGTCCACACGACGGCCGGACCCGGAGTATCGGCCGGACCGGTCTGGCCCACGGCTACCAGGCCGGGTCCGCCGGCGGCCACACCCCACACCCGGGCCCCATGGAAATCGGCTGAATCGTTCGCGCGCTGCCAGGTCAACCCGTCGGGGGAGACCCACAGGGCAGCGTCGGCCGAGAAGAACTCGTTGCCCTTGTACCCGCCGGCCACGAAGCCGCCATGCCAGGGCGTGATTGACGTGAGGCGAAGGGGCGAGCCGGCGAAGGCCGGGCTGGCAACCTTCTGCCAGGCGCTGCCATCGGTCGAGGTCCAGGCCGTAACGCCATCACCGTCCCGGCCCACGGCCACGTATCGCTGGTCGTTGGAGGCGACCGCCGCGAGGAGCGTCTCGGTTGGGAACCCACCCGTGAACGCCCAGTTCGAGCCATCCGTCGAGAGCCAGCTGGCGCCACTGAAGTCCTGCAGGATCCAGCCGACCGTCACGAGCCCTCTGGGTCCGTTGGTGACCCCGGTCATCAGCGTGTCGATCGCCGGATGACACGGGGCGCAGCCGCGGGTGATGACCACACCGGTCTGGGCCGTCATGAAGCCGGTCGGCTGCTCGACGTTCGTGGACCGGATCCAGGTGTTCGGATCGAGGCTGGCCACCGAACTCGTCGGCGTGCCACTGGGCACCGAGCCCGCCGGGGTTCCGGTTCCGGCGCAGGCTGACACGAGCAGCGCCAGGAGGGCCAGCCGGGCCGGTGGCCCGACCGGGCGCCGTTCAGATCGCGTCGTCGTCGCTGTCCGTCTCAAGAGGCTCGACCTCCATGATCCGCGCGGCAGGCGTGGCTCGTCCCCCGGTGATACCGCGGCAGCGCTACTCGCCGAGATACGCCTTGCGGACCATCTCATTCTCGCGCAGATCGGCGGATGCCCCCGAAAGGGCGACCTGGCCAGTCTGCAGGACGTAGCCCCGGTTGGCCACGATCAGGGCCTGCAGCGCGTTCTGCTCGACGAGCAGGATCGTCGTGCCGGCGGAATTGATCTCCTGGATGATGACAAAGATCTGCTGGACAAGAATTGGCGATAGTCCAAGCGACGGCTCATCGAGCAGCAGGACGCGTGGTCTGGCCATCAGCGCCCGTCCGATCGCAAGCATCTGCTGCTCGCCGCCCGACAGACTCCCGCCGCGCTGACCGATTCGCTCCTTGAGCCTCGGAAAGAGCTCGAAGACGTGATCGAGATCGCCCTGGATATCGTTCTGTGGCCGGGTGAAGGCGCCCATCTTCAGGTTCTCGAGGATGGTCAGCCTGGAGAAGATCCGGCGACCTTCGGGCGAATGGCCGATGCCTGCCCGGACGAGCTCATGAGCCGGCGTCCGGGAGATGTCTCGGCCCTCGAATCGGACCTTGCCCTGGCGCGGATGAAGGAGGCCCGAGATCGTCTTGAGGGTGGTCGTCTTGCCGGCCCCGTTCGCGCCGATCAGGGTCACGATCTCGCCTCGACGGACCTCCAGCGAGATGCCCTGGAGGGCATGAATCTGGCCGTAGTAGGTGTGGACATTGTCGAGCTGGAGGAGGACATCGTCGGACCCCGGGGCGGCCGCGGGCCGGAAATGGACGGCCTCCTCGGCGTTGGGTATCGTCGGCGCGGCGGTCATTCCGGCGGCTTTCCGAGATAGGCTTCGATCACCCGCGGGTTGCGGCGGACCTCTTCCGGGGTTCCCTCTGCGATCCGCTCGCCGTGGTCGAGCACCGTGATTCGATCGCTGATCCCCATCACGACCTTCATGTCATGTTCGATGAGCAGGAACGACAACCCGAGGTCGTGCCGAAGGCGGCTGATCAGCTCGGTCATCTCCCGGGTCTCCTTGGGGTTCATCCCGGCCGTCGGCTCGTCGAGCAGAACCAGGGCTGGCTCGCTGGCGAGGGCCCGGGCGACTTCCAGCCGGCGTTGGTCCCCGTAGGGCAGGTTCTTGGCCATGAAGCTGCCGCGCCCCTTGAGACCGACGAGCTCGAGGAAGTTGAGGGCCCGCGTGACCGATTCCTTTTCCTCGGCCCTGGCCCGGCGTGTGCTGAGCAGTGCATCGGCCGCATTCGCGGTCATCTTCAGGTGCATCCCGACCTGGACGTTCTCGAGGGCGGTCATGTTCGCGAACAGGCGGATGTTCTGGAACGTCCGGCCGATCCCCGCCCGGACCATCTCGTTGGGCCGGGCGCTCTTGAACACGCCGACCCGCAGGAGGAACCGGCGGTACCAGGCCGGTCGGACGATAGCGGCGAGGAGCATCACGATCAGGCTGAGGATGGCCAGCAGGACGATCAATGCGCCGGCCACGGCTGAGGCTTGGTAGGCGAGCACGCCGAGGACGCCGACGATCACGGCCGGCACCACCCACGTGATGGGCTCGAGCCAGGCCCGGACCGGACGGGCGACCATCTGCTGGCCGTCGAACTCAACGGCGCCGGAAGTGGGGTCCAGGATTCCGGCGATCACGTTGAAGAACGTCGTCTTGCCGGCCCCATTCGGCCCGATCAGGCTGATGATCGAGCCGCGCGGAATCTCGAGATCGACTTCCTTGACCGCGACCAGGCCGCCGAACGCCTTGGTGACCTTGTGCGCCCGAAGGAGGAGGTTGCTGCGAGGTGGCCGGTCGACCGCCACGGTGGTCATGCGTCGAGCGCCTCGGTCGGAGGAGGCACGTCAGCGACGTCATCGCTGGTTGCATGGAGCTCCTGCCGTCTCCGACTGCTCGGGAACAACCCCTCGGGCCGGAGCAGCATCATTGCCACCAGGGCAATGCCGTAGAGCAGGTACTGGTATTGGACGAAGTCGATGCTCTGCAGGATCGGAACGTGGAGCGCCTGGAAAAACTGGTTCAACTCCTTGAGCACGACGGCCTGGATCGTGTAGATCACGAATGCCCCGGTCGCCACACCCCAGATGTTGCCCATCCCACCGAGGACCACCATGGCCAGGACGGTGAATGAGACCTGGAAGCCGAACTGACCGGGACCCACGAACGTCAGCTTCGACGTCGCGAACACTCCGGCCAGCCCGGCGGTCGAGGCGCCCAGCGCAAAGGCCAGCAGCTTGGTCGTGATCGTGTTGATCCCACTGCTCGCGGCGGCCAGCTCGTCCTCGCGGACCGCCATCCAGGCACGGCCCAGCCGTGACCCCTGGAGGCGATACAGGAGGACCATCGTGACCGCCAGGATT
>ODAK010008419.1_pt1 | contig 10313 bp, 9 predicted proteins | sample 1539591 | NCBI WGS metagenome assembly ODAK01 (sample SAMEA3539303, study PRJEB22396) | soil metagenome | biome: tundra; feature: field; material: soil | place: USA | collected 2010-05 | depth 0.15 m | reverse complement strand
CGGTCGCAGACTAGACTCGGAGCCCCAGTGGAGTGCAAGAGACAGGGACAGTCGTCTTGCCCGAGTCGACCGCCTCCGGGGGTTAGACGCGCAGCGCTGAACTGGACCCGAGGCGGTCGTCCTGCGCGCAACCTTGGACGCTGGTCGAAGGACCTCCGCCCGGCGGGCGCGTAGCTTGCGTGTTGCACAAGACCTCTCCTCCCTCGTGCATCGTTGGTAAGCGTCGAGCCCGCAGCCTCATCTCGCGGGCTCGACGCGTTTCGCGGCCTGCTGGCGGTTTGCAGCACGCGGTGCCGAGTAGCACGCTGCGCCCCCGCACAGGGCGCAACGGGCACACGGAGAGCCAAAGCTCGGGGGCTGGCGATGTCAATACGACGGCTGTCCCAAATCGCGCAACGCGGCAGTCTCGATGGACTGTTACCGGTCCCGCTTGCTTCCCCTGGTGCGCGGGGCTTGAGCGAGACGTTCGTCGTAGCTGAGGAGTTCGCCGTCGAGCTCTTCGGTGCAGGCAAGGACGATGGCATCGGGAGGGCACAGGCGGGGGTGCTTGACCGAGGGCGAGTTCATGGGTATGCCGGCAACCGAGCGCGGAGGCGAAGAGTGTCGTCACTGTGTGTTTGCGACAACGACGGCCGGCGGGCCGGGGACCTCGAGTCGAGGGTATCGCCATCGCACCACGCGCGGACCCCTTCCACCGCGCCCGGGCTCCTCTGGGCACAACTGGCGCTCAGCCGGGCCCGCGAGTCAAGCTCGCTCCCGGCCAGCTGAGTCGCCGGTGGTCACAGTCATAGCGGTCCGCGATGTGCGCCTACCAGCTGTGCTGGCGTGTCGTCCGCGGCTACAAGGGCGTCGTGGTCGAGCGCTTCGAATGCTTCGACGACCGTCGGATCGAAGTGTCGGCTGCTCTGGCTCAAGATTTCAGCGACAGCTTCGTTGACTGGCCAGGGTTGCTTGTACGGTCGTCGATGCGCGAGCGCGTCGAATACGTCAGCCAACGCGACCAGGCGACCCGCTAGGGGGGTTGCGGCTCCCGCCAGCCCGCTGGGGTAACCGTTTCCGTCCCAGCGCTCGTGGTGTGTGAGAGCGATTTCCGCGGCCGTTCGCAGTAGTTGGGAGCGGCTGCCGGCCAGGATTCGTGCTCCGATCAGCGTGTGAGACTTGATGATCTCGAACTCTTCCGCGCTGAGTTTGCCCGGTTTGAGAAGGATGGCGTCGGGGATCGCGATCTTGCCGATGTCGTGCAGCGGAGCCGCGAGGCGGAGGCGTTCGACCGTAGCGCTCGGTAGTCCCAGGCCAGTAGCCAGCAGCGCGGTGGTGTGGCCGATCCGCTGTGCGTGCTGGTGGGTGTCGTCGTCGCGGTACTCGGCGGCCAAAGCGAGACGATGGACGAGCTCGAGGCGAGATAGTTCGAGCTGATGGGTGCGTCGCCGTACTCGCTCTTCCAGATCGTCGCCGTGGCTCTTCAGTTGAAGCTGAAGCAGCCTCATCTCGAGCAGGTTTGAAACCCGCAGCCTGATCTCCTCCGGATCAAACGGTTTCGTCAGGAAGTCGCGTGCGCCCAGCGTCAGGGCCCGGTGCTTGGTCTCGTCAGTGACATCGGCCGTGAGCACCAGAACTGGAACCGGCGTGCTGCCGTGGGTCCAGCGTTCAAGCAGCCGCATCACTTCAAAGCCGCTGAGTACCGGCATGTTGATGTCGAGCAGCAGAAGGTCGGGTACGAGTTCCGTAAACGCATCCACAACGCTGGTTGGGTCCGTGATCGCGACGACGTTGGTGAACTGCCAGCGCCTCAGCAGCCCGGCGAGCAAGACCGTGTTGGCCTGCTCGTCATCTACGACCACGATCCGCATGCCACAAAGCGCGCTCTGCGTCGGATACAGGGTGTCGTGCTCGAGCGTCACTCGGGCACCAGAGAGCCGGCTAGGAGAACCTCGTCAAGGGTGTCGAGGAAGCCGGGAACATCGAGTGGCTTTGTGAGGAAGGCTGAGGCGCCGAGGTTGAGCACTCGCGTCGCTTGGTCGGCGCTGACGTCGGCAGTGAGGATGATCACCGGAATCCGTGCGGTACGCGCGTCGCTCTTGAGAGCGTCAAGAACCTGCTCGCCAGTCAGGTCTGGCAGGTGCAGGTCGAGCAGGATGACGTCCGGCGGATGGTGGCGCGCGAGCTCGATGCCAAGCCGCCCCTGCAGGGTCGCTTCGACCGCGATTTCCGGTCTGTGCCCGAGTACGCGCTCGATCAACTTGATGTTGGCCACGTTGTCCTCCACGTACAGCAGCCGTGCTTTGGGCGCGGCGTCACTGCGATCGCGCTCGGTGATCTCAAAGCTGCGCTCGATGGGGGCCAACGCATCGCTCTGCTCCGCGAGCTCGAGCTCCGCGGTGAACGCTGACCCGACCCCGGGTTCGCTCTGGACGGTGAGTGTTCCGCCCATCAGCTCCATCAGGTGTTCGGAGAGCGCCAAGCCCAGCCCTGCCCCCTCGATGTTCTCGTGTCCCGTGCTGAGCCTTTCGAAGGGCTCAAAGACGTCCGAGAGTCGGTCGGCCGGGATGCCGCAGCCCGTGTCGCGAACACAGATCCGCAGGTTCGGGCCGGCCCGCTCGCAGGCGATGTTGACCTCGCCTCCTTCGCGGTTGTACTTGATCGCGTTTGAGAGCAGATTGAGCAGTACCTGTTTCACCCGCTGCGGGTCGGCGCGGACCTGGCACTCGGGCCCAGGTGACTCAATCTCCACACGGATGCTTCGCTCGGCTGCGATCGGAGCGACCACCGCCACCACGTCTCGCAGCAGCGCCTCGACGGCGACCGGCTCGGGGAAGATCGTCACGTTGCCCGCCTCGATGCGCGCGATGTCGAGCACCTCGTTGATCAGCTGCAGCAGGTGGCGTCCCGATTCGAGGATGTAATGGACCGGCTCACGTTGCTCCTCGGACAAACCGTCCATCTCCAACAGCCGACCAAAACCGAGGATCGAGTTCAGCGGCGTACGCAGCTCGTGGCTCATCCGCGAGAGGAACTCGCTCTTGGCGCCGTTGGCTCGCTCGGCTTCTTTCATCGCATCTCGAAGCAGTTGATCGGCGTGCTTTCGCTCCGTGATGTCCTCGGAGATCCCGAGTAGATACTGAGGCTCGCCGTGCTCGTCGATCACGGGGATCTTGATCGTGTGCAGGTAGCGCACCCCGTTGTTCCGCGTTTGGATAGCCTCCTCGGGGATGTCGAGCGGCACACCGCTCGCGAGCGTGGCTCGATCCTCGGCCGTTATGGAGTCCGCGTCGTCTGCCGCGAAGACCTCCTGAGCGTTCTTCCCGAGCAGCTCGTCTCTGGAGTAGCCGAGCATCTGCTCACCCGCCCGGTTGAAGCGAACGAACCGCAGATCACTCGCGTCCCTGACCAACAGCATGTTGGGGATGTGCTCCAGCACCGAGTTGAGGAAGACGTCCGAGCGTCGAAGCTTGGTGAGGGCATCCTCCCGGCTGGCGCGACCGTCCTGCACCGCGTCGGCCATCGTGTTGAACGAGTTGGCCAGACGAGAAAGCTCCGTTGCTGATGCGGGTTCGACGCGGACCGAGAGATCTCCCGCCGCGATCTCGTCCGCGACCTTCCCGACCCGCAGGATCGGCCCCAAGACCGCACGACGCAGATATATCGCCGAAACCGCGAGCAAGACGAGCGCCCCAAGCAACCCCGCCAACTCATAGGCCGCCGCCCGACCGGAGGCGGCCTGTGCCCGCTGCTCTGCAGGGGCGGCCGGCTGCTGATCGCGCTGGATCAGCTTGGTGAACGTGACTCGCAGCGCATCCACGCGCCGCTTGCCCTGCAGGGCTGCAGCGAGGCTCGAGACGTTCTGGGGGTGATTCTCGACCTCGAGGATCTGAGGGATCGCGAAATCGCGGATGTAAGACTCGCCATCACGCGCGATCGTCCTCGCCAGGCTCAGATCGGTGTTTCCGTTGTGTGCTTCGAGGCCCACCAGCGCCGAGCTGCTCACGGGAAACGCCGCGCGCGCTGACTGCCAAGGCTCGAGGAACCGGCGATCGTGCGTGAGCAGGAAGCCGCGCACGCCGGTCTCCAGATCCAGCAGCAGCGTCTCCGATTTGTAGGCGAGCGAAACCTCCTGCTCGGCCCTCGCCTGCGTTAGGACGTTCTGACTCAGCGTGGAGGTCGCGTCGCGCTGCGCAAAGAACGCCGCAACCAGCAGGACGGCGAGGGCGACACCAGGTAGCAACAACCGCAAGGCCACGGAGTCCACCGACCGCGGCCGAGATCGGCCGACGCGTGCGCCGGAACGCTTGGAACCGTTCGACCACAGAGTCCGCGCGCGGACATGCACACAACCGCTATCGACGCGAAACGAAGATTCCATAACTTTGCGGCGATTGGCGCCCGTGCCCGTGAGGAGCTTGCCCAACAGGTAGCGGTAGTTCTGATGCGTTGAGGGCTTCGCGCCGCGGTCGCGCTCGAGTGCTCGAGCCACGCCGTCGCGAGCTCGCGGAACCTCACGCGCTGCCCGCGTCTCCGCGCTCGCCGCGCGCGATCTCCCTGCTTGAGCGTGTCGCGCTCGGTCATTATCTGTGCCATCCGCACCATCGCCCGCTTCTCGTTGAGGAAACCGCCCGGCATCGGCCCGCGACGCGGCTGCCAGCCGCCGCCCGCGGTGCGCTCGATCCATGCCGGAGGCGGCGAGCTGGCGCGAGCGATGCGCGTCGAGACTGAAAAGCACGGGCGGTGAACGCCCCGCCGCGCAGGCCGGTTCCTGCGCCCGAACGCTCCGCCAGCGGCGGTCTGCCTCTCCCGCTGGGAGAGGCGCTCGAGGCGAGTGCGCTCGAGCGCGTACTCGCGCGCGGGCGGCTGCGCGCGACGCTGATCATGTTCGGCCCGGCGTTTGTCGCCTCGATCGCCTACGTTGACCCCGGGAACTTCGCCACCAACGTGCAGGGCGGCGCACGGTTCGGCTACCTGTTGCTGTGGGTCGTGCTGGCGGCGAACCTGATGGCGATGCTGATCCAGTACCTCTCGGCGAAGGTCGGGATCGTCACCGACCGTGACCTGCCCGAGCTCTGCCGCGAGCGCTTCCCGCGCGCGCTGACGTGGGGCATGTGGGTGCAGGCCGAGCTGATGGCGATGGCGACGGACATCGCGGAGCTGCTCGGCGGCGCGCTCGGGCTGAACCTGCTGTTCGGCGTGCCGCTGCTCCCCGCGGGCCTCGTAACGGGCGCCGTCGCGTTCGCCATCCTCGAGCTGCAGAGCCACGGCTTTCGCCGCTTCGAGCTCGCGATCACGGCGCTGCTGGGCATCATCTTCGCCGGCTTCCTCTACGAAACGCTGCGCATCGGGCCCTCCGTGCACGCCTCGCTGCGCGGTCTGCTGCCCGACCTGCGCGGCACCAGCTCGCTCTACCTCGCGGTGGGCATCGTCGGCGCGACCGTGATGCCGCACGTGATCTACCTGCACTCGGCGCTGACCAACGGGCGGGTGCCGTGTCGCACTGACGGCGAGCGACGGCGCGTGCTGCGCTTTGAGCGATTCGACGTGATCGTCGCGCTCAGCATCGCGGTGCTGGTCAACATGGCGATGCTCGCCGTCGCGGCGAAGCTGTTCCACACCCCGGCGCTCTCCGGACTGAGCACGATCCAGCAGGCCCACGTCGAGCTCGGCCAGCTGGTCGGCGGCGGCGCCGCGCTCGCGTTCGCCGTCGCGCTGCTCGCCTCCGGCGCCTCGTCCTCGAGTGTCGGCACCTACGCCGGCCAGGTCGTGATGGCCGGCTTCATCAACGTCCGGATTCCGCTGCTGCTGCGCCGGGCGATCACGATGATCCCGGCGATCGCGATCCTGGCGGCCGGCATGAACCCGACCAACGTGCTGGTCCTCAGCCAGGTCGTCCTGTCCTTCGGCATCCCGCTCGCGCTGATACCGCTGGTCCTGCTCACGAGCCGCCGCGAGGTCATGGGCGTACACGTCAACCGTCGCGGCACGACGCTTGTGGCCTGGGCGCTTGCGGGCCTCATCAGCGCACTCAACATCGTCCTGCTCTACCAGCAGGTCTTTCTGCGCTGAGCACCGCCCGAGCGCTACGAGTACGGTCCACGCGTGCCGATCTCCACCGCGCTACGTGCCGTCGCGGCCACCCGCTACGTGACGCCGCTGCGCGAGGGCGGTTCGCTGCCGGGTCTTGTCGAGGCCGACGACGACGGCTTGTACGTGGCGAAGTTCCGCGGCGCCGGTCAGGGGCCGCTGGCGCTCGTCGCCGAGGTAATCGTCGGCGAGCTGGGCCGGCGGCTCGGGCTGCTCGTGCCCGAGCTCGTGACGATGGAGATCGACCCGGCACTGGCCGCCGCCGAGCCCGATCCGGAGATCCAGGAGCTGATCGCCGCCAGCGCCGGCTCGAACCTCGGTGTCGACTTCCTGCCGGGCGCGCTGGCCTACACGCCGGCCGGGCCGTGGCAGCCCGATCCGGGGCTGGCCGCGGACATCGTCTGGCTCGACGCGTTGGTGACGAACGTCGATCGCAGCGCACGCAACCCCAACCTGCTGCTGTGGCACGACCGACTGTGGCTGATCGATCACGGGGCGGCGCTCTACCTCCACCACACCGGCCTTAGTCCCTCCGCGCATGCGGAACGTCCCTTCGAGCTGATCGCCGACCATGTGCTGCTCCCCCGCGCCGGCTCGATCCTCGAGGCACACCAGCGGCTGGCGGCGCAGGTCGATCGCGCGCGGCTGGTGGACGTCGTGGCGCTCGTGCCGGCGGATTGGCTCGCCGGCGACGCTGCCGAGACCTACGTGGAGTATCTCGCGCTTCGCCTGCGGGGCGCCCGATTCGCGCAGGAGGCTGAGCGTGCCAGATCCGGCTCGTAGCGCGTTCTCCTACGCGGTCGTCCGCGTCGTGCCCCGGGTCGAGCGGGGCGAGCGAATCAACGCCGGCGTGATCCTCTTCTGCCGTCAGCGCGACTTCCTAGCGGCGCTGGTCGAGCTCGACGACGCGCGGCTTGCGGCGCTGGCGACCGACGTCCTTGCGTCCGACGTGCGCGCGCATCTGGATGCGCTCGCGCGGGTGGCCGCGGGCGACCCGGCGGCAGGCCCGATCGCGGCGATGCCCGCATCGGAGCGCTTCGGCTGGCTAACTGCTCCGTCAAGCACGATCATCCAGTCCTCCGAGGTGCACACCGGCCTCAGCGCGGATCCGCGCAACACGCTCGAAGCGCTGTTCCGGGAGCTGGTGGCACCACGCGCAGGAGACTGAGCGCGCCGGCGCGCCAGCCGCCGATGGTCGCGCCCGCGGTCTCGGAGAGTCCAACCGCGCCCGGTCCAACGCGGCCAACGACCACGCAGTCGGGCTACACCGTCTTGGCCGCGCCTGGGTCAGGATTCGAACGGTCCGTCGCCGACGCACGGCCGACCAGCTCGTCGATCATGGCCCGCTGGCGATGCTGAAGGTCCAGGTTGAGCTGAAGGCGCCCTTGAAGACGCTGGGCGGCACGCTGAGCTTGAACGTGAGCGTCACGGTCGAGGCGCCGAGGCCCGTGTTCGCCGCGGCGTCATAGACCTTGACCGCTGCCGGCGCGGTCGCGGCCGCGGGGAGCGTGACCGGGTAGGTGATCCCGTTGGTGGGCAGGCGGCAGGTGCCCGACGTCGCGGCCACGGACCCGGCCGTGACGGTCGTCGCCGCCGTCGGCAGCGTGTGACTGCCTGCGGTGAAGGTCGTGGAGGTGCCCGTAAGGTTCCATCCGCTCGCACTGGCGGTCGAGTCGGTCGGCGTGAAGGCGAGGTTTGCGGTCACGCTCTGGTTGGTGCCGTTGAGTGTCAGGCTTCCGAACGGGGCGGTGGCCGGCGGCGTGAGCGCGAGCGACCCGCCGCCGCAGCCGCCAAAGAAGGTGGCGATCGCCGCCGACCATTTCGCGGTGGTCGCAGCCGTCTCCGTCTCGCTGACGGCGCCCGAACCGACGCCGATCTCGTAGTCGGCGGTGTCGGACACGGTGTGGGCCGGCATCAGATTGGTCCACCCCGAGCCAGGCGTGAAGGTGTTTCCGCTGCTTCCGGTGCTTGCGCCAAAACTGGCGATCGCCAGCTCGTTGGCGGCGGCCGCGGTCGCCGAGACGGCCTCCGTGGTGGCCGCCGTCGTCTTGGTCGCGGTGCCGCTGCCGTCGAGCGGCGACACCTTGTCCACACCCGACCATTCGCTCAGTTGCGCGACCGCCGTGTCGGAGGCCGACAGCGTGAACTTGACGCTGGTGATGGCTCCCGGGTTGTTGGGGTAGTACCAGATCTGGGTCGATCCGACGCCCGCGGTGTAGATGCTGGTGGCCTTGACCCAGCCGCTTGGCGCGGTCACGGTGGTGTTCGCGCCGGTCGCCACGATCGCCGCCAGGAGGTTGCCGGCGGTGCTCGCGGCGGCGAGCGTGGGCGTGATCGAGCCCGACGCGGCCTGGGAGAGGTAGGTGCCGGCCTGGACCTTCGCGATCGTCGCCGACGCGCTCGAGACCCCGAACGACAGCGCCACGATCGTGGCGACGGCGACGGCGACGGCGCCGGCGGCTGCGAGCCGATTCCGGCGCGCTCCGCCGGGATCCGGGCGAACGCGGCAACGCGCCTGTCCCCGCTCAAGTTCCGTCGTGCGGGTGTCGAGATGGGCGAAAGCTCGCTTAAGAGCAACCATGACTTTTCAAGAGATAAGGAGTCGAGAATGGATATCGTAAGGAAGCGATGGGGGCGGCTGGGCGTGCTCTGCGCGCTCGCCGGCGTCGGCATAGTCGCACTGCCGGCAGCCTCGCAGGGCGCCACGACGGCATCGGTGACGCTCAGCGCCGGCAGCCTCGCGTTCATCAACAGCACCCCGGCGGCGACGATCACGTTTCCCACAACGACGCTGAACGGCACCAACCAGGCCATCACATCGACCCTCGGGTTCGACATCGGCGACGCCACGGGGTCCGGCTCCGGCTGGAACGTGACGGCCACCTCGACGACGTTCAAGTCCGGGACGAACACGCTGCCGACGGCCGCGACGACGGTCACGGCGGCCCCGACCGCGACCTGCGACGCAGGCGCGACGGGATGCACGACGGCGACGAACACCGTGACCTTCCCGTATACGCTTCCGGCGGCGACCGCAGCACCCACCGCGACGAAGCTCTTCGATGCATCCGCGAACACCGGCCTGGGCGACCAGACGTTCACGCCCACGTGGGCGCTCGCGATTCCGGCCAACGCCGTCGCCAGCGGCACCGCCTACACCTCCACCTGGACGTTCTCGCTGGTCAGTGGGCCGTAATCGATGCGCACGCCAGGACCCGTCCGCCTAACCGCCCTGATCGTCGCCTTCGCGTCGATCGGCGGTCTGGCCGCCGTGGCGCTCCCCGCCTCGGCGGCGACGATCGGTGGATTCGGCGTGCGCCCAGCCCAGTCAAATCCGCGCGACCCGGCGACCCGCGCCTACTTCATCATCCAGGCGCGGGCCGGCAGCATCCACCACGAGGCCGCGGTGGTGACGAACGACAACGCGGCGCCGCTGACACTCGAGGTCGACCCGGTCGATGGATTGACCGGCGTCACCTCTGGCGTGGTTTACGCCAACCGGGGTACGATCCGCAGCGGCGCAGGCGCCTGGGTCACGCCCGCCGAGCGCCGGCTCACCGTTGCGCCGCATCATTCGATCGACGTCGGCTTCGTCGTGAGGCTTCCCAGGTTCGCGGCTCCAGGTGACCACCTTGCGGGAGTCGCGTTCGAAGCTCTGCATGCAACGAAGTCCGGCGGCAGCTTCTCGGTCACCGTGGTTGTGCGAACGGTCGTCGGAGTCGAGATCGTGGTGCCCGGCCATGCGACACCGCACCTCCGGATCTTCTCGCTCGCGCTCGCGCCGCTGCCCGGAACAGACGTCCCGTCGGCCGTCGTGACGCTCGAGGATGACGGTCACAAGCTCTGTCACCCGCAGATGAGGGTTGCGATAACCGGCCAGAGCGGAGCGACGAGCGTCGCGCAGAAGCTCGGGACGATCCTGCCGGGCGACAAGATCGCCTACCCCTTCAGATGGCCTGGAGCGCTCTCCGAGGGGACCTACGACGTGGGGGCGACCGCGACCGATTGCGGCCCTCCGGAGACGATTCACACCACCGCCGCCTACACCCTCACGGGGCCGGCCACAGCGGCCAAGGGCTCCTCGCCGACCGTGGCCCCGACCACCCCGCTGGCGAGCGCCTCGAGCGGATGGTCGTGGTGGCTCTACGTCCTGGTCGGTGTCGGCGGGATGCTCGCCGGTGGCGTGCTCGTCCGCTTCGGTCGCCGGCGCGGCGCCTGAGAGCGCCCATGCCTGAGAGCGCCCA